>FTCZ01001915.1_pt1 | contig 102595 bp, 101 predicted proteins | sample 1658871 | NCBI WGS metagenome assembly FTCZ01 (sample SAMEA3914864, study PRJEB12502) | metagenome | biome: forest; material: soil | place: USA | collected 2012-03-12 | depth 0.3 m | reverse complement strand
CGTGTGGAAGGTCTCGACAGCCGTCGCGTCCTTCTTCTTGGCTTCCAGGATGTCGAAGGCGCCGTAGATGATGTTTTCAGCGACGGCCTTTTTGCCCTCGTACATGACGTAGTTCATGAACTTGGTGACAATGAGGTCGCCGAACTTGGGATCGGGCAGAACGTCGCGCTTCTCGGCGCGGTGACGACGTGACATGTGGTTCTATTCCCTTACTTCGGACGCTTCGCGCCGTAGTGCGAACGGCGTTGCTTGCGGTTTTTGACGCCTTGCGTGTCGAGCACGCCGCGCAGAATGTGGTAACGGACGCCCGGAAGGTCCTTGACGCGGCCGCCGCGGATCAGGACCACCGAGTGTTCCTGCAGATTGTGGCCTTCGCCCGGGATGTAGCACACGGCTTCGATCTGCGACGTCAGGCGCACCTTGGCGACCTTACGCAGAGCCGAGTTCGGCTTCTTCGGGGTGGTGGTGTAGACGCGGGTGCAAACGCCACGGCGTTGCGGGCAACCCTTCAGGGCCGGAACCTTGTTGCGCTTCGGCGCCGGACGGCGGGGCTTGCGGATAAGCTGGTTGACTGTGGGCATCGGTCTCGATGTCTTCCTTATGATGAAGCCTGTGCCGTTTGGCCGGAGGGCTTCAGTGGCTTGAGTACAGTTGCAAGGCCCCGATCAAAACAAACGCAAAAGCCGCAACCTGCGCTCTGGAGGTTACGGCGGGGACACAGCCCCTTTAGGTTTGATGGATCGGGAATGGCTTTTGAGGGCCGGCCTCGAAAATGATCGGGCGGCTATAAAGGAGGATTAACCCTCGGTCAATAGCCGTTGTCGCAATCGCCGGTCAACGCTGGCAACGCGCCATGGGATCGTGGCGGTCGCAGCCGCGCAATTCGAGTATCTTGGCGTTATAGGCCTCGGCATAATGCACGTCGCCCGGCGCCGTCCCTTGGGTGTAGCGCAGGCCGAACTTGCGGCCGACGTTTTCGAGATAGGTGAGATCGCCCGAAACGCCCGGAATATCCGGATTGACGCTCGGCAAAGCCATCAGCTGCCAGTCATTATGATCGAAGGCGCGTTGAGCGGCATCGACCGGATCCGGATTGCTCTCGGCATTGTTGACGGTGGCGCATCCTGACAGGGCAAGAGCGGTCAGCAGGCCGACGACGGCGATCGGCGTCTTCAGGGGCATCAGGCACTCTCCATCAACTGGCGGCACATCCTCAGCCTGTCAGTAAATGCCTTTGAAGACAAGAGCGGTTTCAATCGCGACGACTGGCGTCCCCTGCCCTAGTTAGCAGCGGGCGGCGCGGCCTTGACGAAGACGACCGCCCACTTGGCCGGCACGCTGGTCGTGACATGGCCCGTGGCGTCCGAGGTCACCGGCGCCGGCGGGTTGTCGCCCGGCCGCAGCAGGCTCTGGATGAAGGCGGTATTCGGCTGGCCGGTGTCGACGCTGAGCGATTGCGGCCGGTCGGCCAGATTGATCAGCACGGCGGCTTCGTCGCCCCCGTCCTTCTTGGTGAAGATCAGCGACGAATCCCCGCCCTTCGACTGCACATTGATCGTCCCCGTGCCCAGCACCGGATGATCGTTGCGCACCTTGTAGAGGGCGCGATAGGTTTCGAGCAGGCTGTCGAACTTGCCCTCTTCGGAGGCGACATTGTGCGTCGGGTAGTTGGTCGCGAGAGCGCGATACGGCTTTACTGTCGAAAAGCCGGCCGCCGGCAGGTCGCCGGTCCAGCTCATCGGCGCGCGCAGGCCCGGATCGTTGTACTTGCCGTTATTGCTCATGCCGATTTCCTCGCCATAGAGCGTGAACGGCGTGGCCGAGGCCAGCAGCACGATGGCGGCAGCAGCGTGGTAGTCGCGCTCGTCGTGGCCGGAAAGATCGGCAATGGCGCGGTCGCCGGCAAAGCTGTCGTGATTGCCGAGGATGAACGGCATATGCGATGTTTCGGGGCGCGACAGCACGTCGACTAGGTCCTTGTCGAGCGTGCCCGAGGTCGCGCTCTTTTTAATAAGCGGCTGGGTCTTGAAGGCGAAGGCATTACCGCAGGCGCCCGACTTGACGTACTCGGCCGGCGTTTCCGAGGCTTCGCAGATCATGTAGCGGCCGGGATAGGCGTCGATGGCGGCGCGGATCGACTTGAGGATCGGCTTGTTTTCCGGCTGGTCGAGATAGGCCTTGGGGCCGTTTTCGACGAACATGGTCACGGCGTCGAAACGGAAGCCGTCGACGCCCTTGTTCAGCCAGAAACGCAGGGTGTCGGCGTGATATTGCACGACGCGCGGGTTTTTCAGGTTCCAGTCGGGCATCTGCGGGCTGAAAATGCCGTAGTAATAGCCCTTCTTGGCATCGGCCTTGTCGATCGGCTTCCACTGCTTGTCCCAGCCCTTGGGCACCTTGTCGGCGAAGATGTACCAGTCGCGATACGGGCTCTTCTTGTCGCTTTCGGCGCTGACGAAGATGGGATTGTCGTTGGCCGAATGGTTCATCACGTAGTCCATGATGATGCCGATGCCGCGCTTGTGCGCCTCCTTCACCAGGGTCTCGAAGTCGGCCATGGTGCCGTAGTCGGGATCGATGGCGCGATAGTCGCTGACGGCATAGCCATGATCGTGATCGGCCGAGGGATAGACCGGCATCAGCCAGATGCCGGTAATGCCGAGATCCTTGAGATAGTCCAACTGCGAGGTCAGGCCCTTGAGGTCGCCGATGCCGTCGCCATTGCTGTCCTTGTACGAGCGGACGAAAATTTCGATGATGTTGGCGGTGCGGTTCCAGTTGGCCGGCAGCCCCGAAGGTGCTGGCTTGGCGGCCACCGGCGAGACGTCGATCGCGCCTGCTTTCGCCTGTCCCGCCATAAGCGCCAAGGCCAATGCCGCGCCGGCCATTCCGCGCTTGCCAAGTCCGACCATGGTCTCATCCCTCCGATTATCGTTGAATCGAGAAATGGCATCTTAGCGCAGGACGAGCCAGATGAATACGTATACGCGAAACAAGGCCCGGCGCCCTACTTGTCTTCGATTTCGACGTCGCGCCAATAGGGCTGGAACGACCACACGCTGGCGCCACGGTCGCGGACATAGAGCAACCGGTCGGTCGCCCAGCGCGCCTTGACCTTGTCGCTCTTATCGCTGCTGGCATCGAAGATGGCGACGATCTTGCGTTCGCGCAAAAATCCCGAGGTCTTCTGCAGGATGACCCAGTCGGCCGGAGCCGAGGCCAGGCAACGGGCGTGGACGATCTCTACCGAATATTGGCCGCCGGGCGAGTCGTCCGAGCCAAGTGAGGTTTTGGAGCACATTCCGACTTCCCCGCATCCGCTTAAGCCGGACGCGGTCATTGCCAGGAACGCCAGAGCCGCAAGCCTTGCCTGCATGGGCTTTACAGAGGGCGAACGCCCTTCCCGTGTGACGGACCGATCCTGCGGCCCGCTGTCATTTTATCCACAGGGGTCTTAAGATTTCACAAAAGCGCGAAATGTTGCGATGCAAACGACTCTATAGCCTGTCTACTCAGCAGCATGACGCGGCGCCCGCGAACCGCGCACGCGGCTAGCCTGTTCCGCCAGGCGGATGAACTTGGCGTGGGTGGCTTCAAGCTCGGCCTCGGTCATCTCTTCCATGTTGATCAGGGCATTTTCGGCGCCTTCGACCGCCCGGATGAGCTCGTCGAGCTTGAGCTGGATGACCTTGCCGTCGCGGTTCTGGCTGTTCTGAATCAGGAAGACCATCAGGAAGGTGACGATCGTCGTGCCGGTATTGACCACGATTTGCCACGCCTCGGAATAATGGAACATTGGCCCAGTCATGGCCCAGACGACGATCGAACCGAAGGCCAGGATAAAGGCCGATTGCGAGCCGGTCCAGTTGGCCGTCGCCTGGGCGAAGCAGGTGAACCAGCCCTTTTTGTGGATCGCGGTTTGGGGTGTGCGTGTCATAGAACTCGTTATCCGCGTGCGCCGGTAAGAATGACATGCGCCGGGTGTCCACACGCGTAAAAAGCCGATGGCATAAGGGATTTACCCCATTCTTATGCGCGCGCCGGGCTCGCCCATTTCATCGTTACGGCAGCAGGCCGATGCTTTGACCGATGCTTAAGCGAGGATTTGCCCCGAATCCTCCAAGAGGAGCCCCGGCCATGGACATCTACGCCTATATCAAACGCGACCACCTCAAGGTCGCCGACCTGATGCAGCAATTGCTGGACATTCGCCTGGCGGCCTTCCACCAGCGCCTGTTCGAACAGATCCGCCACGAGCTTTGGCTGCACACCGAGGCCGAGGAACGCACCTTTTACCGCGCCATCCGCGACGCCTCGACCGATGAAGCCGCGCGCGAAGAAATGGCGCATGCCGACGAAGAACACGGCGAAATCCGCGCCCTGCTCGACGAGCTCGGCGACCTGTCGGTCAATAACGAGATGTGGATGGTCAAGTTCGGCGAGTTGAAACACGCCGTCGAACACCACGTCTTCGACGAAGAGGCGCACGTCTGGAAGAAGGCGCGCATGGTGCTGACCTCGGATCAGGAACGCACCCTGGCCCGCGACATGGACCGCGAAAAGCAGCGCCTGCTCAACGAAGTCCAGATAGCCGCCCAATAGTTACGACGCTTTGCTCTCCTTCGGGCCGGTATCGGCGCCGACGTGGTGCTTGGCGATCTCATCGGCTGTCGCATTGACCGGATGCCAGGCCTTGCCGTTGATGCGCACATTTTGCGCCACAACCTTCGTGCTGGTGACAAAGGCCGGATCGGCAACATTGTCGAAGGTGCAGTTGCGGATGGTGATGGTCTCGATGGCATTGTCGGGGTAGCCAGCGAGATCGAACGACCGTTTGGCCTTTTTGCAAGTGACGTTTTCCATCAGGACCGGGCCCATCTTCGGCGGATACGACCCACCATTGCCTTCGCCGTAATCGAGCGTCACCTGCATGATGTCGTTGGCGACCTCATCAACCGTCACGTCGCGGAAGACGATATCGGTAATATAGCCGCCGCGATAGGAGTTGGACTTCAGGCGCAGAGCCCGGTTCAGGTTCGGGCTGCCCATGTGGCAGTTGCGGACATAGATGTTGCGGATGCCGCCCGAAGCTTCAGAACCCAGCGACACGCCGCCGTGGCCGCCGACCATCTGGCAGTCGCGGATGATGATGTTTTCCGACGGCACATCGATGCGGCGGCCATCGGCGTTGCGGCCGCTCTTGATGGCGATGCAGTCGTCACCGGTGTTGAAGGTCACCTTCTCGATCAGCACGTTCTTGCAGCATTCGGGATCGCAGCCGTCATTGTTGGGCCCGGTCGAATCGATGCGCACCCCGCGCACGGTGATGTTTTCCGACAGCACCGGATGCAGCTCCCACATCGGCGAGCGCACGATCTTGAAGTCTTCTAGCAGGATGTTCTTGCAGCGATAGGGCTGGACGAAGTTGGGCCGCAAACGCCCCTTGTCACCGATGATGCGCTTGTTCACCGGGAGGCCGGCATCGGCCATCTTGCCCAGGACGTCGACGGCATTGCCGTATTTCGGATCGCGCGCCTGCTTGGTCCAGTCCCACCAATGAGTCTCATCGGCCTGCCCGTCGAGTGTCCCCTCGCCGGTTATGGCAATGTTTTCCTGCTCGAAGGCATAGATGAAGGGTGAATAGTTCATGCATTCGACGCCTTCGAAGCGCGTCAGCACCAGCGGATAATCCTTCGGATCGCGCGAGAACTGTAGCGTTGCGTCCTTGGAGAGGTAGAGATTGACATTGCTCTTCAAAAAGATCGCAGCGGTCAGCCACGTGCCGGCCGGAATGACGACGCGCCCACCGCCGGCCGTATTGCACGCGGCGATCGCCGCGGCGATGGCGGCCGAGGTCTTGGCCTGATCATTGGCGTCGGCGCCGTAAGCCGTGATGTCGAAATCGCGCTTGGCAAAGGTCGGCGGCACGATCTGCTTGAGGATCGCCGCCACCGGCGCCCAGCTATCGGCACGGGCACTATGGCTGGCGCGCGCCCAGGCGGAACCCGATAAAAACGCAGCGGCGGTCGTGGCGCCCAAAAGCGCGCGGCGGTCGATGGTCATGGCAATGTTCCTGGTCGTCCCTGATGTCGTTACGGCAACCCTATCGCCTTATGACACCGGTGACAATGGCCGAGAAAAGAACCCAGAAAAGAACATCGTGAAGAGGCCATCAAAAGCCTTGACCCATGGGGGTATCAGCCTATGCTTTGCCATCGTTCACCGGGGTGTCCCATCTGGGGCTGAGATAAAACCCGCAGAACCTGATCCGGGTCATGCCGGCGAAGGGAGTTGGATACGTCTCCAAGAGGCGCCTGCAATCCATTACGCGCATGATCCCTCACATTGATCCGCCTCCATTTGCATCGAGGCACTGAGGGATGAAATGAACAAGCCGCTCGAACATAAGCCGATTAAGGTCGAAAACTCGCCGATCCCGGGCTCGCACAAGGTCTACCAGTCAGGGACGCTGTTCCCCGAAATCCGCGTGCCGTTCCGCGAGGTCTGCGTCCACGCCTCGGCCAACGAAGCCCCGCTGACGATCTACGATTCGTCGGGCCCCTATACCGATCTCGACTTCCGCCCCGACATCGAAAAAGGTCTGCCGCGCATTCGCGAAAGCTGGATCACCGCCCGCGGCGACGTCGAGCAAATCGAAGCCCGCGAAGTGAAGCCGGAAGACAACGGCAATGTCTCGGCGGGCGCGCTTGCGCCGCAATTCCCCAACCTGCCGAAAGTCCTGCGTGCCAAGGGCGGTCAGTCGGTGACGCAGCTTGAATATGCCCGCCGTGGCATCATCACGCCGGAAATGGAATTCATCGCCATCCGCGAAAACCAGCGCCGCGCCGCCGATGCGGCCGTCATCCGCGACGGCGAAGATTTCGGGGCTTCAATCCCCGACTTCATTACGCCCGAATTCGTCCGTGACGAGGTCGCCCGCGGCCGCGCCATCATCCCGGCCAATATCAACCACCCCGAAGTCGAACCGATGATCATCGGCCGCAACTTCCTGGTCAAGATCAACGCCAATATCGGCAATTCGGCGGTCACCTCCTCGATGGAAGAGGAAGTCGAAAAGATGGTGTGGGCGATCCGCTGGGGCGCCGACAACGTTATGGACCTGTCGACCGGCCGCAACATCCACAATATCCGCGAATGGATCATCCGCAACTCGCCAGCGCCGATCGGCACCGTGCCGATCTATCAGGCGCTGGAAAAGGTCAATGGCGTCGCCGAGGACCTGACCTGGGAAGTCTATCGCGATACGCTGATCGAACAGGCGCAGCAGGGCGTCGACTATTTTACGATCCACGCCGGCGTGCGCCTGGCCTATATCCACCTGACCGCCAAGCGCGTCACCGGCATCGTTTCGCGCGGCGGCTCGATCATGGCCAAGTGGTGCCTGGCGCACCACAAGGAAAACTTCCTCTACAGCCATTTCGACGAGATCTGCGACATCATGCGCGCCTATGACGTCTCGTTCTCGCTGGGCGACGGCCTGCGTCCGGGCTCGATCGCCGACGCCAACGACGCAGCGCAGTTCGCCGAGCTCGATACGCTGGGTGAGCTGACGCAAATCGCCTGGGCCAAGGGCTGTCAGGTGATGATCGAAGGCCCCGGCCACGTGCCGATGCACAAGATCAAAGCCAATATGGACAAGCAGCTGAAGACCTGCGGCGAAGCCCCCTTCTATACGCTTGGGCCCCTGACCACCGACGTCGCGCCGGGTTATGACCACATCACCTCGGCCATCGGAGCAGCGATGATCGGCTGGTATGGCACGGCCATGCTCTGCTACGTCACGCCGAAGGAACACCTGGGCTTACCCGACCGCAAGGACGTCAAGGACGGCGTCATCGCCTACAAAATCGCCGCCCACGCCGCCGACCTCGCCAAGGGGCACCCCGGCGCGCGCATGTGGGACGACGCCATGAGCCGGGCGCGCTTTGAGTTCCGCTGGGAGGACCAGTTCAATCTCGGTCTCGATCCGGAAACCGCCCGCGCCTTCCACGACGAAACCCTGCCCAAGGAGGCGCACAAGACGGCGCACTTCTGCTCGATGTGCGGACCGAAATTCTGCTCGATGAAGATCACGCAGGAGGTGCGCGAATACGCCGCCGGCATGACCGACAATGAAAAGGCGGACCTTGAGGCGGAGATTGGCATGCAAGAGATGTCGAAGAAATTCAAGGAACTGGGCAGCGAGATCGACGTGCCCGAAGCCGGCGTCCCGGCGGAATAAGATCAGGCGGCGCGGGTGGCGACATCCGCGCCGTTTTTCTTTGACGGCTTGTCAGCGTACGCCGTCCGTTTCAGTTGAAACTTGCAATTCCGTTGAAGCTCGCCTATATGGGGTCCGTCAACGACGATAAGTCCGGCCGCAGCGATTGATCGCGCCGCCGTTCGAGTTCTTCTCACCATCTCCGTTTGATCGCCGTGGCATAGGGCTGCGGTCGCTCCGGTTATTGGTCTCCAATTGCCTCAACTCACAACAGACCGCCCGTTGAACGGCGGCGAAGGTTATTCATGCATACGCAATCCAACCCTACTCACACGCATGCCGCTTCCCAGCCGCGCCCGGTCGCGGCGCCGGTCGTCCGTCCGGCCACGTACATCAATGACAAGCCGATGGGCTTTACGCGCCGCGAACTGCGCCGTCTCGTCGCCGAGATGATCGGCTGATCCCGCTCCCGACCTAAGGCGTGAAGCTCCGCCGGAACCGGTCCTTGAACTGCGCCATGTCCTGGCGTGTCACTTCGGTGGTAAAGATGCTGCGCATGTGCGGCGGCAGATGCGCCACCGGATCACCAGCGACATCGAAAACGAAATAGTCGAGCATCGCCGACCAGCCCTGGCGCTCCGCCGGCGGCAAATGCTTGAAACTCATCGCCGCAAAATAGAGCGCAACGATCGGCGAATAGATGTCTCGCCGTCCATCGTTCCACCAGTAGTTCACCAGCATGTTGAGCGGCCCTTTGGTCGCCACGTGGTGCCACCACATGGCCGGCAGGTAGAGCGCGTCACCGGGCTCCAGCCGCGCCTCCTGCGCCACCTCGAGCGCCTGACGAAAGCGCGGGAAACGCGCGAAGTCCGGATTGTCGAGCGGCACCATGCTGATCGGCACGCCGGCCAGCGTGACGTCGATCGGACCGGGATAAAGATTGCCGATCTGATCCGGCGGAAACAGGGTGAAGACCTTTTCGCCGGCGACGTGAACGGCGATATTATCGGCCATGTCGAAATGAGTCTGAGTGATCAGGCTGTTGCCCAGCCACAGGCGCGGCCGCACGGCCTCGTCGATCAGGTCGAGGCTGAAATCGTCGGCCAGGCTGGGCGCAATGTCGTCGATCTTGGTAGCTTGCACATAGTGGGACGCGCCGCCCTCGCCCTCCGTCAGGCAGCGATCGACCATCTGCGACAGGGTGCATTTGCCGCGCGTGAAATTGAAGCCTGTCATGTCGGCATTGTAGAAATAAAGGCCGCCGAATTCCTTCGGGCAGGTAGCGACGTCAAGCGGCTTGCCGGCGCCGTGCGCTTTCAGATAGTCGCCCAGGGCCTGAGGCGATTCCGCCGCCCGCTGCACGCACGGCCACGACGATGCCAGTCCCTTCAGGATGACCGGGCGGGCCAAAGGCTTGATTTCGTTTTCGAAAAGGGCACACGTCACGTTTTCCGCGACAGGCACGCCAGGCATCCGGGGCATAGCTCAAATCCACGCGCCAAACGCCCCGGAGCGGCAAAGGCCGCGTCGTTTTGCACGCCTACATTGTCCCTGCGGGCGCCCGCTCGTCAATAGACATGCACGCCGGAATGATTAAATCGGCATCGTTTCCTGAGGCCGGCGCACCTAGGATGGCCGCTCAAAAGGAGCCCGACATGACAAAACGCTTTCACAAGGGCGATCCGGTCGCCTGGCAGACCTCGCAAGGCGAAACGCACGGCACCGTCGTGCGGGTACTGACCTCCCCCACCGATATCAAGCACCACCACGTGGCGGCGTCGAAAGACAATCCCGAGGTGCTGGTCAAAAGCGCCAAGAGCGGCAATGTCGCCGCGCACAAACCCGAGGCTCTGAAGAAGATTTAAGGCGCGGCCGGGCTTTCCGGCGGGCCGAGATAGGACGGCTTCAGGCCACCTGTATCGAGCACCAGCTTTTCCAGCACGACATTGCCGTCGATGCGGTAGATTTTGATCGTGTGCGGTCCGGACTTCAGGCCCGTGAACGTCGCCCTGAGCACGACGATATTGTCGGAGACGGCCTTTTCCCAATCCTTTTTGGCAGCGCCTTCCGGATCGAGATTGAAGCTCAGCGTCTGCGGGGCTTGATCATCGATGCCGACGGCTAGACGCAACCCGCCCTTGGCCGCCGTATCGAGCGTCGGCGCGAGGTAGAGGTTGAGCGTCGCCTCGCCGCCATGGCTGAGCGTCACATCGTATTCCAGCCGCATCGAGTGACCGTCGGACGCCGGCGCCACTTGCGGATAGCTGAGCACACCGGCTTCGGTGCGGCCGAGGTCGGGAATGACCTGCCAATGCACGCCTTCGCCGTCGACCTTATGGGCGAAGTGGGCGGCTTCGATGGAAATGTAGCCGTCTGCATCGACAAAGCGATCGCTCTGCTTGCGCCAGGGTGATGGGAGATTGACCCGCTGGACGACCTTTTGCCAGGTTTGCGGCTTGGCGTCGGTGACACGCTCAACCTTTGGCATCACCTGTGTATCCGGCTGCTGCCAACTCGTATAGCCGATGTGCGTCTGGTCCATCATGTGGTCCCATTTGCCACCTAGCAGAGTGTTGTAAGTCTTGGCCAGATCAGTATCTCGCGTAAAAGCGTCTGTAGCCAAATCGCCAAGTCTATTGGCAAGCTGGTCCCGCTTCGCTGCGAAGGCGCGATTATGAGCTACGTCCCAGTAGAGGCCGTAGAGGTTGTCGAGGGCCAAGATTTCATAGCCGGCAAATTCATACCACGCTGACTGCTGACCGGGTTGCAGCTTGCCGAGGAGGTCAGCATTTTGCTGAACCAAGGCACCGAGTGGACGACGTACTATCGAGAACTCATCAGTCGTGAAGTTCGTCGAAGCGCCAAAAGTGGCTGCATCGACCAATTCGGGCTTCCGCCGCGCCGCGTATTTCGAATAGGCGGTCAGTAAGCTCCCGATCTCGGCGGCATGCTCCACTCCAAACTGCTGCCCCGCCCATTTTTCCGGATAGGCCTTCAGCGCCTCGGGCGTCATCGCCTTCGGGTTCCACGCCATGTCGAGGAAGAAGCTCAGCGGATATTCCATCGGCTTGATGTCGCCGACATTGACGATCCACAGCCGGTCGGCACCGGCCTCCCAGGCCAGGTCCATCTGCTGCCAGGTCTTTTCAATCTGGTTGGTGTTGATCCACTTATAGTTCCGCGGCCCGCCGACATAGTCGTAGTGGTAATAGATGCCGTAGCCGCCCTGACGCGGCTTGGCGCCGAGATCGGGCAAGCGCCGCAGATCGCCCCAATTGTCGTCGGAAAACAGCAAAGTGATGTCGTCCGGCACCTTCATGCCGTGATCGTAATAGGCCTGAACCTCTTTGTAGAGCGCCCATACCTGCGGCGTCTGATCCGCCGGTTTGCCGGTGACGTCGGCGATGATTTTGCGTTGATCGCCGACGATCTGTTCGAGCAACGGCACCGCCGTGCCCTCGGCCATTGGCTTGTCGCCGTCGCCGCGCATACCGACCGTCACCACATAATCATGCGACTTGGCGCGCTCCATGCCGCCGATCCAGAAGGCCCGCAGATTGGCGGCGTTGGTGGTGTAGTCCCAGGCGCCGCCGGTAATCCCGCCTTCGGTGTGGCGGTGCCATTCGATCTGCGCCCGCGTCATCGGCTCGTGATGCGACGTGCCGAGCACCACGCCGTAATCGTCGGCGGTTGCCAGGCTTTGCGGATCGTCATCGGCGATCGAGCGGCTCCACATCGCCGGCCACAAATAATTGCCCTTCAGCCGCAACAAGAGCTCGAAGACATGGCCATAGACCTCGTGATTGACGCCGCCGAACTTTTCCTTGGCCCAGCCGCCGAAGCTTGGATCCTCGTCATTGATGAAGAAGCCGCGATACTTGACCTCAGGCTTATCGCTGCGCAAACCGTCGCTGACCGAGACGTCGTCGTGATGCGTCACCGGCACGTCGGCCCACCAGTACCACGGCGAGACGCCAATCCTGGCCGACAGGTCGTAGGTGCCGAAGATAACCCCGCGCTTGTCGGCGCCGGCGATGACCAGGGCCTTGTCGATGCCCGGCGCGGGATGATCGACCACCGCCTGCTCATAGGCCTCCCACTGGCCGGCGACCGGCTTGGGATCGAGCTTTCCGGCGGCGATCAGGCCGTCGATCACGGGGGAATGGCCGATCTCGCCGATGATGACGACGTCGGCTCCGGCGCTGTTCAGGTCATGAACGACCCTGGGCGCCTGCCCCGACACTTTTTGCAGGTCGGACGCGAAATCGGCCGCGACGCGGGCAACCGGCACCTCGGCATTGGCATCGACATAAACGGCAACGGGTTTGCCGCCACGCACCAGAGCAAATCCCGGCGTCACGGTGAAGGAAACATCGACCGGCGCGCTCGCCACAGCCAGGGTCAGGGCCAGCGCTGCCAGCATAATCTATCCTTTCAAAGCCTGGGCAATCGCGGCCAGGCACACAGGGGCCATGACGGCATAGCCCGCCGGGCCCGGATGGACGCTGTCGCCGTGATAGCCGAGGTCGGGGCGCAGGCCGCCGTCAGGCCCCTGCAACACCGGCCAGTAATCGCAATAGGTCAGGTTTTGCGCCGCGCACTGCGCCTTGATCCAGGCGTTCAGCGTCTTGATGGCGTCGAGCTGATTGCCGCGATAAGGCCGCCACGAAAAGCTGGTCGCCGGTGGGACCGAGGCCATGACGACGCGGATGCCATTGGCCTTGGCCAGCGTGACCATGGCCTGCAGATTGCCGGTCGTGGTGACGAAATCGTACGGATCCTGGTTTTCGGCGACGTCATTGGTGCCAGCCATGATGTGCACGACGGCGGGCTTTAGCGCGATGACTTCGGGCGTAAAGCGCACCAGCATCTGCGCCGATATCTGGCCGGAAATGCCGCGTCCGACCAGGTTGTTATGCTCGAAAAAGCCTGAGCCATATTCGGGCTTGGCCCAGTTGTCGGTGATTGAGTCGCCCATCATCACCACGCGACGCATGGCCGCCGGCAGGCTGGCAACATCGGCATTGGCCTGATGATAACGGTGCAGGTTCGGCCAATCGGTATGCAGCGACTCGGTCGGTAGGCTCGACGGCGTCACCGGTTGCGGCGCTTGTGGCGCGCGGGCAGCGGCATCACTGCCCGGCGGCACGTCGGCAACCGGTGGTGTTCCCGATTGGGCCGTTTGCGCCGTGGCTGCCGTGGCCACCGCGCTCGCCGCCAGGCCGGCGATTGCGCCACCGGCCGTCAAAAGGGTCCGCCTGTCCATGTCGTTCTCCGTCAGATCGCCTAGGCGACCGTCAGGGTCGCCGTCTTCAAATCCACGCTATTCGGTCCGGAGAAGATCGTAAAGGTGCCCGGTTCGACGACGCGCTGCATGTCGACATTGTAGAACCATAGATCCGACGGTTTGATGTCGAAGGTTACAGTCTGCTTTTCGCCGGGCGCCAGGGTGACGCGTTTGAAGTGCTTGAGTTCGAGCAGCGGCCGGGTGACCGAGCTGAAATCGTCGCGGATATAGAGCTGCACGACCTCGTCGCCCTTGACCTTCCCGGTATTGGTGACGTCGATGGCGACCTGGACGGTCTCGTTGGTACCGATGTTTGCCTTGGCCAGTTTCGGCGCCGAAATGTCGAACGTGGTGTAGCTCAGACCATAGCCGAACGGATAAAGCGGCTTGGTCGAGCCGTCGATATAGCCACGGCGCGCCGTCGGCTTGTAATTGTAGAAGATCGGCAACTGGCCGACCGTGCGCGCGATGGATACCGGAAGCTTCCCCCCCGGATTGGCGCGGCCAAACAGGATGTCGGCGGCGGCCGAGCCTGTTTCCTGGCCCATGTACCAGCCTTCGATCAACGCATCGGCCTTTTCCGCCAGCAGGTTGACCGACAGCGGCCGGCCATTGAGCAGGAAGACGACCGTCGGCTTGCCGAGCGCGAATATCTGCGCCGCCAGGTCGTTCTGACGGCCGATCAGGTCGAGACTGTCGCGGTCGCCCAAATGGTTGTCCGCCCAGCCTTCGCGGCTGGTCATTTCGTTGTCGCCCAGCACCATCAGGATGGTGTCGGCCGATTTCGCCGCTTCCACGGCTTCGGCAATCAGCTTGTCATTGACGGCGTCGGGCGTGAAGTGGATCTCGTCCTGGCCCCAGATACGCTCTTCGGTCAGGCGCACGGCTTCGCGATAGTCGACGGCGAAACCCTGGGCCTTGCCTTCGGCGCTGACGCCGTCGAGGATCGAGACGACGTGGCGCGGCACGTCGGAATAGCCACCGATCGGGCAGTTCCTGGCGTGGGTGCCGAGCACCAGCAGCTTGCCGACCTTTTTCGGATCGAGCGGCAGCAGACCCTTGTCGTTTTTCAGCAAGACGACCGTGCGCGTCGCCGCCTCGCGCGCCAGGGCAACGGCCTGCGGCGTCGCGGTGAGGCTGTCGGCCTTGGCGGCGTCGACATACGGATGTTCGAACAGGCCACCGAGGAATTTGAGCTCAAGGATACGGCGCACCGGCGCGTCGATCTCGGCTTCGGTGACGCGGCCCGCCTTGACCAGGTCGAGCAGCTTCGGATAGCCGGCCGTGTCCGGGGTTTCGATGTCGACGCCGGCCTTGACGGCGCGATAGGCGGCCTCGGTCAGATCGGGCACCAGGTGGTGGCGGGTGATCATTTCATTGATGGCGAAATAGTCGGAGACCGTCACGCCCTTGAAGCCCCACTCACCGCGCAGGATGGTGGTCAGCAGCCACTTGTTGGCGTGCGACGGCACGCCGTCGATTTCATTGTACGACGGCATCACCGCGCGGACATTGGTTTCCTTGATGATCTTTTCGAACGGCGGGAAGAAATCCTCGCGCAGATCGCGTTCACCGACCTCGGCCGGGCCGACATTGGTGCCGTTTTCCGGCTGGCCGTGACCGGTCATGTGCTTCAGCGTGGCGAACACCTTGTCGGGACCGAGCGGCAGGGTCTCGCCCTGGAAGCCCAGCACGGCGGCCTTGCCCATTTCACCGCACAGGTGGGGGTCTTCGCCATAGGTCTCCTCGATGCGGCCCCAGCGCGGCTCGCGCGCCACGTCGACCACCGGCGCCAGGACGTGGTTGCAGCCACGCGCCCGGGCTTCGATCGCCGCCACCGAGAAGATGCGCGTCGCCAAAGCCGGATCGAACGATGACGCCAGGCCAATCGCCTGCGGGAACGAGGTCGCGTCCTTGGCCACAAAGCCATGCAGGCTTTCCTCGTGCATGATCATCGGGATGCCAAGGCGCGTACCTTCGACCGCCCACTTCTGCATGGCGTTGATCAGGGTCGCGGCCTCTAGGGCGTTGCGGTTGGGCACAGCCCCGGTATCGCCGGCGCCGGTGGCGACTGTGACACCGACGCGGTCGCCCGGACGGGCGATCATGCCCATGCCATTGGGATAGGTCTTTTGCGCCTTGGCGGCGTCGAACTCGCCCTTGGCATCAAGAATAGTGTTCTTCTGCTGCCACAGACATTCCATCTGGGCGACCTTTTCCTCAAGCGTCATGCGCTTGATCAGGTCGTCGACGCGCGCGGCGACCGGCGCCTTCGGATCCTTGTAGAGCGGCGCACCGGCGGGCGCGGCCTTGGCCTTCTTCCCCTTCGGTGCGGCCTCGGCGACCGCAGCGGCAGTGACGCCCAATGCAACGGTGGATGCCCCAAAGGCACGGCGGGTCAAACGTTTGGACATGGCGGTCGCTCCCCTCACGCGGCCCGTCATGGGGCCGGATTGTTGTTGCGCTTAACCCCTTTGACCCGCATGCTTCGTGAATAAGAAAGCAAGCCAGCCGCGCGGTGCGCTTTGGTATGACCATTGATTTATACGGCTTTCGGCCGTATGAAAAGACCCTAATGATAGCGCTATCACAAATTTCCCGAACAACAGCGCCTGGGAAAACAACTGGGGAGAAAACGCCATGCTCGACCGCCGCCACATCCTGAAAGGCGCCGCCGCCGCGACCGCCTTGGCCGCCCTGCCCACCTATGCAGACACGCCGTCGCTGAACGCGCTGGCCGCCGCCAGGGGCATGCGATTCGGCGACGCCGCCGGCCTGCAGAACAGCGTCCGCGAGCCGGAGGTCGCCGCCATCATCGCCCGCGAATGCGGTCTGGTGGTGCCGGAAAACGAGCTGAAAATGTACGTTACCCACACCACGGCCGATGGCTACAACTTCGCGCCGGGCGATGAGATTCTCAAATTCTGCACCGATCATGGCCTCGCCATGCGCGGCCATAATCTCTACTGGGCCAAGGACCAGTACACACCGAAATGGCTGACCGGTTACGATTTGGGTACGGCGCCCAAGGCCACGATGGAAAAGCTGCTACGCGACTATATCGCCACCGTCACCACGCATTACGGTGACAAGCTGGTGTCGTGGGACGTGGTCAACGAAGCCGTCAACGAAAAGACCGGCAATGTCCGCGATTGCGTCGTCACCCGCACGCTCGGCGTCGACGGTCTGCGCATCTGTTTCGAGGCCGCGCGCGAGCACCTGCCCAAGACGCAGCTCGTCTATAACGACTACATGAACTGGGAAGCCGGCGACGAGGCCCACCGCGACGGCGTACTCAAACTACTGCGCTGGTTCCGCGAGCACAAGGTGCCGGTGGATGCGCTCGGCCTGCAAAGCCATATGGGCACCGACCACGACCTGACGCTCGGCCAGCACGACGGTTGGAAGGCCTTCCTCGATGAGGTCACCGGCATGGGTTACGACCTGTTGATCACCGAGTTCGACGTCAACGACAAAAACCTGCCGGCCGATACCGCCATACGCGACGCCAAGGTGGCCGAGGTCGCCCGCGCCTATCTCGACCTGACCTTGAGCTACAAGCAGGTCAAGGACGTCCTGGTTTGGGGCATCGACGACAAGTACAGCTGGTTGCAGGGCTTCACCCCGCGCAGCGACGGTCAGCGTCTGCGGCCAACGCCTTACGACGACAATTTCAAGCCCAAGCCGCTGCGCGAAGCCATCGCGGCTTCCTTCCGCGCCGCACCGGCGCGGTAACAGAGGCTTGTCATCCTCCGCCCCGGGGATGCGATGAACGCAGTGGCCAAAACCACATTTTTGTGGTTCCAATAGTCTTATAAAGATGATGCGTATCAGTATCCCGGGACGGAAAACCTTATGAAAACGATGTTTGCGGCGGCGGCCGCGATGGCGTTGATGCTTGCCCCCATGGCGGCACACGCCCAAGACAACGACATCCTCAAGCACCTGATCAATAGCCCGAACGTCGGTTCGTGGAGCACCTACGGCTCGCAGACCTCGAAAAAAATCGCCGACGCCAATGTCCAGGGCGGCCAGGCCTTCGAGGTCACGGTGACCGCGGCGGGGCCGACGCCCTACACCACCGCGGCTCAGCAGGACGTTACCGGGCCGATCAAGAAAGGCGACAAGCTGATCGTCGCCGTGTGGCTGAAGGCGACGACAACCGACGCCGGCGGTCCGAAGATCCACCTGCGCATGCAGACCAATTCCGCGCCCTATAGCGCCATCGCCGAAGGCGACGCGCCGGTGACTGGCGTGTGGAAGATGTGCACGATCCAGGCGATCGCCGACGCCGACCACCCCAAGGGTACGGCCTCTCTCGCCGTGCACCTCGGCGGCGTGGTTCAGACGGTTGACCTTGGGCCGGCCTTCGTGCTCGACATGGGCCCGCCCGCGGCGACGGCGAGTTCATCTTCTTCGCAGTAACGCTTTGAGCGGTTGCCTTTCCGACGACGGTGCCTATATTCGCGCCGTCTTTGAAAGGTGACCCCATGCTGCCCGATACCGCCAATCTGACCGCGCAACAGGTCGCCCAAGCGCTCGACGCCGGCGACATCGTCGTCGTCGATGTCCGCGAACCCTATGAGTTCGAGGCCGGTCATATTCCGGGCTCGGTTAACCTGCCTTTGTCGGCCTTCGATCCGGACGCCCTGCCGACCGGCGGTGAAAAGCAGGTGGTGCTGTCCTGTCAGGCCGGCGTCCGCTCGCAGCGCGCGCTCGACTATTGCCGCGGCATCGACATCGACGTTCATCACCACCTCGCCGGCGGCTTCAATGCCTGGCTGGCGGCGGGTTTGCCCTCCGAAGCTTAATCCAGCGTCGAGCGATAGCGCACCATGGCGATGGTCGTCGCCGCGACCAGGAACACGCCCATCGGCCACAGGTTCGGCCACATCGCCGCCCAGTCGGCCCCCTTCAGCATGACGCCGCGCACGATGCGCAGAAAATGGGTGAGCGGGAAAACCTCGCCGATCCACTGCGCCCAATCCGGCATACCGCGAAACGGGAACATGAACCCCGACAGCAGCATCGACGGCAGGAAGAAGAAAAACGTCATCTGCATCGCCTGCATCTGCGAGCGGGCAATGGTCGAGAAGGTAAAGCCGACCGCCAGATTGGCGACGATGAACAGTCCGACACCGGCCGCCAAAATCCACCAGCTACCGACGAACGGCACGGTGAAGACATAGACCGCCGCCAGCAGCACGATCGCCGTCTGGATCAGACCGACGCCGACATAGGGCACGATCTTGCCGACCATGACCTCCCATGGCCGCGCCGGCATGGCCAGCAGGTTTTCCATATTGCCGCGTTCGGTCTCGCGCGTCATGGCGACCGAGGTGATCATGATCATCGTCATGGTCAGAATGACGCCCAGCAGCCCCGGCACGATATTGTACTGCGAGATGCCTTCGGGGTTGTACAGGCGGTGAATGACGATGTTGATCGGCGGATCGGTCTGGTTCAACGACGCCCATTCGCCTTTGAGGTCCTCTTTCAGCGCCGACGACACGATCTCCTCGATCGAGCCGATGGCGTTCGACGCCGCCGATGGGTCGGACGCATCGGCCTCGATCAGCAGTTCCGGCTTGTCACCGCGCAGCATGTCGCGGGTAAAGCCCGGCGGCACGGTGACGACGAAGGCAACATCGCCGCTCTGCAGCTTCTCGTCGGCGATCTTGGGGTCGTTGGTCTCGCCGGTGACGTCGAAATAGCTCGACGTGCGCAGCCCACTGACCAGCGAGCGGACAATGGTCGAATTGTCCTGCACGTAGAGCAGGGTCGGCAGGTGGCGTGGGTCGGAATTGATGGCAAAACCGAACAAAACCAGCTGAATGATCGGCATGATGATCATGATGGCGAAGGTCAGTCGGTCCCGGCGCATCTGGATGAATTCCTTCAGCACGATGGCCGAAATGCGGTTGAACCAATGCGGCATGGCTTAAGCTCCCCGCGCTGCGGCGACGGAATTGTCCGTCGACTGGTTCATCAGATGGATGAAGACGTCTTCCAGGTTCGGCCGCGTCTCGGTCCAGGTGATGCCGGTACCACTTTCGGCGGCGACAATGGCTTGCAGTTTAGCGCGATCGGAGCCGCTGACGTGCAGGGCATTGCCAAAATAGGCGACGTGGTCGGCGCCGGGCTTGCCGCGCAACCGCTCCATCAGCTCGCGCACGCCCGGCCCTTCAGCGATGAAAGTATAGAGCCCGCTCTTGGCGATGATGTCCTCGACCCGGCCCTGGGCCATCAGGTTGCCATAGGCGATATAGACGATCTGGTCGCAGCGCTCGGCCTCGTCCATGTAGTGGGTCGAGACCAGTACGGTCAGGCCCTGCGCCGACAGGCGGTGAATCTGATCCCAAAAGTCGCGTCGCGCTTGCGGATCGACGCCGGCGGTCGGCTCGTCGAGCATCAGCATTTTCGGTCCGTGCAGGGTACACGCCGCTAGCGCCAGGCGCTGTTTCCACCCACCGGACAAGGTGCCGGCCAGCTGCTTCTGGCGTGAGATCAGGCCCAGTTGCTCCAGCGTCTGATCGACGATCTGTTTCTTGTTCTTGAGCTCGTAGAGATTGGCGACGAATTCGAGGTTTTCGCGGATCGACAGGTCTTCCCAATAGGAAAACTTCTGCGTCATGTAGCCGACCTGATGCTTGATCTCGCGGCTCTGGCGCAGGATGTCATAGCCGAGACAAGTGCCCTGCCCCTCGTCGGGCTTGAGCAGGCCGCACAACATGCGGATGGTCGTCGTCTTGCCCGAACCGTTGGGGCCGAGAAAACCCCACACCTGGCCGCGCGGCATGTGAATGTCGACCTTATTGACGACGGTCAGCTTGCCGAAGTGCTTGGTCAGCCCGGTAACGTCGATGGCGAGATCGGTGCCGCTCACGGCCGCACGTCCACGGGCTGGCCGGCGCGCAGAGCGTCGGGATTGTCGGGCGTCGCCTCGACCAGGAACATCAGCTTCTGCCGTTCCTTGACCGAATAGATGACCGGCGGCGTGAACTCGGCGACCTGCGCAATGAAACGAATCTTGCCGTGCAGGCCTGAAACGCAATTGTCGCAGGCGATGCGTACCCCCTGCCCGACTTTCAATTTCGGCAGATCGGCCTGCGGCACATAGAATCGCACGAATTCGCGGCCCTTCGGCAGCACGGTCAGCACCGCAGATCCGGCGGCGACGAATTCCCCCGGTTCGCGCAGCCGTTCATCAACGCGGCCATCGAGCCGCGCCTTGACGTCACGGTCGCTGACCGTCCATTGCGCCTGGGCGACGTCGGTTTTCGACGCCTCGGCCTGGGCTTCCGCCGCCTTCTGCTGGTCGGTGCGCGCCGCCAATTGCTTGTCGGCGATCTGCTTGTCGACATTGTCGAGATCGGCCTGGGCCGAGCGGGTCGCCGCGCGCAGACTGTCCATCTGCGCCGGCGCGACGTAGCCGCCGGGCTGAAGCTGGGCGTAACGCGCCTCGTTGGCCTTGGCCAGGTCGAGCTGCGCCTGAGCCTGTTTCTGTTGCGCCAGCAGCGGCGCGATGTCGGCCTCGCGCGCGCCCTTGCTGAGGTCGACGGCGGTTGCCGCGGCCGCCGTGGCGCGGTTTTCGGCGCCCGACAAAGCCTGCTGTTGCTGCGTGGCGTCGAGCGCGAACAACGGTTCGCCATCGTTGACGACGTCGCCGCGATCGACGTGCACGGCCGTCAGCCAGCCCGATTGCGGCGCGGCGATGCTCACCGCCTGGGCTTCGACATAGCCGCTATAGCCGGTATCCGGCTTTTGGACACAGCCGGCGAGCGCCAGAAGGGCGGCGGCGAAGATGAGTTTACGCATTGGCGAGCCCCCTGAGGAAAAGACGGACATGCGTGGCCAGATAGGATGAGGCCGGTAGCGGCACCTCCTCACTGGAGGCGAAAACCAGCGCCCACAAGGCAGCCTTCAGCCCCGGCGCTATGAACAGGTGAGCCAGCATGACGGGGTCTTCGCGAGCGATTTCGCCGCGGTCCATGGCACGCTCGAACAGGCCGGACAGCGCAGCCAACGTACGACCGATGACCTCGCGGCGGTAGAAGGCGATCAGCTCAGGGAAGCGCCCGGCTTCGGCGACCAGCAGGCGCGGATAGACCGGCAAATTGCCGCTGTCGATCATCGCCGCCAGGATGGTGACGATGTTCAACAAGGCCGGCGCCAGCGGGCCGTTATAGCTCCCCAGGAACTCGCTGACGACGGCAACGCGCGGGCCGATATCGCGGCGAACCAAAGCCTCGAACAGGGCCTGCTTGGTCGGATAGTAGAGATAGACCGTCCCCTTGCTGACGGCGGCGCCGCGAGCGATGTCCTCGACCCGGGCCTCGGCGAAGCCATGGCGGGTGAACTCGGCCAGGGCGGCGTCGAGGATGTCCTGCTGACGGACCTCGGGCGCGGCACGGCGCGAGCGTTTTTGAGTGGCGGCGTCGAGCATAGCGCGTTTCCAGTACTGACCAGTCAGTACTACATCAAATCACTAGCTGCGGCAAGCGCTCACCGCATGCAACCGTCAAAGGCTTAGAATTTCAGGAAGCAACGCTTCAGATACAGCGGCCACAACGCCGCCGTCACCACGGCCAGCAGGATCAGCGAATAGCACAGCGATTCGACGCGCTGACTGGGGATAACGCTGTCGAGCGCGGCCACCAGCGCATCGTGACCGTTCAGATGCTTTGGCCCGAGCTTGACCGCGCCCATCGCCATGTCGATGACTGAAATGCCGACGAAGGCCGCTGTCGCATTGGTGCCCAGGACACGCAAAGGCATGGCCCATGCGGTCCAGCCGCCGACATCGGCAATTAGCGCCAGCAGCACGAAAACGAACAGCACGAAACCGCCCGATACCAGGGCAAAGCTTGGCGTCCACAGCTTCTTGATGATCGGATCGAGGTGGTCGATGCCGGTGCCCAGCACCATCAGCATGACCGCCGCCAAGGCCAGGGTCGCTAACGCCCCGCGCACGCCAATACGGCGCAGATAGGCTGAAATCATCACCCCCAGCATGACATCTGTCACCGCGCCGATCGTCGAGATCAGCCCTTCGGGGTCATAGACGACCTGACCGTGGCTGGTGCCATAGGGCCACATGTATTTCGTCGTAAACACCAGGCGATCGACGACCGAGGGCAGTGAATGGGTCGGCGTAAAGCACGCCGGGCCGCAATCGGGCATGACGGTAAAGCTCAGCAGCGACGCATAGGCAGCCAATATGGCGGCGGCGATCCAGAAGAACGGCTGGATCGGCACGCGATAGCCCTTGCCGTCCTTCTTGGCCAGCCACACCGCCAAACCGCCGGCAACCGCATAGCAGATGCCGATGCGTTGCAGGATGCCCGGAATGCGGAACGGCCCGAACAACAGGCTGGAGGCGAAATTCAACGCTACGCCAAGCACGATCAACGCCAGGGCACGCAAGGCGATGTGCCGGACCAGCGTCGCCTTTGTTTCGTGCCCACGCTTGGCAAACGACAGGGGAATGGCCATGCCGGCACACACCAGAAAGCCCGGAAAGATCATGTCGGCCAGGGCCAGGGCGTGCCAGTCGGCGTGCTGCAGCACCTTGAAGCGATCGCTCCACTCCCCGGCATAGGCAACCAGGATCATGCCGGCGACGCACAGGCCACGCAGAATGTCGATGGCGGCGACGCGTTCGCCGACGGCGCGCTCGGCCATCTGTTTGACGCTGTCGCTCTTCGGCGTCGGCCGCTTGCGAAAATCGATAACCTCGGCCACCGGTCGTCCCCCACAATTATTTGCGCCGATAATAGGCGGCCTTCGTCGATTGTCCATCCGCTCGCGCCGCTGAAACCCATGTAAATTCAGCCCCAGCGCGATGTCAGGTCAGCTTTACATTTTTTCGCCGTGTCAGGTTGACTTTACATTCGTCTCCATGTAAGGTCAGCCTTACATCAACAGGATGTTTGCGATGAAGACCTTATCCGCCAATACCCAATATGCGCTCGGCTTCAGCGTCTGCATGATCCTCTATGTCGTCGCCCTGTTCGCTTCGCTCGGCCTGATCACGATCAAGCATCCGACCGGCGCCCTGCTCTATGCGACGGCCGTCCTTCCGGCCCTGCCGATCGGCGGCACCATTGTCGTCTTCCTGCGCTATATCGACCAGGTCGACGAATATGTCCGCGGCGTGATGTTGAAACGCTTTATCGTCGCTACCGGCCTGACGCTGTTCATCTGCACGGCGTGGGGCTTCATCGAGGAGAATGCCAGTGGCCATCACTTCTCGCTCTATCTCGTTTACCCGCTGTTCTGGATGATGTTCGCCCTGAGCAGCTCCATTTACAGGAAGGTTCTATGAAGCAGTACCTTCGCGACCTGCGCACCGATCTGGGTCTGACCCAGGCCGACTTGGCGCAAAAATTGGGTGTATCGCGGCAAGCCGTCATCGCCCTCGAAACCGACAAGCATATCCCGTCGCTCGACCTCGCCTACAAGATCTCCGCCGTCTTCGACAGACCGGTGGAAGCCATCTTCGAAAACCCCTACCGGCCTTAAGCCCTTTACCTCCAAAGGATTATCCGATGTTGTCACGCCTCTCCCCGGAGCGCGAGCGGACCCTCGTGCGCACCGCCCAGATCTTTCGTACCCAATTGGTCATCGGTTTGGTCATCATAGGCCTTATCGTGGTCTATCCCAACCATCCGGGCCTCTCCGGCCTGCTCAACCTCCTCTACACCGGCTTCCATGCCGCCTTCCCAACCCTGATCAAATAAGGACATCCGTCATGAGCAAGATGAAATCAAATAATATGAAAACTGGGGCCTGGTTCGCCGTCGCCGTTGGCATTGCCACCGCCATGGTCGTCGCCGCCAAGTCGCACGCCGCCACGCCCTATCCGGACACCGCCCACGAGCGTTTCAGCGTCACGGTGACCGGCACCGGCCCCGACGTCCTGCTGATCCCGGGCCTGGCCTCGTCGGCCGCCACCTGGGACGGCACCGTCGCCCACCTGAAGGCCCATTATCGCCTCCACGTTCTCAATGTCGCCGGCTTTGCCGACGAGCCCGCCGGCGCCAATGCCGCGGGCGCCGTCGTCACCCCGACGCTGGAAGCCATCGACGCCTATATCAAGGCCAACCACTTAAAGCCGGTCGTCGTCGGCCACTCGCTGGGCGGCACAATGGCTCTGATGCTGGCCAAGGCGCACCCCGAAGACGTCAGCAAAATCGTCATCGTCGACGCCCTGCCCTATACCGGCGTCATCTTCAATCCGGCGGCGACGGTCGATGCGCTGAAGCCGCAGGTGGCGATGATGCAGCAGCAGATCGAAGCCATGCCGGCTGACGCCTTCAAGGCCCAGGAGACCGGCAGCCTGTCGCGCATGGTCACCTCGCCGGCCAATGTCGACCTGATCGTCGGCTGGGCCGTCCGCTCCAACCGCCACGCCGTGGCGCAATCGCTCTACGACGACCTGACCATCGACATGCGCCCGGACCTCGCCGCGATCAAGACGCCGGCCGTGCTGCTGTTCCCGGTCGATGCCTCAGCCGGCCAGGATCCGACGGCAACGGCGGCCTTCTACAAGAGCCAGTACGCCGCCATGCCCAACCTGACCACGGTTGAGATCGACAACAGCAAGCATTTCGAGATGCTCGATCAGCCGGAAGCCTTCTACAAGGCGCTCGACGGCGCTCTGAACTAAAGCGGAAGGCCGGGATCGTATCCCGGCCTTTTTCACATCCGGGCGAAGTAGCTGACCAATCCCGGCAGGTCGGCCATCTTGTCATAGACCATACGCGCCACGCGATTGCCTTCCTGGGTCACCCAGTAGACGCGCTCGCAGCTGTTTTGACGGCCGATCTCGATGACCTGCTCGATCAAGGCCCGTCCGGCCCCTTTGCCGCGCGCCGCCTCGGCGATGAACAGGTCTTCCAGATAGAGGTAGTGCGTCTTCGCCCAGGTCGAGCGGTGCAGGACGAAGGTGGCAAAGCCCACCACCTCCTTGCCATCGCGCGCCAGCTCGAGAAACACCGGCTCGTGCGGATCGAGCGCGCGCATGAAGGTCAGGTCGGTGACGTCTTCCGGTAAAACTTGCGCATAGAAGTCGAGATAGCCCTGCCACAGGGGCAGCCACGCTGCCTTGTCCTGCGCCTTCGCCGCTGAAACCGTGATCATCGCGCGTCCATTCCCATCGCCGGAGTCCCTTGTCCGACGTCCATCGCATGTTTGACGAGTCGGGAAAACGGGGCAAGTGCGCAGGTCAGGCGTGCATATGATGGCCGCCGTGGCGCGGCCGGCGCTCATACATCGTCCAGGCGCAGATGACGGCGATGATGAAAACGCCGGCGAGCGCCAGAGTCGCCATGCCGAACTCATGGTCGCGATAGATATTGGCCATCATGATCCAGAACGCCGCCCACATCAAAGCCACCGAATAGGTGAAGCTGCGCGTCAGCCAGATCATCAGCGAGCCGAAGGCCAGCAGGATGCCCAGAAAGACCATCGACACCACCGGCTGAGTCGGATCGATCGCAGAATGTTCGGCGACCAGCACCGAGGTGAAGTTGACAAAAGCCGCCGCGGTCAGCCAGCCGGTCATCAGCGCCATCGGCGCGAAGACGAAGCCCGTATCCTCACCCGACACCTCCCCCATTTCGCGCAGCCGCAACAGGCCGCCAAGGCCCAGCACCAAGGCCACGACGACCAGGGCGAAGCTTATCCAGTCGAAGCCGTGCAACGGCACCCACACCTGCCAAACACTGTTGATCAAAAAGATGCCGGCCATGTTCCAGCCGACGGCCTTCAGCGCCGGATCGTCGCGGTGCTTTTCCCCCATCTGCCAGAAGGCCGAGATCAGGCTCCACAGATAGATCGCGCCCCAGATGGCGAAGGCATAGCCCCATGGCACCAGCGGATGGGTCGCGGCGGCCGAGCGCAACTCGACGTTTTGACCAACGTGCAGCAGGTCGGTCAGCTGCGCGCAGACGATCTGGGCTACCGCCAGGACAAGAATGGCTATGGCCTGCACGGTACGCGACGGTTTGGGAAAGGAACGGGGCATGGATCGACCTTCGCAAAAGCCCGCCCATCGTCACAGTAATCAGCCTGTGGATAAAAAATCTGTAGGCTTTGCCTTGTCTTTGAAAGTGAAAATCCCGCCACGGTGAACCGTGACGGGATTTCGTCCACTGCCGCATGCGTCACAAAAGCTCTCACCACTCTTGAGGACGAATTCGGACAGCGAAGCTCTGACTAGGCCGCATTTCGGGTGAAAACGTGGCCGGCGTCATTTATCCTTTGCAATATCCTTCCCCGGCCGCGACGATGATGCAGTCGTGCTTGCCTTTGAGGCCATCGACGCCGGTCGCGGTGCCGTCGCCCTTGGTCAGGGTATAGCTGTTGCCGTCGCGCGTGAAACTTAGCGCGCCGTTGCTCAGCGTCGCCGGGAAATCGCGGCTGCCGGCCGAGGTCTTGATCGTGATGTCATAGGCGGTGCCGTTCGGCGTAATGGTCAGCGTGTCTTTGTTGGCGGCTGTCCAGATGCCCATATAGGATGGTGCATCGAAGGTCCCTGTCACGGTTTGCGAAGCGACTTCGGACGCCGCCATCGATACGGCAGCGGACTCTTCGGCAGCGCTTTCAGAGGCCGACGCCGATTGCGACGGCGATTCCTTGGGCGAACACGCTGCCACCGCCACGGCGCCTACCGCGGCGATGACAACCAGACTGTGGGCAAGTTTAATCACTAGCAACTCCCTGAATGAGAGCCAAATTACGGCGCAGTCGCGGATGAATGCCATGCGCGAAAGCCGATGTTTTTATAAAGGCGTGATCAGAGCAAGGGCGTGAATTGACCGGGCGCCAGACCGCAACTGGCGTGCGCCAGGATTTCGACCCCATGTGCCCGCGCCTCGATCAGGCGGCGCGGCTGATGCGTCACCACGGCCGGATGCAGGATCGTGCCGATATCGTCGAGCCAGTTGGCGGTAAAGGCGCGCCGCTCGATGGGCGCATCCTGCCAGAAGTCCGCCCCTTCGAGGTCAGCGCCGAAGACGATCAGGGGCCGATCGAGCTTTTGAGCCCAGGTTCGCGCCACGTCGGCGCCCTGACGCGCGATCACCGGCCCGAGAAAAGCGACGCGCGCCCCTTCCCTGCGCGGTTTTGATACCGGCCAGTGCCAATCGAGCCAAATCGCGCGATCGATAAAGTGTTCGGCGATGTCATGGTGCGGGGTGATAATTCGCCGCGCGGCGGCCAGGGCTTCGGTCTCCGCCGTGACCAAGACGTCAGGCGCGCGGTAGTCGCTCAAGCTGCGGCTTTGCGAGGTCACCTGGGCCGTGTCGAGCCGGGCATGCAGCTCGGCCAAAGGATAGCGCGTCATCAGCACATCAAAGGCGCGCCCGCCCAGCCAGCCATCACGCCACAGATACGGCAGAAAGGTCTGATAGATGACGACGTGTCGGGCGCGATAGTCGAGGCTACGTCCAAAAATACCGGCCAGCCGTTCATCGGCCTGCGCATAGGCCGCCTGCCGGACACCACCTCGTGCCTTGGCGACGCGCCGCATGGCAAGGTGACGCAAACCCGTGGCCCAGAGGGCCCGCTTCTGCGCACCGGGCCAGTCATAGCGGGAAAGCCCAAGGCCCGGCGCCAGCACCTGATCGTCCGCCCGCGCCTGTTTACCGGTAAAATCGCGATATTCCGGCCAGATCTCGTCGAGGACGTAGGCCGTGCGCTCAGCCACCGGCTCGATCTGGCGGCTGATGAAACTCAGATGGCAATCGGCGCGGACACAGGTGGCGCAACTATGAGGTCCGTTTTCCTGGAGTGTATGCGCGTTCATGCCGTCTCCAGCCGCACGATCAGCGATTCAGCGTCCAGCCTCACGGCGACGCGCAACGGCCGTTGGCTGCGAAAGCGCAGATCGACATAGTTCCAGAACACGGTGGCGTCCTCGCCGGGTGGAAACGGCGATTGCGGAATTGGCGCCGTGTGACCATGACGTTCGACGATGATGCAGCCAGCCTCGCGGGCAGCGCGATAGAGGCTGTTGCTGAGCTGGCACAAACCGCCGGCAATCGTCGGGATCAGGCAACCCTGACGCAGCTCGCGGCCTTCGACATAGCCGCGGTCACGGCCGGGCCGGCCGACCTGACGCCAGAAGCTAAAGGTTGCGCCGGCGGCCATCACCGTGCCGTCGATGGCACGCGCGGCGATGCGCAGGTTCTGCACCTTGCCCAGTTGCAACGCGCGCTCGTTAGGGTCGCCGTCGATGTAGAGCGGCGTGATTACCTCAGCCACCACCACGCCCTGCCCCGGCCGCTGCGGCAACCGGCGCGTCAGGCCGTCGCGCATCACACGGTGCCCTTTGAGCAGGCTCGATTTGACAAAAAACACGGCCTGACTGTGCGGTGTCAGCCTGTGCGCTTCCTGTCCCTTCATGGCGGTCCCCCGACTTGCCATTGCTATCGCCTAGCCCTACAGAACCACGAATTGCGAGGAAAGACCATGGCCATTACCGTTCGCCGCGTACCGCATGCCGGCCCCGATTACGAGGCCGCTATTGTCCTGCGCCGTGCGGTGCTGCGCACGCCGCTGGGGCTTGATTTCACCGCCGAGCAATTGGCGGCCGAGCACGGCGATACCCACTTTGCCGCCTTCGACGGAGATACGCTCATCGGTGCCGTGGTGATGACGCCTTATGACAGCGCGGCCGTCAAATTGCGCCAGATGGCGGTATCGCCCGATGTGCAAGGCCAAGGCGTCGGCGCCGTCCTGCTGCGCGCGTTCGAGGCCTATGCGCACGAAACCGGCCATTCGAAAATCGTCCTGGCCGCCCGGGTAACAGCGCAGCGCTTCTACGAAGCCAACGGCTACGCGACCGAAGGCGACGTCTTCGAAGAAGTCACAATCCCGCACATTCGCATGACCAAGACGCTTGCACCGGATCAAAAAAGCCTTTAACGGAGGGCTCCCTCACGGCAGCCCCTGTGGTGGAATTGGTAGACGCGCCGGACTCAAAATCCGGTTCCGCAAGGAGTGTCGGTTCGACCCCGACCGGGGGCACCATTCTCCTAAAGTCGAATACTGCCCCCCGGCACTTTGGCTTGTCGGACTTCGTCCGATGGGGGCACCATTCGTCTAAAATCGAATACTGCCGCCCCCTGCTTCAGTTCACGAAGCGCGCCAGCAAGCGGATGAAGGGCACCTGATAGCCCTCCGAATCCTCCGTCACTTCCCACGAATCGATCGGCCAGTTGTCGTTGAAATCGGCATAGGCCTTTTCGTCCGGCTCGCCGACCGGCGGTGACGGCGGCGCGGTCCCGCATTTGGCGTTCAGTGCCGGACAGCCCTTGGCCCAGGTGTAGTGCGGATTGGCGCCACCGACGAGATAGCCCGGCGCCGGGCCATATTTCGACAGCTTGACGCTGTCCCACAGCGGCGATCCATGGCTGTACCAGGTGTGATAGAAGCGATCGACCGAATTGCTCGCGCCATAGGTCTTCATGTTCGACAGATAGACCTTGCCCAGCGGATTGACGCCGTCGAGGTAGTGGATATAGCCCGCCGCCCGGTTCATTGCCTCGCCCGCGCTATGCCGGCTCAAGCCGTACCGCGCCTGATCGGCAAAGACATTGCCGGCGTCCGACTTGATGCCGTTGCTGCCCCACCAATAGCCGGACACCTGGGCCATGTAGGGGTCGCCGGTTCCAGCCGCCCAGCCCGTGGTTTCATATCCGGTGGCAAAGGCTTGCTTGATGTCAGCGGCGACCGCCGGCGTCGCGCCAGGCAATGAGGCGTAATAGAGTATGGGCGCCGTATCGGGGTAATCGGCGTCACGCATCACGCCCGTATGCAGCAGCTTGTTGTCGCGATAATGGGCGTCGACATAGGCGCGATAGGCGGCGTCGCCCGTCAGATCGTAGAGATAGATCGCCGCCGTCAGCGCCTTCATGCCGCGACCATAGGCGTCGGGCTCCTGCTGACCGGCGGCCAGGCCTTCGGAATGATCGCGCGGATCATTGTTATAGAAGGTGACGTCCGGATGGGCCTGCGCCCAGGCAAAGGCCTTGATGGCGTGGGCCTTGAGCTCAGCCGCATAGGCGGAAAATTGCGGAAAGGCGCCATAGATTTTGGCGCCATAGGCATAGGCGCCGGCGGCGCCATAGGTCGCCGACGTGCTGGCTGGGCCATAAAAACTCGGTCCCTTGGCGGCCGATGGCGGGCTGCCCGAGGCCACGCCCATGACAGACAAGACCGAGCCGTCGTCGTTCTGCATGCGTACCAACCAGTCGAGGCCCCACTTCACCTCGTCGAGCAGGTCAGGCACGCCATTGCCGGATTCCGGGATGTCGAAATCGTCGGTCCAGATCTGCGGCTTTTCGGCATAGGTACCGAGCAGCGAGATGACGTAGGACGCCGTCCAGGCGGTGTATTTGTTGTAGTCGCCGGCGTCGAACCAGCCACCGTGCAGATCGCGCGCGGTCGAGGCATCGTTGGGCCGGCTGAACAGCCGCGCCTCGCCGTCCTGGCCCTTGCCCATATGATCGAGCCCGTCGGCCCAGGCGGCGCCGGCGTATTTGGCGTCTTTGGCGAAGTCGGCGCGCTGATAGTAGAGCATCCGCACCGCCGCCTTCAGCACCGGGCGGTAAACGTTAGGGGCAATGTCGAAAGAATAGGAGTCGTAGGCCGCCTGCTTGTCGCGAATGACATAGCGGCCGGGCACGGTCACCGCCGAAAAATCGAAATGCCAGACGTGATCGCCGGACGCGATATCGATAGCGCCGCCCTTCCATATGTCGGGCTTGCCTTCATAGACGACGGCGCCCGTCTTGATGTCGACGACCTGATAGACGGCACCCGGGGCGAAGGTCCAGCCACTGTCGAAGCCGGTCTCAGGGCTGCGGATCACCGCCACCTTGGGCATGGCCGGCAGATAGCCGAACTGGTCGATGACGATGAAGGGCGTCGGCGGAGCGTCGTCACCGGCACGGGCCGAAGACACCGCGCCCATAGCCATGGCCGCCAGGGCCACTATCCAACGCTTCATGCCGCACTCCCTGTTTTCAGGCAGGTTAGCCGGTCAAATGGTGAAAGCAAGCGCAGCCGTCAAGCACGGCTGTAAAGCGCGAGCGTTACGCCAGCATGTTGCGCTTGTGCGCCGGCAGATCCTTGCGCTTCTTCTTGCCGCGCGTCGGCGGCGGGGCCGGTGTCGGTGGCGGCGGTTCGTCCGGCTCGGTCTTGGGCATGACGATCGGTTGCGCCACCTTGATCGGCCGGGGCTTTTTCGTTTTCTTGCGCTCGCCGCGTTCACGCTCGGCCTTGGCTCTGGCAGCAGCCGCCGCGGCCGGCAACGGTGCGTGCTTCAGTTCCTTGGCCGGCATGGTCACCAGCTCGCGCTGCGCCGCCTCAAGCAGGGCGATGATCGCAGCCTTGTTGCTCCAGAAGGTGTTCAGCGCCTGCAACGCTTTCCATACCTCGAGCGAATGTTCGTCGGTCGACCGCGCCACCTTGACCTTGGCCGGGCCATCAGGCTTCGGCTTGGGCTTTTCGCCTTTCAGTGCCTTGGACAGTTCGCCCAAAGGTTTGCCGACTCGCGTATCGAGCGCCAGCACAGAGCCGAGACGTGCTTCGAGCACATCGGCGACCTCGCGACCGCGATCGAGGATCGACGACCCGGGTGCCCGCAGAGCACGATCGAGGTGGTATTTGACGCAGTCATAGATCGACTTCGACGAAATGGCGCAGTCGGTGCGGATACGAAACTCGGCGCGGTTCTTCGCCAGGTAAAGCACCGCCGCGATCACACCGACGATGATGCCGATGATCACCGCCCCGCCCAGCAGATAGACCGGATCCATATGGAAGCCAGGCCCGTCGATCGGCGACGTATCCGTCTCGCCGAATGGCCCGCCATCGAAGTCGCTGTCGAACAGAATCACGGCAGCGGCCTTCTATGTGCGTCATGACGGTGGCCGTGGCCGGGATGCATCTCCTCGATTGGCGGTTGCCACAACGGCGATGCCGTCAATTGCGCCTGGGCGGCGTGGAAAGCGGCGACGATGGCGGTGCGATTCTTCCAGGCATTGAAAATGCGCTGAACCGCCGTCCACAGGGCGGCGCTCTTTTCTTCCGGTGTCATGGTCTCGGCGCCGGCAGGCGGCGGTGTCTCGCCCGGCAAGGGCACAGGGGTCGAGCCGAGCGCCGGGCCGGCACCAACCGATTCGACGCCATTGCCGTTACCCCCGACGGCGATATTGATGACCGTACCGCCATTGATCGTCGATGCGCCATGTAACGGCTTGATCGGCGCGTCTTCCTCTTTCAGCCCTTCGAGAGCCTTGTTGAGGGGGCCGATGGCCTTGTTGAGTTCTTCGCTCAGCTTAAGGCAGGCGGCGAACTGCTTGTCGATCGCCGACTTGGCATCGACCGCCAGCATAATCTGATTATTCTGGTTGGCACGCGCGGCGTCGGCCATAGCCTTGGCGACGCGGTCGACGCGCTGGGTAACCGCATCCTTGGGCCGCCGGGCGGCACGGAAATTGGCATCATTATAGACGCGCGACAAAATCCAGATCGCCACGACAACGAGGACGATCAGAATGCCGGTTTCAAAGAAGGCGTGATGATGGCTGGGTTCGGGACCGAAATCGCTGGGCGGCGGTACGGTGTCGAACGAATCCTGGATGAACACCGAGCCCTCCCTCGCACGCGTCACGCGCCCCCGAAATACCGGCGCAACCCCATGCTAACCACAAAGGTTAACAGATTGCCAGTGGAGCGGCTATCCCCGCCGCGGAATTTACCGGTTTTTTACGAGGACTTGTTGCTTTTCGGCCTAAGCCAAGACCTTAGGGCCTTAGCGCGGACCGGCCCCGGCCTGTACCTTCAAAGCGGCTTCCTCGATCCGGCGCAGCAAGTCCTTGAATTGCGCCACTTCGTCCGCGGTAAAGTCAGCCAGAACCAGCTTTTCGTATTCGATCGCCGCCGGCACCACATCGGCGAACAGGCGCTCGCCTTCTGGTGTGAGAATCAGGTGGTGCGAACGGCCGTCGTGCTCATGCGGCGCGCGGGTGATCAGACGGCGCTTGGCCAGGCCTTGAGCCGCGCGCGATACCGTGACCTTGTCCATGCCCGCACGGCGGACCAGGGCCTGCTGAGTCGACGGACCGTCCTCGCGCAGAATCATGATCAGCCGCCACTCCGGAATTTTCAGCCCGTACAGGCTGTCATACAGGGTGGAAATAAGCGTCGACACCGCGCTGGACGCCACCGCCAAACGGTAAGGCGTGTATTCGTCGAGCGTGAGCGAGCTATTCGGCATAGTGGTGTGTCCCTGTCCCAACCTTCGGCAAGCGGCCTCCGAGGTGAATCCCATATAACGGCGATTCTCTGGTCAATGTGAGCCATGCCTCAACAGCGAGGCAAAAGCAAATGAGATATATTTAATTTTTTCAGCAAATTCTCTAATGAAACGAGTATTTTACGACCACTTGCAGCGCAATATGAGGGGCAATTTTCAGTCTCTGCCGCTTACAGGCGCAAAACGTGAACATCCGGCGCGGCTTTAGGGGTAGGATATTGCGCCAATTGTCACAGATCGGCAAAATTTTTACCCCGGCAAACGGGGATGGCGACAAGCGGCCAAAGTCCTGCTAATGGCGTCAATATGTTACGTCCGCTGTACAACTGGATGATGCGTCAGGCCGCCAAGCCGCACGCCGAAATCATCCTCGCCATCCTCTCCTTCACCGAAGCCTCCTGCTTTCCGTTGCCGCCCGACATCATGTTGGCGCCGATGGTTCTGGCGCGGCGCGACCGAGCCTGGCGCTACGCCCTTGTCTGTGCCGCGGCCTCGGTTCTGGGCGGCTGTCTCGGCTACTATATCGGCTATGCGCTGGAGCCGATCGGCCTGGCTATTCTCAAATTCTTTGGTCACACCGAAGGCATCGACGCCTACCGCAAGTTCTATGGCCATTGGGGCTTTTTCATCATCCTGGGCCAAGGCATCACGCCCATCCCTTACAAGCTCACAACGATCGCCACCGGCCTGGCACACTTTCCGGTGTGGCAGTTCATCCTGGCGTCGTGCATTACCCGGACTACGCGTTTTATGGTGGTCGCCGCATTGTGCAAGCGCTTCGGGCCGGAGATTCTCGCCGTCGTCGAAAAGCGCATGATGCTGGTCGGCTCTATTGTTCTCGGCCTCGTCGTGCTAGGCTTTGTCCTGCTCAAATTGCTCGGCCATCATCACTAAGGGCGCCTGAAGGTTTTCATGACCAAAACGAAAGCGGACAAGGCCGGGCGCAAGGTTTTCCTGCTGTTTGGCCGGTGGTGGAGCATCTCCGCGCTGATTCTGTCTCTGCTGATGCTGGGCACCGCGTGGTCGTTCCAGATCTTCGGCCACCTCGACCCCTGCCATCTGTGCCTGAAGCAACGCGACGTCTACTGGATCGCCGTCGGCGTCTCGGCGGTGGCCAGCGTATGGGCGCTATTCACCGGCGCCAAGGGACCGCCGCGGGTGTTCTCCTTCGTGCTGTTTGCCATCTTCCTGACAGGGACGGCGCTCGCCATCTTCCATGCCGGCGCCGAGTGGCACTACTGGCGTGGCCCGGAAAGCTGCACCGCCTCGGCCTCCGACATCAGCCTCGATCAGATGGCCGCCTTCCTCACCGGTGCCCATAGCGCGGCGCCGCGCTGCGACATCGCCGCCTGGCGCATGTTCGGCATCTCCATGGCCGGTTACAACGCCCTGGCTTCGCTGATCCTGGCCATCCTGAGCTTTATCGCCTCGCTGCGTCCGCGCCGCCGCCGCCACGTCCCCAAGATGTCGCGGGTGCTGCCGGCATGAGCCCGCCGCCCCCGCGTCCCGGCCTTGGCGCCCCGCGCGACCGCCGCGCCGAAATGCTGCGCGTCGACCACGCCGGCGAACTGGCGGCGGTGCACATCTATCGTGCCCAGCAGGCGGTATTTAAAGGCACCCGCCTCGACGCCCTGAGCCAAGATTTCGCTCGCATGGAGGGCGAGGAACAGACCCATCTCGACGCCTTCGAAGGGCTGATGCGCGACAACGGCGTGCGCCCGACCTTGATGGCGCCGGTGTGGCGACTAGCGGCGCTCGGCCTTGGCGCCTCGACCGCCCTGCTCGGTGAAAAGGCCGCCCACGCCTGCACCGAAGCGGTCGAAAGCGTCATCGAAGAGCACTATGCCGATCAGGTGCGTGAACTCGAGCCGACCGATCCGGCGCTGGCGGCGCGGCTGCAGCAGTTCCGCGACGACGAGATCGGCCACCACGATCACGCCGTCGATCAGGGCGCGCGTCAGGCCCCGGCCTATCCGTTATTGTCCGCCTTGATCAAGACGAGCTGCCGGCTGGCCATCAAGATCAGCGAGAAAATCTAGTAGCGAGAGGCGACCCGGGGGATGAGCGAAGACCGCAAGACGAAAACTTCTCCGCTCATGGCCTTATGGAAGCTGCTGGGCCCCGGCCTGGTCACCGGTGCGTCCGACGACGATCCGTCAGGCATCGCCACCTATAGCCAGGCCGGCGCACAATACGGCCTGTCGACCCTGTGGACGGCCCTGATCACCTTCCCGCTGATGGCCGCGGTGCAGGAAATGTGCGCCCGCATCGGCTGTGTCACGTCGCAAGGCCTCACCGGCATCCTCAAGACAAATTACCCGGCGCCGATCCTGTGGCTGATGGTGTTGTTCAGCTTCCCGGCGATCGTGCTCAATATCGGCGCCGATATCGCCGGCATGGGTGCCGTCGCCAACCTGATTTTCCCCAAGGTTCCGGCGATCGCTTTTTCAGTCGGGTTTACTGCGCTTCTGCTGCTGGCCATTATCTGGCTGCCCTACACCAAGTTCGCCGCCGTGCTGAAATGGCTGTGCGCCATCCTTCTGGTCTATCTCGTCGTGCCCTTTCTGGTGCACACCGACTGGCAGCGCGTGGCGATGAATACCTTTATTCCGCACATCGAGCTCAATGCCGACTTCATCGGCGTGCTGGTCGCCATCCTCGGCACCACCATCTCGCCCTACCTGTTCTTCTGGCAAGCGACGATGGAGGTCGAAGAACGCAAGCACGGCAAGGGCATCATCGTCGACAAGAAGCACATCAAGGATATCGGCTTCGACGTCGATATCGGCATGTTCTTCTCCAATATCGTGATGTTCTTCATCATCCTTACCGCCGGCGCCGTGCTGTTTCCGGCCGGCATCCATCAGATCGACACGGTCGAGCAGGCCGCCAAGGCGCTGCAGCCCCTGGCCGGCCCGGCCGCTTATTACCTGTTCGCCATCGGCATTGTCGGCACCGGCTTTCTGGCCATTCCGGTGCTGTCGGGCTCGCTGTCCTACATCATTTCCGAGACCTTCGGCTGGCAGGAAGGCCTCGACAAGAAGTTCCATGAGGCGCGGCCGTTCTATGCCGTGATCATCGTCTCGCTGATCGTCGGCCTCGGCATCAACTATATCGGCATTTCACCGATCCAGGCCCTGATTTGGTCGGCCATTCTCTACGGCGTCACCTCACCGGTGATCATCGCCATCGTGCTACACATCTCCAACAACAAGAAGGTCATGGGCAAGTTCACCAACGGCTTCTGGTCCAACCTGCTGGGTGTGCTGGCCTTCCTGCTTATGACGGTATCGGCGGGCTTTCTGCTGTATTATCAGTTCGTGGCGCCGTATCTGAAGCACTAGCTTTGCCGGATAAGCGATAAACCAGGGCAATCAGGCCGGTGATGCCGGTCAGCAGGCCGAACAGCAGCATGTCGAATGGCGTGCGATGCCAGCGCGGATCGTCGGTGATGTTGGTGATGATCCCCCACACCAGCCAGCCGGTGAAAATCCACGACAGCACGGCGCCCAGCACCTTGCCGCCCATCCTTTGCGCGCACATCATGATCAGCGCCGCATAGGGCACGATCAGCACCATGTCGTAGTCGAGCAGTCGCGGCGTCATCAGCGGCACCAGCCCCATGCCGAGCACCAGACGTTCATCGCGATCGAGGCCGCCCCATTGGGCGATCGCCATGCCAGCCAGGGTCATGACGATCATGAAACCGAGCGCCAGTTCGACATTGAGGTGCGACGGCCCGGGCACGTGAAAGACGAAATTGGTCAGTTCGAACCAGCCCATGCCGACTTGGCGCGCCATGGTCACCGAATGCAGCGTCTTCTGCCACGCCCGGCCGTAATGGCCGTCGGTCAGCACCATCAGATAGGCCAGGCCGACACCGGCGACCGCGCGCCAACCAAAGGCAAATGCCCGGCGCCACAGCGCTTCATCGGCCAGCAGGAAGAAGACGAAATAGGTCAGAAACGTCGGCTTGATGCAGGCGCAGGCCAGAACGACAACGGTGAACGGCCAGCGCGTCTTCGGGAACAGCAGCAGGCTGGCCAACACCAGGGCATGCATGACGATGCCGACATTGGCGCAGACGAAGGTCATCGAGGTCAGCGAGGCAAAGGCCAGCAGGCGATAGCGGATATCGATGCGCGGAAACGGCTTGATCAGGGCGAACCACAGCAGAAACACCGTCGCCGGCGCCAGCAACACCCAGACGAACAGGTTGCGCGTGCCGAGCGAACCGAAGGCCTGGATGAACGGGATGAACAGTCGCGCCACCTGCGGCGCGTAGACATAGGCGGCCGGGCGATTGCCGTCGCAGCTGGGCGGATGGATCGCATAGGGCGAGTGATTGCTGGCCAAGGTCTTGGCGCCGCAGACGACGGCGTCGATGTCCATCAACATCCAGGCGTGATGCGTGAACATGTGCCAGAGACCGTAACCAACCGGCCAGGCGCAAAAGACGGCGAAAATCGCCAGCAGGATCGGATTTTTAGTGAGCCATCGCAGGACCGACAAGGCATCCATGCGCTCAGTACCCATCGAAATCGTGGCTTTGGCGCAGGTGTTCGAGGATCTGCTCGCGCGCCTCGTCGTCGACGTGGCCAAGATCGAGCTGGGCATCGCCGGAATCGGTGATCCGCACCCGGAAGACCTCGCCGAGATAGCTGCCGGTGATCATTTTAGGCCCGAACAGGCCTTCGCGCTTGAGCTGAAGGCGAACACCGAGATTGGCTTCGAGGATGGATTGCAATGGCTTCAGGTCAACGCGCGTCTTCCCTTTCGGCCGTGGGAAATGCACGACGCCGAAGGCACGCTTGTCCAGCACAAAACGCACGGGTGACGACATTCTATCGGCCAGCCTGAAAAAACGAGAATCCCCAACCGGTTACGCTTCGAGGAGCGTGTCCCAGTACAGGTAGTCTATCCAACTTTCGTGAAGATAGTTAGGGGGAAAACGCCGGCCAAGGTCTTGCAATTGATACATTGTCGGCCGGTGTGGGTTTTTTGTCGGCATCATCTTCGCCTGGATGGGGGTTTTACCGCCCTTGCGCAGATTGCACGGCGCGCAGGCCGTCAGGATGTTGGTCCAGGTCGACTTGCCGCCCTGGCTGACCGGAACGACGTGATCGAAGGTCAGGTCGTGGCGAGCACCGCAGTATTGACAACAGAAGCGGTCGCGCAAGAAGACATTATAGCGCGTGAAGGCCGGCGGGCGGTTCTGGTCGATATAGGTCTTGAGGCTGACCACCGACGGCAGCCGCATCTTCATCGACGGGGAATGGATTTCGACATCGTAGGTCGAGACGACGTCGACGCGATCCTCGAACACCGCCTTAACGACGTCCTGCCACGGCTTGGTCGATAAAGGATAATAGCTCAGCGGCCGGAAATCGGCATTAAGCACCAGGGCCCGCCAGTCGGAGGGCGGATTTTTCAACACCTGCATGGATGACTCTCCAGGCCGGTGGACACTTTGTGGGGACTGCAGGCTTTGAAGACGAGGCTCCTTATCAACCGGTTATCCACCGCTTGTTCGGTCCCCGACTAGTGTCCGGCTTCTGACATTCGCACGACGTCGATATAGGCATGAAGCGAATTTCAGAAGCCAAAGGACACTAGCAACCTATTGATTAGAGTGTCGTTTCGATTTCGAAGCTCGCCTCGTGGATGATATCGAAATTATGGCAGCTTCGAAATCACGACACTCGGTGGGGATACCCACAAGCTTGTGGATAGATTGCCTCCGATTCCCCTGAAAGGGAACGACAAATTTTTATGACAGGCGCATTCAGAGCCTATCGTGACTTCGCTGTTGCCGGCCGCTACATAATACCATGGCTTTTCGCACCCGCTTTGCCCCCTCTCCGACCGGCTATCTGCATCTCGGCCACGCCTTCAGCGCGCTGACGGCGGCCGAGGTTGCGCGCACCGAGGGCGGGGAATTCCTGCTGCGCATCGAGGATATCGACCATACACGCTGCCGGCCCGCTTTTGAGGCAGCGATTTACGACGATTTGCATTGGCTGGGGCTTGAGTGGCCGCAACCGGTGTTGCGGCAAAGCGAGCACCTCGCGAACTATCAATCGGCCCTCGATCGCCTGCGTGATCTGGGCGTGGTCTATGCCGACGCCCGCACGCGTAAGGGGGCGGCCGAAGCCGCGTTAAGCGCCCCGCAGGCAGACGATGCCGCGCCGGTAGACAGCCAGGCTGCTAATCCAGCGTGGCGCCTGTCGCTTGAAGCCGCAAGGCGACTACTCGGTCAACGCTATGACAATCTCGGCTTCAATGAATACGGCAAAGGCTGGCAAGAAGCCGATCCGGCGGTCAACGGCGATGTTGTGCTGGGCCGCAAGGATATCGGTGTCGCCTATCATTTGTGCGTCGTCGTCGACGATGCGCGCCAAGGCATTACGCGCGTGGTGCGCGGCCACGACCTGTTCGACGCCACCCACACCCAGGTTCTGCTTCAGGCCCTGCTCGGCCTGGCGACACCACAATACCAGCACCACGCCCTGCTGCTCGACGCCGACGGCCGGCGCCTGGCCAAACGCAAGGGCTCGAAATCCCTGCGCGACTACCGCGACGACGGCTTAAGCCCGGCCGATATCCGCGCCCTGCTCGCGGCGGCCCCCAAAGAGGCTATGGGCCAATAAAAAACGCGGACCGTGTGGCCCGCGTTTTCATGACTTCAATGCAGAGGCGGTTTAGAGCACCTTGATGTCGACCGCCGCGGTCTTGCCGCGCTCGTTCTGCAGTTCGTAGGACACCTTCTGACCGTCCGACAGGCCTTGCAGGCCGGCGCGCTGAACGGCGGAAATGTGCACGAACACGTCATTGCCACCTTCCGAGGGCTGGATGAAACCAAAGCCCTTGGTAGAATTGAACCACTTGACTGTACCTTCGGCCATATATGCTCTCCTTGATCCGAGCTGTTATCGAGGCGCGGGACGTATCCCGCAAACAATCGTGCATCTCGGTAGCAGGCGGTTGGGCCGGGGAATTACCCCCAAACCCGTTAGCATAGGCAGCCAGAGTAACGGATTGTCCCGAGATTAAGCCAGTGGAACGCAAATTGGTCAAACGAAAACCCGTTTCAAACCCTGAATCGGCGCCTGATTTTCCTTGCGTTTTGACTAAAATGTCCCACTTTGCGGTCAAAAGCGCCTTTAGCTCCCCTTGAAATACCGTCGGATCGCCCTATGCGCTCATCTTTTCTGCGTCTGTGGCTGCTGCGCAGCGCCCTGTCCTTGCCGACAGCTGTGCTGCGCTTTTTGTCGGGCGGCGGGGTGGTCTTCCGTGACAGCCGCACCCTCGATCCGCAGATGCAGTTCCTGTGGCGAAGCTGGTTCGCGCCGGCGGAATCAAGCCGGCGCATGCCGCTGACCCTGGCCGGCAAGAGCATCGATGTCGTGCGCGAGGAGTGGCGCGACATGGCGGCTCTGCTCGAAGCCCCCGCCGCGCCCAAGGTCCGCGTCGAAACCATCGGCGAACCCGGAACCTCGGTCGGCGTCACCCCGGTCAGCGGCGTGCTCATCCGTCCGCCTCAAGTCGCCGCCGACGCGCCGGTGCTGGTGTTTTTCCCGCAAGGCGGCGGCGTTCTGGGCGGTCCCGAGCTGTCGCGCGCCTTTTGCAGTCTGCTCGCTGCTGAAGCCCGCTGCCCGATTTTCATGCCGACCTTGCGCCTGGCCCCCGAAGCCCGCTTTCCGGCGGCGCTCGAAGACGCCCGCATCGCCCTGGAATGGAGCCAGGCCAATGCCTTTCGCCTGGGGGCTGCGTCCGGGGAGGTCGCGGTCGGCGGCATCCTGACGGGAGCCGGCCTGGCGGCGCGGCTATGCTTCGACCTTAAGCGCGAGTTCAAACCCTTGCCCGTAGCGCAACTGCTGATCACGCCTTTGGTCGACCTGTCCGACAACGCGCTATCCTCAAACCTCTATGCCGATCAGTGGCCATTGTCGTCCGGCGATCTGAATGCTCTGATCGCCTACTATGCCGGCGGCGGGCTCGACCTGGCTGACCCAAAACTGTCGCCACTGAATGAAGCGCTGATCGTCGGCCAGCCGCGGACCTTTATCGTCTCGGCCGGCCTCGATCCTTTGGCGGCGCAAGCCGAAGCCTTCGCTCAACGCCTGATCAAGGCGCGGACGCGCACCCTGTATCGCCGCTACGACACCCTGCCGCTGGGTTTTGACCTGTTTGCGGGCGTGGTTGACGCGGCGCGCGAAGCGACGCTGGACATCGCCCGCAACTGGGCTCAATGGCTGAAAAAAGACGCCGCGCCGGAGCTTGAGGCCAGCGACGCGGCCTAGGCCGTCACGCAATTCCTCATCGTCTCTTTACACTAAAGACGTTTTCACCGTCACAATCCCGGTCTATACATCGCAGCAAGGTTCCGGGGGATCACAAAAGGAACTTTGCCTATGAAGCGTTTTCTGACGTTCGCCGCGCTTTGCGCCGTAGCCAGCACCGCGGTCGCCGGCGTTGCCCAGGCCGGCCCCCATTCCTGGCACGACCATTCTGATTACCGTAAGGGCGGCTGGGTCGCGCACAACGATTGGGATCACGCCGAACAAGTCGACTGGCACGCCCATCACCTGCGTAAGCCGCCGCGCGGCTATGAATGGCGTCACGTCAACGGCAACTACGTGCTGGCGGCCGTCGCCACCGGCGCCATCGTTTCCCTGCTCGCCGATCACTGAGTTCTTTATTTCGCCACAATGAAACGGCGCCCCCTCTTGGGGCGCCGTTTTTCATGAGATGAAGCCTATGCCCGCAAACAGGCCGAATTCTTACAATCCTGAAAAGATTCGTCATCGCAGGTTCACACGCCAAGCATTACATTAGATGGACGGGGGCGATTACGCGTAAGGGAAATCGCCATGAAAAACCTTTTGAAGCAAAATCTTGTGAAACTGACCGCCGTCGGCGCCGTTTTGGCCAGCCTGGCCATTGGCAGCGCGGCCTCGGCTCAAGACTACTATCACGACAGCAGCTATCGCCACTTCCACCACGGTGAGTGGGACCACTACAACAAGACGGCCTACTATGGCTGGCACGACCATTCCGATTGGCGCCGTGGCGGCTACGTCGCGCGTGGCGACTGGGATCGCGGTGATCGGGTCGACTATAACCGTTACCACCTGCGCCGCCCACCCTCGGGCTACGAATGGCGCCGGGTCAACGGCAATTTTGTCCTCGTTGCCCTGGCGAGCGGCCTTATTGCCGACATGGTCAACGGCTACTAGGTCGATACAAAATATTGAGCTCGCTCAGCGGCGCTTCTCCGGAAGTGCCGCTTTTTTATTAGCGTTTCAACGCCTTAACCGTTGCCGCCACGTCTTCAAGGCCCATGGCCTTAAGCGCCGTCAGCGTGATCCCGGCGGCATCGAGCCCGGCATCAGCATACATGACGTTCATGCCGTCCTGGTCCTGGAAGCGATCCGGCAGGGTCAGGGTGCGGATCTTCAGCCCGTGATCGAGCGCGCCTTCGGACGCCAGGTAGTGCAGAACAAACGCGCCGAAGCCACCTTCCGCCCCCTCTTCCACCGTGATCAGGCATTCGTGGTGGCGCGCCAGTTGAAGCACCAGTTCACGATCGATCGGCTTGGCGAACCGCGCATCGGCGACCGTCGTCGACAAGCCGCGCGCCGCCAGCATGTCGGCGGCCTTAAGTGCTTCCTGCAGGCGCGCGCCGAGCGACAGGATGGCGACCTTGGAGCCTTCACGGACGATACGGCCACGGCCGATAGCCAGAGGTTCCGCCCAATCGGGAATATTGACGCCGACGCCCTCGCCGCGCGGATAGCGGAAGGCGCTGGGGCCCGCGTCATAATTCCGCGCCGTGGCAATCATCGCCGCAAGTTCGGCCTCATCGCTGGCTGCCATGATCATCATATTCGGAAGCGCGCCGAGATAGCCGATATCGAACGAGCCCGCGTGGGTCGCGCCATCGGCACCGACCAGGCCCGCCCGATCGAGCGCGAACCGCACCGGCAGGTTCTGCAGCGCCACGTCGTGCGCCACCTGATCGTAGCCGCGTTGCAGGAAGGTCGAATAGATGGTGCAGAACGGCTTCATACCGTCGGCGGCCAAGCCGGCGGCAAAGGTCACCGCGTGCTGCTCGGCGATGCCGACGTCGAAACAGCGATCAGGAAACACCTCGGCGAAGCGATCGAGGCCGGTGCCCGACGGCATGGCGGCGGTAATGGCGACGATCGACGGGTCGCGGTGGCCCTGTTTGACCAGTTCGGCAGCGAAGACATCGGTATAGGTCGGGGCATTGCCCTTGGGCTTGGACTGCTCGCCGGTGATAACGTCGAACTTGGCGACGCCGTGATACTTGTCGGCGGCACTTTCGGCCGGGGCATAGCCCTTGCCTTTTTGCGTCACGACGTGAACTAGGACCGGGCGGTCATTGATGTCGCGCACGCGCTTCAGCACCGTCAGCAGGTGCTCCATATTGTGGCCGTCGATCGGCCCGACATAGTAGAAGCCCAGTTCCTCGAAGAAGGTCCCGCCGGTCACCCAGGTGCGCGAGAATTCCTCCATCTTGCGCACGCCTTCGAACATCGAGCGCGGCAGACGCTCGGCCACCGAACGGCCAAACCGGCGCACCGCCTGATAGGCGCCGCCGGAGACGAGGTTGGCGAGATAGGCGCTCATGCCACCGACCGGCGGCGCGATCGACATGTCGTTGTCGTTGAGGATGACGGTCAGGTTCTTGGTCGTCTCGGCGGCATTGTTCATCGCCTCATAGGCCATGCCGGCGGACATCGAACCGTCGCCGATGACGGCGATGACCTTGTTGCTTTCACTCTTTTGGTCGCGGGCAGCGCAGAAACCTAAGGCCGCGCTGATCGAAGTCGCCGCGTGGGCGGCACCGAACGGATCGTAGGCGCTTTCGGAGCGCTTGGTGAAGCCCGACAGGCCGCCGCCCTGACGAAGGGTACGGATACGGTCGCGGCGCCCGGTCAGGATCTTGTGCGGATAGGTCTGGTGGCCGACGTCCCAGATGACGATGTCGCGCGGGGTGTCGAAGACGTGGTGCAGGGCCACGGTCAATTCGACGACGCCGAGCGCCGAGCCCAGATGGCCGCCGGTTTTCGACACGACATCGATGATTTCAGCGCGAACGTCGTCGGCCAGCTCCTTGAGCTGACCCGCCGTCAGGTCGTGGATGGCGGCTGAACGAAAAACGCCCGCATCAGGGCCATCGAGGCTCTGAATCGTATCGAGAACAGGGGTTTCAGGGGGCATTACGCGACGCGACCGTTGCTGGCGAAACGAAAGGCGCGATCAATGGCGCCGATTAAGAACAAAATCAACACTGTCCCTCAGATAACGCGCCTTTCCGCCAAAAATATCAAGCCGCGATTTTGCCTGATCACTCAATATTTTAACGCGCGCCTTGGCCTCGTCGACGCCCAGCAGAGTAACGAAATTCGTCTTGCCCTTGGCCTCGTCCTTGCCGCCGGCGGCCTTGCCCATGTCGTCGGGATCGCCTTCGACATCGAGGACGTCGTCGGCGATCTGATAGGCCAGGCCGAGATCCTGAGCGAAATGAGTGACGGCCAGGACTTCCTTGTCGGAAACGTCGGCAATAATCATCGGAATTTCAAAAGCATAGACGATCAGGGCGCCGGTCTTCAGACGCTGCATGCGCGCCACGCCGCCGAGGTCATCGGGCACGCCGATCAGGTCGATCATCTGGCCGCCGGCCATGCCCTGAGCACCCGAGGCCTGGGCCAGCAGGCGAACGAGGTCGCAGCGCACCTGCGGATCCTCGTGGGTGTCCTCGTGCGCCAAGATTTCAAAGGCGATGGTCTGCAGGGCATCGCCGGCCAGCACGGCCGTCGCCTCATCATAGGCGCGGTGCACGGTCAACTGCCCACGGCGCAGATCGTCGTCGTCCATGCACGGCAAGTCGTCGTGGACCAGGCTATAGGCGTGAATACATTCCAAGGCGCATGCGGCGCGCAGCACGGAATTTTCGTCGGCATCGAATAGCCGCGCTGTCTCCAGCGCAAAGAATGGCCGCAAGCGCTTGCCGGGGCCCAAGGCGGCATAGCGCATGGCCTCGGTCAGCCGCGCCTCCGGCCCCTCGCCGCGCGGCAGCAGCTGATCCAGCGCCATGGTCACCAGATCGGCCGTTTCAGCCATGCGCTGAGCCAGCGGCGGCAGGTCGGAATTGGCGGCGACGGGGGTCTGCACGATCTACTCGCCTCCAGAGCTCTGAAGGAGCTCTGGCAAGGGCGCCACGAAGCGTACTAACGCTTCGCTCCTTGAGTACGCCCCGCCGCGCACTTTTGCGCGTAAAGCCTGCGTGGCGTCTGAACGCCAAAAAACGAGCCGATGAAAATTCGTAAGGCCTGCGTCAGTCGGGGAGGTTTCCATGACAGGCCTTACGAATTGAATTCGGCAGCGGTTACACCTTCAACCGCACCGGTCTTCGAAAGGGATATCTTTTCGACCTGCAGGCGGGCGGCTTCGAGACGCGCCTCGCACAGCGCCTTGAGCTCGGCGCCACGTTGATACAGTTCCAGCGATTTTTCCAGCGGCGCCTGGCCCGATTCGAGTTCCGCCACGATCTTTTCGAGCTGCTTGAGGGCGTCCTCGAAGCTCAGTTCGTTATTATCGGCCATGGCTGATCCTCTTCTGTCCACGCAATGCGTAACGCCGGCACCCCCAGTACTTAAACCCCTGCTCAAGGGTCTTTATATAGCCCATTTTCTTCAGTTCAAGGCTGATCATCAGGTTGAAATAGCCGTGGGCGAGCACAAGAACGTCACCGCCCTCGGCAGCCTTGCCGGCCAGGAACTGCGCCGCGGTTTTGGCGCGAACTTGGGCTTCCTTGCGCGTCTCGCCGCCGGCGCTCGTATTGGTGTACCACCACCAGGTACGGGCAACGAAACCCCAGCCGGACGAGTTGGGGGTAAACTTGATGAAGGACGGCAGATGCGGCGGTGGCAGAGGCGCCTCGACCAGCAATTCCATCTGCACGAAGGCGCGATCGCCGCACACCGCCTGGGCGGTTTCGATCGAACGGCGCAAGGTCGACGAATAGATGTAGCGAGCGTCGCGGGCGAAATCATCGAGGATGCGCGGCGGGATCTGGCCTTCCAACAGGCCCGATAGTTCGTACTGCGCCCACCAGTCGCGGTAGCCGCGCCAGTCGAGCTTGACCCGACGCGACAGGGCCGGCTCGCCATGACGGACCAGGGTGATGGCCCCGGCGGCTGGCTTGTCGTGCTCGCTACCCTTATCTCGCACCAGACCCCCGATCGGCGACCCTGCCCGGGATTCGCATTGGTCAATTCAGGCGCCGTTGGTAACGTTCCTGAGGGCAAGGGGCAAGATGTTTTGCGACACGTCCCTGTCGCCGTCAGTCGGCGCGTTGCAGTTCCAGGTGCACGACATTGGTGCGCGCGGTGCGGAAGCCAGCTTCGCAATAGGCGAGATAGAACAGCCACAGCTTGCGGAACTGGGCGTCGAAGCCCTTGATGCGACCTTCCTTCCACGCGTCCTCGAAGCGCAGGCCCCATTGTTTCAAGGTCTCGGCATAGTCCTGACCGAACTTGAAATTGGACATCAGTTTCAGTCCCGCGGCCTGGGTCTGGTCGACCAGCTTGGAGGCCGAAGGCAGCATGCCGCCCGGGAAGATGTATTTCTGGATGAAGTCCGAACGCTTGCGATAGTCGTCGAAGAACTCGTCTGCGATGGTGATGATCTGCAACCCCGCCTTGCCGCCCTTTTTCAGGACGTCGTGCAGCTTGGTGAAATAGGCGCCCCAATATTGCTCGCCGACGGCCTCGAACATCTCGATCGAGACGACCGAATCGAACTGACCCTGGATGTCGCGATAATCCATCAGCCGAATATCGACCCGGTCCGAAAGGCCCAGACGCGCCATGCGCTCAACCGCATAGTCGTGCTGCGCCTGAGAGATGGTGACCCCGGTGACCCGGGCGCCGACGGTTTCGGCGGCGTACTGCGCAAACCCGCCCCAGCCGCAGCCGACTTCGAGCACGTGATGATCGGGCTTGAGATCGACCAGTTGCGCCAGCTTGGCGTATTTGGCGTTCTGCGCCGCGCCCAGATCCTTATGCTCGCGGAAACGGTCACCGGCGAACAGGGCTGACGAATAGGTCATGCTCTGGTCCAGCCACTGATCGTAGAAGCTGTTGCCGAGATCGTAATGGGCGAAGATATTGCGCTTGGAGCCTTCCTTGGTGTTGCGGTTCAGCCCGTGAAGCCAGTTATTGACGGTCTGCATCAGGCGAGACCCGGTGAACAGCTGGCCCAGGCGGTCGAGATTCAGCGACAGCACGGTCAACAGGGCCGCTAGGTCCGGCGTGTCCCATTCATTTTCGCGGAAGCCATCGCAGAAGCCGATATCGCCGGACGACAGCACGCGCTTCATGAAGTTGAAGTCGTTGACCTTCAGCGTAGCGGTCGGGCCGTCTTCCTTGCCTTCGAGCTTAAGGTTGCGGCCATCGGGAAAGACGACGTTCATATGCCCGTGCAACCAGTTGTCGCGCAGGATTTCCACGCCTTTGCGGATATGAAACGGAATATCCTTCAAATCGAGCGCCGCCGTGGGCAGGCTGTCTTCGGTGTCTGACGTCATGAACCCTCGCCCCTGTTGGCCGATTGTCTTGTTTACGCCGCACCGCGCGCTGTGGATCGCAACGCGGCGAACACATTCAAATATGGATCAAAATTATCAGAAAACAAGCGTTCGGCAAAGGGCGCCAAAAGGCCGCACCATCGCGAGGACAAGCTACCCGCGATGGTGCTTTGGGCCGGATCAGCGCTTCACCGCCACGGCTTGACCGCTGTAGGCGATCTCCTTGTCGAAATGGTCGAGCCCGTCCATGGTGCCGGTGCCCGAGGTGACGAACTTGACGCGGAACGTGCGCTTTTCGACCATGCCCTTATAGTGGCCGGTACGCGCACCGATCGTCAGTGTGCCGGTTGTGTCGTTATAGCTCAGCGGAATGCGGCTGAATTGACCACGCTGATAGCCGTTGCTGACGCCGTCGTCCTCATAGAGGCTGAAGTGGCCGTCGGCGCCGGTATAGACGACAAGGGTCACAGGCGCGTCAGGGTGTTCATCGACATATTGCGTCACCGGCCCCGTCGGCACGATCGAGCCCGCGCGCACGAACAGCGGGATCTGCGTCGGCGGCGCGGAGACGTCGAGCGTTTGCCCGCCCTTGCTGCGGACGCCGGTATAGAAGTCATACCAGTCCGCCCCCGCCGGCAGGTAGACGCTGCGCGACCGCGCCTTATAGGCCGTCACCGGCGCCACCAGGATGGCGTGGCCGAACAGGTATTCGTCCTTGATGTCAGCGACCTTCGGGTCGGCCTCGAAGTCCATCGGCAGCCCGCGCATGATGCTGCCGTCGTTGAAATAGGTGTCCGACGCCGTGGCGTAGATGTAGGGCATCAGGCGATAGCGCAGCTTATCATAGCCGACCATGGCGTCACGCATGGCCGAGCCTTCGGGCGAGAGGTTGTAGATCTCGCGCTTGACGACCTCGCCGTGCGAGCGGAACAGCGGCGAAAACGCCCCGAACTCGAACCAGCGCAGGTTCAGTTCCTGCCATTCGGCCAGGTCTTCCGGCTTGATCGGCGCCGAGGTCGTGGTGCGGTTTTCTTGAGCGGCCCCCACATCCCCGCCCTGATAGCGGTTTTCCATGGTGTAACCGCCGATATCGTGCGTCCAGTTGGGCACGCCCGACATCGAGAAGTTCACCCCAGCCGAAATCTGGTCGTAGAGATTGTTCCAGCGCGCGGCGGTATCGCCCGACCACACGGCGGCGGCATTGCGCTGCACGCCGGCAAAGCCCGAACGCGTCAGGATGAACTGACGCGTATCCGGCTGGTCCTTGGCCAGGCCTTCAGCCATGGCGCGGGTGGTTTCCAGCGTGTAGGCATTGTGCACGATCGCCCCCGGCCCCATCGGCGTCGGCGTGATCAGGGCGGCGAAATCGTCCGGGCGCTCGTTGGAGTGAACGTCGGGCTCGGTATTGTCCATCCACCAGGCATCGAACCCAAGCGGCACCAGCTTGTCGTGCAACTGACGATAATAGATGTCACGCGATTCCTGGGCGTACGGATCGTAGTGCGAGTTCAGGTACCCCTTGCCGACCCAGTCGAGCGTGCCGTTCTTGACGTTCTGCTCCCACATATAGCCCTTGGCATCGAGCTCCTTGTAGTTGTCGGTATTGGCGTAGAACTTGCCCCAGATCGAAATCATGATGTGAGCGTGTTCGGCGTGGACCTTGTCCACCATGCCCTTGGGATCAGGGAAGCGCGCCTTGTCGAAATCGTGGCTGCCCCAGCCGTTTTCCGGCCAGTAGAACCAGTCCTGGACGATGTTATCCAGCGGCCAGCCGCGCTTGCGATATTCATCGACGACACCAAGAAGTTGGTCCTGGGTCTCGTAGCGCTGGCGCGACTGCCAGAAGCCATAGGCCCATTTCGGCATCAGCGGCGCCGTACCCGTCAGGTGGCGATAGCCGGAAATGACGCCATCGAGACTATCCGAGGCGATGAAGTAGTAGTTGAGCCCCGTCCCGGCTTCCGACGACAGGCTTAAGCTATGGCGATCGGCCGCCGGCAGCGGGTTATTGTGGGTAACAGCGACCATGCCGCCCGACGGCTTCCATTCGAGGTGGAAGCTGACCGGCTGACCGGCGGTGAAGGTCTGCTCGAAATTGTGGTACCAGGGGTTCCAGCCTTGACGCCACACACTCATCACCGGCTTGCCGCCGATGGTCAGGTCGGCATAGTCGGACGCGTAAAGCTGCATCTTGTGCACGCCCGAGACGTTCGACGTCATGGTGCCGTCCCACACCACCTTGACATCACCCGTGGTCGGCACCTCTTTCGGCCAGTTGGCGGCGACGTCCTTCAGGTACTGATAGTCGATATCGGCCTCATTGCGGGTCAGCACCAGCTTGCCATCGACATAGTATTTGGCGGTCAGGCCGGGCTTGCCGTCCTCGCCCACCAGTTTCAGGTCGCGATTGATGTGGCCGTACGGCGTCGCATCGCCCCAGCGGGTGATTGAATTGTTGTCCCACAGGATGCCGTAATTCTTGTTCGACAGCACGAACGGGATGCCGACGTCCATATTGTGCTGCGACAACAGCACGTCCTCGCCATTGAGGTTCATCTGGGCGTTCTGGTGCTGACCCAGGCCATAGAAGGCCTCCGTCGTGCCGGGATTGAACTCGGCGCGGGTGGCAACGTAGGGCTTGCCTTCGATGGTTACCGGGGTAATGGCGGCCTGCGTCTCGTGCAGAACGGTCTGGCCCTTGGCGTTAAAGAAGGTGACGTGGCCGTCGTGCAGATCGACCTCAACCTTCGCCTTGCCGGCATTCAGCGTGACACTGCCCTTGCCACGGGTGACGGTAAAGGTACCGCCGGGCTTGGCCACAGTCATCAGCGACGGCATCTGCTCGCGCTTGGCGTCATCGACCGCCAGAACGTGGATGATCGACGGCGTCATGACTTCGAGGTGAATATCCTTGGCCGCGCCGGCATCCGGATGGACGACGATACCGTTTGCCGTCTTGTCAAACGTGCCCGCCAGGGCCGGCGTGGCCAGGGCAAGCGCCAGAAGCGATACGGAAAAGCAGGTTTTTCTCATTTCATCGCGTCCTTGTTGTTCTTGACGTAGGCGGCCAGCGTCACCTTCAGCACCACCGGATTACCAGTGAAGTTCAGGCCGTAGTCGGTCTCATCGCCGTTCCAGCGGCGGTCGAACACCCACTGCCCCTTGGCGTCGTAATGGCCCTCCTCGACCGAGACGATCTGCAGGCCGTGCTTGCCGTCGTCGTGCGCCAGATCGAAACTGACGCGAGCATGGACGCCGATGAGGAGATAGGTGGTGTCCGACAGCCGGGCGATCGCCACCCCGCCCGACGGCACATCCGAGCCGTCTGGATAGCCGGCCTTGTGCTGCGGATCCCATTCCGGCATGCCGAACTGCCACAGGCGATAGCTGACCGTCGCCTTCCATTGGCCAAGATCGATCGTCTGTGAAGCATGATCGTCGGGCTCGGATACACCCTGAACCTGACCGGCAAAACTCAGCGCGGCCCACTGCCGCTGCATAGGTTCAAACAACTGGTATAACGTGCCGAACGGCTTGACCTGATCCGGCCCCCATTCCTTCTGCCCCAAGGGATAGTTGCTGTAGCCGGTATAGTCGAAACCGAACGGATCGAAGCCGATCGCCTGATGCCCCAACGCCGTGAACAGATAGCGGGCATAGAGCGCGTTATTGCCGCTTTCGGCGATGAACAGCGCATTGTCCGAGCGGTGATAGAAGTTGAGGCTGGCCTCATAGCTGTTGGAGGCCGGCGTATAGAGGTCCGGCGCCAGCAGGTCGACGTGCGGCGCCGTGGCCTTATAGATATCGAGCACGTCATAGCTCGGGCCGCCGGCATCCATGGTCTCGACCGGCTGTTTCGGGTTGAGCGGATCCTTCAACGAGTCGTTCATATAGGTCGGCAGCGGATAGGCCGCCTTGCCGGCCGCGGCCAGATCCTCGACGTAGCGCGCCATGGCATAGGCATGCGAGAACTCGTCGGCATCGTCGCCGAAGACTTCGCGCCACGTGCCGTGCGGCTTGTGCATCTTGGCCAGAACAGCGTCGGGCACCTGCTCGGCCAGCAAAGCGTCGCCCTTGGGCGAATAGTCGCGTGCTGAACCGTAGACCCCGACCTCATTCTCGATCTGCATCATGATGACGGTGTGACGGTCGCCGTCGATCGCCTTGAGGTGGTTCAACAGAGCGACATAGGCCTTTTTGTCGGCCTCGCGCGTCGCGTCATAATGCGGCGACATGGCGTAGGACTCGCTACCGTCCTTCTTGAACAGCCGCGGGAAGCGCTGGTTATTGGTCTTGACCCAGTCCGGCGTGTAGTTCGGGTTCGAGTTCTTCCACGCGCCGAACCACAGGATGTCGAGGCGGACATTGTGCTCGCGCGCCTGCTTGACCAGTTCGTCGACGAAGCTGAAGTCGAAATGGCCTTCCGTGGGCTCGATTTGCTCCCAGGCGATCGGCATGGCCAGGGTATTGGCGTGCAGGTCGGCGATGGCCGGCCACACCTTGGGCAAGGCGGCCGGATAATTCGATGAATTGTTCGCCTGCCCGCTCAGAACGAAGAAGGGCGCGCCATCGACCATCAGGGCGTAACGGCCATCCTTCTGCACCAGTTGCGGCATGGGTGTTTTGGAGACTGCCTTTGGCGGCGCTTTCGCCGCCCAAACCGGTCCTGCGCTCGCCATCAAGCAAAATGTTAGCGCTAACAAAGCCCTTTTGGCGCGCGCCTTGCGTTCCTGCCCCATAGTCCTCAAACTCCCTGAATCGTTTGTTTGGACGGCACTATCGTGCCCGTGCCTCGATTCTGAAGTTGGCATGTTTTCGCTGGCGAAGTCATGCAAACTTTGAGGTCACAACACGAGTGGCCGCCTCTACGCGATATTATCGTACATTTGACAGCGCTATCATGGAAGTCAAGCCTCCGAGATTTCTGTTTTGACAAAATCGTTTTTTCTGTAAGGTCCGAATTTCCAAGGAGTCGACGGGGCTCCTGGCAAGAAAAGCGATAACCGTTTCATGCGATCCAAACTGGGCGTCAGCCTCGCCTACGGCCTTCTGACCACGCTGGGTCAAGCCATCGTCACCGGGGACTTCGAGAAGACCGGCTTCCCGACCGAGGCGGAGTTGTGCGTGCGTTACGGGGCGTCGCGCACCGTCATGCGTGAAGCGGTCAAGATGCTGTCGGCCAAGGGCCTGTTGAGCTCGCGCCAGCGCCAAGGGACGCGCGTCGAGCCGGTCGACAACTGGAATCTGCTCGATCCGGACGTGCTGCGCTGGCTGATGGAGCGGCCGTTCTCGACCAAGATTTTCCGTGAATTCGCCCAGATGCGCCTGGCCATTGAGCCGATGGCGTCCGCCTTGGCCGCCGAAGTTCAGGACAAGCCGGCGATCGCCGCGATCCGCGAAGGCTTGAACGGCATGATCGTCCATGGCGGCGATCCGGAAAAGAGCCTGCAGGCGGATATCGATTTCCACGTCGCCATCCTCAGGGCCTCGGGTAATCCGTTCTTCTGGCGCTTAAAGCCGCTGATCAACAATGCCTTGCAACTGTCAATCCAGTTGACCAACAAGATCGCCGGGCATACAGCGTCGATCGCCGCCCACGAAGCCATTGTCGATGCCATCGAACGTGGCGATGCCGCTGCCGCGGAAGCCGCGTCGCGCGCCGTACTGGTCGACTCGATCAAGCTGATCGAAAGAGCCGCCAACGCCTCGGCCTGAAAGTTGGGCGGCCCGAAGTAGCGTCACGAAAATTTCGTCCGGCCTGCCGTTGCCGTTTGCACTGCAACATATTAAGGTTGCCAACGCACGGGCAGACATAATGTCCGGCCTGTTTCAGCACTTTGTGTCCAGGCCATTTTTTGAGGTGCCTATTGCCACATCCCCGCATCCGTAAGGCCGTCGTTCCCGTCGCGGGTCTGGGCACCCGCGTCCTGCCCGGTACCAAGGTGGTCCCCAAAGAACTGCTCAACGTCGTCGACCGGCCGATCCTGTCCTACGTCGTCGCCGAAGCGCGCGCCGCCGGCATCGAGCACTTCGTCTTCGTCACCGGACGCTGGAAGAATGCGATCGAGGACTATTTCGACCATCAGGTCGAGCTTGAAGCCCAGCTTCAGGCCAAGGGCAAGACTGGCGTCCTTCAGGAACTGCTCGACGAACTGCCTAAAGCCGGCGAGATGAGCTTCGTGCGCCAGATGCAGCCGCATGGCCTGGGTCACGCCGTTTGGTGTGCCCGCGATATCATCGGTAACGAGCCCTTTGCCGTCATCCTGCCCGACATGGTCATGGACGCCGAAACCCCGGCCCTGAAGCAGGCAATCGATGCCTATGACGCCAAGGGCGGCAATGTCATCGTCGTCGAAGCCGTGCCGCACGACCAGACGCACCAGTATGGTGTCGTCGCGCTGGAAACCCAGACCGGCCGGCTGAACAAGATGACCGGCATGGTCGAAAAGCCGCCGCAAGGCACCGCCCCGTCCAACCTGATCGTCTCCGGCCGTTACATCCTTCAGCCCGAGGTCTTCGATCTGCTGGCGACCCAGGAACGCGGCGCCGGCGGCGAGATCCAGCTCACCGACGCCATGTTCCGTCTGATGGAAATGCAAGACTTCCACGCCCTGGAATATGACGGCGTCACCTATGACTGCGGCGACAAGATCGGCCTGTTGCGCGCCAATGTCGCCCTGGCCCTGAAACGCGCCGATCTCGGGGCAGCGGCGAGAGCCGCATTGGCCCCTTATTTCTGATCGACTAAGACCGCCTGAAAACGCACATCGCGAAAACGCACATCTTTCGAGAGTTACCCATGCCGTTCGAATCCAAGCCCAAGACCGATATCGTCGAAAACAGCTACGCCTTCGAAACCGAAGTCTTCGTCAAGGCGACGGGCTTCCGCGAATACGACGCGCGCTGGATTTTCGGCAAAGAAATCAACTTCCTGGGTATCACGGCGCTCGGCCTCGGTCTGGGCACCTATATTCACGAGCGCGGCGTCAAGCCGAAGCTGGTCACCGGCCACGACTTCCGCTCCTATTCGATGAACATCAAGAATGCCCTGATCATCGGCTTGGTTCAGGCGGGCATCGAGGTCATCGATATCGGCCTGTGCCTGTCGCCGATCTGCTATTTCGCGCAATTCGATCAGGAAGCGCCCTGCGTCGCCATGGTCACCGCCTCGCACAACGACAATGGCTGGACAGGCGTCAAGATGGGCTGCCAGGCGCCGCTGACCTTCGGCCCCGAGGAAATGACCCGCCTGAAGGAAATCGTCATGGGCGGTTTGGGTGTCGAGCGCCCCGGTGGCAGCGTCCGTCGCGTCGACGGCGTGCAGCAGCGCTACATGGACGATATCTCGTCGAAACTGACCCTGAAGCGCAAGCTGAAGGTCGTCTGCGCCTGCGGCAACGGCACGGCCGGCGCCTTTGCCCCGCAAACCCTGCGCGCCATGGGCGCCGAGGTCATCGAACTTGACACCAAGCTCGACGCCACATTCCCGAAGTACAACCCGAACCCGGAAGACCACGAAATGCTGGTCGACATGGCCAAGGCGGTCAAGGAGCACGGCGCCGATATCGCCCTGGGCTTTGACGGTGACGGCGATCGTTGCGGCGTCGTCGATGATACGGGCGAGGAGATCTTTGCCGACAAGATCGGCCTGATGCTGGCCCGCGACCTGTCGGAAATCTACAAGGACGCCACCTTCGTCGTCGACGTCAAGTCGACCGGCCTCTACGCCACCGACGAAGTGCTGAAAAAGAACGGCGCCAAGACGGTCTATTGGAAGACCGGCCACTCCTACATTAAGCGCAAGACCGACGAGCTTAAGGCCCTGGCCGGCTTTGAAAAGTCGGGCCATTTCTTCCTCGCCCCACCGATCGGCCGCGGCTATGACGATGGCTTAAAGGCGGCGGAAGCCATCCTCGCCATGCTCGACCGCAATCCGGGCAAGAAGCTGTCAGAACTGAAGAACGCCCTGCCGGTGGCCTTCACCTCGCTGACCATGAGCCCGCACTGCGGCGACGAGGTCAAGTACGGCGTGCTCGACCGCATCGTCAAGGAGTACGAGGACCTGTTGAAGGCCGGCGGTGAAATCCTTGGCCGCAAGATCACCGAGGTCATCACCGTCAACGGCGCCCGCGTCCACCTCGACGACGGTTCGTGGGTGCTGGTGCGCGCCTCGTCGAACAAGCCGGAACTGGTGGTCGTCGTCGAAAGCCTGCGCTCGGCCGATGACATGCGCGATCTGTTCCGCAAGGAAGTCAAACCGCGCCTGGCCAAGTACAGCGAAATCGGCGCCTATAACCAGGAAATCTGACCTGCCTGACCGGGTTGACGTCGTCTCATGGACGCCTATGCTCCGTTCAGGCGGAGGGCGGTATCATGAGACGGCAACCGGACAGACTGGCTCTGATCTTTCCTTTGGGCTGCCTGGCCGCCCTGACCGAAGGCTATGATCTGCAATCGGCCGGGCTGACGGCACCAAAGTTCGCCCCGCTGTTTCACCTCGATCCCGCCCAGTTGAGCTGGGTGTTCACCGCCAACACGATCGGCCTGTTCATCGGCGCGGTGATCGGCGGGCGCGTCGCTGACACGATCGGCAGGCGTTGGGTGCTGATCGCTTCGATGGCCCTGTTCGGCGTTTTCAGCCTCGCGACCGCCGTCAGCCCCGACAGTCATATTCTCATCATCATGCGCTTCCTGACCGGCCTGGGTCTGGGCGGCGCATTGCCCAACCTGATTGCTCTGACGGCGGAATCGTCTCCGCCAGACCAGGCGGCAACGCGGGTGACCATGTTGTCGGCCGCGATGCCGGGCGGCGGCGGATCAGCGGCCGCCCTCCTCGCCTTTGTGCCCACCCTGGACTGGCGCATTATCTTCTGGCTGGGCGGCACAGCGCCGATCGCCATTGCCGTGGTTATGCTTTTTGCCTTGGCGGAATCGCCCGCCTTTCACGATCGGCCGCGCGATCAGAAAACGCGCGTGCTCGAAGCCTTGACCGGCGACGGCCGTACCCTGACCACGGCCCTGTTGTGGCTGACCTTCTTCTGCACCCTGATGATCCTCTACCTGCTGCTCAACTGGCTGCCCTTGCTGCTCGTCGGCAAGGGTTACGCCAAGCCGGAAGCGGCCATGGTAGCGCTGGCCTTCACGGCCGGTGGCGTCCTCGGCAGTATCGGCCTCGGCTGGCTGGCGCGGCGGCCGAAGCGCTGGCGCCTCTATGTGATTACCTGGCTCGGCATGGCCGTGAGCCTGGCTGGCCTTGGCCTGATCGGCCATCAGTTGCCGCTTGGGCTATTCGCCGGCTTCTGTGTCGGCGTCTTCGTCAATGGCGGGTTGTTCCTGCTTTACGGTCTGTCAGCTGAACCCTATCCGACGGCCCTGCGCGGCACCGGGGTCGGTTTTGCCGTCGGGGTCGGCCGTTTGGGCTCGATCACCGGCCCACTGTTCGCCGGCTGGCTGCTCGCCTCGGGTCACGACGCCGGCACCGTGCTGTTGGGCGCCGTGCCGCTGATCGTCATCGCGCTGGTAGCGGTTCTGCCGCTATCGCGAAGTCAAACGGCTGCTACAGTGAAGCCATCATAAAGGGGAGGTATTCATGGCCATTTCATCCGATTCACCGCGGGTTTCCGGCGGCACGGCGATCGTACTGCTTATCCTAGTGCTCATCGTCGCCGCCGGCGCGCTCTATGGCTGCCCGCAATACAACGTCTACTCGTCGCGCCTGCGCGGCGAAGCCGAACTGGCTCAGGCCCAGGGCAACCGCATGGCACTCGTCGCTCAGGCGGGCGCCGAGGACGAAGCCTCGATCAAACGCGCCGAAGCCGCCGGCCGCCGCGTCGCCGGATGGGTCAAGGCCGCCAAGGAGGGCTGCGACGCCATGGGGCGCACGGGCGACGACCTCAAGACCTGCGAGGACATGCTGATCAAGGATAGCCTGACCTTCTCGGTGGCCCACGAAGGCAATCCGGGCGTCACGGTCGTCGTCGGCACCCAGGCCAACGTCGCCGTGCCGCCCGGCAAGAGCGAAGACGCTCACTGATTTCGCCGCGCCACGAACAGCCCGACCAGGGCGATGACCGCGGCGATGCAACCATAGCCGAAGACATCGCCAAAGCGCCCATAAAACGTCGGTTGTGCCTGCGCCGGTACGTCCGCCTCGACCACGGCCATGCCTGGCGATGACGGGGCTTCGGCGATAATGCGGCCTTCGGCGTCATAGGCACCGAGCACGCCGTCGCGCGCACTGCGAGCGATGGCGTAAGCGCTTTCGACGCCGCGCAATGCCGTCATCCGCGCCCCCATCCAGCCGTCCTGGCCGAAGTCCCAGGCCGACACCACCATCAGCGCCGCGGTGCCGGCATATTCATGGCCGATCGAGGGGACGTGCATGTCCTTGCAGATGGCGACGCCGACATCGGCGCCGTTGATGTGGACGACCAGCGGCGTCTTGCCGGGCACATCGCGGTCTTCCCAGCCGGGTACCAGACGCTGTTTGGTATACCAGGCGACGCTGCCGTCAGGCCCGGCAATGAGGGAGCGGTTATGATAGGCGGTGTCATGCACCTCCAGCCCGACGACGATGGTGGCGTGGGTCTGTTGCGCCATCGCGCTGATGTCATGCGTCGCCGTGACGGTTTGCGCCGGATCGAGCAGTGCGATCTTTTCCGGCAGCACGACTATGCCGCCTGCCCGCGCAGAACGTACGACCTGCGGCGCGTAGGCACTCCACACCTTGGTCCAGTCCTTGGGGATGAATTCGAAGCGATCGGTGGCGATCAGCGTGGCGTGAACCCTTGGTCCGGCCTGCGGTGCCGACAGGCGTTCATTGGCGTAAAGTCCGCACGCCGCTACGGTGACACACAGCACGCCTCCGGCCACCGCCAGATCGACGAGTTTGTGACGGCGCGTCAGCCACAGGCCGAGAAACGAGCCCGGCAACAACACGATGAACACGATGGCCGACACACCGCCGATCGAGGCGACCTGGATCACCCCCGGCAGATCCATCTGGCTATAGGCCAGACTGCCAGCCGCACCGTGGATGGAGATCAGCAGCGTTGCGGCCTCGAACGCCGCCATGACGACCGGCAGGGCGAACATCGCCACGGCAGCTGGCAGGCGGCGATTGGCGGTTTCGGCAAAGCGCGCCGCGGCATTCCACGACACAATGCGCAGGATGACAATAATGAGCGTGCCCAGCCAGGCACCGCTCTGGCCGAAATAGTAGCCCAAAACGCTGATCACCGAGACGGCGCCGGCTATGGCGCCGACCAGCCGCGCCCGTCCCCTTCCGCCCGACGCCGCCAGAATCAGCGGTACCGGCGCCAGCCACGGCGCCCACCAAATCGGATGCAGAGCGTAGCCCGCAGTCAGCAGCAGACCGGCCACAACCGCCAGCGCGATGCGCCACGGCAAGGCCAAAGACAAGCTATTATCGGGCGTATCGAGAGAGGTATCGGTCATGGGAAACTCCTGAAAACGCTCACGTCTTGTCATCGCAAAACGGGTGAAACCAGCGCCGCTTCGTCAATGGGCGAACGGGTACGTGGTCCGGCGAGCGGGCACGCGTTGCGGCCCAGCGCGGGGTTTGTTAGGCTCTACGCCATGCGGATTCAGGACTGGCAGGGAGAATTTGGCGACCGCGTCTGGTGGCTGCGCGCACTTGGCCTGGCTGTGGCCGGTGGCGTCGTTCTGGGCGTGTTTGGCCCCTTTGGCAGCTTCTTCAACGGCAATGTCATGCTGCGCGTCTTCAGCTGGACGATCAATTTGATCGCCGGCACGCTGATCATCGCCACCGTGGTGCCGATGGTCACACGACTGAGCCGCCGTCTTGGGTTCGGGCGCTGGGCGGGGCTGATCGTCGGGCTATTGTTGGCGACCGTACCTGTGGCGCTGTTTTCGGCCGCGTTCGGCGCCTGGCTGTGGCCACGCGCTGTTGACCGCGTCCGCCCCGAGGAATGGTATGCCCAGGCCCTGCTGGTCGAAGCGGTCATGCTCGGGCTGTGGCTATTGATATCTTTGGCCAGCGAGGGCGCACGCCAACCCAAAACGGCCGAAACCGCCGACTCACCGGCGATCGACCTGCGTGAACCGGTGCTATGCCTGCAGATGGAAGACCACTATGTTCGTATCCATCGCGCATCCGGCTCCAGGCTCGAACTGATGCCGCTGCACGAGGCCATCGAGCGCTATGGCCGTAGTGGCCTGAAAGTCCATCGCAGTTGGTGGGTCGCGGCGACCGCCGTCGACGGTTTCGAGCGCGATTCACGCAACTGGCGCCTGCGCCTCAGCAACGGATTGGAAGTGCCGGTAGCGCGCAATCGCATCGCCGAGGTCCGTGCCCGCGGCTGGATCGGCGAAGAAGTTTAGCGACAAGCAGCGTAAAGAACGATGCCGCTGGTCGTGGCGACGTTCAGGCTGTCGAATCCGCCTGACATGTCGATTCGCACCGTCGTGCATTGCGCCATAACTTCGGGCGTCAGCCCCGGCCCTTCGGCGCCAAACAAAAAAGCCGAACGATGTGCCGGTTTCAGCGCATCAAGCGTGATCTGACCCGATGGACTTAGGGCATAGGGCGCGACGTTGTAGGTTTTCAACGCGCCGATCAGGTCGCTGACGCGATAGTGCGGCACCTGAAACACGCCGCCGACGCTGACGCGGATCGCCTTGCGGTACATCGGATCACAGCAGGCCTCGTCAATCAGCACGGCATCGACGCCGAAGGCGGCGGCGTTGCGCATCAACCCGCCCATGTTGTCGACATTGGCAATCGCTGACAGGCACACGAGACGCAAGCGCGACACTCCGGTCAAAACCTGAGTAAGATTTCGCGGCGGCGCATAGCGTCCAAGCGCCAGATAGCCGCGGTGAATGGCAAATCCCGCGACCGCGTCCATGGTCTCTTGAGCGACAACATAGATTGGCACGTCGTCCGTCAATGCCGATGTATCCAGCGATTCCAGCCGCTTTTGCGTCGTTAAAACATTCATTATGACGCACAAATTCGAGCCAAACATGCGCTCGAGCACGACCTTGCCCTCGCCCATGAACAGCCCGTCGCGGCCGCTCAAGTCGCGGTCCTTGACGTCGCGATACAGATCGAGCCGCGCATCCGCAGCGTCATCGATATGAACTATGTTCGGCATGGCTTGCCTCGGCTAGGGCGGTTATGGCATGATGTGATCACAGCCTTCACGATACCTTTCCGGTACTCCTCAAACGGGGTTGGCCGTCGACCATTGGACGAAATTCGTCCCGCGCTGGTGTCATGATCCTTAACCAGGAACAGAACCGAAAGTCGCACCATGTCGCACGACAGCTATATGAAATCAAAGGCCAAGCGCCACGTTAAAACCTTCGCCAAGCGCGGCGTCGCCAATTTCGACGAAGCGCGCGCCTGGCTGGCCAGCCAGGGCATCGAGGAAATCGAGTGCCTGGCGCCCGATCTGGCGGGCGTCGCCCGCGGCAAGATCATGCCGGCCAAGAAATTCCTCAACACGCCCTACATGAACCTGCCCCTGGCGGTGTTCTATCAGACCATTACCGGCGACTACCCCGACCTCGAAGGCGTTGTCGGCACGGTGCAATCCGACACCGACATCTTCATGAAGCCGGACCTGGCGACTCTGGCTGTCGTGCCTTGGGCCCACGATCCGACCGCCCAGGTCATTCACGACGCCTGCCACCCCGACGGCCGCCCGGTCGAGGAAAGCCCACGCCAGGTGCTGCGCCGCGTGCTTGGCTTCTACGAGGCCAAGGGCTGGCAGCCGGTGATCGCACCCGAGCTCGAATTCTACCTCGTCGAAAAGAATATCGACCCCGACTATCCGCTCAAGCCGCCGATCGGCCGCTCTGGCCGCCCGGAAACCGGGCGTCAGGGCTATTCGATCTCGGCGGTCAACGAGTTCGACGCCCTGTTCGAGGACATGTACGAATATTCCGAGGCGCAAGGGCTGGAAATCGACACCCTGATCCACGAATCGGGCGTGGCGCAGATGGAAATCAACCTGCGTCACGGCGATCCGCTGGAACTGGCCGACCAGGTGCTGATGTTCAAGCGCACCATCAAGGAAACGGCGCTGGAACACGACATCTACGCCACCTTCATGGCCAAGCCGATGGCGCAGGAGCCGGGATCGGCCATGCACATCCACCAGTCCATCATTGACAAAAAGACCGGCCGCAACCTGTTTTCCGACCCGAAGACCGGCGGCCCGACCGACGCCTTCTTCGCCTTCATCGCCGGCCAGCAAAAATACATGCCGGCGATCAGCCCGCTGCTGGCGCCCTACGTCAACTCCTATCGCCGCCTGTCCAAAGGCTCGGGCGCGCCCGTCAATACCCAGTGGGGTTACGATAACCGCACCGCCGGACTGCGCGTACCGCCGGCCGATCCGGAGAACCGCCGCCTGGAAAATCGTATCCCCTCGTCCGACGCCAACCCGTACCTGGCGATCGCCGCAGTGCTGGCCTCGGGCTATCTCGGCATGATTGATAAGCTGAAGTCGTCCGATCCGGTCGATACCGACGCCTCGACCCTGCCTCAAGGAGACCTGCCCTACTCGCTGGTTCAGGCGATCATCAAGCTGGAACGCGCTCAGCCGATCATCGACCTGTTGGGGCCGCAATTCGTCACCGCCTATTCCCGGGTCAAGCTCTACGAATACGAGACCTTCATGCAGACGATCAGCCCGTGGGAACGCGAATTCCTGCTGCTCAATGTCTGATGTCTCCTGGTACGCGGCGACCGCGCCGGCCCCCAAGGCATGGCCGGTCGCTGGCGATCTCGACATCGACGTCGCCATTGTCGGCGGTGGCTATACCGGACTCGGCGCGGCGATCGAACTGGGCAAGCAAGGCGTCAGTTGCGCCGTGCTCGAGGCCGGCTGCATTGGCGATGGCGCGTCCGGACGCAATGGCGGGCAGTTTCACACCGGCCAGAGGCTCGATCCGCACACCCTGACTCAGATGCTGGGCGCCGATGCCGCCCGCCAGCTATGGGACATGGCCGAGGACGCCAAGGCCGATCTGTTGCGGCTGATTGCCGATCACGCCATCGACTGCGATCTGCGCCCCGGCCTGATCCACGCCTGGCATCGCCCGCGTTTTGCTGGAGAGGATCGCGCCTATATGTCCGCCGTGGCGGCTTACGGCTACGACCGGCTGCGCCTGCTCGATCGCACTGAGGTCGCCGCGGAACTCGGCACGGACGTCTATCGCGGCGGCCTGTTCGACGCTGGCGGCGGCCATCTGCACCCGCTGAAGCTGGTCCATGGCCTGGCACGCGTGGCGGAAAGCCATGGCGCCCGCCTGTTCGAGCACAGCCGCGTCGGAAGCTATGAAACCCGCGCAGACGGCGTCACCTTGCGCCTGGCAAATGGCGCCAACGTCACCTGCCGCAAGCTTCTGCTGTGCGGCAATAGTCTCATGTCGGGGCTCGACAACACGGTCGACGCACGAGTCCTGCCGATCCACAACTTCATCGTCACCACCGAACCGCTCGACGATCCCACCATCCTGCCGCGCGGCTATGCGGCTTCGGACTCGCGCTTCGTGGTCAACTATTTCCGCAAAACGCCCGACAATCGCCTACTGTTCGGTGGTGGCGAAGGCTATGGCACGGGCTTTCCCAAAGACATCGCCACCCGCGTCCGCCGCAACCTGCTGAAGGTGTTTCCGCAACTGGCCGGCGTCGCCATCAGCCACGCCTGGGGCGGCACCCTGGCGATCACCCTGACGCGAGCGCCTTTCGTCCGCACCCTGTCGCCCAATGTTCTGGTCAGCGCCGGCTATAGCGGCCAGGGCGTGATCCTGGCGCCCTATTTCGGCAAGTTGCTGGCCCGCGCCGCCACAGGCGATCATCGTGATTTCGACCTGCTGGCGCGTCTGCCGGTGCCGCCGTTTTTCGGCGGCAAATCGTTGCGCCGGCCCCTGCTCGCCGCAGGCCTGACCTACTACGCTTTGAGGGATCGATTGTAGGATTTGGGGCGCGCCACACATAGTTGCAAAGTGCAATCACATGGCGGAAACAAACTGTAACAGGTCGCCAAATAGCGCCAAAATTTACATATGGTTAACCCCTTAGCGGCACCCATCTACCCCAAGACATGACCATGTCCACGATGGGGAATTGTATGCAAGCTATTGGTATTAAGGACATTATCGACCGCGCCGGCCGCGCCAAAGCGGTGACCAGCGAAAAGCTGCGCGATATCAAGTCCGTGACCAATATGCTGCGTATCCTGGCGCTGAACGCCCTGATCGAGGCCAAGCGCGCCGGCGAAATGGGCGCCGGTTTCGCCGTCGTCGCCGATGAGGTGCGCCAGATTTCGATGCAAGTCGAAACCATTTCCAACCAGATGGCCGACGAACTGGGCCGCGAGATCGGCACTTTGCAGGACCTGACGCAACGCATGGCGGAAGCTTCGCAAGGCGCCCGTCTGGTCGATCTGGCGCTCAATGCCGTCGAGCTGATCGATCGCAACCTCTATGAACGCACCTGCGACGTCAGGTGGTGGGCGACCGATGCGGCGGTTGTGACGGCAGCCGCAAATGCGACGGCCGATGCTCGCGTCTACGCTTCGCAACGCCTGGGGGTCATTCTCGACGCCTATACCGTCTATATCGACCTGTGGCTGTGCGATCTCGACGGAACGGTGATTGCCAATGGGCGCCCCGAGGCGCATCGCGTCACCGGCGCGTCTGTCGGTGATCGCCCCTGGTTTCGCGCCGCCAAGGCGCTGAAAAGCGGCAATGACTTCGCCGTTGACGACGTCACGATCGAACCGCTGCTCGGCGGAGCACAGGTCGCGACCTATGCCAGCGGTGTGCGCGCCGGCGGCCGGGCCGACGGCGAATTGATCGGCGTTCTTGGCGTCCATTTCGACTGGCAACCTCAGGCTAAGGCCATCACCAGCGGCGTGCGGCTGCTGGATAGCGAGCGCCAGACGACACGCGCCCTTCTGGTCGATGCATCCGGCCGCGTGATCGCCGCCTCCGACGGCAAGGGCGTGCTTGGCGAGCACATTCAGCTGCGAACCGGCGGCAAGGCGTCAGGCCATTACAGCGATGGCGACCGGCTGATCGCTTTTCACAAAACGCCAGGGTACGAAACCTATGAAGGCCTCGGCTGGTACGGGGCGATCGTCCAGGCCCTATAGGGCGCGCAGGGCGGGTTCAGCCTCATCGAGCGACCGGTGGATAATATCGATCATGCGGTCGATCTCGGCCTCGGTGATGATCAAGGGCGGGCACATGACGATAGTGTCGCGGATCGCCCGCACCATCAAACCGTTGCGGATACAGGCATCGCGGACGATCGGCCCGGCCGCGCCTTCCTTGCCGGTGAAACGCGCGTTGGTTCCGGGCGCGTTGACGATCTCGACCGCGCCCAACAGGCCAAGCGAACGCGCTTCTCCGACCAAATCATGGTTTGACAGGCGTTTTAACGCCTTCGCAAAGTAAGGCCCCGTCACGGTTTGCGTTCGCTCGACCAGCCCCTCGTCCTCGAGAATGGCGATATTGGCCAGGGCCACAGCGGCGCAGGTCGGGTGGCCGGAATAGGTATAGCCGTGGACGAAATCGCTGCCTTTTTCGACCAGGATCTCGAAGATGGCGTTGGATACCCCAACGGCCGAAATCGGCAAGTAGCCCGAGGACAGCCCCTTGGCCATGGCGATCAGGTCGGGTTTGACACCATAATATTGGTGCCCGAACCAGTGGCCCAGGCGCCCGAAGCCGCAGATCACCTCGTCGCAAATCAGCAGGATGCCGTATTTGCGGCAAATCGCTTCGACGCGCGGCCAATAGCCGGCCGGCGGGATGATCACCCCGCCCGCGCCCTGCACCGGCTCGCCGATAAAGGCCGCGACCTTGTCCGGCCCGACGGCGAGAATGCGATCCTCGATCGATTGCACGACGCGATCGGTGAAGGCCGCCTCGTCTTCCCCGAAGCCTTCGCCGAACCTATAAGGTTGCAACACATGTTCGACGCCCGGGATTGGCAAGTCGCCCTGGGCATGCATGAAAGTCATTCCGCCCAATGAGGCGGAGGCGACGGTCGAGCCATGATAGGCATTGTGCCGCGAAATGAAGACCTTACGCTGCGGCTCGCCCTTCAAATCCCAGTAATAACGCACCAGGCGGAAAATGGTGTCATTGGCCTCGGAGCCCGACGAATTGAAAAAGACATGCTGGAGTTCTGGGTTACCGATCTGCATCTTCTCGGCGATCTTGGCCGCCAATTGCACCGGGGGCGGCGTCGCCGTCTTGAAGAAGGTGTTGTAGTAGGGCAGCTCCAGCATCTGCTCATAGGCCACGCGCGCCAGGCTTTCGCGGCCATAGCCGACATTGACGCACCACAGTCCGGCCATGCCGTCGAGCAGAGACTGTCCTTCGGCATCGGTGATGGTGCAGCCCTGCGCCTGGGTGATGATGCGCGATCCGCCCAGTTCCCGCAGCAGGCCGTAGTCGGCCTGAGCCGGCATGTGGTGCGCCAGATCGAGCCGCTTCAGTTCCGCCATGTCGTAATTTCGCACGGCCATCTCCTATGCGTTGCGCAGATACCAGTCGTAGTCGAGCGTCGTGACCTCTTCGAGGAAGCGCGCCTGCTCGACGCGTTTGACGCAGGCATACATGTCGATGAATGTGTCGCCGAGATAATCACGCAGCACCTGCGAAACCTCGAAACAGTCGACCGCGGCATACCAGTTGGTGGGCAACTTTTCGCGCGCCGGCACCGCATAGCCATTGCCGACAACGGCCTCGCCGGGATCGATCTTGTGCGTAATGCCATGATGGGCGCAAGCCAGGATCGCCGCCAGCACCAGATAGGGATTGGCATCAGCGCCGGCGACACGGTGTTCGACGTGACGCGTTTTGGCGGGACCAGCGGTGACGCGCAGACTCACCGTGCGGTTATTGACACCCCAGGTCGGCGACACCGGTGCGTAGGAATTGGCCTTGAAACGCTTGAAGCTGTTGGCGCCGGGCGCCAGGATGGCCATGCATTCGGCCAGATGCGTCTTCATGCCGCCGATCATGTGGCGCAGCAGCTCCGAACCGGCCGTATCCTCGGCCGCGCAGAGATTGGCGCCCGAGGCGTCCGTCACCGACACATGGACATGAAAACCGCTGCCGGCCTGATCGGCCCACGGCTTGGCCATGAAGGTCGCTTCGCAGCCGGCCGTCAGCGCCACGCCCTTGGCGGCGCGCTTGTACATCAAGGCTTCATCGGCAGCGCGCAGGGCGTCGGGCTTGTGTTTCAGCGTCAGTTCGACCTGGCCCGGGGCATTCTCGGAAATCACCCCTTCGAGCGGGATGTTCTGGGCGTCGGCCACCGCCCACAGCTTGCGGAAAAAGCCTGACTGCGCCTCGATCTCCGGCAGGCCATAGACCTCGACGCCGCTCGGCACTTCACCGGTCGTGGTGGCGCGCGCCGGGCGCAGTTCGCCATTGGCCCCGCGACCAAGATCGATGAGATAATATTCGAGCTCGCACGCGACGACCGGCGTCAGGCCGTCTGCGGCATAGCGATCGAGCACGCGTTGCAAGACGTGGCGCGGATCGAGCGCGACCGGCGTGCCGTCGAGTTCATACAACGACAGCATGACCTGGGCGACGTCGTCACCGAGCCACGGTGCGGGCACGAGCGTACCTGGCACCGGCTTGCCGACGCGGTCGGCGTCACCATCGCCGAAGACAAGGCCCGTTTCCTCGACATCGGCGCCGCGTGTATCGCACACCAGGATCGAGCCCGGCAGGAAACGGCCATATTCGTAGATCGGCAGCAGTTCGTGCCGGCGCAGGCGTTTGCCTCGTGGCACGCCGGTCATCGAGGTGAAAAAGACCTCGACAAACTGGATCTCGGGATGGGCGTCGAGAAACGCCCGCGCCTCTTCAATCACAACGCCCCCAATCCGCCGTAGGAGATGTATTTGACCTGCAAATATTCATCCAGCCCTTCCATGGCGCCTTCGCGGCCGAGACCGGATTCCTTGACGCCGCCGAACGGCGTCACCTCGGTCGAGATCAGGCCGTCATTCATGCCCACCATGCCGTATTGCAGCTTAGCGGCCACCCACATCGCCCGCCCGATATCGCGGGTGTAGGCATAGGCCGCCAGGCCGAACGGCGTGTCATTGGCCATGCGGATGCCGTCGTCTTCGCTTTCGAACTTGAACAGCGGCGCCACCGGACCGAAGATTTCGGTTGTAAACACCTCCATCTCGGTCGTGGCGCCGGTCAGGACGGTGCCTTCGAAGAACAGGTGATCGGCATGGCCGCCGGTCTCGACGTGCGCGCCCTTTTTGACGGCGTCGTCGACCAAGCCCTGGACCTTGGCGATGGCCTTGTCGTTGATCAGCGGCCCGAGCTGCGCGTCCTCGTTCCAGCCGGGTTCGAGTTTCATCGCCTTGACCTTGGCCGTCAAAGCCGCGGCGAAGCGGTCATAGATGCCGGCCTGAACCAGCAAGCGATTGGCGCAGACACAGGTCTGGCCCGAATTGCGGTATTTCGAGGCCAGGGCGCCTTCGATGGCCTCATCGATATCGGCGTCATCGAAGACCAGGAACGGCGCATTGCCGCCCAGCTCCATCGACAGCTTTTTCATCGTCGGCGCGCACTGACCGTAGAGCAGCTTGCCGACAGGGGTCGAGCCGGTAAACGACAGCTTCTTGACGCGGGGATCCGACGTCATGACCTCGCCGACCGCCTTGGCATTGACCGAGTTGACGACGCTCAGCACGCCGTCAGGCAATCCCGCCTTACGCGCCAGGACGTATAAGGCCAGCGCCGACAACGGCGTTTCTTCCGACGGTTTGATGACCACGGTGCAACCGGCGGCCAAGGCCGGCGATACCTTGCGGGTGATCATCGAAATCGGGAAGTTCCACGGCGTAATCGCCGCACAAACCCCGACCGGCTGCTTGATCGTCTGCAGATGTTTGCCCGGCAAGGTCGCCGGGATGGTGCGGCCATAGGCGCGCTTGCCCTCCTCGGCGAACCATTCGATGAACGAGGCGCCATAGGCGACCTCGCCACGGGTTTCCTTGATCACTCGCCCCTGCTCCAGCGTCACCAGCAGCGCCATGTCCTCGCCATTGGCCAGGACCAGGTCGTTCCAGCGGCGCAGGATGATCGACCGCGCCTTGTTGGTCATGCCCGACCAGGCGGCAAAGGCGGCATCGGCCGCACCGATGGCCGCTTTCGTGCCGTCGGCGCCGTCATCCCGAACCCAGGCCAGGATATCGCCGTCGGCGGGATTCTTGACGGCGAAATGGCCGGGCTTTTCGGTGAGCGAGATGGTGTCGCCCAGCAAGGCAACGATGGTGGGCGTCAGTTTCATAGGTCAGGCCTTGAACGAGATCGAGACAGCTTTCAAATCGGCGTACTTGGCCATGGCGTGCAGCGAACGGTCGCGGCCGAAGCCCGACTGCTTGACCCCGCCGAACGGAGAGGTGATGTCGCAGGCGTCCCAGCCATTGACCCACACCAGACCGGCCTTCAGAGCCTTCGCCGCACGCATGGCCTTGCCGATATTGGCAGTCCACACCCCTGCCGCCAGCCCGTAGATGGTGCTGTTGGCGATTTTATAGGCGTCCTGTTCGTCGTCGAAGCTCATGACCGACAGGACGGGGCCGAAAACTTCTTCCTGAGCCAGGATATTGCCGCCTTCGACCTCGTCGATCAGCGACGGTTCGACGTAAAATCCGCCCGAGGCTTCTCGCACCCGGCCGCCGCCGAGACGCAGCCGCCCGCCCTCGGCCTGACCGCGCTCGATATAGCCGAGCGACGTGTTCATCTGGCGCTCGGAGACCATGGCGCCGAAGCGTGTTTCGGGATCAAAGGGATCGCCGACCTGGATGGTTTGGGCGACCTCGATGACCTTCTTGACAAAAGCCTCGCGGATCGGCGCTTCGACCAAAAGGCGCGAGGCGGCGGTGCACACCTGACCCTGATTGTAGAAGATCCCCCAGGCGGCGTTTTGCGCGGCGGCATCGAGGTCGTCGCAATCGGCAAAGACGATCTGCGGCGACTTACCGCCCAGTTCCAGCGACACACGCTTGAGATTGCTGTCGGCCGAGGCCTGCATCAGCGCCCGCCCCGTGCGCCCGGAGCCGGTAAAGGTGATCATGTCGACGTCCATGTGGATGGCCAGCGCGTGTCCGGCCTCCTGGCCCAGGCCCGGCACGACGTTGAATACGCCGGCCGGCACACCGGCGGCCAGGGCCAGCTTGGCGACGTAAAGCGCGGTCATCGAGGTCAGTTCGGCGGGTTTGAGCACCACCGAATTGCCGACGGCCAGAGCCGGCGCCACCTTCCACATCGCCATGTGTAGCGGGAAATTCCACGGCACGATGGCGCCGATGACGCCCAAGGGCTCATGCACGGCGTAGGACAGCCGGTCCGACGGCGTCGGCGCCACTTCGCCGTAAACCTTGTCGATCGCCTCGGCATAATACCGCGTTGTGCCGATGGCCAAAGGAATGTCGACCGCGCGGGCATCACGGATCGGCTTGCCGGTATCGAGGCTCTCAAGCAGGGCCAGGTTTTCGGCGTGAGTCTGCATCAAATCGGCCAGGGTGTGCAGGGTCTTTTTGCGCGCTTTCGGCGCCAGATCGCGCCAGCGGCCGTCGTCGAAAGCTGTTCGCGCTGAGGCAACCGCCAGATCGACCTCGTCGGCGCCACAAGCGGTAATGCGGTTGATCGTTGAGCCATCGCGCGGCGCGATATTGGCGAAGGTCCGTCCCGACCGCGCGGCGACCTCCTTGCCGTCGATCAGGGCGCGCGATGGCTTAGTTAGGGCTGTGGCGGCCGCGACAATGCCGTCAAACGTATCAGCGGGCTTGAGCGGCTTGGGCAGGGGCATGGGATGACTCGCAATTTGTGATCACAATAGAGCGTGGATGGCGCCCTGAAGTCAAGCGCAGCGGCAAACTAACGGTTTTGCCGCGTTGATCCACATCACATGTCTGCGACGCGGCGATGACGCCTGTTGTTACGCCCTGGCTTTCGACGCGCGGCGTACTTTGCGCGGCTCGGGTGCCGGTGTCATCGCTTGCAGCATCAGCTCCATGCCCTCGCGAACATCGGCGGCCATCGAGGCGTGCGCCGCCTCACCATCCCCGGCTTCGAGGGCGCGGACCAGGTCCTGATGGTGATCCTTGGGCAGACTGACCGTGCCCAGGCGACCGAAGACAACGCGCATGAAAGGCCCGGTCTGCAGCCAGAGCGTCCGCGCCATGTCGTGGAACAGCTCGGCATCTGCATGGGCATAGATGGTGAAGTGAAAATCCTGGTTGGCGCGCATATAGCCCGAAACATCGCCCGATCCCAGGGCCGCCATCAACGCGTCATCGTCGTCGCGCAGGCGACGGATGATCTCGCGCGACAGCTTCCCCGCCGCTCGCCGCGCCAGCTCCGGCTCGACCCATTCGCGCGCCTGCATCAACTGACGCAGGCGGCTTTCGCTTGGGTCGGGCACGCGCAGGCGCTGGTTCGACGGCTGCAGCTCCAGGGCCCGCTCGGCGATAAGCCGCCGCACCGCTTCACGCACCGGCATCGGCGAGACGTTCAACTCTGTCGCCAGGGAACGCAACGACATCGATTTCAATGGCGGGATACGGCCCTGGATCAAGGCCTCGGCCAGGACGTCATAGACCCGGTCATGCGCCCGGCTATCCGCGGCAGTGGAGCGCGGCCCGTTCGGACCTCCGCCTGCGGCGCTGTCATCGGTCGTGCCCAAACGCGGCACCTGGGGTCGGATGACAAGCATCGACTTCACCTCTTGCGGAATATCCGCGAATGTGATCACACTTTACTCGAACTGGCTCAAATGCCAATGCTAAACATACGGGGCCCCTTTGCCCCCGGATCACCGCCACCTGATAAAAAGCGCGGCCACTTGGTTAACGAAATCCTTTTTCTTTTCAAAAGGCTATAGTAATGACACCGCCGCACCACGCCGACCTCAACGCCTTCTGGATGCCGTTCACCAGCAATCGCGCCTTCAAGGCCAAGCCGAAGCTATTGGTGGCCGCGAAAGACATGCATTACACCTCCGAAGACGGGCGGCAGATCCTCGACGGCACGGCGGGTTTGTGGTGCGTCAATGCCGGCCATGGCCGCGCCGAGATCACTTCCGCCATCCAAAAACAGGCGGCGGAGATGGACTTCGCCCACAGCTTCAATATGGGCCACCCGCTGGCTTTTCGCTTCGCCGATCGCCTGGCCCGGATCATCCCGTTCGACCTGAAGCGTATCTTTCTGACCAATTCCGGCTCGGAGGCGGTCGACACTGCGTTGAAGATCGCCCTCGCCTATCAGCGCGTGCGCGGCCAGGCGTCGAAAACCCGGCTGATCGGGCGTGAGCGCGCCTATCACGGCGTCGGTTTCGGCGGCATCAGCGTCGGCGGCATCGTCAAGAACCGCATGTGGTATGGCCCGGGCCTTCCGGGCGTCGATCATCTGCGCCACACCCACCTGCCGGAGCAGAACCGGTTCAGTCCGGGGCAGCCCGAGCATGGGGCCGATCTGGCCGACGATCTCGAACGCCTGGTTGCCCTGCACGACGCCTCAACCATCGCCGCCGTCATCGTCGAGCCAGTGATGGGCTCGACCGGCGTGCTGGTGCCGCCCAAGGGCTATCTTGAACGGCTGCGGGCGATCTGCGACCGCCACGACATCCTGCTGATCTTCGATGAAGTCATTACCGGCTTCGGCCGTCTGGGCGCGCCGTTCGGTGCAGACTATTTCGGCGTGCGTCCGGACATGATCTGCCTCGCCAAGGGGCTGACCAATGCCTGCGTTCCGGCCGGTGCCGTGGCGGTATCGAACCGCATCTACGACACCTTCATGCAGATGTCCGAGACGCCGATCGAGCTGTTCCACGGCTATACCTATTCCGGCCATCCGCTGGCCTGCGCCGCCGGCATCGCCACGCTCGACCTGTATGAAAACGAAGGCCTGTTCGCTCGGGCCGCCGAGATCGCGCCCTACTGGCAGGACGCGATGCACAGCCTGCGCGACGCCCGTCAGGTCATCGATATCCGCAATCTCGGCCTGATCGGCGGCATCGAACTGGAACCAAGACCAGATGCGGCCACCGCCCGCGCGCTCGAGGTGTTCGACCGTTGCTACGACAAGGGCTTGATGATCCGCACCACTGGCGACATCATCGCCCTGTCACCGCCGCTGATCGTCGAAAAGGCCCATATCGATCAGATCGTCGGCACGATCCGCGAGGCTTTGGCGGAAACAGCTTAACCACATGCACTTTTGGGAAATATCCCTGTGGCATATTGTGCATTTATAAATTTCACGCTTAGACAAGACCAAAGAGCCGGAGTGCCACTATGTTTTCCCATCAACTCAACTCCATCAAGGATTCGGTGGTCACGCTGGTGCTGATCCTGGCAACCGCGATCATCGGCCTGGGATGGATCGGTTTTGGTCTCTACAGCCTGTTCGTCCACTATCTCGGCCTGATCTGGGGCCCGATCGCGCTGGGCGGCCTGTTCATGCTGCCGCTGATCGGCTTCCTCTTGTCCAAGCTGATGCCACACAACACCAAGAAGCGTAAGCAGCAGGCCTATAACGAAGCCTTCGCCAATTCCTCGGTCGGCGCCATTTCGCGCATGGTCGACGCCATGGCCGGCGTGTCGCCGATCGCTGCCTCGGTCATCGCCATCGTCGGCGGCTTCCTGGCCTCGCGCTTCCCGCAATTCCTGCCGATGCTGGCCGAGATCGTCGTTTCGGTCGGAGATGAACTGGGACGCCGCAAGGTGCAACGCGCCGAACGGGCCGAACGCACAGCGCGAGACGACTATGAACGTGCCGCCAATGCGCCGCCGCCGCCCGACGTCGAGCCGATCAACAAGCGCCGCAAGCGCGCCGCCGGCGATTACTGAGAAGGCTTCCTCATCGCCGGTATAAGCGCGGCGAAGACCAGCATATTAAGAGCAAGATCGACCCAAACGGCGATTTTGGCGACGCTTAAGTCGCCATCGCCCAGGGCGGCATGTATCCACTGCCAGCCGAAGCGCTCCAGCGCCCATAAACAGGCCGCGGCGATATAGACGAAGGCCTTGCGCACCGGCACGGTACGGTCGAGGTAGGCGAACATCAGCAGGTTGACGACGATCAGCGCGATGATCAGCCAGCGCAGCCAGCCGCCGGAAAAGCCATTCCAGGCAAAGGCGGCCTCACAGCCGCCAGAAACAACGATGAAGAGCCAGAACAGGCCCTGGATCACAAATCTTCCTTGAGGATGGCCATCTCGAACATGTACGAGCCTTCCTCGTCCTCATCGACATAGACGACGCCGACGAAGTCTTCGCCGATATAGACCTCGGCCGAATCCTTCTGCTTGCGCGCCTTGACCTCCAGCCCCTGGGTCTTGAAGGTCCGCGTCAGATAGTCCTGAACCTTGGTGATTTCGGCGGGGGTCATGCGGGCCTCATTGGGTCGGTGTCGGCGCCCGATCTAAAGCACAGTTCGGTCCGGGCGGGGATAAATTTTGCGTGTCGCCGTCTTACGGCGCCTGACGGCGTCGCGCAAACCCAAAGCGTCACTTGTCCACGATTTGTAGGCGCCCCTATATAACGTAGTCGAGGTCGCTCAGGTCCGACATGGTGTGATCCATGGTGCGGGCCGGATCCTCGCACGTCTTGCAATTGACCAGGCGCGCCGGCACGCCGGCGGCGGTGCAGTGCGCCGGAACCGGCTTCAACACCACCGAACCCGAAGCGATCTTGGCGTGGTCGCCGACGGTGATATTGCCGAGCACCTTGGCGCCGGCGCCCAACAGGACGCCTTGGCCGATCTTGGGGTGGCGGTCGCCGCGCTGCGCCCCGGTCCCGCCCAGCGTCACGCCGTGCAACATCGAGACGTCGTCGCCGACCACCGCGGTTTCACCGATGACGATGCCGGTGCCGTGGTCGAAGAAGATACCCTTGCCGATCTTCGCCGCCGGATGGATGTCGATCTGAAACAGCTCCGACACCCGGCTTTGCAGCAGGTGGGCCAGCGTCACGCGGCCCTCGCTCCACATGCGGTTGGCGATGCGGTGGATCTGCAGCGACAGGAAGCCCTTGAAGAACATGAAGGCCTGGAGATAGCCCTTGGCGGCCGGGTCGCGCTCATAGACCGCCTGTAGGTCGGCCTCGGCGGCTTCGACCAGGCCGCGATCCTGACTATAGGCCTTTTGCACGATTTCGCGCAGCGTCATGCCACGGATGGCGTCGTCGCCCATCTTGCGCGCGATGTGGAACGACAGGGCCGAGGCCAGATCGTCGTGCGACAGGATGGTCGAGTGCAGCATCGAGGCCAGGCCGGGCTCCGCGGCCAGGGCGTCGGAGGCTTCCTGACGCAGGCACAGCCAGATCGGCTTGTCTTCCGGGGTGATGACTTCGAAAGGCTGGGCCATGCTAACTCCTGAGGACGCTTTGCGCCAAGGCGGGCGGCAACTCGCCGCTGATCGCCATATGGTGGACGCGCAAGGTGCACGCAACGGTCAAGGCATCGCGCACCTGACCGTTTATAACAGCTTTGAGCAATTGCGAAAAGGGAACACGCGCATAGTCGAAGCGTTCAGTGTCGTCGGGCGCCGCTTCGGCCTGGGTCAGGCCGGTGGCGAGATAGCAGACGGCCTCTTCGTCGGTCACCGAATTGGACAGGTCCATGCGCAAGATTTCGCGGAAATCGCCGGCCACCAGACCGGTCTCCTCACGCAGTTCACGGATGGCGCCATCAAGCGGGGCTTCGTCGAGCGGTGCCCCGCCTTCGGGGATTTCCCAGCTATAGGCGTCGATCGAATAACGCATCTGCCCGACCAGAGGCACGGTGCCGTCATCGAACAGCGGCAGGACGGCAATGGCGCGGTTTTGGAAGAAGGCCAGGCCGTAGCGCGCGGCCTTGCCGGTCGGCGCGATGACGGCGTGGTCCTCGACGCGGATCCACGGCGTCTCGAACACGACTTCGCCCGTCACCTTCGACCAGTTCGGCCGGGTTTTCGGATCGGTCGTGTCCCACGGCGGCAGGCCGGGATTGGCAAGATCGGTCATGGCTGTCTTTCCGCGTCGTTGGTCTTATATAAGCACAGTCCCTTAAAGGATTCGCCCAAAGCCTCACGCCAAAAGACAGCAGAGCCGGAAATGACTGAAAAAACCTATGCCGATTTGGACCGCACGCCCCCGGCTTTCGGCGAACCGATGCCGCAAAAGCCGTCGCATGACGTGTTGGAGCGGTTGCTTTCCCGCCGCAGCGCCTCGGCGGTAGCGCTTCAAGCGCCGGGGCCGTCGGCCGACGAGGTCGACCTCTTGATCCGCATCGGTTTTCGCGTCCCCGACCACGGCAAGATCGGCCCGTGGCGCATCGTGCGCTTTACGCCGGAGGCCCGGGCGCGTCTGGTTGAAAAGCTGACGGCCCTGGCCCAGACCCAGCCGGTGCCGGCCAAGGCGACGGCGGCGCTGCAAAAGCTGGCGATCCCGCCGGAAGCCTTGATGGTGGTGTCGAGCCCCCAGGCCGACAAGCCGATCCCGCTGTGGGAGCAGCAATTATCGGCCGCGGCTATTTGCCAGACCCTGCTGATCGCTGCCGGCGCCATGGGCTACGGCGCCAACTGGATCACCGACTGGTACGCCTATGACGACAAGGCCAAGGCCTTGCTGGGCCTGACGCCGGATGAGAATGTCGCGGGTTTCATCTATCTCGGCACGACGGCGGAACCGCCGCTGGAACGCGACCGCCCGGACTACGACAGCCGCATCAGTTGGTGGCAGGGTTAGAAGATCCCTGCGGCCCGATCAGAATTAAGCATCACATTGCGTTTGCGCCAACGCCGGACGAAGGGTGCCGTCAGTATGAAAGCCGCTATTACTGCAGAAACCAGACATGTCGTAATACCAGCTGTCCCGATTAGAAGACTACCGTCGATATTAAATTTCACTAAGAGCCCATGGATAACAACCAAGGCACCAATCGCAGCAGCCGTGAAAATGCCCAAAAAAGCGCCTGCAATCCCAATCGGTAGCGGCGCCTTGAACCGGAAGCTACCAATTTCCAGGCCGATCCATAGTGGTAGCAGTAACGCCCATTCGCCAAGCAGAAGGTAGGTCATTCCCTCCGGCGTCGGAAGGAGAGTTTCGATCCGAAGCCCCCCGCCCGATTGGTCTGTGGTCGCCATAAGGACCACCGCACCGAAATATATCACTGTAATTTCGATCGGGCCGCAGATTGCGGTCATGAAGAGCCGGCCCCACCATCTCCGCCAAACGCCCCCCATCGCTTCGTCACCCCCGCCCGCGATAGGTCTGCACGCCGAAATCGGGGATCAGCACGCCTTTCGGCGGTTCGGTCGTCTGCCAGAAGACGTCGATCGGGATGCCGCCGCGCGGATACCAGAAGCCCCCGATGCGCAGCCAGCGCGGCTCCAGCAGATCGCGCAGACGCTTGGCGATATAGATAGTGCAGTCCTCGTGGAAGGCGCCGTGATTGCGGAAGCTGGTCAGGAACATCTTCAGCGACTTCGACTCGACCAGCCACTCACCCGGCACATAGTCGATGACCAGGTGGGCGAAGTCGGGCTGACCGGTCACCGGGCACAAAGAGGTGAATTCCGGCGCCGTGAAGCGGGCGAGATAGTCGATGTCGCTGTGCGGATTGGGCACGCGCTCGAGATTGGCCTGTTCGGGCGTGTCGGGCTGGGCGACGTGGCCGCCAAGCTGGGTCAGGTTGTCGGTATAATGGCTCATAGCGCCCTATTTAACCTCACATGGATTTTGTGCAAGGCGGCGGCCAATTCTTGGCCTTGCGACGGGCTTAAAGTGCAAGATTTACCTTTACGCGAACGTCAATTTCTGATGAATTGTGGCAAAGCTAAAGATGGAAACGCCGCCATGATTCCTGCCGCCCTCACCCGCAATCTGCGCTTTCCGGCGATCGCCGCGCCGATGTTCCTGGTCTCCGGGCCGGAGTTGGTTATCGCCACCTGCAAGGCCGGGATGATCGGCACCTTTCCGGCGCTGAATCAGCGCACGTCCGAGGGCTATGTCGAGTGGCTAGAGACGATCGAGGCGGCCCTTGGCCCCAATGACGCCGCCTACGGCGTCAACCTGATCGTCCACAACACCAATACGCGGCTGATGGACGACATCAAGATCACCGTGGCGCACAAGGTGCCCTTGGTCATCACCAGCCTGGGCGCGGTGAAAGACGTGGTCGATGCCGTCCATTCCTATGGCGGGGTGGTGTTTCACGACGTCATCAATTCGCGCCACGCCCAGAAGGCCATGGAGGCCGGCGTCGACGGCCTGATCCTGGTCTCGGCCGGCGCCGGCGGCCATGCCGGCAACCAACATCCGTTCGCCTTGCTGAACGAAATCAGGAGCTTCTATAGAGGCACGATCATCCTGTCGGGCGCGCTGTCGACCGGCGGCGATGTCGCCGCAGCCCTCATGGCAGGAGCGGATCTGGGCTATATGGGCACGCGTTTCATCGCCACCCAGGAAGCCTTTGCCGGTGACGATTACAAGCGGATGATCACCGAAACGACGGCCAAGGACATCACCTATACCGACGCCATTTCGGGCATCAATGCCAACTTCCTGACGCCGTCGCTGGTCGCCAACGGGCTCGATCCGGCCGCCGCCAAGGATCCGAAGCACAAGATCGACATGGCGCATGAGTTGAACCCCGACGCCAAGGCCTGGAAGACGATCTGGTCGGCCGGCCACGGCGTCGGCTCGATCCGCGATGTGCCGACGGTGGAAGCATTGGTGGCACGGTTGCGCGGGGAGTTTACGGCGGCGTCAGATAGCTTTGCCGCGAAGCGGCAAGCCCTCCCCTTGTAGCTAAGCCCTTTTGGCGATAGCCTCACCAGGTGAGGTGCAGCATGTCCCGCTTCCGTGACTCTTTGACCCTGGCTATCCCGCATATCATAGGCGTGGTTGCGATGATTATCGCTCTGGTTTTGCTGCCGGGGAAGGTCGACGATTGGCGCCACCTTGCCCTGGTGATCGGGCCCGTCATCTTATTGATCGAAGTCTTTACTTGGCTCGTCCCGCCATTCCGCGACGTCCGGCTGCGGCGCATGAGGGCCTTCCTGGCTAAACGCCGGCAAACACCGTGAGCGCCTGCTCAATATCGGCGACCAGGTCGTCGACATCTTCCAGCCCGACATAGAACCGGATCGCCGAACCCGACAGATACGGATCGGGATCGTCATTCAGCCGCGCCCGGCCGCGGATCTGCGGCTCGCAATAGACGGCCAAGCTTTCGAATCCACCCCAGCTGAAGCCCTTGCCGAACAGTTGCAGGCGGTTGAGGAACTGCTGCGATTTCGCTTCGTCGCCGCCTTTGAAGACCACCATGAACAGGCCGTTCGAGCCTGTAAAATCGCGGGCAAAAATCTCATGCCTCGGATGACTTTCCAGCCCCGGATGGACGACGATCCCGACCTCCGGCCGGCTCTCCAGCCAGCGGGCGATTTTCAGGCCACTATCGCCCGACTGCTTCAGGCGCAGGTGCAGTGAACGCAGGCCGCGAATGGCGAGATAACTTTCGTCGGCTGAGGTGAAAAAGCCCCAGGCCTTGATCGCCGCGTGCACCGTCTTGGCCAGCTTGGCGTCACCCATGCTCAACGCGCCCATCAGGATGTCGCTGTGGCCACCGACGTACTTTGTCAGGGCCTGCATCGACAGATCGACGCCGTGTTCCAATGGCTTGAACAGCACGCCCGAACCATAGGTATTGTCGCACAGCGTCAGGATGCCCTTCGCCTTCGCCGCCTTGGCGATGCCCGGAATGTCCTGGATATCGAAGGTCAGCGACCCCGGGCTTTCGACATAGATCATGCGCGTGGCGTCGGTCGCTAGGGCCAGGACCTCGTCGGGTGTAAGCTTGGGATCGTAATAACGCGGCACGACGCCAAACCGCTTCATCTGGGTGTCGACGAAGCGGCGCACCGGCGCATAGGTCGAATTGACGATGAGGATTTCGTCGCCGGCCTTCAAAAACGCAAAGATCGGCAGGGTCAGAGCCGCCAGGCCGGTCGGCAGCAAAAACGTCTCGTGCGCGCCTTCGAGGTCGGCGATCATCCGGCAAAGTTCGACCTGCGTCGACAGGCCGTCCGTGCCATAGGTCGGCTTGATCGAGTCGTCATACAGCATGTCCGCGTCTTCGAACAAAACGGTCGAGCCGCGTTCGACGCCGACATTGACGGCGCGGCGCGACGGCGCGCGGTTGAGCGTGGCGGAGTTCAGGCGGGTGACGTCTTTCATGGCGATATCCTCTTGGCCTGCCGCTTTGACCGCGAAATGCCCGCCGGATCAAGCCATAAGAACTACGTCAAACGGTAAGAGTGCCTACGCTTTCAGGCCATGACGCTCCATGAAGGCGAGCGCCGTCGTCGCCCACGGCAGCAATTGCCCGGACTTGTCGCGCAGCGGGAAGCCGTGGGTGGCGCCCTCGTAGAGGTGCAGTTCCGATGCGACCTTCTGCGCCTTCAGCGCCTCGTACATCAGGATCGAGTTTTGCATCGGCACGGCCGGGTCGTCGGTCGTGGCGCAGACAAAGGTCGGCGGCGCGTCGGCCGGCACGTGTTTCTCGATCGAGGCGTAGTCGCGCTGGGCGTCGGTCGGTGTGGCACCGACCAGGTTCTTCGCCGATTCCTTGTGCGCGTAGGGCAAGGTGGCGGTGACTACGGGGTAGCACATGGCGACGACGATCGGCTTGACCGGCAACTGATCGATGGCGTCGATCGGCTTATAGCTCTGGTCGGCGAAACGCGTGGCGGCAAGCCCCGCAACGTGACCGCCCGCGGAAAAGCCCATCACGGCGACGCGCGCCGGATCGAGGCCCAGTTCCTTGGCGCGCGAACGGATGATGCGGATCGAGCGCTGCACGTCCTGAAGCGCCACGTCCGGCCCGGCTGCCCACGGATCGCCCGGCAGGCGGTAGCCGAGCGTGAAGACGGTATAGCCAAGCCCCGCCAGCCATTCGTCGATGTCACTGCCGGCTTTTGAGGTCGCGACGCGCGTATAGCTGCCGCCCGGCGCGATCAGCACGGCACCGCCATTGGGCTTGGCCGGTTTGCGCAACAATAGCCACGGCTTGCGGATATGATAAAACGCCGTGTCATTGGGATCGCCGCCCGGCTTGCGCAGCACGGTCTGTTCCTCGGCCGTCACCTTTTCGCCGCCCGGCGCATCGCCCGGCCAGACAAATTGCTGCGGCAGGCTGGGCTTCAGCGTCATCGAGCTGCCCGAGGTCGGCAGGCCCTCGTTGGCCGCCGACTGGGCAGTGGTTTGCGTTTGCGCAGACGCCAGGGTCGGAGCGAAGGCGCCAGCGGCGGCCATCCCCAAGAGCGAGCGGCGGTCGAACATGAGAAAACACTCCCTGATCATTTGCGACGAATTTTGCGCGATTTTGCGTACAATACCGAGTCACAGGAAAAACGCACGCGCGATCTTTACCCGTCGCCTGTTTCGGAGAATTGCCGCATGAGCTGGAAAACCGTCACCGCCCTCGCCTTCACGACCGCCCTGTCCGCCACCTCGGCTTACGCTGCGGCACCCGTGCGCATCATCCTGGCCGGCGACTCGACCCAGGCGCACAAGAGCGGCTATGGCGACGGCTTCTGCGCCCAATGGAAGGCCGATGTCACTTGCCTGAACGAAGGCGTCGGCGGCCGCTCGACCCGCTCCTACCGCGTCGACGGCTTCTGGGACAAGGTCATGGCCGAGCTGAAAAACCCCAATGCCCCCGACGGCCGCCCCTACGCCAAGACCTATGTCCTTATGCAGTTCGGCCACAATGACGGCTCGCCCAAGCCCGAACGCCACACCGACGTGTTGTGGGAATATCCGAAGAACCTCAGCGACTTTGCCAAGGAAGCCAAGACGACCGGCGCCGTCTTCATCCTGGTGACGCCCCTGACCATGCGCGATTTCGTCGATGGTCAGCTGCTGCCCGATCGCATCGCTCCGTTCGCCGCCTCGATGCACAATGTCGCCATCACCGACCACCTGCCGTTGATCGACCTGTTCGCCGAGAGCCAAAAGGCGGTGCAGGCCATGGGTCCGGTCAAGGCCAACCATACCCTGGCCGGCGGCCCGATCCCGCAGAACGTGCTCGATACGGAGAATAGCGGCACATCGGTGCCGCCCAAGCTCGACATGTCACAGACTGACGCCTCGCAGACCGGCGAAAAGCAACAGCCGTTCGACTATACCCACCTCAACCAGACGACGGGCGGGCCGTTCTTCGGCAAGATGGTCGCGGATTTACTGGTGCAGCAACAGCCGGATTTGGGCGCCTACAGAAAGTAAGCCCTACAGCTTCACGCCGATGCGGAAGCCGCCCCAGTGGCGGCCACGCACCACGACCGGCGCCGAGATGTCCTTCATGGTGATGTAGTCGCCATTGCCCATGTCGCGGCGATAGGCCTGGACCAGCGGCGCGCCGGTATTGGCGCCGGCGCGCTTGCCGACACGGTCGTTGAACAGGCGGCGATTGCGGCAATTGGCCGTGTTCCAGGCCACGTCGCCCGTCCGCTGCGGCTGCGAGAACTTGCGATTGTGCGTCGGCAGGAAGCCGTTGCGATCGACCGTGGCGCAAAAGACGATACGCCCGTCTTCGCCCAGTATCGCTTCCTGAATCGCCGGCAGGACGCGGTCGGTCAGGGCGACGAAGCGCGTCATATATTGCTTGGGATCGCTGCCCTCAATGGCAACGTATTTGTCGTCGAACAGATCGGCCTGGCTCAAGGTGCCGTCATCCAGCGCCGCCTCGAACAGGGCACCGATGCGTGTCGCCGCGTTCTGGGCCAGGTTGATGAAACGGCTGTCGACGCAGGCGACCCCGGCCGAAGCCGTCGCCTGCATGATCGTTTCTCCGGTCATGGTGATGCGGTCCAAACGCCGCCCGCCCTCACCCAACAGGCCGTCGAGCGCCTTGACGTCCTGAGCCAGCTCGCCGGCGTCGCTCTTGACCTGATGCGACGCGGCTTCGATGGCGGCAGCACCCGTCGATACGGCCTCGACGGTTTCGCGGACATATTCAAACGCCTGGGTGATGCTGGCCAGCGAATTGTCGGCTTGCCCCGACTGGCCGGACATCGAGCGCGCCATGGTCAGGTTGGCGGCGCTGATATTGTTCAGCGCGTCGAATTCCTGGGTCAGGGCCTGCAGGGTCTGCTGGATACGGCGCGAGGCTTCGCGCGTCTGGCTCGACAACGCCTTGACCTCGGTGGCGACGACGGCAAAGCCGCGGCCGGCGTCACCAGCGCGGGCCGCCTCGATGGTGGCGTTCAGCGCCAAAAGATTGGTGCTGGCGGCAATGGTTTCGATCGACTTGGCGATGGTGTCGACGCTGGCCAGCGATTTGGCCAGGCCGGCGATATTCTCCATCGAACCTTCGGCGCTTTTGACCCAGGCATCCATGGCGCCCATGGCGGCGGCGATGCGGTCGGCGGTGTCGCGTGAGGACTTTTCCAGCGCCGCTTCGGCCTGACGGGCAGACGCCATCACCCCGGCGTTCTGACGCGCCACCTGATCGGCGGCCTGCGCCAAAGCGTCGAGCTTGTCCATCTGCTGAGCATGGCGCGCGACGACATCGTCGATAGTGCCAGAGACCGAGACCAGCTCCAGCCCCAGCGAACCGCCGATTTCGGAGATGGTGGCGATGACCTGGCGCAGCCTGGCGGCATTGTCGTCGGGTGTCGCGGCCGGAACCGGCGCGTCGTGGAGGCGTTCCTGGAGCATTTTACGCTTTGTCTTGGTTTATATTCCCTGATGACAAGGTTAAGGCGGCGATCGCTAAAAATCCCTGAACGAAGCGCTGGAATCACCCCAGAAAACCCAAGATAAAAAAAGCCCGCGGCGAACGCCACGGGCTTTTTCGGTAACATCTTAGAGGTTAACGCCTCAGGCGGCTTTTTCGGCCTTTTGACCGCCAAAGCGGCTGTAAAAGGTCTCATTCTTGGCGGCCATGTCGCGCAGCAATTGCGGCGCCTTGAAGCGGCTGCCATAGGCCTTTTCCATGCGGTCGAGTTCGGCGACGAAGGCCGGAATACCGACCGCGTCCATCAGCGAGATCACCCCGCCCGACCACGGCGCAAAGCCCCAGCCGAGGATCGAGCCGACATCGGCCTCGCGCGGATCGGTGATGACGCCTTCCTCGAAGCAACGCGCCGCTTCGACGGCCTGACGGTACAACAGGCGCTTTTTCATCTCCTCGGCGGTGGCCGGATCGATTTCGTCGGTCTTGATGGCGAAAATGTCGCTGAGGCCCGACCACAGGATCTTCGGCGACTTGTCGGTCGGGTAGTCGTAGAAGCCCTTGCCGTTCTTGCGGCCCAAACGTCCAGCCTCGACCATCTTGGCCAGTTCCGCTGTGCCCGGTTCCGGTACGTGGCCTTCGCCTGCCGCCTTGGCCATTTCGGCATTGATCTTGACCATCAGGTCGAGGGCCACGTCATCGGCCATTTCCAGCGGACCGCGCGGCATGCCGGTGGCGCGGCCGACATTGTCGATCCCCGCCGGAATGAAGCCTTCCGACCACAGCGCCATGCCCTCCATCAAGAAGGTCGAGAAGCAGCGCGAGGTATAGAAGCCGCGCGAGTCGTTGACGACGATCGGCGTCTTCTTGATCTTGATGACATAGTCGATGGTCTTGGCCAGCGTCTCGTCCGAGGTTTCCTTGCCCAGGATGATCTCGACCAGCATCATCTTGTCGACCGGCGAGAAGAAGTGGATGCCGATGAACTTGTCGGGCTTGGACGACGCCGTGGCCAGCAACGAGATCGGGATGGTCGAGGTGTTGGAGCCGAAGATAGCGGTATCGGCCTTGGCACCGGTATAGAGCTGAGCCTCGGCGTCCTTGGTGACCTTTTCCTTGAGCTCGGTGTTTTCGAACACCGCCTCGATGACCAGGTCGCAGCCGTTGATGGCGCTATAGTCCGGCGTGGCGACGATCAGATCCAGCGTCTGCTGCATCTTTTCCGCCGTCATCTTGCCGCGCGACACGGCCTTTTTGAGCAGGTCTTCGCAATGCGCCTTGCCCTTGTCGGCGGCGGCTTGATCGCGGTCGATCAGCACGGTCTTGATGCCGGCCATGGCCTGGACGTAGGCAATGCCCGCGCCCATCATGCCCGCACCGAGCACGGCGACCTGGCCGAACTCGGCCTTGGCCACGCCCGCCGGCCGGCCCGAGCCCTTGCCAAGCGCCTGCATCGAGAAGAAGAAGGTGCGGATCATCGCCTTGGCCTGCGGCGTCATCAGCGTCTTGGAGAAGAAGCGCGACTCGACGCGGATGGCGGTATCGAACGGCAGTTGCAGGCCTTCATAGACGCTGTGCATCAGGTTGATGACGGCCGGGTAGTTGCCGTAGGACTGCTTGCGCAGCAGGGCATTGCCCATGATGAAAACCTGCGAACCGGCGGGATGGTAGGGTCCGCCGCCCGGGATCTTGAAGTCCTTCTTGTCCCAGCGCGCGACCGGGTCCCCCTTGGTTTTGATCCAGGTCTTGGCGACCTCGACCACCTTGTCGTCATCGGCGATTTCATCGACGATACCGGCGCCAAGCGCTTCCTGCGGCTTGAACGACTTACCTTCCGACATCGCCATCAGCGCCGCCTGGGCGCCGATCAGGCGCGGCAAGCGTTGCGAGCCACCGCCGCCCGGGAACAGGCCGATCTTGATTTCCGGCAGGCCGATCTGCGACTTCGGGCCATTCGACAGGACGCGGTAGTGACAGGCCAGCGCGACTTCGCAGCCACCGCCCAGCGCCAGGCCGTTCAGCGCCGCGGCGACCGGCTTGCCGCAGGTTTCGAGCTCGCGATAGACGCGGTTCATCTCAAACGCCGCGTCGAAGGTGGCTTTCAACGCGTCCTCGCCGCTACCCGGTACATCCCAGGCGCCGCCGAGCATTTCCTCGAGATCGGCACCGGCGCAGAAGCCGCTCGACTTGCCCGAGGTAATGACCACGCCCTTGACGGCGGCGTCCGTCTTGGCGCGCTGAGCAATCTGTTCAAGGTCGGCCAACGCCGCCTTGGTGAAGGTGTTCATCGACTTGCCGGGCACATCGAAGGTGCACAGCAGGATGCCGTCGGCGTCGAGTTCGGTCTTGAAGTTTTCCATTGGTTTCGCTCCCTTTTCCGACGCTTAAACGCGTTCAATCACGGTGGCGGTGGCCATGCCGCCGCCGACGCACAACACAGCCAGTCCCGTCGACTTGCCGGTTCGTTCCAGCTCGTCGACCAGGGTGCCGAGGATCATCGCCCCGGTGGCGCCCAGCGGGTGGCCCATGGCGATGGCGCCGCCACAGACGTTGAGTTTATCGTGCGGGATGTCGAGCACCTGCATGTAGCGCAGAACGACCGAAGCGAAGGCCTCGTTGAGCTCGTAAAGATCGATGTCGGATACCTTCATACCGAGCTTTTTCAGCAGCTTCTCGGTGACGAAGCTCGGCCCCGTCAACATGATCGACGGCTCCGAGCCGATCGAGGCAGTGCCGAGGATGCGCGCCTTGGGCTTCAGCCCGCTGATCGTGCCGGCCTCTTTCGAGCCGACCAGAACCGCGGCCGAGCCATCGACGATCGACGACGAATTGCCGGGTGTGTGGACGTGGTTGACCTTCTCGACCTCGGGGTAGCGCTGGTTGATGACGCTGTCGAAAGCCATTTCGCCGAGGCCGGCGAACGACGGATTGAGTCCGCCCAGAATCTGCATGTCGGTGTTCGGGCGCACGGTTTCGTCGTGGTCGAGCGCGGTCACGCCCAGTTGGTCCTTGACCTTCATCACAGCATTCTTGAAGCGGCCCTCGGCCCACGACTTGGCGGCGCGCTTATGGCTTTCGACGGCAAAGGCGTCGCAGTCGGCACGCGAAAAGCCCCACTTGGTGGCGATCATGTCGGCCGATACGCCCTGCGGCACAAAATATTGCGGAAAGGCGCCGCGCACGTCGATCGCCCAGGCGCCGCCGTCCGAGCCCATCGGGATGCGGCTCATGCATTCAACGCCGCCGCCGATAGCCATGGTCGCCTCGCCCGACACCACCTTGGCGGCGGCGATATTCACGGCCTCAAGGCCTGAAGCACAAAAGCGGTTGACCTGAGCCCCCGCCGTCGTTTGCGAATAGCCCGCCGCCAGTACCGCGGCACGGGCGATATCCCCGCCTTGCTCACCGACCGGCGTGACGCAGCCCCAGGAAACATCGTCGACCAGGGTGGTATCGAGCTTGTTGCGGTCGCGCAGTTCACTCAGCACCTGAGCCGACAGGTCGAGCGCGGTAATCTGATGCAGCGAGCCGTCCTTCTTGCCCTTGCCGCGCGGCGTGCGCACATGGTCGTAGATATAGGCTGAGTTTTCCGGGCTCGGCATGCAGTGATTCCTCTGTTTTCAGGTGTGGCTTTGGCGGGCCTTATGGGTGGCGCATAGATGCGCGCACTTTACGTTCGCGTCAAGATATCGCCGCGAAAAATTGTGGCATTCCGGCCCGCATGCCAGAAATTATCATACAATACTTGACCCAAGCCGCGCCGAGGATTAGGCAAATATAATACCATATAGCGAAACACACGATGGACACGACCCAGCCCTTAGCCGCCTCCACCCTGCGCACCGCGATTCGCAAGATCGAAACCTTCGCCGTGCCGCCGCGCTGGCTGTTCGTCCGCGTCGAATGCGACGACGGCGCCGTCGGCTGGGGCGAGGCCTCGCTTGAAGGCCATACCGAAGCGACTCAGGCCGCTTTCGCCGAAATCCGCGAGCGCTTTATCGGCCACGACGCCGAACGCATCGAGGACGCCTGGCAGGTCTTTTATCGCCTGGGCTTCTATCGCGGTGGCCCGGTGCTGATGTCGGCCCTGTCGGGTCTTGATCAGGCGCTGTGGGACGTCAAGGCCCGTCGCCTGGGCGTGCCGGTATGGCAGTTGCTCGGCGGCCGCGTCCGCGACCGCGTTCAGGTCTATGCCTGGATCGGCGGCGACCGCCCCTCCGACGTCGTCGATGCCGGTCGCGCCCGCCTGGCGCAAGGCTTCCGCGCCGTGAAGATGAACGCTTCCGAGGACATGGGCTGGCTCGACAGCCCGCGCGTCGTCGACGGCGTCGTCGATCGCGCCAGCCAGGTCCAGGCGCTCGGCCTCGACGTCGGCCTCGACTTCCACGGCCGCGTCCACAAGCCGATGGCCAAGCAACTGGCCCACGCGCTGGCTGCCATCCGTCCGATGTTCATCGAGGAGCCGCTGCTCAGCGAACACCCCGAAGCCATCGCCCAACTGTCGAAGCTGACGTCTATCCCGATCGCTTTGGGCGAGCGTCTCTACAGCCGCTGGGACTTCAAGCCGTTCTTCGAGGCCGCCTGCGTCGACATCATCCAGCCGGACCTCAGCCACGCCGGCGGCATTTCCGAAGTGCGCCGCATCGCTGCCATGGCCGAAGCGTATGACGTCGCCGTCGCCCCGCACTGCCCGCTGGGGCCGATCGCGCTCGGCGCCTGCATGCAGATTGCCCTGGCGACGCCGAACCACACCATTCAGGAAATGTCGCTCGGCATCCACTACAACACCAATGGCCACGACCTCCTGACCTACATGAAGAACCCGGAAGTGTTCGACGTGAAGGACGGCTATGTCGAAGCCCTCACCGGCCCGGGCCTCGGCGTCGAGATCGACGAAGCCAAGGTGCGCGAACTCGCCAAAGACTGCCCGCCCTGGCGCAATCCGGCTTGGCGTGGGCCGGATGGCTACGTTCGCGAATGGTGAGAAAGGTCGCGCTGGCGGCCTGCAAATCGCCATCTGACTGCGATGCGGTGCTCACGTACTTAAGTACGCTCCGCTCCGCGTCTCGTCAGCTAACGATTTTCGTCGAGCCATCCCGACTTTCTCCGTGCGTATCCTGAAAATTCAGAGGGAGGACTTCATGCCCGACATCATCCGCCGTTCGCCGCCCGGCGCCATTCTCGGTGAAGGCCCGCTGTGGTCGAAGCGCGATCAGTGCGTTTATTGGGTCGATATCCTCGGCAATACGCTGCACGCCACCTATCTCAACGGCGATGCCCGCGAATGGCACTTCCCGGAGCACATCACCTGGGTGATCGAGCGCGAGCAAGGGGGCTTCATCGCCGGCCTGATGAGCGGATTCGCCGAGGTCTCGCTCGATCCACTGACCATTCGCCACATTGGCAATCCCTATCCGCACGAACCGCTTAACCGCCTGAACGACGCCAAGGCCGACGATCGCGGCCGCATCTGGGCGGGTTCGATGCACAAGCCGGTCGAGAAGACGTCCGGCGCCTGGTATCGCCTCAATGTCGACATGACCTTCGAAGAGGTCGACGGCCCGTATCGCATTGCCAATGGGCCGGCCTTTTCCGCCGATCACCGCACCGTCTATCACACCGATACCGGCAAGGGCGAAGTCTACGCCTTCGACATCGACGACGCCGGCAATCTCAGCTACAAACGCCTGTTCCTCAAGTTCACGGACGAGATGGGTGGCCCGGACGGCATGACCGTCGACGCCCAGGGCTGCCTGTGGATCGCCCATTGGGGCGCCTCGCGCGTCACCCGCTTCCGCACCGAAGACGCCTCGGAAGACTTCCACGTCGACCTGCCGGCGCGCCAGATCACCTCGCTGTGCTTTGCCGGAAACGCGCTCGACCGCGTTTTCGTCACCTCGGCCGCCGAAGGTTTGACCGACGACCGTGAAGCCGGGACACTCTTCGAAATCCCAAGTGAGCTTCTGCGCGGTCACACCGGCCTTGAACCGATGAAATTCAAGGGGTAAAGGACCCACGTCCGCCGTTTCGAGACCTTCATACCCATGACCACCGAATCGCCCGCCCTGCTCGCCGCCGACTGGGGTACGACCAATTTCCGCCTGTTCCTTTACGGCACCGACGGCGAAATCATCGCCCGCCACACCGCCAATATCGGCCTGAAGAACCTGGGCGTGCTGACCTTCGAACAGGCGCTGCAATCGGTGATGAAGGGCGAGTTCGACCGCCCCGACCTGCCGATCCTGCTGGCCGGCATGGTCGGCTCGCGCACCGGCTGGCGCGAAGCTCCGTATGTCGCCTGCCCGGCCACGCCCGAAGGCATCGTCGCCGGCATCGTCGATGCGCCGTCCGACAAGCTGCGCGTCAAGATCATCCCGGGCCTTTCGGCCGAAGCCGATCACCCCGGCATCCTCAATGTCATGCGCGGCGAAGAAACCCAGATCTTCGGCCTCAGCCGCAAGCACGGCGATGGCGTCTTCGTCCTTCCCGGCACGCACTGCAAATGGGCCGCGGTCGAAGATGGCGTCATCACCGGCTTCTCGTCCTATATGACCGGCGAAATGTTCGCCGTGCTCAAGGCGCATTCGATCCTCGGCGACCTGATGCGAGATGACATCGACGACGAAGACGCCTTCAACCTCGGCGTCGATCGCGCCATGGCCGACAAGTCGTTCCTGTCCCTGGTCTTTTCGGTGCGCACCGAAGGCCTGTTCGGCCACATCAAGCCGGAAAGCCTGTCGTCCTACCTGTCGGGTCTGCTGATCGGTTCAGAAATCCGCGCCGAAAGCACGCGCCACGGCATCCGCCCGGTCGGGCTGATCGGCGACGGCACCCTGGTCAATCTCTACGAACGCGCCCTGCGCCATACCGGCTTCACCGCCATCACCCGCCACGATGGCGACGGCGCCTCGGCCGCCGGTCTGTGGGCCATCGCCCAGCAAGGAGCGATCATATGAGTTCCCTTAAAGCGCGTTGGGACGACGCTCTGACCACCTTCCCACTCGTCGCCATCCTGCGCGGCCTGCGTCCGGACGAGGCGTTAGGCGTCGGTGAAATGCTGATCCAGGCTGGCTTCAAGGTGCTGGAAGTGCCGCTGAATTCGCCCGATCCGTTTGACAGCATCAAGGCCATGGCCGACGCCTTCAAAGGCCGCGCCATTGTCGGCGCCGGCACCGTGCTCAAAGTTGCCGATGTCGAGCGCCTGGCTGCGGCCGGCGGCGAAATCTGCATCTCGCCCAACACCAATGTCGACGTCATCCAGGCCGCCAAGGCCCACGGCATGATCTCGTTTCCGGCCTTTTTCACGGCGACGGAAGCCTTTGCCGCCGTCGATGCCGGCGCCGACGCGCTGAAGCTATTCCCGGCGGAACTGGCTGGCCCCAAGGGGTTGAAGGCGCTGAAGGCCGTGCTGCCCAAATCCGTGCCGGTCTTCCCGGTCGGCGGCATCACGCCTGAGAACATGACCGACTATCTCGACGTCGGCGCCAAGGGCTTCGGCATCGGCACCTCGGTGTTCAAGCCGGGCGATACGGCCGAAATCGTCTACCGCAAGGCGCGCGCCTTTGCTGACGCCTGGGCCGCGACGCACAAGTCCCTAAACTAGTTCCGCCTGGGCAAACGCCGCCCGGGCGCGGCGAACCTCGGCGTGGTGCGCATTGGCCCACGCCGCCAAACCCATCAGCGGCGGGATCAGGCTTTCGCCCAACGGCGTCAGCCGATACTCGACCGACGGCGGCACGGTGGCGAAGACGTGACGGCTGACCAGGCCGTCGCGTTGCAGATCCCGCAAGGTCTGGGTCAGCATACGCTGCGAAATATCGGGCACGGCGCGGCGCAGTTCGCCAAAGCGATGCGGCCGTACGCCCAAAGCCGTCAGCAACAGGCTGGCCCACTTGCCGCTGACCTGATCCATGACATCGCGCACCGGACAGCTTGAGGCATCGAGCTCGCCCGTCGTCACGCTGGCGATCATGTCGGCCATGGCGGCGCGCATCTCTTTAGAGATCACTGGCTCCATCGGTTCCTTCAAGGTAACTATCTCCCGAAATCCTGCGTTCTTTACCGCGCCAGTTTAAGCGCTATCTGTCCAATAGTCTAGTTTTGAGACCAACATACAGGAGCGAATGCAATGACCACCTTCCTCGTTACCGGCGCCGCCGGCCACCTCGGCCGCGCCATCGTCGCCGACCTGCTCGCCGCCAAGCCAGGGACGGTCATCGCCGCCTCGCGCGATACTACGAAGCTGGCCGATCTCGCCGCCAAGGGCGCGCAAACCCGCCGTATCGATTTCGACGATGCCGCCTCGCTGGCTGAAGGGTTCACGGGCGTCGATCGTCTGTTGATCGTCTCGACCGACGCTCTGGGCAGCGGCCAGCGCCTCAACCAGCACAAGGCCGCGGTCGCCGCCGCCAAGGCCGCCGGCGTCAAACACATCGTCTATACCTCGATGCCCAATCCCGACCGGTCCGCCGTGACCTTTGCCGGCGATCACCTCGGCACCGAGGAAGCCATCAAGGCCAGCGGCATCCCCTACACCATCGTGCGCAATGCCTGGTACCAGGAGAACCTGCTGCTCGGCCTGCCCCACGCCCTGCAAAGCGGTCAATGGTATTCGGCTTCCGGCGAAGGCCGCATCAGCCACATCGCGCGCGCCGACTGCGCCGCCGGTGCCGCCGCAGCGCTGATCCAGGCGCCGGTCAATACAACCTTCACCCTGACCGGTCCGGAATTGCTGACGACGCGTCAGATCGCCGCCCTCGCCAGCGGTGTCGCCGGCAAGCCCATCGCCGTCGTCGACGTCAGCGATGCGCAACTGGCTGACGGCCTGAAACACGCCGGCATGCCCGAAGCCATCGTACCGATGCTGGTCTCCTTCGACACCAATACGCGCGAAGGCGGTTTCGACGTCCTGACCGACGACGTCAAGGCCCTGACCGGCAAGGCGCCATCCTCGCTCAAAGCCTTCCTTGAGGCCAACAAGGCTGCGCTTGGCTGATTTCGGCGAATGGGCTATGCGACGGGCATGGAGATCCTGCCCGTCGAACCCCGCCACATCCCGGCCCTGTCGGCCCTGGCCATCCGCACCTTTTGCGACACCTTCGCCTTCCTCTATCCACCTGAGGACCTGAAGGCGTTCCTGGCCAAGTCCTACGCTCAGGACAAACTGGCCGCCGAGGTCGCCGATCCGGCGCAGTTCTGGCGCATGGTGTGGGACGAATCCGGACTGGCAGTCGCCTATCTGCAGTGCGGTCCGGTCACCCTGCCGCACGCCGAGGCCGATCCGGCAACGCAAGGCGAACTGAAGCGGCTCTATGTCGATCAGCGCGCCCAGGGCAAGGGCCTGGGCCGCCAATTGATGACCGTGGCGCTCGATCATTTGGCTGAACGTTATGGTGACGCGCCGCAATGGATCGGCGTCTGGGCCGACAACCACAAAGCCCAGGCCCTGTACGACGGCTACGGTTTCATCCGCGCCGGTGAATATCAGTTCGCCGTCGGCAACTGCCGCGACGACGAATTTATCCTGCGGCGTCAGCCCTAAGCCCGGCTATTTCGGACGGCTACGCAGCCACATCACGAAGGCTCAGGCATAGCCCTCGTTCTTAAGGTTGACGATCACCTGTTCGGGCGTCAACCACACGCGCTCATGGTCGGCCTCGACCTTTTCGCCCGGCACGTCCGCGATCTCTTCGACCTCGAAGAAGTGGCAGAGATTGTTGTACGGCGTGCCGTCGTCGTGAATGAAATAGTGCAGCAATTCCGTGACCTTGCGCACCACACGGGCGCGCAGGCCGACCTCTTCGACGAACTCACGCTCGACGGCTTGCTCGGGCGTTTCGCCGGGATCGACGCCGCCGCCCGGGAAGTCATAGGTAAAGTTATCGAAACCAACGCGCGCGCAGACGATCTTGCCATCGCGCGCCAATATGCCATAGGCCCCGGCGCGCGGCAGATAGGTCATGCCGTCGCGCTTAAGGCCGAATTGCCGGAGCTCAGTCGTCGCCATGCAGGATCGCAAACGGGTCCTTGACCTTGCCGGCGACGAAGTCGTCGTATGCCGTACCCTCTGTCGGATAACCGACGCCCATAGTCTTGGAGTCGCGCCAGGCGTCGATAATGACGTCGCGCAGATCCGACGCCCCCTTGGCGATCTGCTTGGTCATGAAGGCCTTACCGCGCGGGTCACCGTCCTTGAAGCCGCCGGCCTTTTCAAGCTGGAACAGCGGGATGACCTGGTCGTGCGACGCCGTGATCCTGGCGGCAAAGCACAGTTTCGGCACATCGGTGCAGGCGGCATAGGGCGTCATGTCGGCGCGCACCTCTTCGACGTCGACATTGTGCAGCACAAAGGCGCTCTCCAGCGGCCAGTGGATGTGCTCCTGCGTATAGCCGTCGGGATTGGGGAAGTCGCCCCAGCCATTGTAGTGGATCGAGTCGTGCATCGGCTGGGTGGCGTCGCCGACAAAGTGGGCCAGAATGCCGACATCGCGCAGGGTCAGCTCCTCGCGGCGCAGACGGTCGGCGTGATACCAGGCGCGCTTGGTGCGGTCGGTCTCGTGGGTTTCCATGTAGCTGTCGATACGCCACAGCGCCATGTCCTTGACGATCTGCTCGTAGCCGTCGACCTCGGCGTAAGGCAGAAAGCCCGACTTGAACAGGCTCGAACCCTTGGCGGCCAGGGCCTGCTCAAAGGCTTCCTTGGTGTCGGGCAGATCGGCCAGGGCGATACCGGCCAGCGTGGTGCCGTCGTCGTTGAGGTCGATAAAGTGCCCCGGATCTCGGTCGTCGTCATGGGTCTTGCCGGCATTGCGCCAGCGATCGGGCTCGCGGGCATATTCGCCGACATCGGTAATGGCGCGCGACGAACGCAGGAAGCCCGGCAGATAGACCGGCAAAGCGCGCAGGCTTTCCTCACCGATCATGCGGTGGCCGGTCGAGCCCCAGGCCAGGGCCGAGCCGGCAATCGCCGAACCCGCCAACAGTACCGCCAAAAACGTCTTTGCCCGCATGGTCGTCTTTCCACTTAATCCGTTTCGGGAGCCAATGTGACTTCCAGTCCGTCGAGGTCGGGGCGCATCAGGATCTGGCACGACAGGCGCGAGTTGCGCTTGACCATGAAGGCCTCGTCGAGCTTTTCGTCCTCTTCGTCCGACTTCGGGACCAGTTTATCCCACCACTGGTTTGCGACATAGACATGACATGTGGCGCATTCCAGCGCCCCGCCGCACTCCGCCTTGATCGGCAGGCCGTTGTCGCGGATGATTTCCATGATCCGCCATCCTTCAAGCGCCGGCAAGCTGTGAACCGCACCGTCGCGGTCGGTACAGAGGATGTGCAATTCGTCTTCGGACATGGCTTTTTGGACTTCTTGAGGCTCGCTTTTGCTGCGCTGCGTTTAGCCGCCGCGAGCAGCGTTGCCAACCCTAAAACGCAAAGGCCCGCCGCCATGTCCTGGCAGCGGGCCTTTGTCGTCATGGGCTCAGGCTTACCACACCTGAACGCGGTCGGCCGGTTGCAGGTAGAGCTTTTCGCCCGGCTGGACGTGGAAGGCGGCGTACCAGGGATCGAGATTGCGCACGGTGTCGCCGCGATATTCCGCCGGCGCGTGGCCGTCGGTCTTGATCTGCTGACGCAGCGCCGCTTCGCGTTCGACCTGACGCCAGCTTTGGGCAAAGGCCAGGAAGAAGCGCTGATCGCCGCTCAAACCGTTTTTGATGACGTCCTTCTTGCCGTGCAGCGACAGCTTGTAGGCGTCATAGGCCGCCGAGAGACCGGCGACATCGGCGATATTTTCCGACAGCACCTGATGGCCACTGACGCAGGCATCGGGGAACGGACAGTACTTGTCGTATTGTTGGGCCAGCTTTTCCGAGGCCGCCTTGAAGTGGGCGGCGTCTTCCGGCGTCCACCAGTTGTGCAGACGGCCGCGCGAATCGAACTGCGAGCCCTCGTCGTCGAAGCTGTGGCTGATTTCGTGGCCGATGGTGGCGCCGATCGAGCCGTAATTATAGGCATTGTCGGCCTGCGGATCGAAATAGGGCGGCTGCAGGATGCCGGCCGGGAAGTTGAGCGCATTGGCCAGCGGCAGGTTCACCGCATTGACGATCTGCGGCACCATGGCCCATTCGCCGCGATCAGGCGTCTGATGCAGCTTGGCCAGGTTGCGCTTGTATTCGAACATCTCGGCGCGGCGGACATTGCCGTAGGCATCGCCGCGGACGATATCGAGGCTGGAATAATCGCGCCACTTATCGGGATAGCCGACGCCGATCTTCAGCGTCGCCAGCTTGGCCAGGGCCTGCTCCTTGGTCGTCGGCGCCATCCAGGTCAGATTGGAGATGCGCGTGTGATAGGCGGTCAGCAGCTCCTTGACTATGTCGTTGATGCGCGCCTTGGACGAGGCTGGGAAATATTTCTCGGTATAGAGCTTGCCGACCACTTCGCCGAGCGCGCCGCCGGTCGCGCCGACCGCGCGCTTCCAGCGGTCCTGCTGCTGCGGCGTGCCGGACAGGGCCGTGCCGTAGAAGGCGAAGCGCTCATCGACAAAGGCCTTGGGCAGGACGCCGGCATAGTGATCGATGGCATGGAAGGTCAGGTAATCCTTCCATACCTCGACGGGCTCGGACGCCACCAAAGCCGACAGGCCGGTCACGGCGCCGGGCTGCCAGACGATGTAGTTGGCCTGATCGCCAAGACCGGCGGCCTTGAAATAGGCGTCCCAGTCGAGGCCCGGCGCCTTAGTGGCGAAATCGGCCTTGGCCCACGGATTATTGGCCTTCAGCACGTCTTCGGAATCGACGCGGCTGGTGTGGACCTGGGCGATCTTGGTTTCCAGCGCCATGATGCGCGCGGCCTTGGCGTCGGCGTCAGCAATGCCAGCCAGTTTAAGCACGTTGGCGATGTGCGCCTGGTACTTGGTGCGCAGCTCGGCCATCTTGGGCGAGGCATCGAGATAGTAGTCACGATCTGGCATGCCGAGCCCGCCCTGCAGCAGGTAGGGCACATTGTGGTCGGGATCTTCAAAGCCCTGGGTGATCCAGACGCCGAAAATATGGTCGGTATAGAAGTTGGTCGAGTTCAGCGCGTCGACGTCGGCGCGCAGCGTGGTGCCGAGATAGGCCGACAGCGAGCCCTTGTCCGACACGCCGGCGATGGCGTCGAGATCACCCTTCAGCGGCGTCAGCCCCTTGGCCTCGATCCCCGCCTCGTCCATGTAGCTGGCATAGTAGTCGCCGACCTTTTGCGCGTCGGTGCCGTGCGCCGGCGTGCCCTTGGCGGCGGTCTGGATCAGGTCGCGGACCTCGCCGCTGGTCTTATCGGTCAGGAGGGAGCCTGGGCCGAAGCTCGAGCGATCGGCCGGGATCTTGGCCGTCTTGATCCAGGCGCCGTTGGCATAGGCGTAGAAGTCATCGCCCGGCTTGACCGAATGGTCGATGCCGGCCAAATCGACGGCGTGGCTGTCGGCGGCCTTTTGGGCGTGGGCGGTGCTGAACGACAGCGCACAGACGATGGCCGCGACGGCGGCGGTGGTTTTGAGCTTCAACATGGCGGGCCCTCACGATCCGAAAGGCGGCAGCATGGTTCCGCCCGAAACGAAGCGCAAGTTACTTTATGTTTAGGCGCTCAAGTGCCGCACGGGGGTTTTGTTTTGCGTTCAGACTAGGCGCCCCCAACGCCACGCAGGCTTTACGCGCCATAAGGCGCGGCGCACATGTGCTCAAGGAGCGAAGCGTTAGCACGCTTCGTGGCGCGCTTGCCAAAGCTTCGCTTTGGAAATCAGCGTTCAAGTTTTGATCAGTTGCGCCAATACAGCGCCCTACGCCCGCAGGCTCTTCAACTGCAGTTCGTGCAAATAGGCGGCGACGTCGTGCAAGGCGGCGTCCATGGCCGTGCGTGTGCGCTCCAGCCGCCCGGCCGCGCCCTCATCGTCGCCGCGTTCGGCTTCGGATGCCACTTGCGACAGCGCGTTGGCGCCGATGCCGGCGGCCGCGCCTTTGAGCGTGTGAGCGGCATCGCGCCAGCCTTCATGCGCCGTGCTCAACAGCGGCGCCCACAGTTCGCACTGATGCTGGAACAGCCGCAACACTTCTTCCAGCACCACCACATCGCCGGCGGTGTAGGATTCAAGATAGGCGAAATCGACGGCGCCGGTGACGTCGCGCATGGCCATGACGTGTCTCCGCAGGGAAAGCAAAGTGTTTGCAAACTTAAGGATCGCTTCGCCGCAAATGTCCACTGTCGCCATGGGCGGACGGCCTTTTTCACGATAAGCTGCCCAAAGGAGGTGTGCATGACCTTTGCCGAACTCAATGCCATCGCGGACGAGAACACGCCGGACCAGGCCCTCGCCATCGCCCTCGCCCTCGCCCTGCCCGATGAGGCCGAGCGCAAGTCTCTGCTCTATCTGCTGCATCCGGCGGAGTGTCCGGAGATCACCGAGCCCCTGCCCTATCTCATCCACCCGCCCGGCAGGCTGAGCGCGACATCGCGTTGGCTCGACTTCCGCGACCGCACCCTGCTGCCGATGCATGAGGCCCGCCCCGACGACGATTTCCTGGCGCGTTTCGTCGACCAGGTGGCGCAGATCATCGCCTGGCGCGAAGCCTTGCCAGCAGAGGCGCGGTTCTGGAAAACCGATGTCTGATCAGAACCGCCAGCCGGCACTCAACCAGCCGCCATATTCGTTGGCCCCGTGGGCGAAGTCGCTCTCGGCGCTGGCGCTGATCGTGCCGCCCAGCATCGGCAGGCTGATGCCCACGCGCGCCAGACCGCCGGTACGGCCGACGTCGGCGCCCGACACGGTGAAGTCCTGGTCGACGCTGCTCAGGGTCATATGGCGCGTCGCCCGGTCGCCGCTGAGGTAGTCGCGGGCGGCCAACGTGGCATCAATGCGGACCTGACTGGACAGCATCAGGCTGCCGCGCAAGCCGGCGGTGGCGAGCGTCGTGTTGACGCCGTCTCCCGCCAGGCTCAGTGCCGCCGCGCCGCCGCTTTCGGTCGCGCTGCCCATCCGTGTGCGCGCATAGGAGACACCGGCAAAGGGCTCGATGGCCACCGTCGGCAGGGCGATGGTGTAAGCCACCTCGCCGAACGCCAGCAGGGTGTTGCCCGAATATTGCGCCGAGGGCGTGTCGGTCAGGCCGCCGAAGGCGACCGTGCGATCCGTCTTGACCTTATGCGACAGGTAGCCCGCGCCGCCATTGACGTGGAAGTCACCATCGTGCCAGCCGGCATAGGCCGTAACGCTGGCCGTGCTGATATTGATATTGCTGGCGCGCGCGCTGACGTCGCCATCGGTCGAGCCGTAGCCCGCGGCAACACCCAGACGCGCCCCGGCGTCGCTGAATTCGGCCCCCATAAGTACGCCGTAGCGGTTGGCCGAGACACCGGCATAGCCGCCCGAAGCGTCGATCGAGCTATGGCTATCCGTGCCCTCGATCCATAGTTTTGAGCCCTGCGAGTCCGGCGCGGCCAGACGATCGAGCAGCGGGCGCTGTCCGGTCTGGGCTTCGCGGTTGGCCAGGGTCAGCGCGTCGGCGTGGACTTCGCCCGACAGCCCGTCATAGGCGTTACGCGCGCCGTCCGCGCTTAAACCCACGACGGCATTGTAGAGGGAGCCCGACTGCACAGTGGCGAGTGCTGCGCCGACCGAGATCTGGTTGGGCGTGACACCGACCGAGGCGAAGCTGACGTCGTTGCGCGTCATCCGCAAGGTCACGCTGTTGCCGCTGTAGAGCAGGCTGGGCGTCAGGAAGGCGGTGTCACTGGTGACGCCGCTGAAGGTGCCGGTGACCCCGCCGGAGCTCAGCAGGATCGGATAGTTGGTCTGCGGCTGGTAGGTCCCTTGCGCCGCCTGCACCTTGACGCTGCCACCATTGATTGTGACCGTACCCAGGACGGAGGTCGCGTCCCCTTGCCCGGCCGCATTGACCTGGACCAGATAGGTCGAGCCCGCCGCAAAGGTCAGATTGCCCGAAACGTTGAGCAGGCCGATCGAATTGCCGGGCGACAGCGTCCCCTGCACCGTCACCGCGCCGACCGTGCCGTTGCCGCCCAGCGCACCGTTGAGGCCGATCGTCACCGGTGACGCGATACTGCCATTGACCGACAAGGTGCCGGCATTGATCGTCGTTGCGCCGCTATAGGTATTAGTGCCGGCAAGCGTCAGTGTCCCCGTGCCCGTCTTGGTCAGGCCGCCAGTGCCGGAGATCACGCCACCGAAGCTGCTATTGGTCGCATCGCCGACGCTGAGGGTTCCGCTGCCCAGCGTGATCGTGCCATTGCCCGAAAGCCCCGAAACCGATTGCGCGAAGCCGGCCAGATCGACCGTCGCCCCGCTGGCCGCGGTGAGCAGACCGCTGCCGAAGGCGCCGGCCGCGCCCGCGCGCAGCGTACCCGCGTTCGCTGTCGTGCCGCCGCTGTTGGCATCGGTGGCGGCAAGGGTCAGCGTCCCGGTCCCCGCCTTGGTAAAGCTACCGGTACCACTGAGCGTGCCGGCGAAGCTGGCGGTGCCGCTATTGGTTTCGGTGAGCGCGCCTTCAAGCGTGACGGCACTCCCCGCGACACCCGTCAGCGTGCCGATGGTTTGCGCCGCGGCGACGTCGAGCGTCGCCCCGCTGGCCGACAGGGTCACGCCCGACGAGGTGGCAATCGACGCGCCCTGGCCCAGAGACAGGGTGCCGCCGCTGACGGTCGTCAGCCCGGTATAGCCGCTGGCGCCCGTGAGCGTCAGAGTGGTCGTGCCGCTCTTGGTCAGACCACCCGTACCGGTCAGGGCGCCGGCGAAGCTGCCGGACGACGCGGTCAGTGTGCTTGTGCCAAGCGACACCGTGCCCGAACCCGACAGGCTACCGATGGTTTTGGAGCCGCCGAGCGCCAGGGTGGCACCGCTATCGACGGTGACGGCGGCGGTGGTCGGGATCGCCGTAGCCGTGCCAAGCGTCAGCGTGCCGCCGGCAACTTCGGTCGTGCCGGCATAGGTATTGGTGCCGGACAGGGTGAGATTGCTCGCCCCCGTCTTGGTGAAACCGCCATTGCCCGAGATAATGCCGGTGAAGCTTGAATCGGTGCTGCCGCCTGCGGTCAGCGTCGCGGAACCCAGCGTGATCGCCCCGGCGCCGAAAAGCGTGCCCACGGTAGTGGCGACGCCGTTCAGGTCCATGGTCGCGCCGCTTGAGACGGTGAGCGCCCCGCTGCCGAGCGTGCCGCCCGAAGCCAGTTGAAGCGTGCCACCCGAGACGGTTGTGCCGCCGCCATAGGTGTTGATACCCGACAACGTGAACGTGCCTGTCCCCGCCTTGGTCAGCCCGCCCGCCCCCGAAATAATACCGCTGAACTGCGTCGAGGTGCCGGCGCCGCCGGTCGTCAGGCCGCCGCCCGACAGCGTCACGCTACCGGCGCCGGTGAGGCTGCCGATCGTCAGGCTGGCGGCGATGTCGAGCGTCGCTCCGCTGGCGACCGTTACCGCGCTGGTGCCCGGAAGCGCGCCCGTTGCGCCGGCCCGCAGCGTGCCGCCATTGACCACAGTTGCGCCGGCATAGGTGTTCACACCCGTCAGCACCAGCGTACCGGTGTCGAGCTTCTGGATACCGCCGGTGCCGCCGATCGACGCCGAGATGGTCGCGGTAACGCCTGGATCGACGCGGATCGTGCTGCTCGGATCGGTCGCCACGAACGTCCCGGTGCCGGCGGCGATGGTATAACCACTCATGAACTGCAGGCCGGTGAAGTCGATCGTGCCGTCGACCGTGACCGTGCCGGGCGTACCCTGGAACACGGCGAACTTGCCGCCCCACGGCGTATTGGCGTCGCCCGCTGCGTCGGTCCAGTTGAAGCTCGACGTATTCCAGCTGCCGGCGCCGCCATCGACGTTGTTATTGGCGGCGGTGTTGGTGCCGTCCCAGAACTGAATGTCGGGCAAGGCGCCGGAAACGACGAGATTGACCTGCCCGCTGACCGAGGTCTGCACCTGCGTCTGGCCAGGCGTGAAGCCGCTCGGTAGCGTACCGACGACCAGGCCGTTGTCGGTCAGCGACCCGGTATAGGTGATCAGGCTGTAGACGCCCTGGCCGAAGCCGCCAGCGTCAGAGGCGTTGAGCGTGCCGTCGAGTGTCAGGCTACCATTAACCTGGATATGGTCGCTGGCCGCCAGGACGCCGGGCGCACCGAGGTCGTATGACAGGGTCGAATTGCTGCCCAGCGCCAGCCCGCCCACGGTCAGCGTGCCGACGCCACCGGCACCCGGCGCGACTGTGCCGTCAGCAACGGTGAGCACACCCGTGACCGAACCAGTGCCGCCCAGCGTGCCGCCGCTTGAAACGCTAGCCGTGCCCGCGACTGAGCCGGTGAGCGAAAGCATCCCCGCCG
>FTCZ01001953.1_pt1 | contig 109197 bp, 80 predicted proteins | sample 1658871 | NCBI WGS metagenome assembly FTCZ01 (sample SAMEA3914864, study PRJEB12502) | metagenome | biome: forest; material: soil | place: USA | collected 2012-03-12 | depth 0.3 m | reverse complement strand
ATAGTTGAAGCGCAGTTCGTAGATCGCCCGGCCGTGGCCGCAGGCTTCCTCGGGCGCGGCGCGCAGCTCGAAATTATAGGTATGCTTGTCCGACACCACGGTCATATTGGAATAGGCCTTGGGGGTGATCGGCTTGACGAACAGGAGATCGGCGCGCTTGTTCGGCATCACCTGCCACTGGCTCGAATCGCCCAAGCCGACGTTTTCGACGTGCTCGCCCTTGCCGAAGGTGATCATGGTCTGGAAGTTGACGCAGCCTTCGAGGCGGACAACCGAGGCCTCATCGTAATCGAGTGTGACGATGCGCGAGTCGGTCGACACCGACATGGCCATCGGCAGGTTGGAGACCGGCTTCGGCTCAGGCGTGCGTCGTGCAGCCAGAGCTACGGCGGGCAAGGCCGCGATCAGGAAAGCGGCCGTCATCAGGGGGGTAAAACGCATCATTTGGGTCGGTCCTGAGAGGCTGTCGGCGCGGCCGCGGCGGCCATGGCGCGGCCGGGTGCGGCGCCCGGGCGGAAGCGCTGGCCCAGGCCCTGGACGCGGGCGAAGCGGTCGGCACTTTGGCCCCGCGCTTGCGGATCGTAAAGCCCCAGCACCTCGGCGCGGCTCTGGCCCGAGGCATTGGCGCCGGCGGCCCCTTGCGCGCCCGTGGCGTCGCGGCTGACGGCGGTGATCAAGGGCTCGGTGCGCTCGAAGCGATCGGGCACGGGCGAGGATTGCATGACCTGAGCCATGGTGGCGGTTTGCGCCGCGGCGGACAGAGCGGCAGCGACCGGGACGCGATCCGAAGCCGGTTTCTCGCGCCAGGTGGCCTGCCAGTCCTTGACCAGGCTGGCCGCCACCCACATCAGCACAAACAGGAAAGCGCAATAGATCAGCGAACCGATGAACAGGATGATCATCGGCTGCACCTGGGCGACGGCGGCCTGAGGATTGTCGCCGATCGAGTCGATCAGCGGCTGGAACAAGAGCATCGCCGCCGTCCCCCCCAGCACGGTCAGCATCGGCGCCAGGGCAAAGATCAGCGAGGTGCGGATCCAGCCGTTGAACAGGCCGCGCGTCTGCGGAAACAGGGCCAGGACAATGAAGGCCGGTCCCAGGATCAGCAGCAGATAGAGCACCAGCCGCGTCAGGATGAGCACACCTAAGGTCGAGACCAGCAGGAACAGGCCCGATAGCCAGAACAGGGTCACGGGCAAGGGTCTCGGCCCGATCGCTGCTGTGGTTACGGTGACGCCCGAGGTCACGGTCGTGTGCTGGGTCGCCGCCGCGGCAGTCGCCGGATCGAGCACCTTGGCGATGTCAGCGAACTTGACGAACAGGCCGTCGAGATCCTGGGCGAAGTTCATCACCGCCGAGCCGCGCTGACCGAGCAAGGCAGCCGCCACTTCGTCGGGGCCGCCCATTAGCAGGCCGTAAAAGACGGCGTGATAGGCCGGCCATACCGAAACGAAGGTCAGCACCAGCACCATGGTCATGATGCGCGGGCTCATCATCGTCATGGTCAGCCGCGTTCGCCCAGTCAGGAAACCGTAAGCGATCAAGGCGACATAGATGACGAGCAGGCCTTGCAGGGCGTAACCGAAGGCGCCACCGGCGCCGAACAGGCGGTCGTAGCCGGTCTGCACCGCCGCATCGATGTGGCAGTCCATGGCCTGCATCGAGCCGGAGACCGAGGTTTCACCGACCAGCGAGATTTCGGGGCAATACTGCATCAGGCCCCTCCCCGCTTCTTGCGCGGGCTCAGCGTTGCTGGCCCCGACCCTGGCCCAAATCCTGGCCAAGCCGTACCGGTCAGCGGCTCCCACCAGGCGGCCGGATCATCGCCCAGATGAGCGCGCAGGTCGTCGAGGTGGCGCACGCTCGACTCCCGGCCCGACAGCACGGTCAGGATGTCCGGCATATCGCCGAGATCGAGGCGGGCGACGACGCTGTGATTGCCGTGCTTGACCAAAAAGGCGCGGGCGTGGGCCGGAAGCGCCCGGATCAGGTCGAGTTCGTGCAGGGTCAGGCCGAAACCATCGCAATAGTCCTCGGCCTGCGCCCTGGGATTGGGCATGAAGATCTGCGTCGCCGCCTGCTCGATGATCGCCGTTGAGATGCGCGAGTCCAACGCGTCGCGCGCCGACTGGGTGCCGAAACCCAGGATGGCGTTGCGCTTGCGCAGGGTCTTCATCCAGTTGCGGATGGCGGCGGCGAATATCTCGTCGTCGAGCGCCTTCCAGCCTTCATCGATGATGAGAATGGTCGGCGTGCCGTCGAGCCGTTCCTCGACGCGCTGGAACAGGTACATCATGCACGGCGTGCGTAGGACCGGATCGTTGAGCAGCGACGTCATGTCGAAGCCCAGCGTGCGTTCGGACATGTCGAGCAGGTCGTGCTCGTTGTCGAACAGCCACGCCGCCTCGCCGTCGCCGACCCAGGGCGCCAGGCGCGTGGCCAGATCGCCGTGCGTCGGCCGCCGCACCCCGCCCAGCAGCTCGCGGAAATAGCGCAGGCGGCGATATTGCGGTTCCTGCTCGAAATTGGCGTCGACCGCCTCGGTGATGATCGCCTCTTCCTCGGCCGACAGGGCGACGTCCTGGCGGTGCAGCAGTTGCGCGATCAGGGCGCGCAGAAAGGCACGGTTGCCGGCGGTGTCGGGCAGTTGCAGCGGATTGAAGCCGGTCGGTTCGCCCGGGCGCAATGTGGCGTAGTGGCCGCCGATGGCGCGGATGAAGATCTCAGCGCCGCGGTCCTTGTCGAACAGCACCGTCCTCGGCTTGAACTTCTGCGCCTGGGCGGCGAGGAAGTTGAGCACCACCGTCTTGCCCGAGCCCGATGGCCCGATGACGGTGAAATTGCCGAGATCGGCCTTGTGGAAGTTGAAATAGTACGGCGTGCCCGACGAGGTCTCGAACACCGTCACCGCCTGGCCCCAGTGATTGCCCTCGGCCTGGCCGACCGGGAAGCCGTGCAGCGAGGCAAACGACGCGTACGCAGACGTCGAGATCAGGGCGCGGCGGGCAATATAGGCCTCGTTGCCCGGAAACTGCGCCCAGAAGGCCGGTTCGAGATTGAGGTCCTCGCGCACCGCCACGGCGCCGAGATCGGCGAGCGCCGCCAGACATTGCGCGGCGGCCGGATCGAGCGTCGACAGCGACTTGGTGCGCACCTGAAGGCTTAAATGGTGTTCGCCGAGGCCGGTGGCGCCGACACTTAGGTCGTCCTTGGCCGCCATCAAACCCTGGCGCAGGCTCATCGCCTCTTCGTCGGCGGCGCGCAGACGGCGCAGCGCCAGATTGATGCGCTCCAACCCGATCTGGCGATCGACGAAGCCGAAGCTCTCGGTCAGGGTCATCTCGAACGGCAGGCGCAGCAGCGAGTCGCACATGCCGGGCGTGGCGGCGGGCGGATAGTCCTTCAGCGACAGGATGGCGGCGAAATCCTTGCCGGCGCCGGCCGAGGCCTGCTCCATGGCTTCCAGGCCGAAGCTGATGCGGCGATAGGGGATGTAGTGGCCGATGTCGCCCGACGGGCGCAGCACCGGACGCATCTCGCCATTGTAGAGCGCCGACAGCAGCTCCAGCGGCTCGGAACAGCGGCCGTTCGCCGTGTCGTAACCGCCGAGAACGCGCGGGCCATAGGCCGACAGCGCCGCCATCAGGGCTTCGGTTGCCGCCTGCAGTTCCTTGTGGTCGCGCGACAGGGCCGCCTGTTGCGCATTCTCGCCGCCGCTGCGACCGAACAGGCCGGCGATGCGCTCGGCGACGCCGACCTTGCCCTTGGGGGTGCGGCGGACGATGGTCAGGAACAGGTCGTTGACGAAGACTTGGCGCGACGACAGCCGCGCCTGCCAGCGTTGTTGGATCAGGTTGCACACCGGATCGTCGTAGCCGGCGTCGAGCGATACCGAGACGCGGCGGCGGATGATGTGGTGATAGACGACGAAGCGCGACGAACCGATGGCGCGCAGGGCGGCGGCACGGACGATCTGACGGTGATTGACTTCGTCGGTGTCGGCGGTCTCGAAGGCAAAGCCCTCGAGGTAGATCGACTGCATCAGGCCGCCATCGCGCAGGACTACCGTGCGGTCGTCGAGCAGGAAGTCATAGGGCAGCCGTTCGCCGACGCGCTGTTCTTTCTTGAACCAGCCCGCGAAGCCGCTCTTCATTTCGAGCTCGGGTCTCGCCTCATCCGCCATCGCTGGTTACTGATATGCCTTAAGGGTGATACGAATTGCAGCGCCAGTGGCGCCAGTTGGGGATACGCGGGCAGCGCGACACCATGGTCAGCCAGATGTCGAAGATGCGCGGCTCACGCAGGCAGAAGAGATAGCCGATGACGTGCACGACCAGCGCCACACCGAAGGCCCAGAAGGAGCGCGTGATCAAAAAGGCCTCGGTGGTGGCGACGCCATTGATGATGAAGAAGCTGTAGGTCACGCCGGCGAACATCTGCGGCTGAGTCAGCGCCTTGAACACCGGGGTCTTGATCAAATCCGACATGAGTTTAGTGCGCAACCGCCTGGATGCCGGCGACGATGGTCGAGGCGCCGAACAGGATGAAGACGCCGATGATGACGGTGGCGCCGTACTTCCAGTTGAGGCGACCGGTCAGCATCATGAAGCCGACGGCGGCGACGGCGATGACCGCAACCGCGGTCGCGACCTGCCCGAGCAAAGTATCCTGAATCCAGGTGATGGCGCCGAGAATCGGCGACGAGCCTACCGGCCCGCCGGCCTGAGCATGGGCCACGGACGCCGTTGCCAGCAAAGCCGTCGCGGCCGCAACCAGCGCCGTCATGCCGTTGGAAACTGTCTTCATCACCGTATTCTCCGGTTCAGCCCGCGACGCAGGTCTGGATATAGGTCTGCGCGGCGGCGAGGTTCGACTCGGTTTCGCCCGACGCGCGATTTTGCGAACTGTCGCTTACCCGCGCCAGTTTATCAAGGTTTTGCCGCACATAGGCGCGGGTTTCGGCGTAGGGTGGAATGCCCCCGTATTTGGCGACCGCCCCCTGTCCTGCATTATACGCTGCCAGCGCCAGATCGATCTGTCCGCCAAACGCATTTAACGCCTGGCGCAGGACGATGGCGCCGCCCAGTATATTCTGCGCCGGGTCGTTTGGGTTCAAATTCAATGCCTTCGCCGTCGCCGGCATCAGTTGCATGATGCCGATCGCCCCTTTGCGCGACACGGCGCGGGGGTTGTAATTCGACTCCTGACGCGCCAGGGCGTCGAGCAGAGCCGGCGCGATCTCATAGCGCTGGGCGGCATCGTCGATCATCGCCGCATAGGCCACGGGGATTGGTTTTACGGGGCCCGAGGGACGTGGGTGCGGGTTCTGATAGGCGGTGCACTGCATGGTGGCGGTGCCGTCGTCGCCGACGGTGATCACCTGGGCACGCGCATCGGCGGCGATCATACCGCCGGCCATCACAATCAGAGCTGCTAAAACTTTTCCCGCCATAGGCAGGTCTTCTAATCAGCCGGCGCGGCTCAACCAAGACCCGAATGTGTCGATTTTGCCGAAATCACGCGAAATTTAGATCGCTTAGGCGCGTGTGGCACCGACGATCCTCTCGAACAGGCGCTGCGGCGCCTCATCGATGGCCGTTTCGTAGTCGCCGGCCGTGGTCACGACGATCAGGTCGAGCTGCGGCGCCATGAACAGGCGATTACCGCCCTCGCCGACCGCCGCCTGCCAGCGCATCGGATGCCCAAGCGCCTGGCCCGGCCCCGACCACCAGCCGAAACCGTATTGCGGCGCGATCTGCGGTACACCGGTATTGATCAGCGGCTGGATCGAGGCGGCGATCATGTCCGCCGGAATCAGCGCCAGGCCTTGCCATTGCCCGCCCCACATCACCATGCGCCCAATATGCACCAGGTCGCGCGGCTTCAGGCGCAGGCCGGAAAACGACTGGATGCGGCCGAGCACGTCCTTGCGCCACTCAAACGTATCGATACCCAGCGGCCCAAACAGGCGCGTGCGAGCATAGTCGACTAGGCTCATACCGACCCGGTCCTGCAGCAGGTCGGCGAGGATCGCCGTGCAGCCCGAGCAATCGGTGAACACCTTGCCGGGTGTGGCGACCATCGGCCGGTCGAAGATGAAGGCCAGTTGGTCCGGGTGCCAGGTCAGGCCGAAGGCGTCGCCCTTGGCGCCCGCTTCGGTCCATTTCAGCCCGGCTGACATGTTGAGCAGGTGGCGGATGGCGATGGTTTCGCGGCCGTCGCGCTTGAATTTGGCCAGCTTGGGATAGAGGTCGAGCACCTTGGCATCTAGGCCCGGCACCTTGCCGTCGGCCTGAGCCATGCCCCAGAGCAGCGCCACCACCGACTTGGAGATGCCGCGCAGATCGTGCAGCGTATCGGGGCCGAAGTCGGTAACCTTCGGTGTCAGATCGCCGAGTGGCTGATCCTTGCCCTTGCGATAGGTCTCCAGCGCGATCTGGCCGTGATGTTCGACCAGCAGGCCGTGAAAATTCACCGGCGAGGCCAGGAAGGCGTCGTTGACCGCCTTGAGCAGCCGGGCGTCGAAGCCATTGGTCAGGGCCGCTGCGCGCGCCACCGGGGCAGCGAAAGCGGCGGTCGCGGCCGCGCCGGTAATGAACGAACGCCGCGTCGACATATCCCTGCCTCAGGCCTCAGCGAAGACCACGGTGACGCCGCGTTTGCGGAAATAGGCCTGCATCGTCTTGCGGCCGGCGCGATTGTTCTGCGCCAGGCGCGTTGGCTCGACCACGGCTTCCTTCAGGCCCTCGGCGGTAAGCGCCGTCTTGAGGTCCTTGATGCGGGCGTCGATTTCGACATTGTCGTCAGCGAGTGAGGCGTAGATCTGTTCGAGCGCTTCGGAAACGGTCACTGTGGGGCGGCTCCTTGAGGATATGCCGCGGTGTTATCAGGGTTTCGGGGGGGAACTCAAGAGGGCGCGCGCGTGCTTTGGCCTTCCCTTAGGGTTGCGTTAAGGAATCCTTTGAAAAATAGGCCGTTCACGCCAATTTGAGGCTTTGTGCGGGGGTGATTCCGCTATAGGCTGAAATCAGCCCGCAGTGACTTAAGGAGAGGCCGAAAGCGTATGGGATTGAGCGACATCATCAAGCGCGACGCCACCTTCCTGCGCCGTTTGATGCGCATTCTGGGCCGTATCCGCAGCGTCAATCCCGACTCGCCCAACCTGTTGTGCGACGACTTTGAAAAGTGCGCCGACCAGTGGCCGACCAATCTCGCCGTCGAGTTCGAAGGCAAGTCGCTGACCTATAAGGAACTGGATACGCTCGCCAACCGCTTCGCTCACTGGGGCCGGTCGCGGGGGCTGAAGGCCGGGGACACGGTCGCTTTGTTCATGCCCAATCGCCTGGAATATCTGGCGATCTGGCTCGGCATGAACAAGCTGGGCGTCATCACCGCCCTGATCAACAATTCGCTGACCGGCGCCGGGCTTGCCCACTGCATCAACATCTCGGTCGCCTCGCTGACCCTGGTCGACATGACGACGATCGGCGCCTTCGAGGAAATCCAGGACCAGGTGGCGCGCCACCAGACGCTGTGGGTGCTGGGCCTCGACCGCGAAGAAGAAACCGAGCATTGCCGCAGCATCGACGCCTCGATCAAGGGCGCCTCGACCGTGCGGCCGGATCGCACCCCGCGCCAGGACCTGACGGCCGGATCGGTCGCGCTCTACATCTACACTTCCGGCACCACCGGCCTGCCCAAGGCGGCCAAGATTTCCAATGCCCGCGGCCAGCTTTATATGAAGGCCTTTGCCGGGCTGACCAATATGAAGCCGGGCGACAAGGTCTATTGCGTCCTGCCGCTCTATCATGCCACCGCCGGCCTGTGCGCGGTGGGGGCTGCCCTGATGAACGGCGCCGCCGTAGTGTTGAAACGCAAGTTCTCGGCGTCGCAGTTCTGGCCGGATATCCGCGTCTCGGGCGCCACCCACCTCGTCTATATCGGCGAGCTCTGCCGCTACCTCGTCAATTCGCCGCCGGCCGCCAATCCCGACGACGAGACCAAGCACAAGGTGCGCATGGCGTTCGGCAACGGTATGCGCCCGGAAGTGTGGGATCACTTCAAAAGCCGCTTCCACATCAAGGATATCCTTGAATTCTACGGCTCGACCGAAGGCAATGTGTCGCTGTTCAACCTCGACGGCCATTCGGGCGCGATTGCCCGCGTGCCCCGGATGCTGAAGAGCAAGTTCAATGTCCGCCTGGTGCGCTTCGACGTCGAAACCGAGATGCCGGAACGGCGCAATGACGGCCTATGCTTCGAGTGCAAGCCCGGCGAGATCGGCGAGGCCATCGGCGCCATCGCTCAGGACGCCCGCCACTCCTATACCGGTTACGCCGACAAGGCGGCCTCACAAAAGAAGGTGCTCAACGACGTCTTCAAGAAGGGCGACGCCTGGTTCCGCACCGGCGATCTGATGCGCCAGGACAAGGCCGGCTACCTCTATTTCGTCGACCGCATCGGCGACACCTTCCGCTGGAAAGGCGAGAACGTCTCGACGTCCGAAGTGTCGCAATATGCCGCCGGCGCCCCCGGCGTCGAGGAAGCCATCGTCTATGGCGTGCCGATGAAGGGCTATGACGGCAAGGCCGGCATGGTGGCGCTGATCACGCGCGAGAACTTCGACCTCAACCTCTTCCGCCTGCACATGGAGGCCAATCTGCCGGCGCCGGCGCGGCCGCGCTTTGTGCGCCTGCTGCAGCACGTCGAAACCACCGGCACCTTCAAGTACAAGAAGATGGACCTGATCAGCGAGGGCTTCGATCTCAGCAAGACCAAGGATCCGATCTTCGTGCTGACGCCGGAAGGGACCGAATTCATCCCCCTCACCGCCGCCTGCCAGGGCCAGATCGAGGCCGGGACTTATCGAATCTAATCGCCATATCCGGGGGGATTGACGTGAAACTCGCTCGTTCTCTGGTGGCTCTGCTGGGCGCAGCAGGGGTTTCAGCCTGCAATCAGATTCCCGTTAGCCACAACGTTTATATATCCGCACGCGTGAAAGCCGAGGGGCAAGTCTATTCTGGATCAAGCGTCCAGAAATTCACGTGTCACAAGGGCGGCGGCCTCATGGCCGGTATGGATGTCGGCGGCTGCGAGGTCAGCGGTGAAGCCGTTGTTATTGCCGTTCCCGGCCACGGCGATCTAGTTCTGCTGATGCAAGCGCCGCATCGAGACACGACGACCTACGCTTGGCTTATCGACAACGCACCCAACAGCTTATTTGGTCCGCGTAAGCTTAGGCCGGCCGCCATGCCCTGGATGATCCATTTCGCAGATCCTCAAAATCCCAAAAGTGCCGAGGAAGTCGATCCCGCCAATTTAAGCAAAACCTTGGGCGCGGGTGCCGAACTTGTATCCGTGACCGCGTCCCCGACGGTTGCGCCCGTCACGCGCGGCCAGATCGTCAAATACTTGCCTTGGCTTCCAAGTCTGAAGGGCAAGACATTGAACGGTAAGCCAGACTCGCCGAGCAATAATCTGGCTGACGAGATTTACGCGCAAGCGCTCAGTGAAGAATAGCTTCTAGCATCTCACCCAAAGAAAAAGGCGGCCCGCGAAGGCCGCCTTTCTCGTCTCGGGATCATCGTCCCCCTTGGCAATCCTAGTAGTGCAGGCGCAGCGTGACACCGTAGGTGCGCGGCTGGCCCATGAAGGCGTCGTAGGTCTGGCTGTCGAGCGACTGGTTGTAGAAGGTGCCGTTCGGCTGCACCGTCGATTGGAAGTTGGTGCCTTGCAGCGGAGCGGCGAACACCACCTGCTTGTAGCTGACATTGGTCAGGTTCTGCGCCCAGAATTCCAGGACCCAGGCCTGGTTCGGCGCGCCGACGCTGAAGCGGCCATTGACCAGGGTGTAGCCGTCCTGTTCCTTGTATGGCACGAGATCCGAACCGGTATTGTAGTCGGACGTGTACTTGGCGGTCAGGTTGGCGCTGGTCCTCAGGCCGGCCATGTGACCGGTCCAGGTGAAGGCGGCCGACGAGGTCCACTTCGGCGCGAACGACACCTGAGCGCCCGGCAGCAGGGACAGGCCCGGGAAGTGCGACGGGTTGCTCAGATCGGCCGCGGTGAACTGGCCGTACTTGGTGTCGGCATAGGAGACGCCGCCCTGGAACGACAGGCCCGGAACCGGGGTCTTCCAATAGACGTCGGCATCGAAGCCCTTGGACGTCAAGGTCGGGATCGATTCGACGACGAAGGCGGTGCCGAGGAAGGTGTTGAGCTGGAAGTTCTTGTACTTCTGGTCGAAGGCCGTGATGTCGAAGGCCAGGGTATGGTCGAGCAGGTTGCTCTTGAAGCCCAGTTCGCCCGAATCGACGGTTTCCGGCGCGAACCACAGCGATGCATCCGGCGTCAGATTGGTGTTGGCGCGGTCGAGGTTGAAGCCGCCGGCCTTGTAACCACGGGCATACGAGACATAGAACATCTCGTCCGGCGTCAGGTGCCAGTCGGCCTTCAGCGTGCCCGACAGGTCGGTATTGCTGCGATTGTCGTGCACGGCGCGGCCGTTGAAGTACGGATTGGCCCAGAACGGACAGATGGCGCCCAGAGCGGTCGTCGCCTGACCGCCGGCGATGGCGCCGACCCAGTAGGGATTGGCGCCATGGGTCGTGGCGTTGGCCCCATAGGCCTGATACAGCGCCGCCGCCGTACCGTAATTGGTCAGAGCCGCCGCACAGGCCGCGCCGCCGTCGGTATCCGAATAGGCGGCGTTCAGCGTCTTCTTTTCGCTGGTGTAGCGCAGGCCGGCGGTGATCTCGACGGTGTCGCTGACCTTCCACGACTCGTTGGTGAACAGGGCCGCGCTGCGATCGTGCTGGCTATACTGGTCCTTGGCGCCCTGGCCCGGCACGAAATTGGTGCCAAAGGTCTTGCCCGTGAACTTCGACACCATCGTCGGATCGGTGCCGTTGGACACCAACAGGCCGATAAAGGGCTCGTAGGCCGAGCCGTAGATATAGGTGTCGTGGCGGTCGAGATCTTCGGAGGCGAAGAAGCCGCCGACCAGCCACGTCGCATGGTCGGTCTGGCCCGCCAGGCGCAGTTCCTCGGTCGCCGTCTTGAACTGGGTGTTGTAGTCGCCATTGTCCGGACGATAGAGGATATCGGCGCCGGAATAGTCGAGGTCCTGGCCCGAGGTCGTCTTCCAGTCGCGCACCGAGGTGATCGAGGTCAGGGTCGAATCGAAGAATTTCGGCAGCTTGAAATTGCCTTCGACCGAGACGCCGCCATCCTTGATGTGCTGGCTAGTGTCGCGGTTGGAATAGGCGACGCGGGCCGAAGGATCGGCGGTCGTAGCGATGCCGTTATTGCCGCTCAGCGCCTGAATGGCGGCCACTGTCAGGCCGAGATGGGTCTGCACCGCCGCACAGCAGGCTTCGTTGCGGTCGGTATAGTCGGCGATGACGCGGATATCGCTGTCGGCATTGGGCACGAACAGCAGCTGGCCGCGGGCGGTGTTGAAATCACCATTGCCGTCATCAGTCTTGGAGCGCGGGCCGACGCCGGTGACGACGTCTTCATAACCGTCGTGTTCGCGGTGGGCGACGTAGAGGCGGCCGGCGACCTTATCGCCAGCGATCGGGCCGGTAATCGAGGCGGCATAGCCCTGCGTGCCGAAATTGCCGTAGGTGACTTCGGCATCGGCGCCGAAGTGGAAGTCGGGCTTCTTGGTGATGACGTTGATAACGCCGGCCGAGGTGTTCTTACCGAACAGCGTGCCTTGCGGGCCCTTCAGCACTTCGATGCGGTCGAGTTCGCCAAGGTCTTCGAAGCCGACGCCATTGCGCGGGCGATAGACGCCGTCGATGACAACGCCGACCGAGGATTCCAGGCCCGGATTGTCACCGACCGTGCCGACGCCGCGGATGCGCGCGGTGGTCTGGCTCTCGTTTTCGGTCGAGGTCACGGTCAGGCCGGGCGTCAGGATCTGCATGTCCTTGATGTCGTGAACACCGGCGTCCTGCAGCAGCTTGGACGACAGGGTGGTGACCATGATCGGCACGTCCTGCAGCTTTTGCTCGCGCTTTTGCGCCGTGACGACGATGGTCGTCGTGGTGTCGTCGGCGGCGGCAGTGGGCTTCGCGTCCTGGGCGAAGGCGGCGACCGGGAGGGCGGACAGCAGGGCGATCCCCGCGGCGCCGGCCATCAGGCGGGCGGTGGTCCGAGTCACAAGTATTGAGGTTGTGGTTTTCATTTCTTTCCCTTAGGTCAATTTCATCACTGCTTGGCGTTGTTCTTTTTATCGTTTTGGGCAAGCACAGCCTGAAAAAACAATCAGTCCGCGGCCGTCCGACTCCTTAACACATGACGTGCACGGAAACAAATCGCGCAAGATGTCATGCGGCATCGCACAAGTGACGTTACGTCAATACTGAGGACTATTCTTTAAAGAAGGGTTGCGCGCGGCACAGAAAAACCACGCGCAAAGCGCTGAAAACCAAGGCCTGGGCTCGCGTCAGAAGCGATTTTTCGAATATCTGCCGTTATCTTGAACGGCCCGGTTGCGGTGCGCCATGACCTGACGGCAAGGGGGCACCGCAGGGCCGGAAGGCGGCGCTTTTTCCCCGATGGCGCGTGCGAAAGCCTCACAAATCCGTCGCATTGCCGGGGGGTGGCGCATAAAAGCCACAGGGCGGGCTTCCGGGCTGGTTTGCGGTGCAGCACGGGTTTTCCACGGCACCTCTTGCGCCGCCCCGGCAAAAGCGACACAAGTGCGCCACAGGACGCGTTTTGCGAAGAGCCGATATGACCCGAACCGTAAAGTCCGCCGCACCGATTTCGCTGGTTATGGCATTAACCGCCCTAGCGGCGTGTAGCCATGCGCCGCAAGCGCCCGACGATCATCCCGACGTCGCCGGCATCGGCCCGCGCCCGCACGTTTTCGGCCGTCACGCCTGGGACCTGGAACAGGCCAAGGCCGCCCAACGCGCTGAAGCGTCTCCGCCCGTCATGGCAGCGCCGGTCACGCCGCCGCCTGCGCCCGCTCCGGCCCCCGCCGCCCCCCCTGTCGAAGTGGCTCAGGCGGCGCCCGCCGCCCCCGTTGCGCCTATGACCGCGCCAATACCTACGCCTGTGCCCGTGACTCAGCCTCAGCCTGTAGCACCGCCGACGCCAACACCTGTACCTATGGCTGCACCGATTCCGGCTCCTCCCGTGCCTCTAAGATCGGCGCCGGAAATGATGGCTCCGCCTTCCCCGCCGCCGCCCCCCGCGCCGCAAGTGGCGATGACGCCTCCGCCCGCACCGGCACCGGCCGCGCCACCAAAACCGGCCAAGGTCAAGGCGCCCAAGCCGGCGCCGCAACCGGCTCAACAGGCCGACGCCACCCAGACCCCGCCCAAGCGCGGCCTGCTGCAAATCCTGAAATCCCTGCCCGACAAGCCCGCACCCCCCGTCACCGGCGGCTACAATCGCCCGACCGACTGGACGCCGGTCAATGCCGCCGCCGCCTTTGCCGTGCATGAATCGCCGGGCTATGTGCTGAAGGGCATCTATTCGGCCAAGGTCCAGGTCGTCGCCGGCACCAATTACAGCCTGTGCCTGTGGGTGCGTCAGGAAAGCCACGAAGGCAATCCGTTGTCGCGCCGCCTGGTCTCCGCTCAGGTCTTCCAGGGCCTCGATCAGCACTATGAGCTGCAGTCGTGGCACGAGGTCGACGCCTGCCAGGCGGGATCGTGACGGCTTACCGGCCAGCGCCGCGCCTGGCGCGAAGCGGCATCGCCCTGTTCGACGCTGTCCGCGCCGCCGATTTTCCCGAAACCATCCTGCGCTATCGCAACGATCGCGCTAGCGCTTCGATCGGACTTGAGAGCCTGCCGGACGCCGACTGGATCCGCCATTTCGGCCGTTTCGAGCCGCTGACCGGCAACCAGCCGGAGCCGCTGGCCCTGCGCTATCACGGCCATCAGTTTCGCGTCTATAATCCCGACCTCGGCGACGGCCGCGGCTTTCTGTTCGCGCAAATGCTGGACAATCAAGGTCGCTTGCTCGATCTCGGCACCAAAGGGTCGGGCACCACGCCCTATTCGCGCGGCGGCGACGGCCGGCTGACGCTGAAGGGCGGGGTGCGCGAGGTTTTGGCCACCGCCATGCTCGAAGCGCTCGGCGTGCCGACGTCGAAATCGCTGTCGCTGATCGAGACCGGCGAAGCTTTGATGCGCGGCGATGAGCCGTCGCCGACGCGGTCGTCGGTGCTGGTGCGGCTGTCGCACAGTCATATCCGCTTCGGCACCTTCGAGCGCCTGGCCTACAAGGGTGATACGGCGACGATGCAACAGGTCGCCGATTACGTCATCGCCAACTATTCTCCTGAATCGGACGGCGTCGGCGGACTTTTTGAAGCCGTCGTGGCCACGTCGGCGCGGTTAACGGCGCGGTGGATGGCGGCGGGTTTCGTCCACGGCGTGCTCAATACCGACAATATGAACGTCACTGGCGAGAGTTTCGACTACGGCCCCTATCGCTTCCTGCCGGCCTATGATCCGAACTTCACCGCCGCCTATTTCGACTATAACAGCCTCTATGCCTATGGCCGCCAGCCGGCGACCATGCACTGGAACCTGACCATCCTGGCGCAGTGTCTGAGCCTGATCTGTCCGGGTGAAGTGCTGTTGCCGGCGCTCAACGGGTTCAGCGAAGCCTATCAGGCCGAATTGCGAGCGGCGATCTGTGCCCGGCTGAACGTCGTGCCGCAAGGCGAGGCCGACGATGACCTGGTTGCCGCCGCCTATGCCCTGCTCGATACCCTGACGTTCGACGGCAGTTTCGAGGGGCTGTTCTACGACTGGTTCAGCGGCGCTTTGTCGGAACATCGCGCGCTTAACGGCCCGCGCGGCAGCCATTATTCAGGCGCGACTTTCGAAGCCTTTTACGCCGTGCTCAAGACCTACGCACCGGCCGATGCCGCCAAGCTCGACCATCCGCGCTTTGCCGCGCCAGATCCGGAAACCCTGCTGATCGGTGAGATCGAAGCCATCTGGGCCGATATCGCCCATGGCGACGACTGGGCGGCCTTTCATGCCAAGCTTGCCGCCATCGACACCTATCGCGACGCCTTGGGTCTGACCAATTAAGCTTTATCGTCAGACCATCCTGCGCTACAACAGCGCAAAACGTGGGAGGGTCCGCATGAAATATACTCCATTGCTAGCGCTGATGTTCGCTACCGCCGTTCACGCTCAAACCGCGCCGGCGCCCGTCACCTTCACCGCGGACCAGGACCATCAGAACATGATGGACCAGTTGCACATCACCTCCCTGCGCCCAGGCCCAAGCGGCGATCCCACGGCGCCCAATGCCGCCAATTACGACGAGGCCAAGGCCAACCCCTATCTGGTGTGGCCCGACATCCTGACCTTCCACGACGGCCACAAGGTGACCTCCGCGGCGCAATGGCCGGCCCGGCGCGCCGAGATCGCCGCCGATTTCGAGCGCGAAGTCATCGGCCGCATTCCCGCCAACGTGCCGAAAGTCACCTGGCGCATCGGCGCATCGGAAAGCGAATATATCTCGTTCAAGCGCGTGACAGCGACGCAGCTCATCGGCCATGCCGACAATACAGCGGCGCCTTCGATCAATGTTGACATTTCCGCCATGCTGATCCTGCCGGCTGACGTCAAGGGCCCGGTGCCGGTGCTGATCATGTTCGGCCCAGCCAAGTTCCCGGCGCCGATGCAGCCCGGCCCGCAAGACCTGGCGAAAATCAACGCCACGCTGAAGGCCGAACTGGTGGCGCGCGATCCGTCCCTGGCCGACGTCTTCGCCAAGTACCCGGCCTATGACATTGCCACGGCGCTCCCCTTCCCGCCACCGCCCTCGGCCGCGCCGGAAGAGCGCATCCAGGACCTGATCAAGGACGGCTGGGGCATCGTCCTGCTCGACACCACTTCGATCCAGGCCGACAACGGCGCCGGGCTGACGCGCGGCATTATCGGGCTGACCAATCACGGCCAGCCGCGAAAGCCTGACGATTGGGGCAGCTTGCGCGCCTGGGGTTGGGGCGCGTCGCGCGTCCTCGACTATCTGGAGACCCGGCCCGAGGTCGACGCCAAACACGTCGGCATCGAAGGCGTGTCGCGCTGGGGCAAGGCAGCACTCGTCACCATGGCCTTCGATCAGCGCTTCGGCTTCGTCCTGGTCGGTTCGTCCGGCGAAGGTGGTGCCAAGCCGCACCGGCGCAATTTCGGCGAGGCGGTCGAAAGCCTGACCGGCAGCGGCGAATATCACTGGATGGCCGGCAACTTCCTCAAATATGGCGGGCCGAAGACGGCCAACGATCTGCCGGTCGAATCCGACGAACTGATCGCGCTGTGCGCGCCCCGCCCGACCTTTATCAGCTATGGCGCACCGGCGGCGGGCGATGCCAACTGGCTCGACCAGAAGGGCAGCTTCATGGCCACAGTGGCCGCTGGTTCGGTGTGGAAGCTGCTCGGCGCCAAGGATCTCGGTGTCGGCAACGACTACAAGACGGCGCAGCTACCGCCGATCGGCACCAACCTGCTCGACGGCCAGCTCGCCTGGCGACAGCACGAAGGAGGCCACACCGACACGCCCAACATGCCCTACTTCCTCAAGTGGGCCGACGGACAGATGGGCCGGCCGACGGCGTTCTGAATCTTAGAGTACCGAGCAGTTGGTCAACTGGCTGAAATATTCGAGCGCGTAGCCGCCGACGACGGAAGTGCCGAAGCGGTCGAGCTCCGGTGACCACACGGCGATCGCAGCTTGGCCAGGCACGATGGCGACGATGCCGCCACCGACGCCGCTTTTCGACGGCAGGCCGACCCGATAGGCGAAAGACCCGACCGAGTCGTAGATGCCGCAGGTCAGCAGCAGCGCGTTCAGCCGCCGCGTCAGGCGCTCCGGAAACACCGTCTCCTCGACCAGCGGCGAATAGCCGCCGGCGGCCAGAGGCAGGGCGGCGCGCGCCAGATCACGGCACGACATGGTGATGGCGCACTGCCGGCAATAGGGTTCGATGACCGCTTCGGCGTCGTGGGTCAGGGTGCCGAAACCGCGCATCAGGTGGGCGATGGCGCGGTTGCGGTGGGCGGTGTCGAGCTCCGATTGCGCCACCGCTTCGTCGATGACCAGCGGCGATTGCGCCAGCATGGCCATGAAGTCGCGCACCAGGGCGTCGGGCTTTTTCACCATATCAAGCAGAATGTCGGTGACGGCGAGCGCGCCGGCATTGATGAACGGATTGCGCGGAATGCCCTGTTCCTGCTCCAGCTGCGATAGCCAGTTGAACGGCGTCCCCGACGGCTCCTTGCCGACGCGGGTCCACACCTCGTCGCCGATGCGGTTGAGCGCCAGGCCAAGCGCGAACAGCTTGGTCACGCTCTGGGTCGAAAACGGTTCGTCGGCGTCGCCGATGAAGTGCTCCTCGACTGTATCGGTAGCACCGCCGGCGATCAGGCCGGACTTCGGCACGGTGCACACGGCCATGCCGAATTTCGCCGGATTGACCTGCGCAAGTTGCGGGATGTAGCTGGCCGGGCGGCCCTTGCCGAAGTGTGGGCGCACCATGACGGCGACTTCGGCCAGGACGTCGTTGAGCGAGGCGGCGGACTTCATGCCGCGGTCATGCCACGACTCGCCGTCTTACACTAGCTTGCGGACGCGCTGCTTGAGCTATCGAGGCTTTCGGCGAAGCCCAACATGTCGAAGACGAGCTTCGTCAGGTCGGCCACGACCTTGTAGCGGCCGTCATCGTCAAGCGTGCCGCCGGAGGTGTAGATGGCCAGGAAGACCGGTGGCTGTTCCTTGCCAGACGTGTCCTTGGGCCAGATCACGGCGACGTCGTTGACGGAACCATTGGCGCCATGGCCGGTCTTGTCGGCGACGAGGGCGCCGGCCGGCACACCGGCGCGGATTTCCTTCAGGCCGGTCGTAGACCCCAGCATCCACGTCTTGAGCTGAGCCAGGCTCGTCGCCGACAGGGTAACACCGAGGAAGACGGTCTTCAGCAATTGCGCCATCGCCGCGGGCGTTGTGGTATCGCGCGGATCGTTGGGCAGATTGCTGTTCAGATCGGGCTCGGTGCGGTCGAACCGCGTCACCGTGTCGCCCAGCGAGCGGGCAAACGCCGTCAGTCCGGCCGGGCCACCGACGCGCGCCAGCAACAGGTTGGCCGCGGTATTGTCGCTCAACTGGATCGCCGCCTGGCACAGGTCGCCAAGCTTCATATGGCCGTCGCCGACATGGGCCTTGGTCGTCGGCGCATAGTCGAGCAGGTCGGCCTTGCCGTAGGGTACGACGTCATCGAGCGTCATCGTGCCGGCGTCGACCTTTTGCAGAATGGCGGCGGCCAGCAGCCACTTGAAGGTCGAGCAATGGGCGAAACGCTCCTCCGACTGGATATTGATCGAACCGTCGGACGTGCTGGTGCCGTTGCCGGAGGTGATTTTCGCCGTCGTCGAGCCGGCGGCGGTCAGGGCGCACAGCCCAACGCGGCCGCCGTGGCGCTTTTGAATCTCGACCATGCGTTGGACGAAGTCGGCGACTTGGCCGACCTTGCCGCAGCCGGTGACGACAAGCGCTGTGCCCGCCGCCGCTCCGATCATCATCCCCCGACGGCTGAGCATCACTTCGCTCCGGAAGACGTGGCGCCGGCGCCGATGTGTTTATCGAGCCAGTCGAACACGGTCTTGTGCCATTTCAGCGAGTTGGCCGGCTTCAGTACCCAGTGGTTTTCGTCGGGGAAGTGCAGGAATTCCGAGTCGACGCCATTGGCCTGCAGCGCGGTGAAGGCGCCGATGCCCTGCTCGACTGGGATGCGGAAATCCTTGTCGGAATGGACGATCAGCATCGGCACCGACCAATCCTTGGCGTGGAGCGCGGGGTTGAACTTGTCGTAGGCGGCGGGGTCGGTGAGCACGTCGGCGCCCTGCTCCCACTTTTCGAACCACATTTCCTCGGTCGAATAGCCCATCATGCGCGCATCGAAGACGCCGTCGTGCGAGACGATGCACTTCCACGGCTGCTTCCAGTTGCCGGCGATCCAGTCGGCCATGAAACCACCGTACGAGGCGCCGAGCGCACAGGCGCGGTTGCCGTCGAGGTACTTGTACTTGGCAAGCGCCGCGGTCCAACCCTTTTGCAGATCTTCCAGCGGACGGTCGCCCCAGTGGGTCGAAATCGCGTCCTCGAACGCCTGGCCGTAGCCGGTCGAGCCGTGGAAATCGATCATCACCACCGCATAGCCGGCGCCGGCATAGGTTTCCGGGTTCCAGCGATAGGACCAGTCGTCGCCGAACGAGCCTTGCGGCCCGCCGTGAATGAGGAAGGCGACGGGATATTGCTTGCCTTCGACATAGCCGGCGGGCTTGAGCACGTAGCCATAGACCGTCTCGTCGTTCCAGCCCTTGAAGCTGAACTGCTCGACCGCGCCCATGCCGAGGTTGGCCAGATTGGCGTCGATCTGAGTCAGGGGTGTGGCGCCGTCATCAAGGAAGGCCGCCTTGGGCTTGGCCAGATAGACCAGGCCCGGATGGGTCAGCGAATCCTTCATGAAGGCCATGCCCTTGGGCGTTTCCCACCACTGCGTGGTGTGACCGTCGCGGGTCAGCGGCGTCGCCTGGCCCGTCTTCGGGTCAATACGGAACAGGATATGCTTGCCAACATCGTCGGCGTCGGCCAGCAGGCTCTTGCCGTCCTTCGACCATTGCAGTCCAGCCGGCGAACGGTCCCACTTGGGATCGATTTCGGTCGTCTTGCCGGTGGCGATGTCGCGCAGCATGATGCCGTAACGGTCGGCCTCGAAACCCGGACGCTTCATGGCCAGATAGGCCAGGGTCTTGCCGTCGGGGGAGACGTGCGGCGAAGCATCCCATGCCTTGTTGTCGGCGGTCAGGTCGGTGGCGCCGCCGCCGGTCACCGGCACGGCATAGATGTCGAAATTGGTGCTGTACGGCTCGGTCTTGCCGGCCAGACGCGCCGAGAAATAGACCGTCTTGCCGTCGGGGGCGATGGTATAATCGCCTTCGTCGCCGAAGGGCTTCGACGGCACGTCGCCGTCATAACCGTCGGTCAAAGCGACCGGCGCACCCGATCCGTCAATATTGACGAAGAACAGGTGATTGCGCGTGCCGTCTTCCCATTCGTCCCAGTGACGAACGAAGACCTTGGTGTAAATCTCGCCCGACGACTTGTCGGCCTTGCGCGCGTCCTGTTGCTTGACGGTGCAGTTGATTTCGTCGCCCTTGCAGTCGGGGAACACGGCCAGGGACAGGACGATGCCCTTGCCGTCCGGCGTGATGCGATAGGCGCCGACATCGAGCGGCAGCTTGGTGACTTGAACGGCATCGGCGCCGGAAAGATCGGTCTTCCACACCTGCGACGAGCCGGACTTGCCCGACAGGAAATAGATGGTCTTGCCGTCGGGCGAAAACTGCGGATCGCCGGCGCCGTCGGTGCCTTTCAGCAGCGTTTCCGGCGCCATCGTCGTCAGGTCTTTCAGCCACAAGGCGTTGCTGCCCTTGCCGGCGGCCAGATCGATATGGCGCACCTGAACGACCATATGGGTGCCGGCGGCGTCGACGCTTGCCGCGCTCAAGCGGTCGAGCTGCAGCATGTCGGTATAGGTAAAGGGCTTTTGCTGGGCGTGCGCCGCGCCTCCGCAGGCCAGCAGAATGGCCGTCCCGGCCAGAAGCGTTTTGACGAAGACCTTACCCGGCATGATCCACCTGTTTATTTGTCGCATTCGTTACCAATAGCGCCAGTTAAAGCCGGGATTGCAGTGTCTGTCGAGCGGATTCAGGGGATCAGCCCCCTCTTATACTCCCCCACCACGTGGGGGAGGTGGCGCGACGCGCAGCGGCGTGACGGAGGGGGGCTCTCCCCGAGAGGGATTAAGAAAGCAAGGCCCCCACCACCACGCTCGCTGTCGCTCACGCGGTCCCCCTCCCCGCGTAGCGGGGAGGTACAAGAAGAAAGTGACTACGCCTCTTCGGCCAGCAGCGTGCGGATGTTTTCCATGGCGATGACGGTCTGCTTGGGGATGCGGTTGCGGATCATCGGGCTCATGATCCGCGCCATCAGCGAATGCGGCTTGATCTCGATGCGATGCACCAGGCGCGTCCCCGGCCCCGCCGGCTCCATGCGGAACTCGACATTCACCGACATCATGCGGTCATAGTAGCGATAGCCGAGATGGCGGCCGGGCTCATAGACGATAATGTCGCCGTCCATGACGCCGTGGTGGCCCGATTCGCTGTAGGCATAGCGCAGGCGGTCGCCCTTCTGATTCGGGCCGCGCCCCTCCTTGGCCACGCCCTCGCAGCGCTTCAGCCAAAGCGGCACCTTCTTGAAATCGTCGAGAAACGCGAACACCTGTTGCGGAGGTTGCGGCAGGTCGATGCCGTGCTCGAAAACGATGGCCATACGCGGCTATACTCCGGGAGATAGAACCCTCTCAGCGACTCGAAGGTAACACAGCGTCGCTGACACACAAGTGCCACATTCCGGCTCGCAAAAGGATACCATGCAACATATCCGACACCACCTCATGTGCCTGCCCGTGATCCGTCACGTCCGGCACAAGCCGCGCCTGTTCTTCGCCATCCTAGCCGGAATTGTCGTCTATGCCCTGTGCCTCGCCAATCCGGCGTGGCGGCTGTCGTGGGTGACGTCTTCGCTGGTCGGGTGGAACACCTGCACCCTGCTCTATCTCGGCATGTCGCTGGAGACCATGTTCCACGCCAGCCACGAGCGCATGCAAAAGCGTGCTCTGCTGCACGACGACGGCGAAGGTGTCATCCTGCTGCTATCGATCGTCGCCGCGGTGCTGAGCTTCGTCGCCATCGTCGCCGAACTGGCAACGACCAAGGACGCCACCGGCTTTTACAAGGCGCTGCACGTCGGCCTGTCGGGCCTGACGCTTTTGACGTCGTGGGCCTTCATCCACACCGCCTTCGCCTTTCATTATGCCCACGGCTATTATGCCCACGCCGCGCACAACAAGACCAATCCCTGTCTCGTTTTCCCTGGCACGGACACGCCGCATTACACCGACTTTTTGTACTTCTCGCTGGTCATCGGCACGTCGGGCCAGACGGCGGACGTGTCCTTTGCTTCGACGGCGACGCGGCGCACCGGCATGGTGCATTGCGTGCTGTCCTATCTGTTCAACGCCACGGTGCTGGCGCTGATGATCAATATCGCCGCGTCGCTGATCTGAGACCTTTCCGGCCGAACGGAGACCGAAATGGCCATCACCATTACCGCTTTTGAGCGCTCGCCTGACGGCGGCAAAGGCCTGGCCCGCGACACTCGCGTGCGCTGGGCGCTCGAGGAAGCCGGCCTGCCCTACGATGTCCGCCTCGTGTCGTTTCAGGCGATGAAGGAGGAGGCGCATCTGGCGCTCAATCCGTTCGGCCAGATCCCGACCTTTGAGGACGGCGACCTCGCCCTGTTCGAGACCGGCGCGATCGTCTTTTATATCGCCGAGCGCCATCCAGGCCTGTTGCCCGAAGACCCCGACGCGCGGGCCCGCGCCATTACCTGGATGTTCTGCGCGCTCAATACAGTCGAGCCACCGATCCTGGAGCTCATCGTCGTCCGGATTATCGAGGCCGACAAGCCGTGGAGTGAGGCACGTATGCCGCTGGTCCGGGATCGCATCCGCGACCGGTTGAAACCGTTATCGGCACGGTTGGGCGAGGCCGAATGGCTCGACGGGGCGTTCAGCGCCGGCGATCTGCTGATGGTGTCGGTGCTATTGCGGCTGCGGATGTCGGGCCTGCTCGACGAGTTTCCCAACCTGGCGGCCTACGTCGCGCGCGGCGAAGCCCGACCGGCATACCAGCGGGCGTTTGCGGCGCAGCTGGCGGTCAATACCGCGCCACCGCCGAAAAAATGATGCGCCGCGTGTAACCGAAACGGTAACCCCTGCGTATTACCCTGAAATAGGTCAGGGAACATCAGAACGATGGCGATCGGCAGCACAAACTACCCGCAACCGGTTCAGGTTAACGGATTCACGTGCAAAAACTGCACGGACGTCGACTATGCCAAGAAGCATATCGACCCGGCGCATCCGAAATCCGGCCCCTATGGCGTTACCGCCGCCACCGATCCGACCAACAAAAAAAGCTTCATCCAGTTCGGCGGCACGCTGTCGGGCACTCAGGCTGCAACATCGGCTCAAACGCCGTCGACCGCACCCGGCCAGACCGTCGATGTTCAGGCCTAAACGGTGAGCATAAAAAAGCGCCCCGCCTGGGATTGCGGGGCGCGAGAACGTCTGTGCTGGAACGTTCGTTTTCTAGAATTTGCGCGAAAAGCTCAGCATCCCCGCCTGGTCGCGCTGACTTTGCGAGCCGAAGGTGCCGCGGTACTTCAGCGCAACAGCGAAGCCGCTGAAATTGGCATTGACGCCGATCCCCGCCAGGACGCCCGGGCTGCCGACCTTGCCCATAGTGTCGATGAATGGCAGGGCGGTGTTGTTGAGCAACTGGCCCTTCAGATCGCCTTCCTTGCCGCTGATCACGCCTTCGTAGCCCAGCACGGCGTCGAGGCCGACGCTTTCGCTGACGTGGCCGCGAGCGTGCAGTTCGACCGCCGCCGAGGTCGCATTGACCTCACGGTCGTTGAAGCCGATCGTGGCGATGGTGCCGAGTTCATTGAAGCCGGTCATCTTGGCATTGACGTAGGACAGGCGCGCCAGCGGCGTAACCGTCCAGTTGCCCATGGCGTGGTCCCATCCGGCCTGGATCTGCGCCGAATAGGCGTCGGCGCTCAGTTCGTTGCGGTCCGCGGTCATCGGACCGAACAACAGGGCGCGCTTGTAATCGCCAAACGACGCGAAACCGGCGCCGGCCGAGGCCGAGACGAAGCCCGCACCGGCGCGCCAGTCGGCGCCGGCATCGATGCTGACGTCAGTGGTATGCGCCTTGACCATGAAGGCCTGGCTGTCGCCTTGGCCGGCGGTCATGGCGACGCCGACGGCCATGCCTTCGCCCATCGAGTGCACGGCGCCGGCGCGGAAACCGGCCTGCGTATAGTCATAGGCCTTGACGGCCACGCCTGTGGTGGCCCCCCGATGGTCGATTGCTGCATCACCGTGGTGCGGCGCGAGGCGTTGCTGTCCATGGCGCTGATGAAGAAGCGGTTCTCGCCGTCCGAGCCGTGCGGCGCGTGCAGCATGTCGCCCATTTCGGCCTGGTTGGCGCGGCGAGTCTCATAGGTCTCGTCCGCTAGCATGCCGACGCCCGAGGCCAGGGTCGGCGTGTAGAGGTACTGCGCCACCAGGCCGGCTACCAGCTTGTGGCCGGTTTCGGTCGGATGGACCGTGTCCCAGAAGAGATAGGTGTTCTGAGTCGACAGCCCGCCGCCAACGCAGGCCGTCACCAGCACGCAAGCGTGGGTGGCGTCCGAAAGACCGAAGGCCTGAGGATTGGCGATAATGGCGTGGAAGGCCGAATTGATGTCGACGCCGATGATGTCCGTGCCGGTATGAGCCGCGGCCTGGGCCTTGAGGTTGGCAGCCAGCGCCGTGTTGAAGGCGCTGGAGCTATAGGTGGCGATCGCGGAGGTCGTCGGATCGGTCGAGAACTGCGGCGTCGAGCCCAGATCCGGCAGGTTCATGACGATGATCGTCTTGGCACCGGCGGTGGCCAGCTGGCCGACCTGAGTGCCGGCATTGCCCGCCGCTGTGGTCGAGACGCCGGTCATATAGGTCGTGGCGGTCGCCGGATTGCCGGCCGCGATCGGCAGGCCCTGGAAGATATCGTTGGCGCCGATCCACAGCGAAGCGACGTCATTGGCGCCGAAGGTACCGCCGTGGCCGGTATAGTTGGCGATCTGCAGCGGCGTGCCGGGGATCGGGCCATTGGTATTGGTCGCCGTGTCCGACCGCGCGCCGCCCCAGGCCAGGTCGATGCTGCCCGAGGTGTACGAGGTCGCGGTGTACCAGCCCTGCATCGACCCGGCCAGATATTCGGCCCACACCAGGTCGTTGGTGTAGCGCTTGTTGTAGGGGGGCGATGTCGGCGATCCCGTTGCCGTATACAGGTTGCCGTTGTCGCTCAAGCTGTCGCCGAAGACAACCAGGCGCGAATAGGATTGGGCGTGGGCCCCCGAAGCGATGGCCAACGGCAGCACGGAGACCATCGACGCCATCAGCGCCAGAGAAAGAGCTTTTTTCATTTCGACCCTGTAGGTTTTGTCTCGCGACTCTTATGATCGCGGCGGTTTCCGTGAACGTAAACCGATCCGGCCACAAGGCAAGATTGCCGCAACGTCAAGATGTGGCGGATTCCATAGCCCTGTTACAAATCTGTCGCAGGTGGTTGATGGCGGCACGCGACCGCCATCGGCTCATTCCCCGGGCAGGGTGAACTTCACCGTCGTGCCCGTGCCCGGCGTCTCGGCGACCCAGATCTGGCCGCCGTGCAGGGCGACGATCTTGCGCGCCAGGGCCAGTCCCATGCCCGGCCCGGGATAGGCGCCGTCGCCGTGCAGCCGGCCGAACGGCTTGAACACCTTTTCGCGATAGTCGGCTTCAATGCCGATACCGTTGTCGCGCACGGTGAAGGTCCAGTGATCGCCGGTGCGCTCGGCGGTCAGCTTGATCACCGGCGGCACGCCCGGCATATGAAACTTGACGGCATTGCCGATCAGGAAGTTGAACAGTTGCAGGATCTGGTCGGCATCGGCCATCAGTTTCGGCAGGGTCCCGACTTCCAGCCGCCCGCCCATGTGGCTGAGCTTGTCCTGGACCAGCATGCGGCAATGCTCGGCGATCTTTTGCGTGTCGACCGGCATGTGCGGCGCCGCCAGGGTATTCAGCCGCGAAAAGGCCAGCAGGCCCTGCATCATCGCCTTCAGCCGCTCGCCATTGCCGATGATCTCGTTGAGCAGCGCCCGGTCCTCCTCGTCGGCGAAGGCACTCTGACGCTCGCCCAGCAGCCGAGCGAACTCGACCATCAGCCGCGCCGGCGCACCCAGGTCGTGCGACACGATATAGGCGTAGTCGCGGAATTCCTGGGCCAGATCGGGCTGAGGCGGCGGTGTATCCTGGGTCGCGGCGGGCGCAGCGGAAGCGGTGGACATCGGGAACCTCCTGGGCAAGACGGTCGAAAAAGCTGAGAAAAATGAGAGCGTAAGCAGCGAAAATTAATGGCCGGGCAGAACGGCCAACAGGAAGAAAAACTGTTCGATGGTGGTGACGACCTCGCGGAACTTGTCGAGGTTGATCGGTTTGACGACGTAGGCGCTGGCGTGCAGGTCGTAGCTCTTGGCGACGTCCTGGTCGGCATTGGAGCCCGACAGGACGATCACTGGAATATGGCGCCACTTGTCGTTGGCCTTGACGATTTCCAGGAACTGGCGCCCGTCCATCTTTGGCAGGCTGAGATCGAGCAGGATGATATCGGGCAGCCTTTTGCCCGCGTGTTCGCCCTCGCCGCGCAGCCGGGCCAGTCCGTCTTCGGCCGTATTGGCGACATTGAGCCGGTTCTCGATCTGGGCGTCGGCAAAGGCGCGCGATGCCAAAAGCGCATCGCCCCGATTGTCCTCGACCAGCAGGATCTCCGCCGGCCGGCCTTCGCGAATAAGCAGGTTGCTCACGAGATTTGCCCCTTTTCCTATTGCCCTTTGGGTGTTTTCGACAGCGTGAAGGTGAAGATCGAGCCTTGCCCTGCCGCGGAGCTGGCCCAGATGCGGCCGCCGTGGCTTTCGGCGATCTTGCGGCCGACCGCCAGCCCAAGCCCCGTGCCCTTGATGGTGTCCCAGGTGTGCAGGCGGCGGAATGGCTCGAAAATCTGTTCGACGTACCCGGGATCGATGCCGATGCCGTTGTCGGCAACAGCGATCTCCCAACGATCCTCGGTTTCGGTCGCCGAGATGCGGATGTCCGGCGTCTCGCCCGGCTTGCGATACTTGATGGCGTTGGCGATCAGGTTCTGCAACAGCCGCATCAGCTGCACGGCATTGCCATCGACCACCGGCAGGGCGTCGTGGCTGACATGGGCCTGCGACTCGGTGATCAGGCCGCGCAGATTCTCCAGCACGTGGTCGAGCTCGACACCGAGATCGACCCGGCTCATCGGCATGCCTTCGGTGCCGAGACGGGCATAGTCGAGCAGGTCCTGAACCATTTCACGCATGCGCAGGGCCGAGTCGCCGACGATCTTCAGATACTCCTTGCCCTCTTCGTCGAGCCGTTCGGCGTAGTCCTGAGCGATGATCTGGCTGAAGTTGAGCACCATGCGCAGCGGCTCCTGCATGTCGTGCGAGGCGACATAGGCGAAACGTTCCAGTTCGGTGTTCGACTCGATCAGCCGCGTCAGCAGGCGCTGGCGGTTTTCCTCGGCCGCCTTGGCGTAGGTAATGTCGCGGACGATCCCGGAAAAATGGCGCACGCCGTCGGTCGTGAAGGCCGAAACCGACAGATCGATGGGGAAGATTTCACCGTTTTTGCGCCGCGCCTGAACCTCGCGTCCCGCGGTGCCGATGATCTTGGCCTCGCCGGTCGTGATATAGCTGCCGAGATAGCCGTCGTGCCCGGAATGGTACGGTTCGGGCATCAGCATCTTGACGTTCTGGCCCATGACCTCGGCCACCGTGTAGCCGAAGATGTCCTCGCACGCCTTGTTGAAGCTCTCGATATGGCCGCCCTCATCGATGGTGATGATGCCGTCGAGCACGTTGTTGACGACCGCGTCCAGCCGCACGCGGCCGGCCTCCTGGCTGGTCTTATAGGCCTTTTCCAGCTTGGCATTGGCCTGGCGCAGCTTTTCGTTGGCCTCGTCCATCTGCGACCGGCTGGGTAGCGCCAGGGCCTGGGGCACCATCGGAATCAGGGCGAGGAAGGTGCCGATCGAGGCGACCGCGGTTGCCGCCTTGACGAAGCCCTCGAAATAATAGTTCGGGTGCCACAACACCCAGATGCTGAGGATGTGCGTGCTGCCGCACAACAGGATGAAGGCACCGAACAGCCAGAAAACCGCCTGAAACGGCATGTCGGTCCGCCGGCGCACGAAATAGATCAGCACGAACGGGATGCAGAAATAGGCGAGCGCGATCACCGCATCGGAGATGACGTGCAGCCACAGCACGCCGGGCTGCCACAAAAAGCAGAAGCCGTGCGGCATGAACTGCCCGCCCGACATGTCCATACCTCCGGCCTGTGCGGTCATGCGCGACACTCCGGGGCGGCCGCGAACCGCGGGCAAGATGAGGAAGGAGACAATGAAAACTGCATGTGAGTCGGCCGCGGCAATGCCAATCCTTATCCCAGATGGAAGCGCATGAAAAGACAACCGAAGGCGGTTTCGCCGCGAGCGGTAAAATCTCGCCGTACGCGTGAAGCCCTTGCTTTACACGCGTTTGAGGCGGCGCGGCCTGTCAAATGATCGTGATAAGTAATCCGGATTCGCCCCACGGAACTTCGACCTAACCCTTTGACGAAGCGGGCTTTTCGCTTCTGCGGAAAAGAGGCTTTACGCTACGCCAAAAATCGGTGACAACCACATCAGGCGGCACAATCGGGGACGATTTACGGTGCACGGACCAGGACAGCGAACAGCGTCATGAGCAAGGTCAGCGAACGCGCCCGCAGCGCGCAGGTTCTCCTCGTCGAAGACAATCATGGCGATGCCGTCCTGACGCGGCGCGCCTTCCGCCGCGCCCGCATCGCCAGCGAGATCACGGTCGCTGAAACCGGTGAAAAAGGCCTGTCGATCTTGCGCCGCGAAGGCGAATTCGCCGACGCGCCCCGCCCTGACATCATCCTGCTCGACCTCAATCTGCCGCATATGCACGGCCAGGACTTCCTGAGCGCCGTCAAGACCGACCCGAACCTGAAGCGCATCCCGATCCTGGTGCTGTCGTCGTCGGCCGCCGACAGCGACGTCACCGGCTGCTACGACCGCCACGCCAACGGCTACATCACCAAGCCGATCAATTCGGCAACCTATGACGATATTGTCGAGCGCATCGAGCAGTACTGGTTCGCCCTGATGCAGCTGCCGCCCGACGCGCCGACGCCGCAACTGCCGAGCTAAAGCGCCTTGCGCAGAGTGAGATTGTAGCGAAAAGCCCCGGTCAGTGGATGCGTCCCGGCCTTCAACGGCGCCACGCCGTGATAGGCCCGCCGCAGCGCTCCGCCCCATACGACGACATCGCCGTGTTCCAGCGCGATCTTGCGCGTCGGCCCCGTGCGCGCGAGCCCGCCGAACAGAAAGGTCGCCGGCAGACCGAGCGAAATCGAGACGATCGGCGCCTCATCGTCAGGTTCGTCGGCGTCGCTGTGCAGGCCCATGCGCGCTCCGGCCTCGTAGCGATTGATCAGGCAGGCGTCCGGCGTGAATGCAAACCCGGCCTCGAACGCCGCCTTGACCGCCAGTCCGCGGATAAGATCGGGCATGACCGGCCAGCGACGGCCGCTCAAGGGGTCATCGGCGGTGTAGCGATAGCCCCGCGCGTCCGTGACCCAACCGCGTATGCCGCAATTGCTCATGGCCACCGACATCGACCGGCCGCCGGGCGTCGTCATATGGCGAAAAGGTGCGGCCGCCGTGACCTCGGCAATCGCCGCCAAAAGGGCCTCCGCCTGCGGCCGGGCAAAGCCAGGCAGCACGCAAAGGCCCTCGGGATAGTCGTCCGGACTGTCGAACAGCCCTAGCTGCATTCGGCCTCCAGCAGGGCCCGCTTGCGCGCCACGCCCCAGCGATAGCCGGACAAGGCGCCGTCATTGCGCACGATGCGGTGGCACGGCACGGCGACGGCCAGGGTATTGGCGGCACAGGCGCCGGCGACGGCGCGCACGGCCTTCGGCGATCCGATACGCTGCGCCAACTCGGCATAGCTCAGGGTTTCCCCGGCGGGAATAGCGCGCAAAGCCTGCCACACCCGCTGCTGAAACGCCGTGCCGCGGATATCGAGCGGCAAATCCAGCCCGCGATGCGGATCTTCGGCCAAGGCGACGACCTGGGCGACGCGGGCATCGAAACCGGCGTCGTCGCCGCACAGATGCGCCTTGGGGAAACGGTCCTGAAGCTCGCGCACGAGAGCCGAAGCGTCGTCGCCCAGCGAGATGGCGCAGATGCCGCGATCGCTTTCGGCGACCAGGATGGCGCCAAGCTTCGACTGGGCCACGGCAAAGCGGATATCGGTGCCGACGCCACCGTCGCGGAAGCGCTTCGGTGTCATGCCGAGAATGGCATCCGACGCCGCATAAAACCGGCCATTGGAGTTGAACCCAGCGTCATAGAGCGCCGAGGTCACGGTAGCCTTGGCGTCGCTCAGTTCCTCGCGTACGCGTCTGGCGCGGTGCGCCGTGGCATAGGCCTTGGGCGTCAGGCCGGTCTGGGCCTTGAAGACACGATGGAAATGCCACGGCGACAGGCCGGCGCGCGCTGCCAGTTGCTCGAGCGACGGCGCCTCTTCGGCGGTTTCGATCTCGCGGCAGATGGCGGTGATCATCGCCGCCGTTTGCGCGTCACGGCTTTCCCCGCGCGGCTTGCAACGCTTGCAGGCGCGAAACCCGGCGGCTTCGGCGGCGTCGCAGGTCAAGTGAAAGCTGACATTTTCAGCCTTGGGCGTGCGCGCCCCGCACGACGGCCGGCAATAGACGCCGGTCGTCTTGACGCCATAGACGAATGCCCCGTCCCATTGCGGGTCGCGGGCAACAACGGCGTCGTAGCGGGGATCAATTTCAGTCGAGGCGGTCATCAGCGGTTTCATCGGTGGCTCCTTGGAACATAGGAAGATGACCCCGAATGTAAAGCCGCCGCGCCACGCGTGCGCTCCGCTTGTTGCTATTGAATTTGGGCTATTGAATTCGACCTATTGAGCAAGCGCGCTTTCAATATGGATTTTTTGCATACAAATGCGGCGATTGAACCGGTAAGTTGTCGCGCGGCGCGCCCGGCCGCGTGATTCGCACACCTGACACAGGGGCCGTTCATTCGCCGCGCACGTCCATTTCCGACGCAAACTGGCCTTTCGATGCACATGAGTCGGGGCCCGTTTGCGCCCGCCCTGGCCATGTGGCTGGCCGGGGCATCGTGTGCCGGCGCCCAGACGCTGAAGGAAGTGCCCGCCGCCCCCGTGGCGCAGCAGACCGGGCCGATCATCTCGGATGACGATTTCAACGCGGCCCTGCCCTCGCTGACGCCCGAGCAGACACAGCCCGAAACGCAGGCTCAACCGGCGACCACCGGCGCCACCACCACCGAAGCCGCCAAGCCCGGCACCACCGCGGCCAAGGTCGAAGTTCAGCCGCCCCCGCCGCAAGCCTCACCTGACGCGCCGATGGCCTCGGACCTGGCCCCCGTAGCGCCGATCACCGACGAAGACCTGGTCGCGCCCTTATCGCCATTGTCGGGCTTCGATACTGAGCCTCTGGGGAGCACGGCCGCCCCGCCGCCTTCGACCACGGCACCGCCGCAGATCGAATACGACACCGTCGTCGAAGGCCTGCCGCGCGGGCAGTTGTCGCGCTTCAACGAGTTGTCGGCGCTGAAAAGCGGCAAGGGCAAGGCCGCCAACGCCTCGATGGTGCGCGCCCGCGCCACCGAGGACGAAGCCCTGCTGCTGCGTCTGCTCAAATCCGAGGGCTATTACGACGGCACCGTGGTCTCCAGCGTGACCACGCCGGCCAAGGGCAATGGCCACGTCCAGGCGCACCTCGTCGTCAGTCCCGGCAAGGCTTACAAGCTCGGCAATATCACCATCCATTCCGATCCGGTGACCCCGCCCGAGCTGATCCGCGAGGCCCTGCCGCTGCGTCGGGGCGATCCGATCGTCGCCGACCAGGTGCTGGCGGCCGAGGCCAATGTCAGCGTCGTCCTGCCGCAGAACGGTTATCCCTTCGCTCAGGTCAAGGGCCGCGACATCGCGCTCGACCCGCAAACCGGCTTTGGCGACTATACGCTGAACGTCAATCCCGGCGACCGCTCGCGCTTCGGCGGCTTCCGCAGCGACGGCGATGCGGTGTTCAAGGCCAATCACATCGCCGAACTGACGCGCTTCAAGCCGGGCGACCTCTACGACAACCGCAAGGTCGATGATCTGCGCCAGGCCCTGGTCGCCACCAGCCTGTTCCGCAGCGTCGCCGTCGAACCGGTCAAGACCGGCAAGACCAACCCCGACGGCACAAATCAGGTCGATCTGCTGGTCCACGAAACGCGCGGGCCGGAGCATTCGCTGGCCGCCGAGGCCGGCTATTCGACCGGCCAGGGCTTTACCGCTACCGGCAGCTGGACCGACCGCAACCTGTTCCCGCCGGAAGGGGCGCTGATCCTGACCGGCACGCTCGGCACCCAGGAACAAGAGGCCGGCATCACCTTCAAGCGCTCCAACGCCCACGAACGCGACCGCACCGTCACCTACGGCCTGGTCACCGACCACACCGACGAGACCTACGAAGCCTATACGGCGACGCTGAACTGGAGCGTGTCCAAGGTCTCGACACCGATCTGGCAAAAAGAATGGACCTGGTCCTACGGCGCCAATCTGGTGGCGTCGCACGAAACCCAGGACCCGACGGTAGCGCACCCGGTCTATACCAACTATTTGCTGCTCGACGTGCCGCTGAAACTGTCGTGGGACAAGAGTGACGACCTGCTCAACCCGACGCGCGGTTATCGCGTCACCGGCCAGGTCATTCCGGAGGGCTCGTTGGGCGGCACCGCAGCCAATATCGAAGGCCTGCTCGACGCCAGCGTCTATCACGCCCTGGCCGCCAATCTGGTGCTGGCCGGGCGCGTGCGGCTGGGCTCGATCGTCGGCGGTTCGCTTTCAGGCCTGGCGCCGTCGCGAAGGCTCTATGCCGGCGGCGGTGGTTCGGTGCGCGGCTTTGCCTATCAGGCGCTGGGCCCGGTCGACAGCAGCGGCAATCCGACCGGCGGGCTCAGCGTCACCGAGGTGTCGATCGAGGCGCGCTACCGCATCGGCACCTACGGCATCGTGCCGTTCATCGATGCCGGCCAGGTCTATAACAGCCCGCTGCCGCAATTTTCCAAGCTGCGCGTCGGCGCCGGTATCGGCGCGCGGCTGTACACCAATTTCGGGCCGTTGCGCATCGACATCGCCACGCCCTTGTCGAGCAATAAACGCGACGTTGCGGTCGCGCTCTATGTCGGGATCGGGCAGGCCTTCTGATGAGCGAAGACATGCCGCAAATCCAGCCCGAGCCAAAGCCCGCACGCATCCGCGGCTGGCAGGCCGTCGATCCGCGCCTGGTGTGGCGCGAGATTTCGTGGCCGCGCGTGGCCGCCTATTGCGCTTCGATCGTTGCTGCCTTGGCGCTATTGACGGGTGCTGCCCTGATGAGCGTCAATTCCGATCCCGGCCGCAAATGGCTGGTCGGCTTCGTCAATTCCATGGCCCTGCCGTCGGGCCTGAAGGTGCATATCGGCCGCATCGACGGCTCGCTCTACGGAGACCTGACGCTTTACGACGTCAGCGTCTCCGACCCCAAGGGCGTGTTCGTCGCCTCGCCGCAGATCCACCTCAACTGGCGACCGTTCGAGTACCTCAACAAGCACGTCGAGATCCACGACCTGTCGTCGCCGCGCATCACGATGTCGCGCCTGCCCGAACTGGCGCCTGGACCGGCGCAGCCACCGAGCAAGAGGCCGATCCTGCCCGACCTGAAGGTCGATCTCGACACCCTGCGCGTCGATCGCATCGAGCTCGGCGCCGGGGTCGCGGGTCCCGACGCGCGCGTGCTTACCCTCAAGGCCTCGGCGCACCTGCTGCACCGCAAGGCCGATATCAATGCGGCTATTGCGTCCGACAAGAATGACGACGTCACCCTGATCGTCGCCGCCGTGCCCGATCAGGACCGGCTCGACGTCAACGGCCACATCCATGCACCGACAGGTGGCGTCATCACCAACCTGCTGCATTTGTCCAAGCCGCTGGACGTGGCTCTGGCCGGTCAGGGCGGCTGGAAAAACTGGGTGGGCGGCTTCGACGCCAATTTCGGCCCGGACAATCTCGCCAAGCTGCGGCTGACCGAGACCAGCGGCACTTTCCACGTCACCGGCGTCACCCGGCCGGACCTGCTGATCGGCGGGCAGTCGATTGCCTTGCTCAAGCCCCAGGTCGCCGTCGACACCACCGTCACCCTGCACGACAATCGCAACCTCGATATCGTAACCGCCCTGTCGTCGCCGGCTTTTGCCATCAATGCCAAGGGTCAGGTCGATCTCGGCGCCAACCGCTTCAACCATGTCGACGTCCAGGCCAAGCTGCTACGCCCGGAAACGATCGACAAAACCTTCACGGGTCAGGACATCCACGCCGATCTGCGCCTCGACGGCGGCTTTTACGCGCCACGCATCGATTATGACGTCGCAGCCTCCCGCTTCGGCCTTGGCAAGATGGTGTTGACCGGACTGAAGGCCGAGGGCCACAGCCACTACGACAACACCACCCTGACCCTGCCGATCAAGGCCAGCATGACCTCGCTGACCGGCATCGACGACCATGTTGACGCCCTGCTGACCCACGTCAGCCTCGATGGCCAGGTGATGCTGAAAGGCAACCGCCTCGACAGCAACAGCCTGCATCTCAAATCCGACCGCGTCGACGCCCATGCCAAGGTGACGGGCGATATAGGCGCCTCGACCTATCAGGCATCCATCGACGGCAAGCTCGACGGCTATCACGTCGATCAGGTCGGCACGCTGAACCTCGGCACCCACGCCAAGCTCGCCTATGCGCCGAAAGGCGGGTTCAACGTCGGCGGCGATTTCACGGCGGACTCGACGCATTGGGACAATGACAGTCTCGATAAGGTGCTGGGCGGCAATGCCCACCTAACCGGCAGCTACGGCCTTGGCCGTGACGGCGCCTTCAATCTGACGAAGCTTGCCGGCCAGGCGCCCGATTTCAAGCTGCTGGCCGGGGCGTTCAGCCTGAAAAACAACGCCGTCACCGCCAATGCGTCGGCGCAGTCGACGCAATATGGGCCATTGTTGCTGACTGTCGGCGGCACGCTGGATCGGCCCACCGCCGTGCTGAAGGCCGCGTCACCCGGCCTCGGCATGCAGATTTCCAATGTGGTGCTCAACGTCGCGGGCCAGGCCGATAGCAGCTACGCTCTGACCGCCGCGGGCGACAGCGCCTATGGCCCGTTCAGCGCCGACACGCTGTTGATGCTCAGCAACCCGATGACCGTCGACGTCCACAAGGCGAGCTTCGCCGGCGTCAACCTGGCCGGGCGGCTGCAACAGACCGCGCACGGCCCGTTCGCCGGCACGCTGACCTTGAACGGCTCCGGACTGACCGGCACGGCGACGCTGGCCGACATGAATGGCGACCAGGGCGCGGCGATCAATGCCTCAGGTTCCGATGTCGCCATCCCCAATTCCGGCCTGAAGATCGGCCGCACCCTGATCGCCGCCACCGCCGTCCTGCGCAAGGAAATCGAGGTCAATGCCGACGTCCAGGCGGCGCAGTTGGTCTATGCCGACACCATCCTCAATACCGGCCGCGCCAAGCTGGTGCTGCACGGCGATCGCGGCACGTTGCAAGCGGTGCTGCACGGCGAAAAGCAGTATCCATTCGACGTCGCCGTCAATGCCGACATTCAGCCGGCCGTGCTGACGGTCGCCATGAAAGGCACGGCAAATTCAGTCGCCTTCAGCCTGCCGCAGCCGGCGCGCTTCGTCAAAAACGGCGACGAATGGGACCTCAACCCGACGACGCTGGCCACCGACGGCGGCAGGATGCAGATCGCCGGCCATATCGGCACGCAGATGAAGCTACAGATGCGTATGGACAAGCTCGATCTCGGCATCGTCAATATCTTCGCGCCCGATGCCGGCATCGGCGGCCAGGCCTCCGGCGCCGTCGACTTCTATTCGGCCAATGGCAGCTTCCCGACAGCGCGCGCCAATCTGCGCATCGACGACTTTACTCGCAGCTCCGTCGCCACCGTGTCGACGCCGGTCAGCATGGTGCTCGATGCCTCGCTCAACCCTGACCATAGCCCGCAGAGCAACTATGTCCGCGCCGTCTTCCGTGAAGGCGCAACCGATGTCGGCCATCTGCAACTGACCCTGCGTCCTGGCACAGGCGACGATTGGACCAAGCAGGTCCTGGCGTCCGACATTTCCGGCGGCGTGCGTTACAACGGCCCGTCCGGCCTGCCGTTTTCACTCGGCGGTCTGGCGCGGCAGTCCCTGAGCGGGGCGATCGCCATCGCCGCCGACATCTCGGGCAAGGCCGACGCGCCGCAGCTGACCGGGGCGGTGCGCGCCGATAACCTGACCTACGACAATGAAAGCTTCGGCACGCGGGTGACCTCGATCGCGCTCGAAGGCCGCTTTTCCAACGACAAGCTCGAGCTGACGAAGTTCAGTGGCGCCGCCGGCACCGGCACGGTCAAGGGCTCGGGCTGGCTCAGCCTGTCGGCCAAGGATCACTTTCCGATGCAGGTCCACGCCGACCTCGATCGGGCACGGCTGGCCAGCAGCGACCAGGTCAATTCGACGGTCTCGGGCTCGATCGACGTCGTCAACAACCAGGCGCAGGGGGCTGTGATCAGCGGCGATCTGCGCCTGCCCAATCTGCGTTACGTCGTCACGCGTCAGGGCGCGGCCGAGGTCAGCCAGCTCGATGGCGTCCACCATAAAGGCTTCGTCGTCGCCCAGGCGGCGCCTGATGACGGAAATGGCGCACCGTCGAAGTTCAAGCTCGACCTTAAGGTCCGCGCCGCCAACTCGATCTTCGTCCAGGGCATGGGACTCGATTCGGAATGGTCGATGAACCTGCACGTCGTCGGCACCACCGATGATCCGAGCGTGCTCGGCGAAATGAAAACCGTGCGCGGCCGCTACAGCTTCGCCGGGCGCGACTTCACCATCGACAACGGCACCATCACCTTCAACGGGGGCCAGCTGACCGACCCGCAAATTGCGCTGACGGCGTCGGCCGACCTCAACGATATCAAGGGCGCGATCACCGTCACCGGTTCGGCGCAGCGGCCGGACATCGCCTTCTCGTCGACCCCCGCCCTGCCGCAGGACGAGGTGCTGTCGCGCATGCTGTTTGGCACCTCGATCACCAATCTGTCGGCAACCGAGGCCCTGCAGCTGGCCTCCGCCGTCAACGGGCTGCGTGGCGGCAGCAATCTCAATCCTTTGGGGGCGCTGCGCTCGGCGACCGGCATCGACCGGCTGAGCATCGTTGGCGCCGACACGACGACCGGCCGCGGTACCTCGCTGGCGGCCGGCAAGTACCTGACCAACAACGTCTATGTCGAGATCGTCACCGACACCAAGGGCTTTACGGCGACCCAGCTCGAAGTCGCCTTGTCGCGGACCTTGTCGGTGCTGTCGCAGACCGGCGGCGTCAACGGCACGCAGGTCAGCGTCAAGTATTCGAAGGACTATTAGAAAGGGCGCCGCATGATCGTCGATCACCTCAATCCACCGGGCTTGCCGTCTAATCCGATCTATTCCCAGGGCGTGGCGGTATCGGGCAACTACAAAACCATCTATGTCGGCGGACAGAACGCCATCGACAGCAACGGTGCGATCACCGGCGACCTGGCGGTTCAGACCGCCCAGGCCCTGCGCAATGTCGGCCACGTGTTGAAGGCGGCTGGGGCTGATTTCAAGGACGTCATCAAATGGGATATCGCCGTGGTCGCCGGGCATGACCTGCGTCAGGCGTTCGCGGCTTTTCAGGCCGAAGTGCCGGCCGTCAGCCCGCCGCCCGCGGTCGGCATGGCCTATGTCGCGGGCCTCGGCCGGCCGGAGTTTCTGATCGAGTTGCAGGCGATCGCCGTCGTTCCGGCCTAGCGCACCCGCTCCAGGATCGAGACGTAGTTGGCAACCGCGCCCCCGCCCATGTTGAACACCATGCCGAGCTTCGGATCAGGCAACTGCATGTCGCCGGCCTCGCCCGTCAGTTGCTTGGCGGCGATGACGTGCATCGACACGCCGGTCGCGCCGACCGGATGGCCCTTGGCCTTCAGCCCGCCCGACATATTGACCGGCAGGACACCGTCGCGCTGGGTCTTGCCGCTTAGAACCGCCGCTACGCCTTCGCCCGGACGGGCCAGGCCCATGGCCTCGACCGCCAGCAGTTCGGCAATGGTGAAGCAATCGTGGACCTCGGCAAAACTGATGTCGCCGACACCAGCGCCCGCCATGGCATAGGCGGCGTCGAACGCGCGGCGCGACCCCTCAAAAGCCACCGGGTCCTTGCGTGACAAGGGCAGGAAATCGTTGACCTGGACAGCGGCGCGGAAGCCGACGGCGCGTTTGACGTCACGCGCCATGTCCTCGCGTACCAGCACGATGGCGGCGGCGCCGTCCGAGACCAGCGAGCAATCGGTCATCTTTAGCGGCGGGGCGATCAGCGGGTTCTTGTCCGAGACCTCGCGGCAGAACTCGACGCTCAGGGCTTTGCGCAACTGGGCGTAGGGATTGCCCATGGCGGCGTGGTGATTCTTCGAGGCGATGACGGCCATGGCGTCGAGCGGATCGGTGTATTTGGCGCTATAGGCCTTGGCGAATTCGGCGAAGATCTGCGGGAACGACATCCCCGCCTCTTCTTTTTGGTAGCTGGCGGCGCCGAGTGCGCGCGTGACGGTGGCGCCATCGACCGCGGTCATTTTTTCGGCGCCGACGACCAGGGCGACCTTGACGCGGCCCGAGGCGATGGCGTCCATGGCGGCGTAGAGTGCGGCCGAGCCCGAAGCGCAGGCATTCTCGCAGCGCGTCGCCGGCTTGAAGCGTAGGGCGTCGTCGGCGCCCAGAATCATCGAGGCGCAAAACCCGTCGGGCACCATGCCGGCATTGAAATTGCCAAGCCACACGGCATCGACATCGGCGGCGGAGATGCCGGCGTCGGTCAAGGCTTCGCGCGCGGCGTCCTGGATCAGGTCTTCGAGCGAGCCGTCAAGACGGCCGAAACGGGTGTGGCCCCACCCGGCTATGAGCGATTTCATGGCGCAAACTCCCAAAGACGATCAGTGTCCTTATCGCCTCTGATGTAGGCAATTTCGTCTCTTTTGCAACCACAATCGCCTAAGCTTTGGGAATTTAGAAAGCGAAGAACGGCTGGGTTTGACCGGCGGCGCGCTTGCCGGCAATCGTCGTAAAGACACGCCGGCCGAAGAAGAAGGGCAGGCCGAAATCGAAACTGCCGCTGATCGGCGTGACGTTGGAGAAGGCGTTGGGGTCGCCCGCCAGGCCCGGCAATACCGCGTCGGCATCGGCGAAATTCTTGACATTGGTGATCGGCAGGCTGGCCGACTTGGTCAAACCGTTGGTACCGCTGAGCACCGGCGTAATGGTCAGGGTCGTCGCCGGACAATAGAAGCCCTTCAACTGACCGGTACAGGCGGTGATGGCGGAATCGGTGAACGACAGGAAGTTGGTGCCGCTGTCGATGAAGCTCTTGGCCAGGGTCGTTCCGTTGTAATTGGTGGTGATATAGCCCGAATTATTGACCAGCATGATCACCGAATCCCCGGCCAGGGCGTTATTGGTCTCGGTCTGGACGCCGAAATAGAGCGTGCCGTTCAGCGTTATCTGGCCCGCCGGATTGGGCGCCGGCAGGTCGACAACCGTGCCGTTATTGTCGGGCGAAGCCATCAGGGCCACCGGGTTCGGTACCTGCAGCGCCGAGCCGAGCGACATCTGGGTGCAGCCGGTGCTGGTACAGTCGTAATAGTAGGAATTGCTGGCCGAATTGCAGAAGGTGCCACAGTCGATCGAGCTTAGGCCGACGCCGATGACACCATTGGCGCCAAAATCCGAAACCGTATCGAGGGACGAGCCGCCGCCCGATGAACAGGCCGTGGGGACCGTGCCGAAATTGCCGTTGTCGCCGATGACCATGAGGTTGAGGCCGGCGACCTGTTCGCCGCCAATCGTCAGGTCGGCAGAACGCACCGAACCCCAGACATAGCCGTCGAGATATTGATAGCATTCGCCCAGTTGGCCGGTATTGCCAGCCTTGACGGCCAGGGCACTCAGCATGGTGGAATTAAGCGCGCCGCGCTGGAGGCGCAGGCCGGTCGAGCCGGTGTCGACGAGGACGTGATCGATCGTCTGGCAGGTTGTGGTGCTGCCGGGGGCGCAGATGGTGATCGTGGCGTAGGGAATATTGGCCTCGGCATTGGGTCCGAGCACCGCCGGGCCGCCGTCGACGACGATGGCCACGGAATTGCTCAAACTGCTGCTCGAGGACGAAGACGACGAAGAAGAGGATGAGGACGACGACGAGCTGCTGCTCGACGACGAACTCGACGAACTGCTGCTGGTGGTCGTGCCGCCGAAGCTGCCGCCCCCACCGTCACTGCCACCGCCGCCCCCGCAGGCGACCAGCAGCAAAAACAGCGACAGCGCCATCAGGCGCGCGGCTAAACCTTGCTTTGTCATTGGTGCCACGCCGCTCATTGCAGTCCCTCGATCGAGAAGCCCTGCGGCACTTGCTGCGGCAGATAGGCATAGCCCCATACGGCGCCGGGATGGCCGCCGGTTCGGACGATGAAGTCGAGATCGTCGCTGTGCAACGGCTTATGACGCCGGAAGCGGCCATTGGTTGCATTATCCGCCTGGAAGCGCGGGAAATAGTCGCCGAAAAGCGTCTTCAGGTCGGGGCGCGCCGGCCCTGACCACGCCACGGCGAATACCGTGCCGGCACCATTGGTGAATTCGCGGGTGACGGCGCCGCCATCGGCGGTCAGGTCGCTTTCGGTATAGGTGCCGACGGTGGTCGATTTCAGCCGCGCCTTGAAATGAGAAACGTCATTGTCGACCGAGGCGCGCGCCTGGCCAAGCCCCGCCTGGGCTGGCACAACGCTGAGGCTTAGCGCGAGGGCGGCGACGCCGGCAGCCAGAACGGCGGCCAGAGGGGGCACGATGCGTGGGGCCAGGGACGACATGCCGCGTTTCCTATACTCTACTCGATGACAGCCGCCGCTTGCGACCGGTCGCCATAGTCCACGGCAGATATGAAGAATGATTAAAGCGGAAGCGCCGCCCTTCCGCGGCGGACTTCACATCGTCTTCAAGGCGAAATTGCGGCCTGATGGTTTGCCGTGCTGATACGATGTTGCGAAGTCACAGATCGAGTCGCTCGCCGGGACCGATCGGCGCCGCGCAAGTTTTCGCCCTTATGTCGACAAGTGTTCGGTAATTGGCCGCCTGTTTCCCCAAATTGATCGCCTTGTCACGCCCCTCTCACACGAAGTTTATCCCTGTTCCGCTTTGAAACACGCGCTGTTTAGCGACAAGCCGGTCTTCCCTACTGAATCTTTATGCCCCCGCCGACATCTTGGGTGCAATGCAAGAGCGGCCTTCGCTCACTGCCTTCTCTCGAGTTTCCACCGCTTTATCGGTCTGGGCTCGGCGCTAATTGGCGCCGCGTCACTGCGATCAAGCCTGTTCAGTATCCGGGGTCCACAGAGGTTATCATGCTCCAATCCGGCACTTTCGACGTTCAAGGCGAAGACTTCACCGTCGCCGACATGCCAGCGGTCCCCACAGCCAAAGATATCGTTCCCGGCGTAAAGATCAGCCGGGCAGCGATCATCGGCAACTTCCCGCCACGCCAGTGCGGTCTGGCGACCTTCACCCGCGATATGTACAATTGCCTGGCGCACGCCCTGCCTCAGGCCAAGTGGGACGTTATCGCCATGACCGATCCGGGCGGCGAATACGATTACCCCGCCGAAGTCACCGATCAGGTGCCGCAGGACGATCAGAAGGCCTATCGCGCCCTGGCCGACAAGCTCAACAGCGACGGCACCGAGGTGATGTTCGTTCAGCACGAGTTCGGCATCTATGGCGGCCCCGCCGGTGCCTATCTGCTCGATTGCCTCGAACGCCTGAAAATGCCGATCGTCACCACCCTGCACACCGTGCTGGAAAATCCCAATCCCGACCAGCGCCGGGTGATGGAGCGCCTGATCCGCGTTTCGGCAACACTCGTCACCATGGCCCGCAAGGGCGCCGAAATCCTGCGCCGCGTCTACGCCGTACCGGAATCGAAGATCGCCATCGTGCCGCACGGCGCGCCGTCACGGCCGCTGAAGGACACCGGTGAATTCAAGGCCCTGCTCAACCTGACCGGCAAGAAGGTGCTGACCACCTTTGGCCTGCTGTCGCCGAACAAGGGCATCGAGACCATCATTTCGGCTCTGCCCCAGGTCGTCCGCGCCCATCCCGATACCGTTTATCTAGTCGTCGGCGCCACCCATCCGCACCTGATCCGCAATGAAGGTGAGGCCTATCGCGACAAGCTTAAGGCCATGGCCCGCGACCTTGGCGTCGAAAGCCACGTCCGCTTCGTCAATCGCTTCATCAATGACAACGACCTGGTCGATATCCTGCAAGCGACCGACATCTACGTCACGCCCTACCTGACCGAGACCCAGATCACCTCGGGCACGCTGAGCTATGCCATCGCGCTTGGCAAGCCGGTCGTCTCCACCCCGTACTGGCACGCGGCCGAAGCGCTGGCCGGCGGCATCGGCTCGATCTGCCCGTTTAACGACAGCGACGCCTTCGCCATGGCCATCAACAACCTGCTGGCCTCCGATAAGGCGCGTCAGTCGATGGCGATGCGCGCCTACATGTACGGCCTGTCGTCGCGCTGGTCGGCAGTCGCCCAGGCCTATGTCAATCGCGCCGAAGCCGACATCGTCAAGGCTCAAACCGAAGTGACGCGCATCCCGAACATGGGCCGCGCCCCACTGACGACGCAGTCCCTGACCTATATGACCGCGGCGCGCAAGGCGCTGGACGTCACCCCGTCGTGGCGGGCGCTTGAGCGCATGACCGATAATTGCGGCATCATCCAGCACGGCAAGTACCGCCTGCAGGATCGCAATCACGGCTACTGCGCCGACGATAATTGCCGCGCCCTGACCCTGGTGACGCGCCAGGTGACGTCCGAGGACGATACGCACAAGGTCGACCTGGCCTACGCCTACGCCGCCTTCGTCAACCACGCCTGGAACGAGGATACCGGCCGCTTCCGCAACTTCATGTCCTATGGCCGCGATTGGCTCGATGACGGCGGGTCGGACGACTGCTGCGCCCGCTGCTTCGAATCGCTGGTCGATACGGCGCGCTCGGAGCTGCCGTCGGACCTGAGGAATTGGGCCGTGGAACTCGGCAGCCGCATCCTGCCCAAGACCGCGCGCTGGACCTCGGTGCGTTCGCGCGCCGTGCTGATCCGCGCTCTGTCTCGCGCCCACGGTGTCATGGGATCGACCCGTGACATCAACGACATGATCGGCCACCTCGCCGGCGCCTTGCACGACCTCTACAAGACCTGCTCGTCGAAGGACCACATGTGGTGCGAGCCGACGCTTGCCTATGACAATGCCCGCCTGTCGGAAGGGCTGATCATTGGCGGCTATTTCCTGGGCGACAAGGCAATGATGGGCGACGGTGTCGATTCGCTCGAATGGCTGATGCGTCGCCAAAGCGACGCCGACAGTGGCCATTTCGTGCCGGTGCCGACCTCGCAGTTCAAGGAAGACGGCCCGTCCGATCCCCTGTTCGATCAGCAGCCACTGGAAGTGCTGGCCTCAATCGAAGCCTGCATGACGGCCGGCCGCCTGACCGGTGACGCCCTGTGGAAGGATGAGGCCCTGCGCGCCTTTGCCTGGTTCCACGGCGGCAACACGCTGAACCTCAGCATGATCAGCGACTGCGACGGTGGTTGTTTCGACGGCCTGACGCCCAACGGGGTCAATGAAAACCAGGGCGCGGAGTCGATCCTCGCCTATCACCAGAGCTGGTCCGCCCTGAAGGCCGGCCTGTAGTTTTGAACGTTGTAGACCACGCAGACTGAACCCGGTAGGATGACGCCCATCCTGCCGGGCCTCTGCTTTTCCAAAGGGGAAGTTCAATGCCCGACGCGCATCAGCCCGACACAGAGACTCAGAAAGAGTCCGCACGCGCCAACCGGACGAATACGGTGACCAAGACACAAGTCGAAATGAAGCATAGCCCGGTGACCCTGGGCGCCAATCCGGAACGCGTGGTCATCCTGCCGTTTCAGATTTCCATCAGTCCGCGCGATTCCGCCGTCGGCGCCATGTCGCGCGTGCAGCGCATCTGCGAGGCGATCTGCGCCATGGATGCCGAGACCTGCCGTCTGGAGCTCGACATCGTCAATCGCGACTTCACCGGCCGCCACTGGCAGACGCGCGGCATCTTCCTCGACCGCTTCAAGCAGATTCAGCAGTTGAACGGCGGCATGGAAACGATCGACGAGGATCACGCCGTGCTCATCGGCGCCTATTTCTCGCACGAATATTCCTATCAGGCCGCCGCGGTGATGAATCCCTCGGTCGTCGTCCACCCCGACCAGACCGGAGCGACCAACGGCGCCGTCAACTTCATCCTGTCGACGCGCACGGTCGGCGAAGGCCACATTTCGACCATATCCTTCCGCGAAGGCGTCTTTCATCCTGACGGCACGGTCGAAATCAAGCCGGAAACCGATTTCGCCGTCGCCGCCCGGCCCAAGCCCAATGCGCCCCAGGACGGGCCGGTCACGGTCTACAGCCATCAGGCCTGCCCAGTGTCGGAAACCGTGATCTTCCCGGTTACCCGCCAGCAGATCAACGGCCTTGAAGACCTGCGCATGCTCAAATTCACGGAGGACGATGGCTCGCAGATCTATCTGGGCACCTATACCGCCTATAATGGCCGCGAGACGGCGTGCGAATTGTTCGAAACCAGCGATTTCCGCTCGTTCAAGCTGTCGCCGTTCCGCGGCGCCGCCGCCCAGCACAAGGGCCTGGCCCTGTTCCCGAAACGCATCCATGGCCGCTACGCCGCCATTGGCCGGCTCGACCACGAGAGCCTCTACTACATGGAAAGCGACGATCGCACGGTGTGGAACAATGGCGACCGGCTGATGGGTCCGCAGGCGCCGTGGGAGTTGGTGCAGATGGGCAATTGCGGCGCGCCGATCGAGCTCGATGAAGGCTGGCTGGTGCTGACTCATGGCGTCGGCCCGGTGCGGCGCTATTCGCTGGGCGCGGCCCTGCTCGACAAGGACGATCCGCGAAAAGTCATCGCCCGCTCGCAGACGCCGCTACTGTCGCCGTCGGAAGATACGCGCGAAGGTTATGTGCCCAACGTCATCTATACCTGTGGCGCCTTGCGCGTCGGCGACCGTATCTTCCTGCCCTACGCCGTGGCCGATTCGAGCATTCATTTCTCGTCGGTGCAGATCAAGGACCTGCTGCACCATCTGGAAAGCTGAACAAGCGTCATTTCGACAGCAAAAACCCCCGGAGCCGATGGCGCCGGGGGTTTTTATATAGCTGGAGGCTCGAATTACTTTTCCGAGCCGACCTTGTGGACCTTCGGCGCCTTGCCGTTGCCGATGCGGCCCTCATTGCGCAACTGACGGCCCTTGTGCGCCATCTTGTCGTTGCCCATGGCTTCGCCCAGTTCTTCTTCGGCCGAACCGGCAGCTTCCTTGATGCTCGACTTCACATTGGACATGACCATTCTCCTTGACTGAATCTGCGCGGACAACCGCGTCCCAAGAAACGTAGCCGAAGGCGCGTAAAATTGACCCGCCAGCCTTTCCCTAGCGCGATAAAGAGCGAGTAAGACAGGCCTTTCTAAGCGCCGCAGAAGTGCCGCAACCCCTTACGAAATCAGTTGTTTAAGTGAACCCACCACCCTCTTTATGGGCTTTTTATAATCGTCTTATGGGCGACGCATGGCATCCTGAGAGGCCTCCCCGTAATCTGTCCCTATCACGCTCGCTGGGACTGCTCTGGGGCTCTTGCTCGCCCCCCGCCCCACCAGCCTAAGATCCTCGGAATAGTCCAAGCGAGCGTGAGCCCTATTTCCTCCCCCCAAAAATTTGACGGTCATTCCTCCCCAAACCCGAGAACCGTCAGGAGCCCCCAGATGATTTCCACCGCCACAAAGACGGCCGCCAATATCACCAAGGACCTGGCCGAAAACGACGTCAAGCATACGCTGAAGGACACTGCTCGCGATTTGCAGGACCGCGGCGCCGATGTCATCAACAATGCTTCCAGTTATGCCAATGAGGCCGGCGCCCGTGTGCGCGGCTTCGTCGATCGTACGGTCGATGACGTCAATCACGTCTCGCACAATGTCGAGAGTGAAATTCGCGGCAATCCCGTCCGCTCTTCGCTGATCGCGCTGGGAATCGGCTTCGCTTTGGGCGCCTTGCTGACCCGCCGTTAAGCAATTCGCCTGCGACAAGGCGGCGCGACTCTTCCCTGGTCGCGCCGCCTTTTCATTTTGCCGGAGCCGAACGGACATGCTGGCCAAGATCATCGAACTGCTCGCCGTCAATACCAATCTGCGCGCCTCAACGCCCTATCTGTTGCAGGTTGTGACGGCATTGGCGGCCCTGATCCTGATCGGGGCCTTTGCCTGTTCCCTAAGCGCCCTCGTCGTCGGTTTTGGTCTGTGGCTACTCTATGACGCTTTGCTGCAAGCCGGCTATCCGATGGCCGGTGCCTTAAGTGCGGCACTTGGCGTTTTCGTCGTCATCCTGGTCGTCGTCATTATCGCCGCACGCCGGCTGTGGGCCAATCTGCGCTACAACCTTTACCGCGTCATCGACGTCAACACGCCGCCAGCGGCGCGTGCTGTCAACAGCGCAACGACAGTGGCCTCGTCCTTCCTCACCGGACTGCTGCGTCGGCGTCGCGAGGCCCGCGCGGCCAAGGCGTGAGTGGGTCTTTTTGGCTTACGGGTTTTTTATAAATTGTCCGGACTCACTTATTGTTAGATTATCGGCGCACGCCTACCAATTTGGGCGTCTGGCCGTGAGTCCATAAGGGGGGCGTACCGTGACGAGCCGGACAGTGAGGTTTACCATTACCGGATTGTCCCAGGACAGCAACCGGGGTCCCGAGGGGACGCCATCCGCACCGCCCCACGGCGGGAACCGCGGCGAGTCGCAATGAAAATTCCCTGGGTCATGAGTCGCAAGGTTTTCTATCTCGCCTTTTTCTGCGTGATATCGGCGGCTCTGTGTACCTTCAGCGGCATCATGTACAACCAGTACACCAAGCTGCAGGTCCTCGACGAACACACCATCCATCAATACGAAGTCGTGCGTCAGACGCGCCTGGTGCTGGGCTCGATGGTCAATGAGGAAGCCGCTGTATGGGGTTACGCCCTGACCGGCAAGCGCGAGTTTCTCGATCCCTATTACGCCGCGGAATACCGCCTGCCCCACGCCGTGGTCGATCTGCGCGCCTCGATCTATGCAGAGCCGCATGCCTTTGCCGAGACCAATGGCTGGCTGACCGAGATCGACGAGTTGCGCAAGGAACTGCGCACCCAGGTCTCGAACATCGACGTCAATGGCAAGAGCGCCGTCAAGCCGGCCGATCTCGATCAGGAACGCGTCCAGATGGAGGAGGTCCGCAAGGTCATCGAGGCCAGTCTGAATACGCGCCTGGTGACGCTGCAGCAGGAGACCGACAAGGTCGAGGCCCAGCGCGACAACTTCGTCTACACCATGGTCATCGGCACTCTGTTGTCGGTCGGCATCCTGTTGATCGGCACGGTGACCATCATCCGTCTCGAACTGGCCAATGAAGCCGCTGAGGACGAGCGCAAGCGCGCCGAGCAACGCTTCCGCACGGTGATGGACGGCGTCAACGACGGGTTATGGGAATATAATTTCATCAATGGCGACCTCTACGCCTCCAAGGAATTCAAGGCGATGCTGGGCTTCGGCGAGGCCGAGCTGCCGAGCACGCTCGACGCCGTCCTGGCGCGTATCCACCCCGACGATCTGCCCGGCATGCTGGAACTGCGCAGCGCCTACGCCGCCCGAGAAGTCCCGACCTATACCAGCGTCTATCGCATGCGCCACAAGGACGGCACCTGGCGCTGGGTGCTGTCGCGCGGGGTCGGCGCCTGGGACAAGCACGGCGAGATCCGCACCCTGACCGGCTCGCACACCGACATCACCGAGCAAAAGCAGCGCGAGGAAGAACTGCGGCAACTGCATGCCGACATGGAAGCCTTCACCTATATCACCTCACACGACATGCGCTCGCCGCTCGTCAACCTCAAGGGTTTCTCGCACGAACTGCGCCTGGCGCTGACCGATATGACCGCCCTGCTCGAACCGCAGAAGAAAAAGCTCGGCGTCGGCAACTGGGACAAGGTCGAGACCATTCTGCGCCACGATATCCCCGAAGCCCTGGGCTTCATCGGCAATGCCGTCGACCGCATGGATACGCTGACGACGGCGATCCTCGACCTGTCGCGCATCGGCAAATACATCTATCGCGACGACGTCGTCGATGCCCGCGCCATCGTCGATAAATGCCTCGGCGCGCAAAGCTACGAGATCGGCAACAAACACATCGAGGTCGGTGTCGGTCCGCTGCCGAGCTTGGTCACCGATCCGGTGGCGCTGGAGCAGATCTTCTCCAACCTGATCGACAACGCCGTCAAATACCTGGCGCCCGATCGGCCCGGCCGTATCGACATCGCTTGCCACGAGACCGGCCGCGACTACATCTTCTCGGTGCGCGACAATGGCCGCGGCATCGAGCCCGAGGACGCGCAAAAGGTGTTTCACATCTTCCGCCGCGCCCGCAATACCGGCGATGTGCGCGGCCTGGGGCTCGGCATGGCCTTCGTCAAAGCCACGTTGCGCAAGCTTTCGGGCGCCATCTGGTTCGATTCGACCATCGATGCCGGCACCACCTTCTATTTCAGCCTGCCGAAGAAGCCGGCCCGGCCGGAAATGGCGTCTTACAAGACGGACACCGACGGCACGGATATTGCTGCTGGCGACGATGTCGCCCGGCAAGAGGCGGATAAGGGAGTCATCGCATGACACCACGTCTCGAAGAGCCGTTTTCAGTCGTCCTGATCGAGGACGACGAGGGCCACGCCCGCCTGATTCGCAAAAACCTTCAGCGCGGCGGCGTGGTCAATCCGATCCTGCACATTTCGCGCGGCGCCGACGCGTTGAAATACTTCTTCGAGGACGACCAGAGCGACCGCCACTACGACCGCGTCGTCATCGTCCTCGACCTCAACATGCCGGGCATCGACGGCTACGAAATCCTCAAGCGCCTGAAGGCGAGCGACCATACGCGCCGCATTCCGGTGATCGTGCTGACGACGACCGATACGCCCAAGGACATCGATCGCTGCTATGCGCTCGGCTGCAACGTCTTCATGACCAAACCCGTTGGATATGAGGATTTTTCAGAAGCGATTCGCAAATTAGGCCTTATGCTCACCATAGTTCAGGTTCCTCATAGCCACGAATGACGCCCGACGACTTCATGTCCCCGCCCGACCGTCCACACCGCGAAAGCGAGGCGCCTTCCGCGCCGCATTCCGGCATGCAGCACGTGCTGTATGTCGAGGATGATGCTGCGCTGGCGCGGCTGCTGCAGCGGCGACTGGGCCGGGTCGGGCTGACGATCGATACGGCCGGCACCGCCGAAGAGGCGCTCGACCTGGTGCGCGCTCAGGATTTCGACCTGCTGCTGGTCGACTACAACCTGCCGGGTATGAGCGGGCTCGACTTCCTGGAAAAACTGAAAGACCTGCCGCAGCCGCCGCCCGCCGTCATCCTGACCGTCGGTGGCGACGAGCGCATCGCGCTCGAAGCCCTGGAACGCGGGGCGGCCGATTACGCCGTCAAGGACGTCAACCAGACCTATCTCGACCTCTTGCCGGCGATCATGACCGCCGCCTTCACCAAGGAACGGCTGCTGCGTGAAAACGCCCGCCAGCGCGAGGAACTGACCCAGGCCAAGGAGCGCGCCGAAGCCGCCAACGAAGCCAAGACGCGCTTCCTGGCGACGATGAGCCACGAGATCCGCACGCCGATGAACGTCGTCACGGGTCTCGCCTCAATCCTGGCGCGCTCGGCGCTGAATTCCGAGCAAAAGCAGATTGTCGACACCCTGCGCACCAATGCCGACCTGCTGCTCAAGCTGATCAACGACCTGCTCGACATCAGCCGCATCGAGGACGACCGCATCCAGCTCGAAGCCATCCCGTTCCAGCCTTCGGCCATTCTCACCGATATCCGCGTCATGTTCGAGCAGGACATCGTCCGCAAGGGGCTGAAGCTGCGCGTCGGCGACGAAACCGCCGGCTTGACCTTGCTCGGCGACCGCACGCGGTTGCAGCAGGTACTGATGAACCTGGTCAGCAATGCGCTCAAATTCACCGATGCCGGCCATATCGCCATCGCCGCCCGCGCCGAACCCGCCGGTGAGAATGTCGATCTGCACTTCAGTGTCGGCGATTCGGGCATCGGCATCCCTCAAGACAAGTTGCCGGTGATCTTCGACAAGTCCCCCCAGGCCGACCAGACGATTCCCCGCCGCTATGGCGGCTCGGGGCTTGGCCTGTCGATCGCCCGCTCGCTGCTCGATCTGATGGGCGGCCAGATTAGCGTCGAAAGCCACGAGGGCCGCGGCTCGGCCTTCGACATTCGCCTGACCTTGCCGCGCGCCAGCGCCGAATTGCACCCGGCGCCCGAACATCCGAAACCGGCGATTTCCCGGCCGCAAAGCCACGAAAAGCCATGCGTGCTGATCGTCGAGGACTATGCGCCCAACATCATGGTGCTCAGCCTGATGCTCGAAGAACTGGGTTACGACACCCTGTCGGCGGTGTCGGGCCCCGAAGCGCTCGACATGGTGCGCGCGCAAGGCCGGCCGTTCCACGCCATCCTGATGGACGTGCAGATGCAGGGCATGGACGGGCTGGAAACCACTCACTGCATCCGCGAACTGGAAGCCTCGCTCGGCTATCGCCACACCATTATGGGCGTTACCGCTCATGCCCTGGCCGGCGACCGCGAACGCTGCCTGCAGGCCGGCATGGACGACTATATCGCCAAGCCCGTCCTGCCCGACATTCTGGCGCTCAAGCTCGGTAACGTGAAACCGGCTGTCGCGGCGCAGGCCTAATTCCCTTCAGCTTACACGGCCTTTACGGGCGCTTTAAGGCTTAGACACTGAGCCTTTGCAGCGTTGCGCCTATCGTCTGATGGAACCCGATTTCGAAAGGGAGTTCGTCATGACCGACACCACGCTTGAGCAGCAAAAGGCTGACCTGTCGCACGCCCCCGCCAGCGGCCCGGCAACGGCGACGATCATCAATAGCGACGTACCGGACGTGACGCCTCCGCCGCAACAGGCGCCGGAGGTCAATCCCGATCCGGTGCCCGAATCCAATCCCGACCTGCAACCCGAAATTCCGCCGGTCGAAAATCCCGATATCTGAGGCCTTCCCGATGCAACCGACGCCTTCCCCCTTCCCCGCACCCGTCCGTAATTCCAACGGCTCCCTACGTCAGCCCGCGGCGGATGCCGACTTTTATGACGACGAACTGCCGCCTGAACTGTTCGACCGCGAGGAAGATCTGGAAGACCTTCACGCCTTTATGCACACCCAGAGTTTTTCCGGCGAAGAGCTGTAACCGCCGGGATTGAAAGGATCATGTCATGAGCCAAGCCACAGTCACACGCAGTAGCGGCGGCGGTCTTTTGATGATGCTCGCCCTCGTCCTGCTGATCATCCTGGTCGCCGTCTGGTACGTCAACCTGCCCGGCCACACTACCGCTGAGACCAAGCTCGCCAGCACCGCCGATTCAGCCTCGCACGCCGTCACCAGCACCACCGACAAGCTGACGAGCCCCGAAACAAAGGAAAAGGCCAGCGCTGCCGCCTCCAGCATCGATACGGGCCTGAAGAAGGCCGGCAATGCCGCTTCGGCCGCCGTCAAAGAGGTCGGTAACGACATCAAGGCCGCGGTCAACGAGCAAAAGAAGCAAAACGCCGACCATCGCCCGGCCAAGGTCGACGACACTACGAATAACTAGGTTGATGAAAGGACGGCGATGAAAGGGATCATTCTATGGCTGGTGGGCGTGCCCATCCCGGTCATCATCCTGCTCTATCTGTTCCACGTTATCAATTGATGCGATCGGTCAAAGACGTTCCGGCAGTTTCCCCCCTGGCTGCCTTTGCACGCTTTGATCTCAACTGGGAGCAAGGCCTTTAAGGTCCTGCTCCCTTTTTGCCTTTACGAATGCCTTTCAGCGGTTTGCACCCGAGATGAGTTTTGATAAGACATATCCTATGTCAGCCGATGATCAGACGCCCACGCCCTCGCACGACGAGATCCGCGAATATCTGCATCGGCAGATGCTGTCGTCGGTGTCGCACGATTTAAAGACGCCACTGGCGACCATCATCGGTTCCCTCGAAGTCATGACCATGCTGTCGGACAAGCTGCCGGAAGAAAAGAAGAAATCGCTGATTTCTTCGGCCCTGACCGAGGCTTTCCGGCTCGACTACTTCATCACCAACATCCTCGACATGGCCAAGTTCGAGGCCCACGCCGTCAAGCCGCGCTTCGAGGTGACGCGTCTGTCGCAGTTGATCAACGATTCGCTGACGCGCCTCGGGCCCCTTAAAACCCGTGGCGAGATCGATATCCGCCCACTGACCTCGCAGGACGAACTGCGCACCGACCCGATGCTCGGCAGCCGGGCCATCGGCCTGGTCATTCACAATGCCTTCAAGCACGGCGCGGCGCGCGGCGGCGCCGAGGCGGCCCGGGTCGAGGTCGAATACGGGGTGTGGCCGCACGAGGCCTTCGTGCGCGTGCGCGACCATGGCGACGGCATTCCCGTCGACAAGCAGGCGTCTGTCTTCGATAAATATATGCGCCTGACCCGCGCGGATCAGCAGAACGCCGGCACGGGCCTTGGCCTGACCATCTGCCAGCACATCATGCACGAACTGACCGGCCGCATCGACGTCACCAATCACCCCGACGGCGGCGCCATGTTCACCCTGCACTTCACCGACCAGCATCGGTAAGTTTTCAGAGATTTAGCTACAAAAAAGCACGAACAACCGGCAGTGGCGGTTTCGTGCTTTTTGCATTTCGGTTTCGTCGAATGCCGGCTTGCTGCTCATTTAAACCCACTGAACTCCAGGCAACAAAAAACCGGCCGTTTCCGGCCGGCTTTTTATGGGTTTGCCGCTTCGCTTAAAGCGGCGGATTGGCGCTGCGGCCCGTAATCATCCGGTACACCAGCGAGGCGATAAACAGGATGACGAAGACTACGGCGATGAACTTGGCGATATCGGCGAAAGTACCGGCGAGGCCGGTAAAGCCGAAGAACGCCGAGACCACGGCCAGGATGAAGAAGGTGACGATCCAGTTCAGCATAGCGTTCTCCTGAAAGGTTATTCCACAGCGGGACGATGCCGGGAGTACAGTTTCAGGCTAACCAATGGCCGGTAAAATAACAAAACCGGCGTGGCATTTATCCGTAAGATTTGGATAAGCGCCACGCCGGCTATGCTTGTTAGACACCCGTTATTTCTAGTGCACCATGTCGAGGCGGTAGCCGATGCCCGACTCCGAGACGATGGCCTTGCCCAGGCCTTCGCGGGTTTCGAGCTTTTCGCGGACCTGGCCGATATAGACGCGCAGATACTGCGTGTCCTCCAGGTGCGCCGGGCCCCACACTTCCTTGAGGATCTGCTTGTGGGTCAGCATGCGGCCGCGATTGATCAGGAAATAGCGCAGCAGGTCGTATTCCTTCGGCGTAAAGGCGACGCGCTCGCCGTCGATATAGACTTCGTGGCGGACCATATCCATACGGATCGGGCCGTGGATGATTTCGGGCTCGCCGACCTCCTTGACCGCCCATTTGCGCAGATTGGCGTTGATGCGCGCCAGCAGCACTTCGGCGGAAAACGGCTTGGTGACGTAGTCGTCGGCGCCGGTGTTGAGCGCCGGCGCGGCATCGGCGTCTTCGGAACGCGCGGTCAGGACGACGATCGGCACGTTCGACCATTCGCGAATCTTGGTGATGACTTCCTTGCCGTCGATGTCGGGCAAGCCGAGGTCGAGCAGGATGAGATCGGGGCGGACCGAAGCACTCAGGCGCAAAGCTTGTTTGCCGCTGTCGCACTCACAAACCTTGAAGTCCGCCGCATCAAGAAAAATGCTCAACATTTTGCGGATTTCTTCTTCGTCATCCACTATGAGAACCGTATTTTTCTTTTCTAGCATTCCGTGATTACCTGTGCGTGGTTTGAGACGGGATCCACTCTTGGGCGCAGTGAGTGAGCTAAAGAGGCTTAGTCGCCGAAAAATAAAAATTAAATGCGGTAGCCCCAATCCTCATATAGGCATGGGCATAGGGGTTTAAAGGCTGGCGGCAAAGCGGTGATAATAAACCGCATCTTTTTCAGCGAATTGCCGCCGCCTTGAGGCTGTCCACCGCACCCGCTCGGGCGAAGGCGCGGCCCCCGGCGTCGAACAGATAGCCCTCGCCCTCATCGAAGGTCAGGCCAAGCTGTTCGCCGGTGACGATGCGCTGGGCGGCCGGCAACAGGGCCGTCAGCGGCAGGCGCGTGCCGGCCAGCAGACCGTGGACGCTGATCGTCGCGCCCAAAAGCTCGCTGATATCGACTTCGAAGGCGATGAGGTTGCGGCCGGCGCCCTTGCGGCCACCGGCGTGCGGATGCAGGGCGTCGGGTCGTACGCCGACGGTAACGCGATCACCCGGCTGAGCCGCCGCGTCCGTGGCTTCTTCTGCGCCGACGGCGATCCTGATCTCGGCCCCATTATCCAGCCGCACCCGCGCCTTGCCGGCGTCGACGGCGATCAACTCACCCGGAATGAGATTGATGCGCGGCGCGCCTAAAAACCCGGCAACGAACAGGTTTTTCGGTGCGTGATAGACGTCGTGCGGCGTGCCGACCTGCTCGACCCGCCCCTGGCTGAGGACGATGATGCGGTCGGCCAGGGTCATGGCCTCGACCTGGTCGTGCGTGACATAGATGGTCGTCGTCTTGAGCTCGCGATGCAGACGGGCAAATTCCAAGCGCATATGGGCACGCAATCCGGCATCGAGATTGGACAGAGGCTCGTCGAGCAGCAGCAATTGCGGCTGGCGCACGATGGCGCGGCCGATGGCGACGCGCTGGCGCTGGCCGCCCGACAATTCCTTCGGTTTGCGCTTCAGCAAGGTCTCGATATCGAGCAGTTGCGCCGCCTTCTCGACCGCGGCTCTGATCTCCGCTTGGGGCCGTTTGGCGACGCGCAGCGCAAACGCCATATTCTCGAAGACGTCGAGATGGGGATAGAGCGCATAGGACTGGAAGACCATGGCGACGCCGCGTTCGGCCGGCGACGTGCCGATGGCGTCGCGGCCATCGATGCGCACCTCGCCGCGTGAAGGATCGTCGAGGCCGGCGATGATGCGCAGCAGGGTCGACTTGCCGCAGCCCGAAGGGCCGACGACAACGCAGAATTCCCCGGCGGCGATGTCGAGATCTATGCCTTCGAGGATGCGCTGCCCGCCATAGGCCTTATCCAGTCCCCTGAGTGCAACGGCGGCCATGCGTATCCTTCACATCGTTATCTCAGTTTAGGCGACAGGCGGATAAGCGGCAAGATAAGGCCGCTGCAAAAGCAGTGTAAATTCATGCAAATAGTTCACCCCGCATCTTGGATAAACCGCACATCCGTGGCGCGTTTTATGATGATTACGTCACAAATGTGCCCTTTTTGCATCTCGCGGCGCAATATTATTTCCGTCATGTCACCGTAACGAAAGTGGCGCGTACCGCCCTTAGACCGGGACATCCTGCGGGTCGCCGTCGCGACTCGCAGGGTTGCAAAGTCTGGGGATTATCAACATGCTCAATCGTTACAAGCTGAGCGCGGCCGCTGCTGCGCTCCTGGTGCTGGCCGCTCCCGCGGCGGTCTATGCCCAGCAAACCACCGCCGCGCTGCGCGGTGTCGTCACCGACGCCTCGGGTGCGCCGGTCGCCAACGCCCGCGTCACTATCGTCCATACGCCATCAGGCACCCGTGACGTGCTGCGCACCGACGCCGCCGGCAATTACGAAGCCACCGGCCTGAAGGTCGGCGGTCCCTACGAAGTCGATGTCGAGGCCAGCGGCCAGTCGGCCAGCAAGACCACCGGCGTCTATCTGAACCTCGGCGATCAGCAAAAGCTCGACGTCGCCCTGCAGACCGGCCCGACCGTCGTCACCGTCGTCGGCAAGCGCGCCACCTTGTCAAACCCCGGTTCGCGGACGACGATACGCCGCGACGCCATCGACGGCGTCGTCACCCTCAAGCGCGACCTGCGCGAAGTCGCCCGCCGCGACCCGCTGACCCAGCTTGACCCCGAAACCCGCGGCACCGGTCCGTCGGGCGGCATGTATATCGCGGGTTCGGCACCGCGCGCCAACCGCATCACCATCGATGGCGTGCGCTCGTCGGACGACTTCGGCCTCAACACCGGCGGCCTGTCGACCAATCTCGGCCCGATCTCGCTGGAAGCCGTCGAACAGATGACGGTTCAGGCCGTGCCGGCCGACGTCGAAGAAGGCGACTTCACCGGCGGCGCGCTCAACCTCGTCCTGCGTTCGGGCACCAACAGCTTCCACGGGTCGCTGTTCGACGAATTCCGCAGCAAGTCGTGGAACCAGAACCAGTTGTATCACCCCGATACCGGCGTCACCAACCGCCTGACGCTTTACGTGCCGGACAAGAACTACGGCCTGTTCTTTTCGGGCCCGATCCTGAAGAATACCCTGTTCTTCGCTGTTTCCTATGAAGACTTCACCTCGGCCAGCGTCGTCGGCGCCGGTCCGTCCGGCGAAGGCTTCGGCACCACCCTGACCAATGGCGGTGCACCGTTTACCCAGGCCCAGCTCGACGCCCTGCTGGCGCCGTGGTCGGGCTATGCGGCCTCAAGCAAGCTCAATCCGGGGACGATCCCCAACACGACGCCGTTCAAGGACGAGAAGTACTCCTTGAAGCTCGACTGGAACATCATGGACGGCCAGCGCGGTTCGTTCACCTACCGCCACGCCTATTCCTTCCTGTGGAAGGGGTCGCCGGCCTCGACCTCCAGCCTGTTCCTCAACACCAACTGGTACACCCAGCCGGAAAACGAGGACAATTACGCTTACCAGCTCAACTCGAAGTGGACCGACAAGTTCTCGACCGAAATGCGCCTGGCCATCCGCAACTATCAACGCGGCCAGACTCCGCCGGAAGGCCAGGGCTTCGCCAATATCCAGGTCTGCGATGACGGCGGCGCCGGCAACGCCTTCCGCAGCTGTGGCTCGGGCTTCCTGACCCTGAACTTCGGTCCGGACCAGTTCCGCCAGGCCAATGTGCTGAAGACGACCGACAATGCGCTGTCGCTGGTCGGCACCTATGCCGATGCCGGCCACTCGATCAAGGGCGGCTATCAGGCCAAGCTGATCCACGTCTACAACCTGTTCGATGCCCAGGCCAACGGCGTCTACTTCTTCGACAACTCGACGGACTTCGCCAGCGGCACCGTCGATCAGCTGCAATACACCAACAACCCGTCGGGCGACGTCAACAAGACGGCGGCGCGCTTCCACTATATGAACTCGACCCTGTTCGCTCAGGACACGTTCGACATCTTGCCGAACACCACCCTGAACTACGGTCTGCGTTACGACATGTGGAACATGGCGGACAAGCCGGCGCTGAACCCCAACTTCACCGCCCGTAACGGCTACAGCAATCAGGGCACCTATAACGGCCTGAACGTGCTGGAACCGCGCCTGGGCGTAAAGTGGCACAACGATGCTTTCGACGCTTCGGGCAGCTTCGGCCTGTACACCGGCGGCCTGCCGGACGTCTTTCTGTCGAACCGCTTCGGCAATACCGGCATCCTGACGGCGTCGTTCACCCTGCAACGTACCGCCACCGGCTTTACCGAAACCAATTCGGGCACGACCTTTGCCGCCAACGACCCGACCGTCACCGCGCTGATGAACGTCAACAAGTCGGACGCCAGCTTCGCCCAGGGCATCCCGTCGTCGCTGACGGGGCCGCTTCTGGCGCTCAATCCGGCCCTGGTCCGCGTCGCCAACACCAACTCGCTGGCGCCGGGCTTCAAGATGCCGTCGGATTGGAAGTTCAACTTCGCCGGCCATTGGCATACACCTTTCTACGGCGTGACGCTGGGCGTCGACGGCGTCCTGGTGAAGAGCAATACCGGCCTGGCCTTCAAGGACGTTCGCGCCCGGCCGCTGGTCGTCAATGGCGTGCAACAGCTGACGCCGGACGGCCGTATGCGCTATGACGGCCTGGTCGTCGGCGCCACCTCGGGCACCACGCTCGATCAGAAGAACCAGTCGATCTACGCGGCGCGTCAGGCCGCCGGGCTCGACGTCGCCAAGAATGCCGACGGCACGCCGGACTACGATCTGGCCAATGTCGGCACCGGCTACGATATTCAGGCCTACAATCCAGGCATCCAGTCGACTTCGGCGACGGTGGCCCTGTCGGCTCAGGACTCGTTCGACGGCCGCTGGATCTCCAAGGCCGACCACCTCGATGTGTCGGCGGCGTTGACCCATCAGGACACCAACCAGTATGGTGGCCTGCCGGAATTCGCCACCACCGACTGCTGCGGCGGTTCGAGCTATGGCGACCAGTACGCGCTGTCGGACCCGAATGCCCCGACCAAGGGCCATTCAAGCTATGAAGTCCGCAACGGCACCAAGTTGAACGTCAACTACAAGGCGGAGTTCTTCCAGGACAGCCCGACGACCTTCACCCTGTTCGGCGATCTGCACGAAGGCCGTCCGGTCAACTTCTACGTCTCGGACGCCTCGACCTCGTCGCGCGGCCAGACCTTCGGCGTGGTCTCGACCAACGAGCTGGCCTTCATCCCGCAGATGACGACCGCCGATGCCGCCAACCCGCTGAAGTTCATGACCGGCACCGTTCCGGTCTACTTCAAGACCGCGGCCGACCTCGCCAACCTGCAAAAGCTGGTGGCGCAGTTCAACCTGCCGACCGGCATCCAGTCCAAGGGCACGCACCGCAACCCGGACGTCAAGCGCTGGGACCTGCACGTCGCCCAAGACGTCAAGATGCCGTGGTTCGAAGGCCATCGCCTGACGGCCTCGATGGACGTCTACAACCTCGGCAACCTACTCAACAAAAAGTGGGGCAATGTCGCCGAATATGGCGACGGCCGCGCCGGCACGCCGATCTACAAGGTCGCCTGTACCGACGCCAGCGGGGCGGTGGCTGCGGCCAGCAACCCGGTGTGCGCAGGCTATCAGATTAGCAGCGTCTCAACGACCTTCGGCACGCCGACGGTCAACCAGTACGCCTCGCTGTATCAGGTCATGTTCGGTCTGAAGTACGCCTTCTAAGCACCAGCATTCAAACAACGACTATGAAGGAGCGTCCCGCATGGGGCGCTCCTTTATTTTTGGCCGCGGGCTTGCCGATTTCATCCTTACGGCGTCTGGCGCAACAATGGACCCTAACGAAACCGCGTAAGGAGACACACCATGTTAGGTACGATATTACTCATCGTCCTGGTTCTGGCCGTGGTCGGCGCGTTGCCGACCTGGGGCTACAGCAATGGCTGGGGCTATTATCCGTCCGGCGGCATCGGCGCCATTCTGCTGATCGTCGTCATCCTGATGCTGATCGGGCGAATATAGACGCCCCACATTGAGCTCAAAACAATGGTCAACCGCCCGTCAGCGACATGGTTCGCGACGGGCGGTGTTGTTTTTCGGGCTCGGTCACGCCAACGGCCGCGATGAAGAAGTCGTGCGCCTTGGGCTTGTGGCGCAGGGCATTGGCCAGGGTTTCGGCCAAGGCCACCTCATCGCCCGCACGCAGCGCGGGGCTAAAATCGACGCTATCGTCCTGGCCCAGACACATGAACATCTTGCCCGTACAGGTGACGCGAACCCGGTTGCAGGTGTCGCAGAAATTATGGCTGAGCGGGGTGATCAGGCCAAGCCGCCCGCCGGTTTCCTCAACCCGCAGATAGCGCGACGGCCCGCCGGTCGTATCGGCCAGCGGCGTCAGCGTCCAGAAGGCCGACAAGTCCTCGCGCACGGTGCCCAACGAGACGAATTGCGGCTCGCGCACGAAATCTTCGCCGAGCGGCATGGTCTCGATCAGCGACACGTCCATGCCGCGCGCATGCGCAAAGGCGATGATGTCCGGCAATTCGGCGCGATTGTCCTGCTGCAGGGCAACGACGTTGAGCTTGACGCGGATGCCGGCGGCCTGAGCCGCCTCGATGCCGTTGAGCACCTTCGCCAAGTCGCCACCGCGGGTGACACGGCGATAGACGTCGGGCTTTAGGCTATCGCACGACACATTGATGCGGCGGATACCGGCCTCAACCAGCTTGGGCACGGCGCCTTCGAGCAGCGTGCCGTTGGTCGTCAGGGTCAGTTCCTTGAGCCCGAGCGCCGGGCCTTGAGCGCCCAAACGCACGAGGAAATCGAGCACGCCCTTGCGCACCAAGGGTTCGCCACCGGTGATGCGCAGCCGCTCGACGCCTTGCGCAATCAGGAACAGAGCCAGACGCTCCATCTCTTCCCAGTTCAACAGGTCGGCGCGCGGCAGGAAGGTCTGATGCTCGCTCATGCAGTAGGTGCAGCGCAGATCACAGCGGTCGGTGACCGACAGCCGCACATAGGAGATACGTCGGCCGAAGCCGTCGATCAGGCCGGATGTCGATGGCATAGCTTCGGAAAGGGACGCGGGCACCTGAGCATTCATGGGCAAACCCTACCCCCTCGCCGCCCGGGCGACAAGCCACCGACCAAAGGCCGCGCTGTATGAATGTAAAATACTGATTGGGATTTGATTTGCGTGACCGCCGCGACATTGCGCGTCAAGGTGGTCGTGATAGCATTGGACGGTCCGGGCGGGGCAACCATCAAAGGGAGACCCACTATGTCCATGACCAAAGATGCCAGCCATCAGTCGCTCGACATCAACCTCGGCCGCGTCATCGAGCTGTTTATCGAAGGCGATATCCCCATCGAAACGGCGCGCGAGAACATCTGCAAACACTTTCACGGCAAGCACGTCGCCGAGAACCGCGCGGCGCTGGAAACCTATGTCAACAATGTGCTCGACATGGTGCGAACCGGCGAACTGGAGCCCGTCCAGGCGCGCAACGGCCTGGTCACCGCCGCGGCCAAGGCGGAAAAAGGCGATCCGGCTTTTGCCAGCCTGATCAAGACCCAGGCAGGTCCGAGCAAGGTCTTCAAGAAGTAGGATTTAGAGGCGGACCGAAAGGCCCGCCTTTTTCGTTGACGCCTCACGTTTTTCCCAAAAGTGGCGTCCACTTTTGGGTGCGAGGCTATTTCTTCTTGGGTTCCGGCCACAGCCGGTCGTCGTGCGGGATCGGCCGGTAGGCGTGGCGCTTGGCCAGACGTTCGTGCCAGTAGCCGTCATAGTCGGCAATCGCCTGCATCTCGACCTCGTCGTGGTCGTGGCTCATGGCGACTTCGAGATAGGTCGCCATGTTGCGCAGGTCGGGCTCGGGCCGTTTGCCGTCGCGGAAGTCCTGCCACATCTGCGCGTAGAGCCGCTCCAGACCCTTGACCAGATTGGGCGTGTCGAACAGCACGCAGCTGTCGCGATTGGCCTTCAGCCGCGCCTTGTAGCCTTCGATGCGCGTGCGGTCACGGCCGATGGCCACGGCCTGGTCGACGAAGTCTTGCGGCCGCGTCGTCACCAGCTCCGGCAGGCCGGCGGCACGGACCAGCGAGCCGCAGACGCGCGAGGCGAACGAGCGGCCCGACAGGGTCAATACCGGCACCCCCATCCACAGCGCGTCCGAGCACGTCGTGTGGGCGCCATAGGGCGTGGTGTCGAGGAACAGGTCGGCCAGCGGATAGCGCGCCAGATGGTGCGGGTTGGCCATCTTGGCCGCGAAGATGATGCGTTCGGGATCGATGCCGCGGGCCTCGGCGTAGCGCTTGAGGTTGCCGTGCGACAGCTCCGCCCCGCTCAGCAGCCACAGCACGCTGTCCGGCACGCGGCGCAGGATGTCAAGCCAGCGTTCGAAGGTGAACTTGGTGATCTTGTGCGTGCCGTTAAAGCAGCAAAAGACGAAGGCGTTTTCCGGCAGGCCGACCTCGGCCCGCGTCGGCTGGGTGTCGGCGACGACGCGCTGGCGGTTGTTCGGCTGGTAGCAGTCGATGCGCTCGACCTTTTCCGAATAGTATTTCTCGCTGTCGGCCGGAATGATCCACTCGTCGGCGATGATGTAGTGGTGGTAGGGCGAACCCAATGAGCCCGGAAAGCCCAGCCAGTTGACGATGACCGGCGCCGGCCGCAGCGCCAAGGTCTTGATGCGGCCGTCGCGGGTATAGCCGTTGACGTCGATCAGGACCTGGATGCCGTCATCGGCCATGCGCCTTGCGGCGGTGACATCGTCCATGCCGGTGATGTCGATGAAATGGTCACTGTGGGCAACATAGTGCTGCTGGATCGGATCGTTATCGGCCTTGATGCCGCAATAGTAGCTGAAGACCTCGACCTTTGAGCGGTCGTGCAGCCCCATGATCTCGTACATCAGATGCCCGATGGCGTGTTCGCGCAGGTCGGACGACAGGTAGCCGATGCGGATGCGGCCGTCGGTGGCGTTTTCCGCCGCCCAGTGATTGGTGATGATATCGGCGACCGGCGTGCCGACATCGTTGAGATTGTACTGCCAGCTCAGCGCCAGCTGATACATCGGATCGTCGGTATAGGCATCGATCGACAGCGGCGAAATGCCCTTCAGCAGCTGTTCGCGGCTGACGCGCTCCAACGGCTGGATGGTCGGCCAGGCGCATTGGCGCTGGCGCGCGGCGATCAGGTGCTGGGCCGGCTCGCGCTGCACCGGATCGATCTCCAGGCTGAGCTTCAGCGTATTTTCGGTGGCCTCGTCCTGTTGTGAGCCCTCAAGTACGCGCGCCATCTGGTTCAGCGCCATGGTCTTGTGGGTGATGGCCGAGCCCGTGACCTGGTTCAGCCGGCCGGTGATGGCGTCCCACTGCAGCACGGCGGACTGGTTGTTGCCCAGACGCTCATAGACGCGGCCAAGATTGATATAGGCCGGAAAGAAGTCGGGATTGAGGGCGACCGCGTGTTCGAACAACAGACGCGCCCGATCGAGCTGATCGAGGTCGGTCAGGATGACGCCGAGATTGAACAGCACGGCGTAGATCAGCGGATTGTCGCCGTTGTGGGCGATGAATTGATCGTAGAGCCCGACGACCGCGTGGACATCGCTCGGCTTGAGCTGCTCGGCGATATTGATGAGTTCCAGGACGCTGAGATCCCGGGCTGTCGCCCGATTCACCACATCCGCGAAATTACCCTGATACATGTCGTGCCTGATTCGCTGTTTCCACCTCAGGGTAACGCCCTCAGGCCGGTTGTAAAGCGCAGCAAAAAGCCCACCATTTGGTGGGCTTTCGCAGACCCAAAATTAGACGAAAAAGCCTTACAGAACCCCGACCTGCGACGCCGACATGGCGTTCAGCTGGGTATCGGTCAGCGCCGCCGCCTGGGTCGCCGTCAGATGCGACAGGTTGGTCGTCGTCAGGGCCTGGATCGCGGTCGTCGACAGATTGGCGACCGTCGTCGTCGTCAGCGCCGCAAAGGTCGTGGTTGAGACCGCATTGACCTGGGTCGAGGTCAGGGCCGCGGCCTGACCGGCGGACAGGCCCGAAAGCGTCGTCGTCGACAACGAACCGAACTGAGTCGAGGTGAAGCCGCCGACCTGAACCGTCGACAGAGAATGAACTTGGGCCGACAACAGGCCGGTCAACTGCGTCGTCGTCAGGTTGCCGATGGTCCCCGAGGTCAGCCCGGCCAGCGACGTCGTCGCCAGCACCCCGACCTGGGTCGAGCTGAGCCCACCCAACTGCGTCGTCGTCAGATTGCCGAGCACGGTCGAGGTCAGGCCTGACAAGGTCTTGACCGCCAAACCACCGACCTGGGTCGAGGCGAGCGAGGTCAGGTTGGTCGTCGTCAGGGCTGACAGGTCGCTGGTCGACAGGCCGAGTGCCTGGGTCGTGGTGATGGCGCCCAGTTGCGTCGTCGACAGCGACGCGAACGTCGTCGTGCTCAGCGCCGTCACCTGGGTGGCGGTAAAGCCCGGAATATTGGTCGAAGTGATGCCGCTGGCCTGGCCGGCCGACAGCGCGCCGACCGAGGCGGCCGACAAGGCGCCCAACTGCGTGGTGTTGAGCGTGCCGACCTGGGTCGAGGTCAGGCCGCCGAACTGATTGATCGGCAGGGCTTTCAGGGTCGTCGTCGACAGGCCCGAGACCTGGGTCGTGGTCAGCGAACCGACCACCGTCGTCGTCAGCCCGCCCAGCGCCGAGGTCGCCAGACCGTTCAACTGCGTTGTCGACAGGTTGTCTGCCTGGGTCGTCGTCAGGGCGCCCAACTGGGTCGAGGTAAAGGCCGCGACCTGGGTGGCGCCAAGGCCGGTCAGGGCCGTCGTCGTCAGCGCTGCCACCGCCGTGGTCGACAGGACCGAGACGCGGGTCAGGGCCAAGCCGCCGACCTGGGTCGAGTTGAGCGCGCCGGCGGCGGCGGCGGTCACCGCGTGGAAAGCGGTCGTCGTCAGGCCGTTCAGCTGGGTGGCGTTGAGTGCCGCCAGCGACGTGCTCGACAAGGCGGTGATTTCGGTCGAGGACACGCCGCCCAATTGGGTGGTCGACAGGCTGGAGAAGTTGGTCGAGGTCAGTTCGGCCAGGTTGGCACTGCCGAGTGCCGTGATCTGGTCGGGCGTCAGCTTGCTAAGCTGCGCCGTCGACAACTGGTCGATATCGGTGGTCGAGAACCCGGCCAGGGCCGCCGTCGCCAGGGCCGAGATCTTGGTCGAGGAAATGCCACCGACCTGGGTCGTGGTCAGCGCGCTCAATTGCGACGAATTCAGCGCCGCCAGAGCGTTGGTCGACAGCGAATTCAGCTGCGTGGTGTTAAGCGCCGCCAACTGCGTATTGGTGACGCGCTGCGCCTGGGCGACCGACAGGCCGGCGAGCGCCGTCGAGGTCAGGGCGGCGAACTGGGTCGAGTTGAGCGTCGTCACCTGGGTCGTCGTCAGGCCGGTGACTTGCGATGAGGTCACGCCGCCGATCTGCGTCGTCGTCAGATTGGTGACGTCCGACGTCGTCAGGGCCGATACCTGGGCGGCGGCGATCGCGCCCAACTGGCTCGAGGTCAGGGCGCCGACCTGGGTCGTCGTCAGGCGGCCAAGCTGGGTTGAGCTCAGGCCCGCCACCTGCGACGTCGTCAGATTGGTGATGTCGGTGGTCGACAGCTCGTTGAGGTCGGTCGAGGTCAGAGCGTTCAGCTGCGCCGTCTTCAGCGCCGCCACCTGGGTCGTTGACAGGGCGTCGATCTGGGTCGTGCCCAGCACACCCAGCAACGTCGTGCTGAGCGCGGCGATGTGGGTGGTGTTCAGCCCCGTGACCTGGGTCGTCGTCAGGCCGGTGACCTGGGTCGTGGCCAGGGCGCCGATGGCGGTCGCCGAGGCGGCGTTTAGGCTGGCGGGCGTCAGGGCGCCAAGCTGGGTCGTATTCAGCGACGCCAACTGATCGCCGGTCAAAGCACCGGCCAGCGTCGCGGTCAGGTTGGCGGCGTCGGTCGTCGACAGACCGGCCAGGCCGGTCGACTTCAACGCGCCGAATTGCGCCGTCGATAAGGTGTTGAACTGGGTCGAGGTCAGGGCGCCGACGGCGGTCGAGGTCAGGCCGCCGACCTGGGTCGCCGACAGGTTACCGATGACCGTGGTCGACAGCGCCGCGACTTCGGTGGTCGTCAGCTGCGCCAGGTTGGTCGTCGAAATCGCCTTGGTTTGGGTGGCGTTCAGTTCGGGAACGAGGGTGGTCGCCACCGCCGAAAACTGCGTCGTCGTCAGCCCGCCGATGGCGGTGGCCGTCAGCCCTGCGGCCTGGCCCGCGGTCAGGGCGTTGATATTGGTCGTCGACAGCTGCCCCAGTTGCGTCGAACTGATGCTGGCGATCTGGGTCGAGGTCAGCCCGCCCAGCTGGGTCGTCGTCACCAGGCCGATATCGGTCGTGGTCATGCCCTTGACCTGATCGGCCGACAGCTTGCCGAACTGGGCCGAGGTCAGCGACTGGAACTGGGTGTTGGCCAGCGCCCCGACCTCGGCGCCGGTCAAGCCGGAGAGCTGGGTGGTGTCGAGGCCGCTCACCGCCGTGGTCGACAACTGCGCCAGTTGCGCCGTCAGCAGCACCGACAACTGCGATGAGGTGAACGCCACCTGCCCCGTCGCCAGATAGCCGATCTGGGTCGTCGACATCGCCTTGACCTGGCTGCCTGTCAGCGACTTGATCTGGGTGGTGCTGAGGGCGCCGAGCTGCGTCGTCGACAGGACATTGACCCCGGCAGTCGATACCGCGGCGATCTGGGTCGCCACCATGCCGGAGACCTGGGTCGTCGTCAGGGCGCTGATAAAGGTCGTGCTGAGATTGGCGATCTGCGACGCCGACAGGCCGGTAATGGAAGTCACCACGAAAACCCCTGTGTTTGGCCCTGACGCGGGCGCAAATATGGTGAGCGAAATATTTACAGATGCGGTAAATTTAGGGTTAAATTGCCCCAATCGGCGGCGCCCAGGCCTTGAAAATCAAAGCGCGGCGCGATCCGCCCGCATTTTGCGCATGTCGAAATTGACATGATTCTGCCATTCGCGTGACTCGCGAAAAGGGCCCGCCGCAGCGAGCCCCTTCCTTTATTACCAAATTGACGGGCCCCTTATTGGGCCACAACCACGTTATTGGCCTCGGTAACTTCCGGATGGGCCGGATCGGCCAGGATGCGCACGCGCATGCCCGGCGACCACTTGGCCTTGGCGCGCAGCTTGATCACCGCCGTCTTGGGCAGGAGATCGACCGGCGCTTGCAGGACCGGAATGGCGGCACGGCCAAGTTCGTGGCCGGCGGCATCTTCCAGGACAAGCGTCGAGGCCGGTGTCGCCACCGCCCCCAGCGAGTGAACCGTGACGTCGACGCCGCCGCTCACCGGCTTGATGTCGTCAGCACCGATGCCGAGATCAAAGCGCGTATTGGTCGGGGTCACAGCCTTTTCCAAAGTGAACTCATAGGTCACCTGCTGATGCGACGGGAAGGTCAGGTCGACGCCCTTGGTGCGCTCGAACGCGATATTCGCCGAGGCTGATCCACCTTCGACCTGCTGCATCTTCCAGGTGCCGGCGGTGACGTTGGCGCCGGTCATGACCGCGTGCATCGGTGCGGCCGACAGATTGTAGGCCGTGACCTTGAAATGGTCGGGCGACGGATTGCTGACCATGAGGCCGACGTCTTCGGCGCCGGTCGGGGTATCGAAGCGCCAGCTGACCGTATTGCCCTGGAAGTTGCGGTTGCGGATCAGCGCCGCCCCACCCAGACGTACATGCTGCAACAGGAAGCTGTCGAGATCGACGCGGTCCGACCACCAATGCGCCTCGGTGATCATCCACATGCGGCGGTCGGCCGTGGTGATTTCCTTGGAATAGACCTGGTTGAGGTACTTCAGGTCGCCGGTATTCAGCCAGGCATTGTAGTTGGCGAGCGGCTCGGTTGAACCGGCATCCGCCATGGCCTTGAAGCGCGGCGCCAACTGATCGGTGGCGCCGATGGCGGCGATCAGGTTGCTGCTATTGATGTATGAGAACTCTTCGGTCGCGCCTTCGGACAGCTGCGACTTGAATATCTGCAGATATTTCGGATCGTGGGTCCATTCGTAGGACGCCCAGAAGATCTGGGTCGCCGCGTCATTGGCCCGCGTGGCACCGCCGAGATGACCGCGCGACTCGCCGGTTTGCGAGTTGAGGTCCTCGGGGAACATCGGCACGCCTTGGGCATTCGGCTTGGCCTTGGCGTCATAGGTGTCGGCGACGCCGGTGATGATCGCCTTCGACTTGGCATCGCCATTGTAATCGACCAGCATCTGGCCCGGTTGCAGGATCAGCACCGAATAGGGATGCGACCAGCCCCAGACACCGTCGGTCGAGATCGAAGACCCCGAGAAATAGCGGCTGATCGGATAGATATGGCCATCGACACCTGGACGGAAGACCCAGGGATAGGCGTGCGCCGTGGCCATCAGCCGCTCGACCGCCTTGGGGTTGCCGTAGTTGACGAACATGGCTTCCGAAATGACGTTGATACCCTCCTCGTAGGAGTGCAGTTCGTCGGTCTTGATGGTGCCGAGCCCATTGGTGAACATGCCGTCGCGATAGTCGGCGTCGACCAGGGCATTGAGCGATTTGGTCAGCTTGTCCGGAATATCGCCCATCAGCGCGATGCCCGGCCATTGCTCGGTCAGGTCGACGTCGTCGGAAATGCCGCCGCCGAAATCGCCATAGGCGACCTGACGGTTATCGACCCACCATTCGACGAACTGACGATTGCGCTTGAGGTCCTGGGTCTGCAACCAGGCCCAGGCCGGTACGCCGTCCGGCACCTGAACGGGGGCGGCCTTCGGCGTCTGTTCCGGGTTAAGCTCGTCCCACATTTCGCGGGCGTGGACGTTATCCGGGTCGACACGCAACAGGTCGTCCATTTCGGCGTCGAGGCGCACAAAACGCGACAGGCGCTTGGTATTGGTGTGCTCTTCGACGAGATAGGCCAGGTTGTCGCGCGCCTGGGCAAAACGGTCGGCGATGTGCTCGGGCAGCGCGTCCTTGCGCGGCTTGAACTTCAACCGCACGGCCATGCCGTTGAGCGAAGCGGCGTTGAAATCGGGCCCGGCGCCGGAGATCGTCAGGTACAGGCTCTTGCCTTCGGGCAGGATGCGATCGCGGGTATCGAGGAAGACCGTGCGCGCTTCGCCGGGCTTCACCGACACCGAAATATCCATCATGTCGCGCATCGGCCAGATCGGATCCTTGACCTGGATATTCAGCGGATAGAGTCCGTTGGCCAGCGGCTTGACGTTGAGCGCCGGGATATCGATGGCGATGCCGTCCAAGCCGCCGTCGATCTCTTCCCAGGTATAGCTCGGCGCGACATTGCCGCTGGTCGAGCCGACGCCGGTCCGCGTCAGGCGGAAATCGTCGGGGATCAGGACGTGGACGATCGGCATCTGGCCGTTGCCCTTGGCACCGGCGCCGGCCGCCACATCCTCGTCGACGCCACGGCGCGTGCTTCTGCCATTGGCGACCGAGGTGCGGCCGCCCGGCAGGGCGACGACGGTCGAACGCTCATCGGCGGCGTAGCGGCCCTTGATGAAGGCGGAGAGATCGTCAAGCGCCGGGAAGGCGTCGGCGCTGCTCTTGGCGTTGATCGTATAGCTGAGCGTCAGCTCGTCAGGCTCGGCGCCCGGCGTGATATTAAAGGCGTTGAGCTCCTGGATCGGCGTTTCCTGGACGTCGTTGTCGAAGCGCAGCTTGCCGCCCGTCAGGGTTCCGAAGGTATTATAGGTGCGCTCTTCGCCGGCCGGGCGCTTGAGCAGCAGCTTTTCTGAGCCATCGGCCGGCACATAGGTCAGGCTGCCGTGGGCGGCGCCTTCGAACTCGATATGGTTGAACGGCTCGTTGGGCAGGGTGAAGGTGATGGCCTTGCCGCCGTCGACATAGACGTTCCAGTCGGGCAGCTCGAAATAGTCGTGGCGGCCGGGCAGCTTGGAGCGATTATTGACGCCGGGCCAGGTCGTTTCCTGGATGCCGTCCGAGCCCAGCGACATGCGCTCCTTCAGGTCGAACTGATCGGTGAATTCGACCTTGCGGATGCGCGTCTTGTCGTCACTGAGGTATTGCGGCATGTCGGCCGGGCGGTCCCAGCCGTAACGGAAGAGCCATTCCTTCTGCCATTGCGGGGCCGCCGCATCGCGCACGGGCGCCTGGCTTGATGGCGCCCCACCCGAAGCCAGCGTGGCGACGTCGGCGTCGCTCAGCGCATGGTCGTAGATCTTGATGTCGTCGATGTCGCCGCCGCGGATGTACTGGTACATCGAATGCACCTGGTGCGGCGAAATCACCCGGGCGAACGGCCCGAACTGATCGAGCCCGCTATCGAGCACGGCGGGCTGGTTGAGGCTGCCGATCTTCTTGCCGTCGGCATAGAGGACGATGCCGGTGGTTTCGTCCCAGGTGAAGGTGATCAGCACCCATTGGTCGGGCTTGGGCGTCGCCATCGTCGTCGAGACGCGGACCCGCGCCAGATTGTCGTCGGTGACGAAGGCGTCGAGCCCATGGCCGTTCCAGTCGATGCGCAGCCACGTCATGTCCCATGAGGTGTGGTCGGCGTAACCGACGCGGAACAACGGAAACTGCGTCGGGCCCAGCGGATCGTGGGCGCGCCAGTAGAAGCTCAAGGTCCCGCGCTGGGCGTAGATATTGCCGGCGGCCAGCCAGCTCAGCGCCTGATCGCCCGGCACGGAAATGTATGGCCCGCGCACGGGATCCTGAGCAATCGAAGCCTTCGACGAAAAGTTCGGCGCCGCCTCACCCTTGGCGAAATCGGCGGTCAGCCCCTTGGCGCCGCTCAGCGAAAACAGCAGGCCGTCATCGGCGGCGTGGCCGGTCATGGGGATGAGCGCCGCCATCAGGGCGCAGGCTGAAATCGCACCCAAACGGTGCTTGAACGACAACTTAGAACTTTGGGCCAATGCGCCCTCCCTGTTTCCCCGGCATGCTGGTGCCACCGTGTCGCCGCACGGCATTTGTAGGATAAAATCGATTTAGCTAAATCCTTATTTTTTCAGCATGTCAACCGGTGTCATTTTTTAACGGCGAAGGCGCAAACCGTGTCGCGATTTCGCGTTTCGTACCACCGCGCGTTGCTGGCCGCTTCCTTGCACGGCCGCTCGCCGGAATGTGATCGTTGGAACCTGTTAACAAGGTTCGCGCGTCAAGATTTTGGTAACCGGCTTCACGATTTGATGATGGCTTCGGCGCGGACAAAGCTTTGCCCTCGTCGCGGCGTTTGCTTTACACTCACCGCGAATCCCGGCGGGGATTCGTATCCCATCCGCCTCCGGCCGCGTTTTTGGGCCGGATAGTAAAAGCGTATCGACGAGCCCCATGACGACTTCCGACCGCCCCACCGGTTTTGATCTGACACGGCGCACCCTGTCCCTGGGACTTGGCCTCGGCGCCCTTGCGGCCTGCTCACCCAAACCGCAGACGGCGAGCCATGGTGTAAAGGTCGCGGCCGCCAAGCCGCCGCATCGCCGCAAGCCCGGACCGCCGCTGAAAGACTGGCCGGAACTGGACGCCATGGCGGACGACATGATCCGCCGCAAGATGACGCCCGGCCTGTCGCTCAGCGTCATGCACGCCGGTAACCTCCTCTACTCCAAGGGTTTTGGCACCGCCTCGTTCGATACCGGCGCCGCAGTGACGTCGCAGTCTGGCTTTCGCATCGGCTCGATCACCAAACAGTTCACCGGCGCCGCGGTCATGATCATGGCCGAGCGCGGCGCGCTTAAGGTCGACGATCCGCTGTCGAAATACCTGCCGAGCTTCCCGCGCGGCGACGAAATCACCCTGCGTCAGATGCTGACCCATACAGCCGGGCTGTCGGACTATCTCAACGGCCAGAGCCAGGAAGTGCTGACCGAGGCCCAAGACCGCGACTACACCGCGCCGGAACTGCTGAAAATCATCGAGTCGCGCACTCCGCTCTACCGCCGCGCCCCGGGCACGGCCTGGCTCTATTCCAATTCGGGCTTTACGCTGCTCAGCATCGTCGTCGAGCAGTTGTCGGGCATTCCGTTCGGCGACTTCTGCCGCTGGCACCTGTTTGAGCCCGCCGGCATGACCGACAGCGCCATCGACCCGGCCCTGGCCGTCATTCCCGATCGCTGCGACGGCTATCGCCCGGACTTCCGCGCCGCCCACGAATTCGATCCGATCAAGCCGATTTCACCGACCTTCGGTTTAGGCGCCGGCGGCATTCGCTCGACCACCGAGGATCTGTGCGCCTGGCACGCCGCCCTGCTCGGTGGCAAGATCCTGAAGTCATCGAGCGTCAAGACCATGTTCACGCCGATGCGCCTCAACAATGGCGACCTGGCCTATGAGCACAATGGCCCCGACAAGATGGAATACGGTTTCGGCCTCGGCATGGGTCTGATGGGCGATCGCCTGTTCATCGCCCATGGCGGCCGGGTCAATGGCTTCACCGGCCACCTGCGCAGCTTCCCGGGCGACAAGATCACCCTGTCGATCCAGTATAATTCCGATGGCTCCGGCGCCGGCGGTTTCATGCCGGCCCAGCGCAAGCTGCGGCAGACGGCGACGCGCCTGGCCTTTGACGCTATCGGCATCGAGGTCGATCCGTCGGAGGCCTCGAGCGGCGATATCTCGGTCGGCGAAGGCAACGGCGCGGGCTAGGTCTTTCGAGGACATGCCCGAGACGTCCAAACCTACCCCTCGATCTTCTTCCAGTTCATGCTCTTGCACAGGATGCCGCCCAGCACACAGCCACTGGTCGTCATCGTCTCTTCGTGCACCGTCATGGTGAAGCGATAGGTCATGTGGCGTTGCGGATCGAAGGCCTTGCCGGTCCACTTGCCGCCCTCGCCTTCTTTGACCGTCATCACCAGCTTGTCGCCGACCTTTTCGTCGGGCGTGCCCGGCTTGATCCAGGTGTTGATGGCGCAGAGGTCGTCGCCGCAATTCTCGATCTTGACCCTGGCCTTGCCGTCGCCGCGCGACCAGTCACCATAGGGGGACGGCCCGGCAGCCAGGGCGGGAGACGCGCTCAACAGGACACAGGCAGCGGCAATCAGGGCGGGGCGAACCATGGGCGACTCCTTTGGATGTCTTCTTGGGGTACGCCCGCGCGGTGGCGTCGGATCAGGGCACAATTTTTGACCGCCGCGTGAACCGGCTCATCGGCGACGGCGTATTTGGGATGCAAGCCGCTGGAATGCCTTCATGGACCTCATCCCTCTCGCCTCGATCGCCGCCGGACTGGCTATCGCCATGGCCGGCGCCTGGCTGATCCAGCGCCTGAGCGGCAGGAGCGGCTGGATCGACGTCGTGTGGTCGTTTGCGGTCGGTGTGGGCGGCGTGGCGGCAGCGCTTTTGCCTGCATCCGGTGCCGTCGAGGCCCGACGCCCGGTTATTGCTGTACTGATTGCTCTGTGGGCGCTACGTCTGGGCCTGCACATCGCTGCGCGCACCCGAGGCGGCGAGGACGATCCGCGCTATGCCGACCTGGTTAAACAGTGGGGCAGACAGGCCGCGCTCAACCTCTTCGTTTTCCTTGAAATCCAGGCCGCCTGCGCCTTCGTTCTGGTGGTGGCGGTGCGGCTGGCGGCGGTCAATTCAGCGCCGTTTCCGGGCCCCGGCGACTATGCCGGCATCGCCCTGCTGCTGATCGCCGTTATCGGCGAAGGCGTCGCCGACGCGCAATTGCGCGCCTTCGGCCGCCAACATCCGCGCAGCGTCTGCGACGTCGGCCTGTGGCGTTATTCGCGCCACCCCAACTACTTCTTCGAGTGGCTGGGCTGGTGCGCCTGGGCGGTGATGGCGATCAACCCGGCCTCGCCGTGGAGCTGGTTGTCCCTGGGCGCCCCCGTTCTGATGTACGTCCTGCTCGTCCACGTCTCCGGCATTCCGCCGCTCGAAGCCCATATGCGCGCCTCCCGTGGGGCGAAATTCGACGCCTATGCCGCCACCACATCCCCCTTCTTTCCATTGCCCAAAAGAAAGGTCCACGCATGAATCTCGCGACCCTGGCCGAGCGCGCGCCGATCCCCGACGGCGTCACCCTGACCGCCATCGACTGGCTGTGCGGGCAAACCAACCGCCACCTGCTCAAGACCGAAGAGGTCGAGGAACGCGCCTTCGTGCCGCGTATGGGCGCCTATCCCATCGCTACCAACACCGCCGACGCCAATGCCCAGCATTACGAAATCCCCGACGCCTTTTTCGGCCTGTGCCTGGGACCTCAGCGCAAATATTCGTGCTGCCTCTATCCCGACGCCAAGACGACCTTGGCGCAGGCGGAGACCGTCGCTTTGATCGAAACGTGCCAGCACGCCGATCTGCACGACGGCCAGGACGTGCTCGAACTCGGCTGCGGCTGGGGCTCGCTGTCGTTGCACATGGCGCAAACCTATCCGAATTCCCGCATTACCTCGGTGTCGAACTCGCATTCGCAGCGCGCCTATATCATCGCCGAAGCCGAGCAACGCGGGCTCGACAACCTCACCGTCATCACCGCCGACATGAACGATTTCAGCACCGACCAGCGTTTCGACCGCATCGTCAGCGTCGAGATGTTCGAGCACATGTCGAACTGGAACGCCCTGCTGGGCCGCGCCCGTGGCTGGCTCAAGCATGACGGGCGGCTGTTCCTGCACGTCTTTACTCACAAGTCGCGCTCCTATCGTTTCCAGCCCAATGGCGAGGACTGGATCGGCAAGTATTTCTTCACCGGCGGCATCATGCCGGCCCACGACCTGCCACACCGCTTCCCGGAGCTGTTCACGGTCGAGGACGAATGGCGCTGGTCGGGCGAGAACTATCGCCGCACCGCTATGGATTGGCTGGCCAATTTTGACGCCAACAATGACGCGATCATGCCGATCCTGCGCGAGGTCTACGGCAAGGATGCGGGCGTGTGGCGCAAGCGCTGGCGGCTGTTCTTCATGGCCACGGCCGGACTGTGGGGTCACGCCGGCGGTCGCGAATGGGGCGTCGGCCATTACCGCCTGGCGCCTGTCAGATAGACGGATTGCGGAAACCGGTGGACAAGCGGACAAGGCTTTGAATACCTTGTGGCGATAAAGCCGCCCAAGCGGCCGCCACAGGGATATCCATGCCGTCTTCGCGCCCTCGTTCGCTTGCCGCCGTTCAGGCGGTATCGCTGCTGCTGCTGGTTGTCGCCGGCACGCTCAACTACATGGACCGCAGCGCCCTGTCGGTGACCAACAGCGCCATTCGAGGCGAGTTGCACCTGTCGCTCAGCCAGATGGGCCTGCTGCTGTCGGCGTTTTCGTGGAGCTATGCCATCGCGCAATTGCCGATCGGCGGGCTGATCGACCGTTACCGGCCGCGCCTGGTGCTCAGCGTCGGCATCGTGCTGTGGTCGCTGGCCCAAGGCCTGTGCGGCTTCGTCAACAGCCTGTCGAGCTTCATCGGTGCCCGCATCCTGCTCGGCATCGGCGAGTCGCCGCAATACCCGACCGGCGCCCGCGTCGTCAGCGACTGGTTTCCCCTGCACAAGCGCGGCTTTCCGACCGGCGTGTTTAATTCGGCGTCGGCCCTGGGCACGGCGCTGGCCCCGCCCCTGCTCAGCGTGCTTTTGGTGGCCACCAGCTGGCGTTCGGTTTTCGTCATTTTGGGCGCCGTCGGCATCGTCATGGCACTGGTGTGGTGGCTGGCCTATCGCGACCCCAACCAGGTCGAGCTCAAGGCCGAAGATCGCGAGACGATTTCGCACGGCGCTCATGACGCCAAGGGCGGCTTTCGCGCCTGGGGCCAACTGTTCGGCCACCTGACGACCTGGGGCATGATCCTGGGCTTTTTCGGCTCGGTATATCTCAACTGGCTCTACGTCACCTGGTTGTCGGGCTATCTGCAGATCGCGCGCCACATGGACACCATCCATTCCGGGATGGCCGCAGGCATTCCGTTCTTCTGCGGCTTCATCGCCTGCCTCGTATCGGGCGGGGTGTCCGACTGGATGGTCAAGCTGACCGGGTCGGCGGTCAAGGGCCGCCGCCTGCTGGCCGTCATCGCCATGTTCGGCATGGCCGCCTTCACCATCCCGGGCGCTCTCGTCCAAGACAATGTCCTGGCCCTGGTCTGCATCTCGGTCGTCGTCTTTCTGGCCAATGTCGCCTCGACCGCGTCGTGGGCGCTGGTGTCGTCAGTGGCGCCGCGCGGTCAGGTGGCGTCGCTGGGCGCCGTGCAGAACTTCGGCGGCTATATCGGCGGCGCGTTGGCGCCTGCCGTCACCGGTTTCGTCGTCGAGGATACGCACAGCTTCGTGCCGGCGCTGTTGATCGGCGCCGGCATCTGCAGCCTGTCGGCGCTCGCCTACCTGTTCGGCGTGCGCAAACCTATCGAAGATTAGGACTTTTTCGGCTTCGGTGGCGGTGGCTTCGGCCACGCCGTGACCTGATAGGCCCACGGCTGCGTCGGGATCAGCTTGACGCTGCCCGTGCCCGCCTTCAGCCCATCGGCGCGGGCGGTAACCGTCAAGGGCCCGGTGAAACCCTCGTGCGTCTGCACGATGACCTGAGCCAGGCCGTTGAACAGCTTGCGCCGATTGCCCTTTTCCGACTCGGCAGAGTTCTGGTTGCCGTTGCCGACACCGATGATGTCGCAGCCCGTGACCTCAAACGTGCAGTCATGATCGGCAAAGGGCGCGGTGCGGCCCTTGGCGTCGACCGCCTCGATGCGCACGGTGAGCACATCGACGCCGTCATTGGCCGCTTGCGGCCGTTCAGGCGTGACCTTCAGCGCCACCGGATCGCCGACGGTTTCAACCGCGGCCTTGGCGACCGCCTTGCCGCCCTTGAAGCCGACGACCTGAAGCTTGCCGGGCTCGAACGGCACGTGCCAGGTGTTCATCTCCCAGTGATCGGCCGGCTGACGGCCGATCAGCTTGCCGTTCAGCGACAGCTCGACCTCGTCGAGATTGGTCATGGCCATGACGCGGACATTATCGCCGGCCTTCCAGTTCCAGTGCGGGATCAGCCACAGCACCGGGCGGTCCTTAACCCACTGCGACTGGTGCATATAGAAGGCAGCCTTGTCGAAGCCGCACAGATCCATGATGCCGAAGACCGACGAATTGGCCGGCCAGGTCAGCGGCGTCGGCTCGCCATGATAGTCGAAGCCCGTCCACACAAAGCCGCCGGCGATGAAATCGCGCTCGGCGATGGCTTTCCAGGCATGCAGATGGGTCTCGCCCCAGGGCGCGGCGTCATCGTCATAGGAGGCGATGACGTGGCGGCCCTCGCGGTCGGAAATATATTCGCCACGCGTCATGAAGGCCGAGGTGTCTTCCGAAGAATACAGCGGCAAGTCCGGGTGCAAGGCGTGGAACTTGTCGTACTTGTCCTGGTTATAGTTGAAACCGACGACGTCGACCGACTCACTGATATTGTGCTCGTTGAAATAGCCGGCGTTCATCGCCGCGGTCACCGGGCGATTGGTGTCGAGCGCCTTGACCGCGGCGGCCATGCGGCGGACCATTTCGGCGCCCTGCTCGGTGCCTTCCATCGGCTCTTCGTTGAACACCGACCACAGATAGACGCTCGGGTGATTGCGGTCGCGGCGGACCATCCACTCCAGTTGGTCGAGATATTCCGGCGACGGGTTGAAGTTGCGGTTTTCGTCCATCACCAGGAAGCCCAAGCGGTCAGCCAGCTTCAGGAAAACGTTCGACGGCGCATTGTGCGAGCAACGCAGGGCATTGACACCCAGTTCCTTCAGGCGGCGCAGGCGGAAGGCCCACAAGGCATCGGGGATAGCAACGCCGACGCCGGCGTGGTCCTGGTGGTTGCACACGCCCTGAACCTTTATGTGTTCGCCATTGAGGAACAGGCCTTTCTGGGCGTCGAAATGCAGGGTGCGAAAGCCGGTCTCGATCGTGACTTCGTCGATCAGCTTGCCGTCCTGTGTCAAGGCGGTGTGGACGGTGTAGAGATTGGGCGCGTCCTGCGACCACAGCTTGGGCGTGGCATAGGCGAGGTCGAGTTTCGCCACCGCATTGGCCAGGGAACCGACGTCAGCGGTCGCCTTGCCCTGCGCCAGGACGGCGCCCGACGCATCGCGAAGTTCGGAAACGATTTCGACCGGCACCGAGGCCGAGCCCATATTGTAGAGCGTGACCTCGACCGGGATTTTCCAGGTGGTGTCCGATTTGACCGGAAAGGCATAGACGCCGTCGGTGACGATATGCACCGGGGCGCGCTTGACCACCCAGGCGTGGCGATAGAGCCCGCCGCCTTCGTACCACCAGCCCTCCATCGCATGGGCGTCGACGCGGATGGCCAGGGTGTTGAGCTTGTCGCCATAGGTGGCGTAGGGCGTCACATCGATATAATCGGAAACGTAGCCCGAGGTCGAATGGCGCACCAGGACGCCGTTGAACCAGATGGTGGCGAAGGTCGAAATACCGTCGAGTTGCAGTTCGATATGCTTGCCGTGATCGCTGTCTTCAAAGCGCAGCGTGTTGCGATACCAGGCAAAGCCGCGCTTGCGGAAGCCCTGGGCGACGTTCAACCCGTTCTCGATCGGCTGGAAGCTGACGAAGTCGTGCGGGATGGTCACGGCCGTCCAGGCGAGATCGTCGAAAGTCTTCGACGCGGCGCCGGACGCCGCACCGGTCTTGGTCGAATCGTAGGTTTCGGAATTGCCGATCGGCTGCGGAAACGGGATGTCGCCCTCGAAGAAGCGCCAGCCCTTGTCGAGCGACAGCGTCTCGCGCACGGCGGACGGTTCCGGAAAAGAGGAAGCGATCTGCCCGGTGGCGCCCTGGGTTTGCGCCCCAGATTGCGCCCAACTCGAGGCAGGCACCAGTCCCGCCACCGATACGGCACTCGCCGTTTGCAGCCATTCGCGACGATTCATCGTCCCCTCCATTATCTCGTTTGGAGGATAGTTTCGCATTTGTGTGACAATTACAAGCCGCCTGTCGGCAGAAGGCCCGGTTTTAACACCGGGCCTTCATCAGCTACTTCAATTGCACTACCACCATGCTCCAGGGCGGCAGGGTGACCATCGGTGAGGTCGTGGTCGTGCCAAGCGAAGCCGTCACCGGCGCCGTCCAGACATTGTTTTTCGAGTCGTCGTACTGCGTCTTGCCGTAGGTATAGGTGGTCGCCGTGAACTGGCTCGCCGTTGTATTGGTCACCTGGACCGTCAGGTTGACGGCATTCGACTGATCGAGGTTGAACAACATCAGGGCGTAGCCCGAGCCCTGGGTCGCCGCATAGGCGCGGACCGTCGTCAGGGAGGCGGGTACGGTGACCGGAAGCATCTGGCTGCCTGAGACCGCGAATTTCGACGCCAGCAGCATGGCGTCACCGCTCGGCGTCATCGTCCCCAACGGAATGGTCGGAAAGCCGGTGCAGCCCGACCCGCTCGGCCACGGATCGGCCGCGAGCCCGTAGGAGCCGAAGGTTTGCCAGCCATAGAGGCTCGCGCTGTTATTATAGGCCGTCGAGCAGCCGGCGCCGATACCCTGCCACTGCGTCGCCATCGGCAGGCCGGCATTGAGCACCTCGCCCATGATCATGCCGATATACAGACCGTTGGTGATCGACATCGACTGCTTGCCGGGATTGGAACTGACCGAATTGTATTCGCCGAGATAGATCGGAACATTAGGATGGCCGGCCGCGGTCAGTTCGGCCTTGACGGTATTGATTTGCGTCGTCAGGTCGGCGGGCGCGGAATTGAGCAGATAGCTGTCGCTCTCATTGCCCGGATTCTGAGCGTAGTAGTGCAGTTCGACGAAGTCGTAGGGCGCATTGGCCAGGACGGTCTTGTCCCACTTGCCGGTCGGATCCAGCGACGACTTGCCTTCGACGACGACACCGACCTGAGCGGTCGCATCCTGAGCCTTGGCCAAGGCATAATAGCCGTTGGTGCCGGCCACCGCATTGGCATAGGTGGTTGGGTCGTTCTTGGCGGCGTGCAGGTCGTATTCCCAGGAGCCATAGACCTCGTTGCCGACGGTCCAGTGCACGCCGGTCAGGCCCAGCGCCTTGGCATGCGCGACCCATGCTGCGGCCTCCGTCGGATCGCCGCCGCCGGTGCAGGCGGCGTTTGAGCCATAGTTCATGGTGACGGCCAGGTCATAGCCGCCGGTCTTCAAAATGGTCGAGACAAAGGTGTCAAAGCCCGTATTCGGGGCCGTATAGCCGCTGGCGCATTCGGTGTCGGTTTGCCAGTGATATTGGTCCGAGGCGGAACCACCGGGCCAGCGCAGCATCTTCACGCCCAGCGCTTTGACCGCGTTGGCCACCCCCGTCTGCGTCGGGTCGTACCACACGGCCATATTGGTGCCGAGTGCATCGCCGCTGATCGACGCCCCGGCCCCGGTCGCGTTGACACTGATCTGGCCCGCCACCGATGAGGACGAACTGGAGGACGACGAGGAACTGGATGAGGATGAGCTGGAAGAGCTGGACGAGGAACTGCTCGATGACGTGCCGCTCGAGCCGCCGCTGAAACCACCGCCACCTCCCCCGCCGCCGCCGCAGGCCGCCAGGGCCAGAGACGCTACCCCGATCACCGAGGCAAGCAGGATGGATCGACGAACGAGTCGACGCATGGCGATATCTCCCTTTAATAAATTTCTTTTATTTAATTTAATGTGTCAGATCGCCGCGACCTTGGCAATATGCCGAGATCGGACTTCGCGGCCGGATGACCTTTTTGTGACGATTTCGCCCCGCGCGGGATTGTCTATTCGCCCTGGCTATTTGCCATTGACCAGGTTTTGCAGGGCGCGGATCAGGCCGGCCCGCGCTTGCGGCGTCATGCGGCCGAGGCTGCCCTGCAGATTGGCCGGGATGTGGCCGACCGGATCGCCATCGGTCTGGAAGATGTAGTGGTCGAACATCGCCTTCCAGTAGGCCTTGTCGGCGGGGGATAAGTCCTTCAGCGACGCCAGCCCGGCCATGAAGGCGGCCAGCGGGTTTTCCGCCGTATTGGCCGAATTGCCCCACCAGTAGTTGACCAAGATGTTGAAGGGGGCGTGCGACTGGACGTGGTGCCACCAATATTTGGGCACATAGAGCGCGTCACCCGGTTCCAGGTCCGCCACCTGCGCATAGGAAATCGCCTCGCGCAGGCGAGGAAAGCGCTCGAAATCGGGCGCTTCGAGGCTGGCCAGGCTGATGGCGCGTCCGGACGGGTTGTGCTCCATCGGGCCGATGTAGAGGTTCTTGACCTGCTCCGGTGGGAACAGGGTGAAGGTGCGCGAACCCGCAACGACGCAGGCGATATTGTGGTCGTGATCGTTGTGCGTCTGGGCGCGCGTGGCATTGGATATCCAGATGCGCGGGCGGATCTGCGGTGGCAGCAAGGCGCTCGGATTATCGGCGACGAAGCCTGGCAGATGCTCGGGGATCGGCGTCGACTGAACGTAGACGTAGGCTGCGTCGGCTTGGCCGCGTAGGGCCAGCAACTGCTCGACCGCGGCGCTGATCGGCTTGGTGCGGCGGCTGAAGTTGAACTCGTTCATGTCGGCGGCGTAGGCCAAGCGGCCCTGGGTGCGCGCATTGGCCTCCAGCACCGAGGCCGGCTGGCCATTGTCGAAGCCACGCAGATAGGCGGCGATGGCCTCGTCCGACTCTTTAGCCTTTTGTACCGCCGGCCAATGGGCGTTCAGCCCCTTGATCAGCAGCGGCCGCCCCGCCGGCAGGACCTGGCGCGCAAAGGCGTCGGCGCTGAGGCTGTCAACGGCGGGAACCCGGGCAATGTCAAAGGCTTCCAACATGCCCTGTCGTAGTCCAAAGCCGATGCGCCTGGCAAGCCGGACATTTTGTCGCCGCAGCGGTTGCGCCAGCTCCGGCGATTAATTAAAGTGATTTTATTTAATCGATCCGGGCGTCAGACCCGGCGGCAGGGAGAGACGGGATGGGCTATCGCGGCTGGGTATCGTTGGGTGTGTCGCTGCTGGCCCTGGCCGGACCGGCGTCGGCGCAAACCGTGTGGGGGCCGTATAATGGCGACTTCCCTTTTGCCGGCAACGGCCTGACGAAGACGCCGTCGCAAGGCGCGATCAACGATGGCCGCATCACTTTGTCCGCTTGGGTCAAGCCATCGGAAGCCATCACCGGCCGCGCCGTCGTCGCCGGCACGAAGACCGGCGCCCTGATCCTGGTCGACGGCAAGGTCGGAATCTCGACGCCCTCCGGCGATGTCGTCAGCACCACCGCCCTGAAGCCCGGCGCCTGGCGTTTCATCGCCGCCACTTTCGACGGCTCGCAGGCGCACCTGTTCGTCGACGGCAAGGAAGTGGCGCATGCCGCCGCCCCGGCCGCGACGCCGGACGCCCACGTCCTGCTGGCGCCGCGCGACGGTCACGGCGTTTTTGCCGGCCGGATCGTTGGCTTCACCGTCACCGATGCCATACTCGATGCGACAACGCTCAAGGCCCGCGCCGCCACGCCGCCCAATGACGAACTGATCCAATTCGAAAGCGGCTCGCCGACCTGGCCGGTGCAGATCAAGGGCATGCCGGGCCAGGTCACGCCCCAGGATCCGTGGACCCTGCCGCACGGCAAGGCAGACTATTCAGCGCCGGTCGCCAAACCGGCCTATGGCGGTCCGGCCGTCGTCGACGGCGTCATCAAGGCGTGGTCGCTGCAGGCCGCGCCCCAGGTCACGGCCGACGGCGCCCATATTTCGGCGCCCGGCTTCGATGCCAAATCCTGGTACGTCGCCACGACGCCGGGTACCGTGCTGACGACCCTGGTCGATCGCGGCGTCTATGCCGATCCGGCCTATGGGCTGAACAACCTGACCATTCCGGAAAAGCTCGCTCACCAGGACTACTGGTACCGCAGCGAATTCAATGCCCCGGCCGGTTATGCACCGGGCCAGCACCTGTTCCTGACCTTCAACGGCATCAACTACGCTGCCGAAATCTGGGTCAACGGCCAAAAAATCGGTAATATTCGCGGCGCCTTTGTCCGCGGCCAGTTCGACATCGCGCCCTATCTCAAAGGCAACGGCCCGATCGCCGTCGCGGTCAGGGTATCACCGCCGCCCCACCCCGGCATCCCCGAGGAAGAATCGCTGAGCGCCGGCCCCGGCGAAAACGGCGGCCAGATGGCGCTCGACGGGCCAAGCTTCATGGCCGCCGAGGGCTGGGACTGGATCCCCTCGATCCGCGACCGCGAAACCGGCCTCTGGCAGGACGTCACCCTGAAGACCACCGGCGCGGTGCGCATCGGCGACACCCAGGTGATCACCGCCCTGCCCAAGGCCGATAACTCAACCGCCGAACTGACGATCAATGTCCCGGTGAGCAATCTATCATCGACGCCGCAGACCGTGCGCCTCGACGGCGACATCGGCGGCGAAGCGGCGCCGATCCATATCTCGACCACGGCCACGGTGGCACCGGGCGACAGCGTCGTTACCTTTCCGGTCGTCACCGTCGATCATCCGAAGCTGTGGTGGCCGAACGGCTATGGCGATCCGGCCCTGCATGGCTTGAAACTGACCGCGTCGGTCGGTACTGCCGTTTCCGACACGGCACAGACACGCTTCGGCATCCGTCAAGTGACCTACGAAATGTCGCTCTACGATCAGAGCGGCCATGTCGATCGCGTCGAGGCCAATTTCACCAAGGGCCGCGAACTCGGCGTGCGCATTATCGATGGCCGCCACGAAGCGATCCACAAGCTGCCGCCGGCCGGCGGTGAACAGGCCACCTGGGCGCCCAGCCTGCGGCCGGAAGCGGCGGGGACGGCAGCGGTGACACCCCTGCCCGACAGCCCTCTCGCGCCTTATCTGGTCATCAAGGTCAACGGCGTGCGCATTGCGGCGCGCGGCGGCTCATGGGGCATGGACGACTTCATGAAGCGCATCGAGCGCGCGCGGCTGGAGCCTTATTTCAAGCTGCAGCAGCAAGCCCACGTCAATATCATCCGCAACTGGGTCGGCCAGAATACAGAGGACAGCTTCTACGATCTGGCCGACGAATACGGGCTGATGGTGCTCAACGACTTCTGGGAATCGACGCAGGAATATCAGTTCGAGGCTGAAGACGTGCCGCTGTTCATGCAGAACGCAAAAGACACAGTCGATCGCTATCGCAACCATCCCTCGATCATCCTGTGGTTCGGCCGCAATGAGGGCGTGCCGCAGCCGGTGCTCAACGAGGCGCTGGAAAACCTGATCTATAGCGACGACGGCACGCGCTGGTATACCGGTTCGTCCAACCGCATCGACCTGCACGACTCAGGGCCCTATAGCTACAAGCCGATCGAAGGCTATTTCACCACCTTCTCCAAGGGCTTCGCCGTCGAGGTCGGGGTGGCGTCCTTCCCGACGCTGGAAGCCTTCCAAGCCATGGTGCCGCAGGCCGATCAATGGCCGATTTCCGACACCTGGGCCTATCACGACTGGCACGCCGGCGGGAACGGTTCGACCAAGCCGTTCGAGGCGGCTTTGGCGGCGCAATACGGCGCGCCGACCTCGCTGCCCGACTTCGAGCGCAAGGCGCAGATGATGAATTTCGACGCCCATCGCGCCATTTTCGAGGGCATGAATGCCGGACTGTGGAGTTCAACCTCGGGCCGGCTGTTGTGGATGACCCAGCCGGCCTGGCCGTCGAGCGAATGGCAGATTCTCAGCCACGACTACGACACCCAGGCGTCGTTCTATGCCGTCAAGTCGGCGGCCGAACCGATCCACGTGCAGATGAACCTGCCGGACCGCCGCGTCATCGTCGTCAACAACCCGGTGGCGGCACTGAAGGACGCCAAGGTGACGGCTGAGGTCTATGGCATCGACGGCAAGGTGCTGCATAAGGTCACCCAGCCCGTCAGCCTCGGCGGCGGGGCCATTTCCGCGTCTTTCGATCTCGGCATCAACGACGCTTTGGCGGCCAACAAGCTGGTCATCGTCAGGCTTGGCTTGACCTCGGCCGACGGCCGCGAACTGTCGCACAATGTCTACTGGCAGGGTGCCGACGACGCGGCGATGGGGGGCTTGAACGCCCTTCCCGCGACCCAGGTCAACGTAACCGCCAAGACGGACGGCAAGCGCGTCACCCTGACCCTGACCAATTCAGCGGCTGTGCCTGTGCTGGAAACCAAGCTGACCCTCGTCGACGCCAAGGGGCAACGCGTGCTGCCGGCCTATTACAGCGACAACTACATCTCGCTGATGCCCGGCGAGACGCGCACCGTGACCATCGACTACGACTCAGGCGCGCCGGCGGCAGTGGCCATCCGCGGCTGGAACGCGACGACACGAACCGTACCCATCGGCTAACAAAAATCCCGCCTTCGACGGAAGGTGGGATTTCCTATTTCATATTAGCCGACTTCTTATTTCACTTTAATTCCGATGACATGGAAACGTCACGCTTTCGGCGTGACGCGGATCATGACGACGCCGTGCGACGGCACATCAGCGCCGAAACTGCCCTTTACCGCCTTGGTCACGGCCTTCGACCACAGATCCTTGACGTCGGCCTTTTCGCTGGCCGCCATGTTCAGGGTCGCCCAGTCGACCGCCATGTGATGGGCGGCGGCGGAACGGTTGAGCAGGATGACGGCGCGATCGCCGCCGGCCAACGGCCGCACCCAGGTCTCGAAATCGCCGTCCTTGACCGCGCGATGGCCTTCGACACCCAATGCATCCTGGTCGATGGCGATGACGTCAGGATTGGTCAGGATATCGTGCGTGTCCTTGGTCATCACCGAGAGGTCATTGCCGGCGATCAAGGGGGCTGCCAGCATGGCCCACAGCGAGAAGTGCGCCGCGTATTCCGTCGTCGTCATGCCGCCATTGCCGACCTCGAGCATGTCGGGATCGTTCCAGTGACCAGGGCCGGCAAACGATTCAAGCCCGACCTGCTGATCGAGAATGTCGAGCATGCCGTGCTCCCACGCCTTGCTCTTCTCGTTCTTGACCCAGGCATCGCTGATATCGCCGGTGGTGCGCCACAGATGACCGACGTCCGCGGCCCACAGCCATGGCTTGGCCGTACCCCATTCGCACATCGAAAAGACGATATCGCGGCCGGAGTCGCGCAGCGCCATGGCCATGACGGTGTAATCGGCCTTGGCGTCGTCGCTGCCGGTCGAGCACCAGTCGTATTTGAGATAGTCGACGCCCCACCTGGCGTAGGTCTTGGCGTCCTGGAATTCGTGGCCGCGCGAGGCCGGCCGGCCGCCGCAGGTCTTCAGCCCGGCGTCGGAATAGATGCCGAACTTCAGCCCCTTGCCGTGAATATAGTCCGCCAGAGCCTTGATTCCCGAGGGAAACTTGGCGCTGTCGGCGACGATATTGCCGTCGCCGTCGCGGCTGGTCTGCCAGCAGTCGTCGATGATAATGTATTGATAGCCGGCGGCCTTCATGCCCGAAGACGCCATGGCGTCGGCGGCGCCGCGGACCTTGGCCTCGTCGATATTGCAGTTGAAATGGTTCCACGAGTTCCAGCCCATCGGTGGCGTCTGCGCCACCAGGGGCTTGGGCTTTTCCAGCTTCATCTCGCCGTCCGCCAGGGCCGGCGATGCCGAAACGATGCCTAACATCAGGGCCGTGGCGGTCAGCAGGCCGCGCTTGAAGGGTGATCCACTGACGCGCATGACTTGCCTCCCAATTATATTATTTAATTGAATTAATGTAATTCGCCCCCGCCCTTGTCAAGGCGTCATCACCGCCTTACCGAGATTTAAGCGCTTACAAATTCAAGAGGCCAGGGTCTTCTTCAGCGCCTCGGGGCGCGGCAGTAGCCGGTTCTGGAACACCAGCACCGCCGCCCCCATCGGCGCCGCGTCCTCGGCTGCGGTCGCCGCGGCGAACGGCGCGATGTTCGGCGCCAATGGCAAGGCCTGACGCAGGCGGGTATTGAGCCGGTCGCATAAACGCTCGATCACCGGCGCCGGCATGCGGCTGGCAATATAGTGCCGCTCCGGATTGAAGGCGCAATTCATCACCGCGAACGGTCCAAGCAGCAGATCCGCCGTCATTTCGATCCAGGCATCGATTGCGGCGCGGCAATCGGGCGCCGGGTCGGCCAACTGCACCGGATCGGACACCTGAAACCCGCGCTCGGCCAGGTAATCATAGAGCGCGTAAAGCGAGACCTTGTCCTGCAGGATGCCTTGCGGCGCTCCGCCGGCAAACAATGACTGGGCGATGAAGGCGATTTCGCCGCTGCAATTGTCGGCGCCCCGATAGGGCTGGCCATTGATAATCAGGCCGGAGCCAAGGCCGGCGCTGATCAGGGTCAGGATGAAATGTTGGCGGCCGCGGCCGCTGCCGAACTGCAGCTCGCCGACCGCCGCCGCGGTCGCGTCATTTTCACTATAGGCCGGCAGGCCAAGCGCCTCGCTGAAGAAACGGCAGACGTCGATCTGCGCCCATTCGTGATAGGCTTCGGGGCGGTGCGGTAGCAGGATATTGCCGAGATTGTCGGGTATACCGATGCCGATGCCGATCAAACGGTCGGTATTGATGCGGCTCTGCCGCTTGATGCGCTTCAGCTGCGTTTGAACGAAAGTCAGCACCTCGCCCGGCAGTGCGAACTTGGCTTCGAGGATGGCGCGATCCCGGATAGCGCCGGTAAAGTCCATGGCGACAAGGCTGATATGGTCGCGGTCGATATTCAGGCCGAGCGAAAAAGCCCCTTCCGGGTCGACGACGAATTTGAGCGCCGGCTGTCCGCGCCCACCCAGCACCCGTCCATCGGGCTTGATCAGGCCGTCGCTGTGCAGACGCGCGGTGATATTGCCGATGGCCGGCGGCGTCAGACCAGTGATCGTGGTGAGTTCCGCCCGCGTCGCCGAGCCATTGGCGCGAATCGCCTGCAAGGTCACGCGCTGATTATAGTCACCGGCCCGGGTCAGATTGGTGCCGGACAGACTTTCGCTGGTGACCGGTGCAGGGCGGGCTTTGGAGCGTGCGGGAGCCATGCGCGTTGGTGCCACGCTTCCACCACCCTGACAAGATTCGACTCACAAGGCGGCGAAAACGTGACCCAAAAGGCCTCCGACAGCGCTCGCCATTGCTGAATGTGTAAGGGTGGTCGCGGAAATGGGCGGCTTTTTCCCGCTAAGCTTGATTCGGGCACGTGTTTTGGCGACTTTTTTAACACAATCGTCAAATTTTGCCGGCGCGATGACAACGCAGACAACACTTCGGGCAAAAAAGGTGTGACAATTTTTCATCGAACTGACATATCTCGTCGTCTCACCGAAATTTTGCCTAGAAATTTACCGGTGTGGCGGCTACTAATTAAAGATGAAATAATTAATGAAACCTGGGGAGGTTTTGGCGGCGGGCAAATTCGGCCTGTAAACGAACAATTCATCAAGACTTTCAGGGAAATAGCGTCCGCTCATGGTCCGGCTCTTAGCCGCGGGCATTTCGGGCGCCACTAAAAGCGATCTCAGGGCGGTTCACCGCCTCAAGGATAATAGGGAGGAAGAACATGAAGAGCATGTTTAGTAAGAGTAACGCGTCACGAACGCTTAAAATTGGCGCATCTTTGACAGCGCTGTCCGCCATCGCCTTCGCGATGCCGGTCTTCGCCCAGGATGCCAGTTCCACGACATCAACCCCCTCGGCCGCGGCCGCGGACACCAACAGCAAGGGCCAGGAAGTCGTCGTCGTCGGCGTCCGCCGTTCGCTGAAAACGTCGCAGCAGATCAAGAAAGACGCCGATACCGTCGTCGATTCGATCACTGCGACCGATATTGGCTCCTTCCCGGACAAGTCGGTGGCCGAAGCCTTGCAACGCGTCGCCGGTATCACGGTTTCGCGCTTCGCCGCGACCAGCGACACGGCCCACTTCTCGGCTGAACCTTCGGGCGTTATCGTCCGCGGTCTGTCGCAGGTCCGTTCGGAATTCAACGGCCGTGACACCTTCTCGGCCAACTCGTCGCGCGGCCTTTCGTGGGGCGACGTTTCGCCCGAACTGATGTCGGGCGTCGACAGCTACAAGAACGAAACCGCCGACATGATCGAAGGCGGCATCGCCGGCACCATCGACCTGCGCACGCGTCTGCCGTTCGATTCGAAGGGCCGTGTTCTCGCCTTGTCGGCCGACGCGTCCTACAACGAACTGTCGAACAAGACGACGCCGGACCTGTCGGGCATCTACACGGATCGCTGGGACACCAGCGCCGGTGAATTCGGCGTCATGCTGAACGCCGCCGGCTCGATCGTCAGCACCCGTACCGAAGAAGTTCAGGAATCGCGCGACGGTGTCTTCGCGCCTAGCGTCTTCAACACCCCGGGCAACGTCTACATCCCGACTTCGGTCGCTTATCACGATAACCGCTATACGCGTACCCGTACCGGTATCGCCGCCGCCGGTCAGTGGCAAAACCACGACCACACCATGCTGGCGACCCTGCAGTACAACAACACCTCCTACGACGATGCGTGGAAGGAAAATATCGTTTCCGGCGGGTTCTTCTCGACCTGGCAAGACCCGGTCACGACCGTCTTCACCAACCCGTTCTATCTGGCCCCGTCCACGGGCACCGGCGCTTTCACCTTCGGCAGCAACGGCCAATTCCTGACCGGTTCGCCGGCGCCGGAATATTTCGCTCAGACGGACGTCGGCATCGGGCCGTCGAACCACATCTTTATCGCCGGCTGTAACAACTGGGGTGGCCCGGCCAGCGACACCACCTGCGGCCGTCTGGCGCCGACCGTCACCGACTCGACGCGTTATGCCGACACCAAGGAAAAGACGCAGGACCTGTCGTTCAACTTCAAGTGGGACGTCAACGACAAGCTGAAGACCAACTTCGACGTCCAGTACGTCAATTCGACGGTCGATGCCTACGATATGACGGCCGACATTCTGACGCACCAGAATATCGCCCTGAACCTGGCCGGCAAGTATCCGTCGATGACCTTCTCGGCGCCGGAAAACGTCAACCTGTACTCGGGCGGCCTGACCAACCCGCAAAACTTCGACTATAACGACCTGATGGACCACGCGGAAACCTCCGCCGGTCATGAAATCGCGAGCCGCCTCGACGCCCAATACGCGATCGGCGACGGCTGGCTGAACACGCTGAAGGTCGGCGTCCGTTATTCCGACCGCGAACAAACCATTCGCTGGTCGAACTATAACTGGGCGGGTCTGACCAGCGTTTGGTCCGGCGGCAACTCCGAACACGCCGACTACTCGATCACCAGCAGCGTCTATCCGCAGGACGTCTACGGCGTGCAGAACTTCGGCGGCAAGTTGCTTGACGGCGGCCTGCTCAGCCAGAACCAGTTCGTCTTCATCAAGATGGACTCGATCAAGGACCGTACCGACTTCGCCAACGCTCTGAACGCGAACAAGGTCGGTTACGGCTGGACGCCGCTGTGCCTGCGCAGCGCCGACATCTCGGGGACCTGCTATACCGAGGCTGAAACCAACCACGTTTCGGAAAAGACCTGGGCTGCCTATGCCGAACTCAAGTTCGGTGGCAAGGACAAGACGATCTTCAACGGCATCACCGTCGAAGGCAATACTGGTCTGCGCTGGGTGCAAACCCAGGACGTCAGCACCGGCTTCGTTCAAAATCCGGCCAATACCTGGGTGTCGAACCTGTTCACCGAGACGAGCTACTGCGGCAGCAGCGCCATTGCGCCGCTGGATCAGCAGGTCGCCTGCTTCCTGCCTGACCCCGGCTTCACCAACACGGCCGACGGCTACCATCGTGCCGCCAGCCCGGCGCATTTCACCACCGCGACCAATCTTCAGGCCGCGGCGGCGTTCAGCAACGGCTCTGGTGCAGGCCTGGTCAGCGACAAGGTTCACATCAACCTGCTGCCGAGCTTCAACGTCAAGTTCGGCCTGAGCGAGCACTGGATCCTGCGCTTCGCGGCTTCGGAAGCCATGTCGCGTCCCGACATGGGCTATCTGAAGAACTACGTCTCGATCAACCAGCCGACGATCAATTCGACGAGCCCGTCGTGCTTGATCAACAATGGTTGTATCCAGAGCGGCGGCAAGAACACCGACTTTACGCCGATCTTCACGGCTTCCGCCGGCAACCCGCGCCTGAAATCGACCACTGCCGACCAGTTCGACGTGTCGATCGAAGACTACTTCGCCTCCGTGGGTTCGTTCACGACGGACTTCTTCTACAAGAAGTTCCACAACTATATCACGACCGGCAAGTACATCCTGTCGATCACCAACAACGGCGTGACGGAACCGGTCGTCGTGACCGGCCCGATCAACGGCGACGGTGCCTCGGTCAAGGGCTTCGAAGTGGCGTATCAACGCTTCTTCGACTTCCTGCCGGGCCTGTGGAGCGGTCTGGGCGTTCAGGCCAACTACACCCACATCGTCGATACCGGCGTCAGCAACCCCAACCTGACCAACGTGTCGGGCTCGGGTTCGGCAACCCCGACCAGCTCCGCTTCGGGCCTGGGCGAAGACGTCGACTCGATCAACCCGCACGCCCTGGAAGGCTTGTCGCCTGACTCGTACAACCTGATTGCGATGTACGAAAAGGGTCAGTGGGCTGCCCGTCTGGCCTATAACTGGCGCTCCAAGTACCTGGTTTCGGGTCTGGACTGCTGCGTTGGTCTGCCGATCTGGCAGAAGCAACTGGGCATGCTCGACGGCTCGCTGCGCTACCGGGTTAACGACAACCTCGAAGTCAACATCGAAGGCAGCAACATCCTGGGCTCGGATACCGTTCTCCAGCAACAGGTTGCTGGTGACACGGCCTCCACGCCGGGCGCCAAGGCTGTCTTCATGCCCGATGCCTGGGCTCGCAACGACCGCCGCTTCCAAGTCGGCATTCGCCTGAAGTACTAAGGCACACTGCAAACTCCAGAACGCGCCGCAGGCAACTGCGGCGCGTTTTTTATCCGCCCTTTCGGTTTCGTTTTCAGGCGGATGTGACTTGTCAATCTTCAGGGCTCGCTCCAGAACGGGCCAGACAGATATAAATGTTGGGGAATAACGCCATGGCGGAAACGCAGCGGGTGGTGATCGTAGGTGGCGGCACGGCGGGCTGGATGTCCGGCGCGGCGCTGGCAACGGTAGTCGGCCAGCGTTGCGACGTTACCCTGATCGAGTCGGCCGAAATAGGTATCGTCGGCGTCGGCGAAGCCACTCTGCCGCAGATCAAGGATTTCAACGACTATCTCGGCATCGACGAAGCCGAATTCATGCGCGCCACCCAAGCTACCTTCAAGCTCGGCATCGAATTCGTCGACTGGGGCAAGCCCGGCAATCGCTACATTCATCCTTTCGGCGCCTTCGGCCAGCCCATGGCCGGGGTCGACTTTCTCCATCACTGGACGCGCGCCCGCCGCAGTGGCGACGTCGCACCGCTGGAGGCCTATTCCTACGCCATCATGGCCGCCCGCGCCGGCCGCTTCGACTTTCCGTCTGACGATCAAAGGTCGCTGAAGTCGACCTACGCCTATGCCTACCATTTCGATGCCAGCCTCTACGCACCGTTCCTGCGCGCCTTCGCCGAGCGCAAGGGGCTCAAACGCATCGAAGGCAAGATCGTCGACGTCCGCCGCGATGCGCAAAGCGGCAATATCACCGAGGTCGTGCTGGAATCGGGCCAGACCGTTGCCGGCGACCTGTTCATCGACTGCTCGGGCTTTCGCGGCCTGCTGATCGAAAACACCCTGAAATCCGGCTGGGAAGACTGGGCGCCGTGGCTGCCCTGCGACCGCGCTTGGGCGGTGCCGTGCGACCGTACTCCGGCCGCCCTGCCCTATACCCGCGCAACCGCGCTCGAAGCCGGCTGGCAGTGGCGCATTCCGCTGCAGCACCGCACCGGCAATGGGTACGTCTTTTCCAGCGCCTTCATCGACGAAGATGCCGCCGCCAGGCGTCTGATGGGCAATCTCGATGGCCCGGCCCAGGCCGAGCCCCGGCTGCTGCGCTTCAGCACCGGCCGGCGCAAGCGCTCGTGGGTCAATAATTGCATCGCCGTAGGCCTGGCCAGCGGCTTCCTCGAGCCGCTGGAATCGACCAGCCTTTATCTAGCTCAGATCGCCATCACCAACCTGCTGCAGCTGTTCCCCGACCGTCAGGTCGACCCACGCCTGCGCCACGCCTTCAACGCGCTGGTCGACGTCGAATATGACCGGGTCCGCGATTTCCTGATCCTGCACTATCACGCCAATACGCGCGACGGTGCGTTGTGGGCCTATACCCGCAACATGGCAGTCCCCGACACGCTGAACGCGCGGCTGGAGCAGTTCCGCCATCGCGGCTATATCCAGAAATACAAGGACGGCCTGTTCTCGCCAGCCTCGTGGCTGGCCGTCTATGCCGGCCAGGACATTCTGCCCGACGGCTACGACCGCATGGCCGATGCCGTCCCGCCCGCCGACCTGAAGGCGTGGCTCGACGATCTGGAGGCGCGCATCCGCAGCAATGTCGATGAGATGCCCGATCACGATGCCTTCATCCGCGGCTATTGCGCCGCGCCCGCCCTGGCGGAGGCGATGTGATGGATAAGACCGCACCGATCCGCAAAGTCGTCATCTGCGGCCGCGATGTTGCCGCCTGGCTGGCCGCCAACGCCCTGTCGCGGGCACTCGGCGCCACCGGCCTTGAGATCGAGGTCGTCGAATTGCCGAGCCTGCTGCGGCCGCACGACACCCTGGCGAGCCTGCCGGCGCTGGAAGCCCTGCACCGCCTGCTCGGCTTCGACGAGTACGAGGTGCTGAAGGCGGTCGGTGGCACCTATTCGCTGGGCCAGCGCTTCGTCAATTTTGCCGGCGCCCGGCCGGCCTTCTTCCATCCCTACAGCGGCCACGGCACGACGATCAACCGCGTCCCCTTCGCGCAGCTCTATATCCAGGCGCGCACGGGCGGCCTCAACGTTGCCTTCGAAGACTTCTCGCTCGGTGCCGCAGCCGCCAAACAGGGGCGCTTCTTCCTGCCGACGCCGGATATCAACGCCTTCAACAAGTGCGACTACGCCTATCATCTTAGCGCCCCGGCCTATGCCGCCTATCTTAAGGCCCAGGCGCAGCGGCGTGGCGTTGGCTCAGTGGCGGCCCGCGCGTTCGATGCCGTGCGCGACGCTGACACAGGCTCTATCCGGGCGCTGAACCTGGCCGATGGCCGCACCGTGGAGGGCGACCTGTTCATCGACGCCACCGGCGCCGACAGCCTGCTGCTCGGCGCGGCTCAGGGGGTCGGCCTCGACAGCTGGACGCAGTGGATGCCCGACAATCGCGTCCTGACGGCTGCCGCCGATCCATTGCGCAGCCTGCCACCCTACGGCCAGGTCCAGGCCCTGAACCACAGCGTGCTGCACCTGACGCCGCTGCAGACCCTGACCGGCCTCACCCATGTCTATCGCGACGACAATATGCGCGACGAAGAGGCGCTGGAACTGGCCGGGCTTATCTCCGGACTGAAGATGCGGCCCGATGCCACGGTCAATGCCTTCCACGCCGGCCGCCGCCACGACGCCTGGGCCGGCAATGTCGTCGCCCTGGGCGAGGCGGCCTGCGTCTTCAACCCGATCGACGCGGCCGGCCTGCACAGCCTGCATATCGCCCTGGCGCACCTGATCACCCTGTTCCCGGTGACGCGCGACACGGCCATCGAAGCCGCCGAATACAACCGCATCATCCGCCAGGCCTATGAACGGCTGCGTGATTTCCAGATTTGCCACTTCAAGCTCAACCAGAACTTCGACAAGCCCTATTGGGACGGCGCTCGAAACATGGAGGTGCCGGACACGGTGCGCGACAAGATCGACCTGTTCCTGGCGCGCGGCCGCATCCTCAGCCTCGACGAGGAAACCTTCGAGCCCGACAGCTGGCTGGCCATCTTCTTCGGTCACGGCCTGATGCCGCAGTCGTGGGACCGCATCACCGATCGTGTGCCGCGCGACGACGCCGTGACGCAGTTCAAACGCATATTAGGCTTTATCCGCCAGCAGGTCGACGGCATGAGCTCGCACGACGCCTTTCTTGAAATTCACGCTGCCCGAGACTTCGCATGACCGCCATCACCGTCAACCGCATCATCATCGTCGGCGGCGGCACGGCTGGCTGGATGACGGCCGCCCTGTTGTCGAAGACGCTCGGCACGATCAATTACAGCATCACCCTGATCGAGTCGGAGGAGATCGGCACGGTCGGCGTCGGCGAAGCGACCATCCCGCCGATCGTCTCATTCAACGAGGTGCTGGGCCTCGACGAGAACGAATTCGTCCGCGAAACCAACGCCACCTTCAAGCTCGGCATCGATTTCGTCGACTGGCAAAAGCCCGGCACCCGCTATATCCACCCCTTCGGCAGCTTTGGCACCGATATGGACGGGATCAGCTTCCACGACTACTGGCTGCGCCTGGTGGCCATGGGCGGCTCGCCCGACTTCGGCCGTTACAATGCCGAAACCGAGGCCGCCCGCGACAACCGATTCGCCCGCACGGCGCCGGGTGACCGCACGCCGTCCAACCTGCCCAAACTCAACTACGCCTTCCAGTTCGACGCCAGCCTCTACGCCGCCTATCTGCGCCGCTACAGTGAAAAGCGCGGCGTGGTGCGCAAGGAAGGCAAGATCGTTCGCGTCGAGCAGCATCCGGAAAGCGGCTTCGTCACGCAACTGGTGTGCGAGGACGGGTCGGTCGTCGCCGGAGATCTGTTCATCGACTGCTCGGGCTTCCGCGGCCTGCTGATCGAACAAACCCTGAAAACGGGGTACGAGGACTGGACCAAGTGGCTGCCGTGCGACCGCGCCGCCGCCGTCCCTTGTGAGCATGGCATCACCGCATCGGGCGCACCGGCACCGATCACGCCCTATACCCGTTGCACCGCGCGAGAGGCCGGCTGGCAATGGCGCATTCCGCTGCAGCATCGCATCGGCAATGGCTATGTCTTCTGCTCGCAATTCATCAGCGAGGACGAGGCCTGCGAACGCCTGCTCGGCCGGCTCGATGGCAAGCCGCTGAAGGATCCGAAGGTCCTGAGCTTCACCACCGGCCACCGCCGCCAGATGTGGGTGAAGAATGTCGTGGCTTTGGGTCTGGCCTCGGGCTTCCTCGAGCCGCTGGAATCGACCTCGATCCACCTGGCCCAGCTTGGCATGACGCGGCTGATGGCGATGATGCCGAAGACCGGCTTCAACCCGGCGGTGATCGCTGACTATAACCGCCTGATGCATGGCGACTATGAGAACACCAAGGACTTCCTGATCGCCCACTACAAGGTCACCGAACGCGACGACAGCCCATTCTGGCGTCACTGCCGCAACATGGACATCCCCGACAGCTTAAAGAACCGGCTGGAACTCTTCCGCATCCAGGCGCGGGCGCGGGCCGTATCGACCGAACTGTTCCGCGAAAGCAGCTGGTTCGCCGTCCTGCTGGGCCAGGGCTTCTGGCCCGAAAACTACTGCCCGGTGGCCGACAGCATCAGCGGCGACGACCTCAAGCAGCGCATGGCGCGCCTGCGCACCAATGTCCAGGACCGCGTCCGCGCCCTGCCCGCCCACGACGACTTTATCGCCAAGAATTGCCGCGCCCTGCAGATGGATATGATGTGATGCAGGTCGCGGTGTCGAGGATGGGGCAGGAACAAACGCCGGTGGCCGTCATTGACGACGTCATCGCCGATCCTCACGCCGCCATCGACACCGCCGCGTCACTGGCGCCGTTCCCCGACATCAGCGGCAACTACTATCCCGGCCGGCGGCGTCATATCCGCCGTGATGAGCCGGCCAACGCCTATACCGCAACGATCTGCAACACCCTCGCGCCGGTGATGCAGAAGGTCTTCGGCGTCGGCCGGTTTCACGTCAAGGAATCGAGCTTTTCCATCGTCACCCAGCGGCCGGAAACGACGCAACTGATTCAGCGCGTGCCGCATTTCGATACGCTGGATGCCGGCGACTACGCCATCCTGCATTACCTGACACCGAAGCCTCAGGGCGGCACGGCGTTCTTCCGCCATCGCCGCACGGGGTTCGAACGCCTGACGCAGCCGCGCTACGGTGCCTATCTCACCGCCCTCGACCAGGACCTGGCCGAATTCGGCCCCCCAGCCGCAACCTATGTCACGACCTCATCGCCGGCTTTCGAGCAGATCGGCCGATGCGACGCCGTCTTCAACCGCGTGCTGATCTACCAGGGCGCGCTGTTGCACTGCGCCGAGATCGCGTCCGATTTCGCCTTCGATGCCGACCCGCGCCGTGGCCGGTTGACCGGCAACATCTTCATCCGGGCGCTCGCGCCCTGATTCCTGCCGCTGTCGTCGGCGGTTCCTCGACGGCTCGATACGCCCCCAAAAAAACACGCTCCCAAGAAGCCAGCATAAATTCAGGGAAGGAAAACATGAAAAAGATCACCGCTCTCAAGCAAGGCATCGCCGCCTGCGCCATGGTCATGGCCTGCGCCCTTGCCCCCCAGGTCCACGCCCAGCAAGGCGTCCCAACCAGCGGCGCCGTCGCCGACCGCGCCCATATGAGCAATGGCGGCGACGCCGATCGCGTTACCGACGAGATCAAGAGTTACAATGACTTCACCAGCGCCGGCGGCAAGTATGTCGAGATGTCGGCCAAGGACGAGGTCGCCCAGATGGGCGCCGGCGTCAACGTCATTGCCGGCTGGGACGGCTACTGGAACGGCGGCTCGACCAAGTTCAAGCTGTCGCAAATCCGCAAGATCAAGGAAGCCGGCTTCAACACCGTGCGCATCCCGATCCAGACCTTCGCGCCGGGTGCCACGCACATCGATACGCAGGGGCATCTCGACCCCAAATTCTTCCAGAAGCTCGACGATGTCGTCGAGGCGGCGCTGTCGGCCAAGCTGTTCGTCATCATCGACGACCACGACTATGACAACTGCTCCAAGGACGCCGACGCCTGCGCCCAGATCCTGCCGAACGTATGGTACGAACTGTCCGAACACTACAAGAATGCGCCGAGCTCGGTGATGTTCGAGCTGCTCAACGAACCCCACGACAAGGTCGACGCCGCGATCTGGAACGCCTGGATCCCCGACCTCGTCGCCATCGTTCGCCAGACCAATCCGACGCGCAACATCGTTATCGGGCCGACCCACTGGAACAGCCTGGGCGATCTGCCGCAACTGAAGCTGCCGGACGACAAGCACATCATCGTCACCTTCCACTATTACGATCCGATGCCCTTCACCCATCAGGGCGCGACCTGGGTCGGACCGGAGATCGAAAAGGAACGCGGCGAAGTCCATTGGAAGGGCACGCCCGAGGAACTGGCCAAGATCAATTCGGACTTCGACCAGGTCGCGGCTTGGGCCAAGGCCAATGACCGGCCGATCCTGCTTGGCGAATACGGCACCTACGGCAAGTATTCGGCCATGGATGAACGCGCCGCCTGGACACGCGCGGTGACCAAGGCGGCGGCCGACCGCGGCTTTGCCCGCGCCGCCTGGTATTTCTCGTCAACCGACGGCTTCGGCATCTTCGACGTCGACAAGGGTCAGTGGGTCGATCCGATCAAGGACGCCTATCTGGCGAAATAAGGATCGGGTGACCTAGTCTTTCAGGCCGCGGGGCATGCTCCGCGGCCTTTTTCATAGGCGGGATTAACGGCCTGGGTCAGGTGTTGCGCACGCTGAGCGAGGTCTGCAGCATCTCCGACTTCACTGTCTCGCCGGCTATCAGTTGCAGGATTTTCTGCGCCAGCAGGATGCCGCCATTGCGCCAGTTCTGATGCACGCTGGTCAGGGCCGGCGAGAAGGTCGCGGCCATAGGCGTGTCGTCATAGCCGATCACCGCGACCTGCTCGGGCACGCGGATATTGGCCTCGATCAGCGAACGCACGAAGCCCATGGTCATCAGGTCGTTGGAGCCCAGCACGCCGTCGAACTTTACGCCTTGGGCAAGCAGCGCCTCCGCCGCCTCAAGCCCGCCGGTAAAGGTGAACGGGCACGGCACGCTTTGGACGATGTGGGCGCCATTGGCCTCGGCGGCGAGGCGAAAGCCATTGAAGCGCGCCTCGACTTCGGCGTGACGCGTATCGCCGAGGAAGATCAGGCGGCGGCGGCCGAGCGTGGTCAAGCGGTCGGCGGCAATCGAGCCACCGTGGTAATTGTCCGAACCGACGATGCAGTAGTCGGCGCCCTCGTGCGGCGCGCCCCACACCACCAGCGGGCAATAGACCGGCTGCAGCGCCTTGACCGCAGCGTCGTGGACGCCCTGGCCCAGCAGGATAATGCCTTCGGCCGACTGGAAGGCGACCGACTCCTTGCCCGACATGGTGGTCAGCAGCAGCGAATAGCCGCGCGAGGTCAAGGTCTGGGAAATGCCGCCCAGCAGTTCCAGCGGATAGGGATCGGACATCAGCCGGTCGGGCGTCGGGCTCATCTCGACGATGACGCCGACCGTGTGCGAACGGTCCAGCCGCAGATTGCGCGCCGCCTGATTGATGCGGTAGCCGTGTTCCTTGGCGAGCGCGAAGATGCGGTCGCGGGTATCGGGATTGACGGCAAAACCGCCGCGCAAGGCGCGCGACACGGTGATCTTCGACACGCCGGCGAGCTTTGCCAGCTCATCCATGGTGATGTTCGATCCGGCCACAGTCGCTCCCGTCATCAGGCGTCAAAAAACGCCCTGTTCCGGTTATGAATTGCGCCCGCCCTCTTTGTCAAACAGCGCTGTCATGGCCGCGTTTTCAAGCGTTCAGGCGCACACGCAACCGCCACAGCGCCAGCAGGAGCAGGCCGAGCGGGATCAGGGTCAGGGCGAAGGCGTTCTGGCCGCCGAAATGACTGAACACCTGGCCGGTGATGAACGAGCCGAGCGTGCCGCCCAGCGCCGAAAAAGCGATGATCAGGCCGGTCATCGGCGCCTGCTTGCGCTGCGGCAGGGCCGACAGAACGATCGAGTTCAAGGTCGGATAGATCGGCGAGAAGAAGAAGCCGGCCGCCGGCAGGATGAAGACCTGAAACGGCGGATGCAGCCAATCCGCGCCCGTAGCGGTTCCTTTGGGCGCGAAAACGATCGAGGCGACGACCACGCATGCCGTGCCGATAACGCAGCCGAACATCACCTTGGGCCACGTCACGCGGCGCAGGATCAGCCCGCCGGCCATGCGGCCGAGCGCGAGCGCCGCGGCAAACAGGCCGCCGGCCTGGACGCTCATCTGCGCCGGCAGGCCCAGGACCTCGCTGTTATAGGTCGGCAGCCACGAGCCCAGGCTCTGCTCGATCAGCACATAGACGAAGATGCCGGCCAGAAACGCCACCAGAAACTTGGCGGTGAACAGGGCCGGAATGGCGCCGATGTCCTTATACCAAGGGGCTTTCACCTCATCCGGCACACTCTCCGGCGGCGGCAGGGGCGTGACCAGCCACAACCCGGCGGCAGCCAACGCCACGATGCCCAGAACGATATAGACGTTGAGCCAGCTCAGGGCGCCGGGATGCACCGGATCGATAAAAGCCGAGAAAATCCACGCGCCGGACAACACGGCGAACATGAAGAAGCTTTCGACAAGGCTGGTAAAGCTGGCGTGGTTCTTCGGGTCGGTGTGCAGCAGGCCGATCGACGAATAGACCGCCACCTTGACCAGGGCGAAGGTGACGCCGATGACCAGGAACAGCCCGGCCGTGGTTGAAAACGCCGGAAACAACCGCATGGCGAAGCACGCGGCCGCCACGCCCAAAAGCGCGATGATGATGGCGCGCTGATAACCCAGTCGCGGCAGGAAACTCGCCACGGCGAAGCTGACGACGGCGATCGACAGGTCCTTGCACGCTTCGAGGATCGAGCCTTCGGGCTTGGTGATGTGGTAGCTGAGGATCGACTGCAGGATGACCGTGCCGACGCTGTTCAGCAACACGGCGTAGATCATATAGACCAGGATCAGGGCAAAGCTTGCCCGCAAACGCGCCATCAACGCCCCTCCGCCAAATCCGGGTATTTTGCCAGCAGCGCCCGCGTCACGCCATTGGTCCAGCCGAAGCCGTCCTGCAGCGGATATTCGCCGCCGCCGCCCGGACGCAGGTCTTCGACATCGTATTTTTCCAGCATCTTGCCGGTCTCGTTATAGGCGGCTTCGACCGTGTCGAGCCAACGCGCGGCGATGGTACGCGCCAGATCGCCCTCGCCATAGGCGTCGAGCCCCTCGATGGCGATCCATTGCAGCGGCGCCCAGCCATTGGGCACGTCCCATTGCTGGCCAGTTGTCACCGTCGTGGTGCGCAAGCCGCCGCGCGCCAACAGCTTATCGCGCGTGGTCGCGGCGACGGCGCGCGCCTGTTCGGGTGTCGCCAGGCCGAGGAACAGCGGATAGAGCGTCGCCGCCGACAACACCAAGGTGGGCTCACCTCTGACATGGTCGAAATCGGCGAAACGCCCCTCGCCTTCCCGCCACAAATGACGGTGGATGGCCTCGGCGCGGCGCTCGGCGAGATCGGTGAAGCGCGCGGCGGTCTCGCTGCGGCCAGCCTCGGCACTCACCGCGGCGATAGTACGCTCCAGCGTCCACAGCAGGCTGTTGAGATCGGCCGGAATAATGTCGGCGGCCCTTATGGTGGCGAAGTCGAGCGGATCGGCCAGCCAGCGCGAGGAAAAGTCCCAGCCCGAGGCAGCACCGGCGCGCAGATGCCGGAAAATCTCGGCCGGTGGACGCCCGCTCCGGGCAGCGGTAGCGACATCCTCGGCATAGGATTCGTCTCGCGGCGTGTCGAGATCGTCCCAATAGCGGTTGAGCAGGCTGCCATCCGGCATGCGGATCACGCCGCGACAGGCGGGGTTGGCGGCTGAGACCTCATCGGCCCCACGCATCCAGTAGGCGTGCTCGGTCAGCAATGTCTCCAGCCGGCGCGTGCGGGCGGCCTCATCGGTGGCGGGCACGAGCCCCAGCATCAGGGCAAAGAACGGCGGCTGCGAGCGGCTGAGATAGTAGCTGCGCGTGCCGTTGGGGATATGGCCATAGCGCTCGATCAGGCTTTCGAAGTTCGACAGCATGGCCTCGACCAGATCGCCGCGCCCATCGCGCGCCAGGCCGAGCATGGTGAAATAGCTGTCCCAGTAATAGATTTCGCGAAAGCGCCCGCCCGGCACGACATAGGCTTCGGGCAGGTAGAGCGCCGACGATCCGGCCGGCGGCACGTCGGAGCGGCGCTCCAGCATCGGCCAGAGCTGCGCGATGTGCGCGCTGAGGCTTGACGTATCGCGGTCGCCGGGTACGGCGGCAATGGGGGGTGACAGGTCAAAATGGCGTTCGACAAAGGCACGCAGGGCTTCGCGTCCCTGCGGATTGTCACGGCGGAATTCGGAGAGGATGACGGCCGGGTCGCGGCGCGGCACGGCGTCGGCAAAGGTCTTGCCGTCGGCAAAGACGCGTTCCAGCTGCACGCGCGCAAACAGCGGCCCGAACAGCTCCGCCGGGCCTTGCGGCACTGGGGCAGTCTCAACGGGGGCGGTTTTCAGCGAACGGCGGCGATCGGTCATCACATCGATTGGGGAAAAAGTGGCGGATCGCGGCAAACGCGACCCGCCATCAAGTCAAGGGAGAAGTAAACCACGGAAGCGGGCCGCCCGCAAAAGCGGCCCAACGCCATAGATCAGAAGTGCCAGGTCACGCTGGCGGTCCACGACCGGCCGAAGATCGGACGAACGTCGGGGATGGCGGCGCCCGGTCCGGCCAGGAAGCGCGGATTGCCTTCGGTCAGGCCGTGCGAATTGCCGAGATTGTCGCCGGCCAATTGGAAGGTCAGTTGACGCCAGTCGACCAGGATGCCGGCGCTGACGGTGCTATAGGCCGGCAGTACCTGCGTGTTGGCGAGGTCGCTGTAACGCTTGCCGATGGCCATGTAGGTGCCATAGAGCGTCGCCTTGGTATTGCCGACATGCCACTCGTAGGTCGGGGTGATGCGCGCCTGATAGGACGGGATGCGTTCGGCCAGCTTGTTATTGAAGTCGGGCTGGGTCGGCGCGTCGGTCTTGGCGTTTTCGATGACGTCATTGGTGGTGACGCTGAGGCCGAAATCGCTGGTCCAGCGGCCGTCGAATTCCAGGCCCGTCGTCTTGGAACCCGCGACCACCGGCGGCACGCCGACATCGGCATAGACGGCGCCGACCACCTTGTCGTCGAACACTGACACGTCCGCATCGAAGGCATGGTTATGGAACTTCATCCCGGCTTCAAGCGACTTGACGTTCCACGGCTTGTCCTGGGACACGGCGATCGGGCTTTCCAGTTCGCTGCGCACGTCGTCGAAGCTCGGGAAGTGATAACCCTGCGAGGCGCGAACGTAGACGTCGAAGTTCGACTGGACCTTATAGTTGGCGCCCAGCGTCCACGAGGTCTGATCCTGCTTCGGATTGAGCTCGTTCTGGCCGGGATTGCCGCCCAGGATGACGAAGTTGATCTTCTGCTGCTGATAGCGCAGGGCGCCGTCCAGACGCAGGGCGTCGGTGACGTTCCATGAGTCGGCCAGATAAATCGCGTTGATATCGGCCGTGCCGCTGTCGGCGATGGCATAGCCGCCCAACGCGCCGTTGTTGAGGTTGACGATGTCGGCCGAACCGCCAACCTGCATCCAGGTATTGTCGCCCAGGCTCCAGGCATCGTCCGACGAGAAGTGCGAGAAGTAGTAGCCGGCGGTGATCTTGTTGGTGCCGACCGTAAAGTTCAGCGCCGCGTCATTGGTGACGGCGCGCAGCTTCTTTTCGACGATCCAGGCGCCGAATTGCTGCACGTAATCGGTCGAGGCCAGGGCCTGACCGGTGTGGATGCCGCTGACCGTCGTTTGGCCCGCGGTCAGGCGGTTGGCCGGGGTGGCGAGCGCCGTAGCAACCGTGATCGCCCCTGCCCCCTGCGGCACCAGGCCGGTGGTTTGCAGCGTACCGTCGGTGACGCCAAAATGGTCGACGATCTGCACGCCGTTGCCGAGGTCATCGGAGAAGCTGCCGCCGGCGACGGTGCCCTTCCAGCCGCGGCCATCGCCCAGATCGACCTGTTCGGTGGCGCCGCTGCCGGCGCTGCCCGGAGTGACGATGGTGGCGTAGCGGGTATAGTTGTTGAGCTGGTTATAGGTGCCGATATTGATGCCCGGGACCTGGGTGGCGAAGGGCAGGAACCATTCGCCGTGGTCGTCGGTATAGCGGGCGAAGACGTTGAACTTGCCGGTGGCGAACTTGTGCGTCAGGTTGACGGTGAACTGGCCGCCCTTTTCGGTGTCGAAACCGGCCTTGCGCACCGTGTCGCCGGTCGAGGCGTAGCCGCCGGCCATCACGTACCAGTCGTCAGCCAGCTTGCCGCTCATATAGCCTTCGATGCGGCGCGAACCGTAGTCGGTGGCCGTCAGCTTGACGTCGCCGGCGGTGACGTCGGTGCCTTCTTTCAGGATCAGGTTGGTCGTCAGGCCGGGCTGGCCGTCGGAAAAGGTGGAGGCCGGGCCGCCATTGACGGCTTCGACGGTCGAGATGGTCTCATCGAGGCGGACCATCGCCGTCTGGTCCATGAAGGACGGGCTGTTGGCGCCGTAAACCGGCACGCCGTTGAACTGCATGGTCACAAAGGGCGCGTCGCCGGTCGAGGGAATGCCGCGCACGAAGATGTTCGAGGTCGCGCTGCCGCCCGAGCTTTCAACCCACACACCCGGCACGGCGGTCAGTACTTCGCCGGTCGTCTTGGGGCCCAGGATGTCGATCGCCTTGGGGCTCAGCGTGGTCACCGAATAGCCGGCTTCGAGTTTCTTGGTGGCGGCGCCACCGGCGCGGCCGGTAACGATGACGACAGTGGCCTCATCGGAGCTGGCAGGCTTAGCGGCGTCTTGAGCGCTCGCGGCGCCGGTGACGACAAGCATCAGGGCGGCGGCGGAGGCCGCGCACATCAGCCGGGAATTGAAGGGTCTTCTCATCGTGTTTCTTCCTCTGTCACGGAGTTTGTTTTTATGCCGGTCGTACTGTGCGAGGCCGGCCGCGACATGCTTCCCGCCGGCGGACACCGGATGAGACGCAAACTGTGCGGAGGATGGGCGGTCACCCGCCGGCGCCAGGCCCTTCAAAGAGCCCTATGGCGCATGCCTTCATCCTGAACGTCCTCGGGGCGGTCTTTTCGCCGCCTGATGACATCGATACCATGACATCGATAACATAAGCAAGTGGTAAAATTCGGCCAGCGGTATTTGGCGCCCGCAACCGGCCTTGCTGTCGCTAAAAATAATCGCAAAAGTAGAAATATCGGCGGACGTTAAAGCCAAATTTACCGGGAAAGGTAACGATGTTCGCGTCCAAGTTCCGGGTTGTACCATGCGTTTTCTGAACACCGCCTCCGCCACGCCGAACACGGCGCTTCGCCATGCCATCGATCAGTCGCTGGCCGTCGTCAGCTTTACCCCCGACGGTCACCTCATCGAAGCCAACGGCAATTTCCTCAAGACCATGGGCTACGATCTGGGTCAGGTCGCCGGGCGCCACCACAGCCAGTTCATGCCGCCGCAAGAAGCCAATAGCGAAGCCTATCGTGCCTTCTGGGCGTCGCTGAAGGCCGGGCACTATCACGAAGGCGAGTTCCGCCGCCTGGCCGCCGGCGGCCGCGAAGTCTGGCTGCACGCCACCTATAACCCGGTGCTCGATGGCTCGGGCAAGGTCACCCGCGTCGTCAAGATCGCGTCGGACATCACCGCCGACAAGTACCGCGCCATCGACGATGCCGGCCAGATCGCGGCCCTTTATCGCTCGCAGGCCGTCATCTCGTTCGACATGGACGGCCATATCCTCGACGCCAACGACAATTTCCTCGGCGTCATGGGCTATGCGCTTAGCGAAATCGTCGGCCAGCACCACCGCCTGTTCGTCGCCCCGGACGAGGCCGCCTCCCCCGCCTATGACGTCTTCTGGGCCGCCTTGCGCCGCGGCGAGTACCAGACCGCCGAATACCGCCGCTTCGCCAAGGGCGGGCGCGAGGTGTGGATCCGCGCCACCTACAACCCGATCATGGGCGGCGACGGCAAACCGCAAAAGGTCGTCAAGTTCGCTACCGACGTCACCGCCGAAAAGCGCCGTACCGCCGACTATGAGGGCCAGATTTCGGCCATCAACCGCACCCAGGCAGTGATCGCCTTCACGCTGGACGGCACCATCTTAGACGCCAACGACAACTTCCTGCGCGCCACCGGTTATCGCCTGGACGAGATCCAGGGCCGCCACCACCGGCTGTTCGTCGACCCAAGCTATGCCAAGAGCGACGAATACGCCGCCTTTTGGGCCAAGCTGGCCACCGGCGAGCCGGTCTCGGCCATCTATCAGCGCTTCGGCAAGGACGGCCGCCAGATCTGGTTGCAGGCGACCTATAATCCGATCCTCGACGCGCTGGGTCGGCCGGTCAAGGTCGTCAAATACGCCGCCGACATCACCGCCAGCATGGGCGCCCGCTCGCGCGCCGTTGAGGCGGCCGAGGACACGCTCAACAATGTCGAGACGGTCGCCGCCGCCGCCGAGGAGATGAACGCTTCGGTCAGCGAAATCGCCGGTTCGATGCTGCGCACCAAGCAGGCAGTCGACAAGATCCACACCCGCACCCGCGCCGCCGACAAATCGACCGGCGAGATGCGCCAGGCCGCCCAGTCGATGGACGACGTCATCAAGCTGATCGCCGACGTCGCCGGTCAGATCAACCTGCTGGCGCTCAACGCCACCATCGAATCGGCGCGCGCCGGTGAAGCCGGCCGCGGCTTTGCCGTCGTCGCCAACGAGGTCAAGCAGCTGGCCACCCAGACCAGCGCCGCCACCAAACGCATTTCGGGCGAAATCGCCGGCATGCAGACCCTGGCCACCGACGTCGTCGGCGCCCTGGCCTCGATTTCGGCAGCGATCGACGAGGTCCAGGGCTTCGTCGACGGCGCCACCCATTCGATGCAGGAACAGAGCCTGGCGACCGAGGAAATCTCGTCCAACATGCACGTCGCCGCCAACGGCGTCGCCTCGATCGGGCGTAATCTCGACGACTGGATCATCGGTATGGAAGAGCGCCGCTTCGACGCCCGCGAACGCGTCGCCAAGCCGGCCGTGCTCCATCTGCCGGGCGGCGGCGCCATCTCGTGCTCGCTCCGCAACATTTCGCGCAGCGGCGCCAAGCTGATCCTGGCCGAAACGCGCGGCGTGCCCGATACCTTCCGCCTCGAAGTGGTGGGTGAGCCCGGCACGCGGCCCTGCGTCGTCGCCCGCCGCGGCGACACCGAAATCGGCGTGCGCTTTACGGGCTAAAACCCGCTAAAATCCCAAGATTAACGCGGCGCTAACCACTATGAACGCCGCGACACCGAACGATCATGGTGAGACCATGGGGGTGTGATTTCCTGTGTCCTGCGTCGGCGGGACGCACACACAAAGGTCTCACATAAGTGTCTCAAACTGTTTCTGTTTTTCTCGCGACCCCGTGCTTCGGCGGTCAGGTCGGCCAGGCCTATATGCAGTCGGTCATTTCGCTGATGCAACATACGGCACATTTTCCGATGTCGATGACCCTCGCCCTGCTCGGCAACGACGCGCTGATCACGCGCAGCCGCAACACGCTGGTGTCGAGCTTCCTCAACAATTCCACCGCCACGCATTTGCTGTTCATCGACGCCGACATCAGCTTCGAGCCCGCCGACGTCATGCGCCTGATCGAAGCCGACAAGGACGTGGTCGCCGGCATGTATCCGATCAAGGCGCTGGACTGGGACATGGCGTCCAGGCGCTCGCCGCTCAGCACCGAGACCGACGAAGAATCCGCCCTGCAATATGTCGGCACGCCCCTGCCTGGTGACGCCGCCGAATGGGACGGCGATTTCGTCACCGCCAGCTATGCCGGCACCGGCATGATCCTGATCAAGCGCCCGGTGATCGAGGCGATGATCGCCGCCTATCCGCACCTGCAATACGGCGCCATCCACGCCTATCCGCGCACGCGGCGCACGCCGGACACGCAATATGCCCTGTTCGAATGCATGATCGAGCCCGGCACCGGGCTGTACCTCAGCGAAGACTACGCCTTTTGCCACCGCTGGCGCGATATCGGCGGCAAGATCTGGCTGGATACGACGGCCAAGCTGACCCACACCGGCCCGCACAGTTTCCCGGGCAATCCCGGGCCCCGGCATGCGTTTTTAAGGCCTTAGACAAACATTCGCCACCCAGCGCGATCAATTATAGGTGCGGAGACGAAAACCGCCTGCTCCGAGCGGTCCGAAGCAGTCCTTGTCGCGGCCTGATGACATGGGTATCCTCAGCTACGCTGATTCTTGGACAATAATGGTGCCACTCTAAGTTCGAAGCTGGCACGCCATGAACGAGCCGCTCCAAACCAGAAGTGATCAGAATTTGAGCTCTTGAGGCATTTCGCGCATCACAATAGGTTTGATCGCGGGAAGCCTATTAAGGAAGTTCGCATTCCTCAAACGCGAATTGAAAACCATCACGCCCTTATCGTCTATGCTAGCCAATTCATCCCTTGCATCGTTTCCGACTTCTAAACGGGTCAGAATATGTCTTTATCGCTAGTGTATGATCGCATCGATCATTTTAGAGACTTTAATATTTGGCCAAGGCAGCAGGAGTTAAATGTTGAGCGCTGGATAGAAAACTTTCAACTGGACGAAATATATATAGCCGAGAGATTATTAGCGAATTTCACATACTTTAACAGATCAATGACTTCTGCTTTGCTGAGAAACGCAATTCAAAAATTTCTATCTGACGCTTGGTATAAACCCGGTTTCCAGCACCCTCCGTCGTTTACTAACCTCAATGATATCAGCTTTGTATTATGCGAAGGAGAAGAACCACATTCTACCGACAGCGGAAATCTGTTTGCCCGAAAGCTTCGAGATGAACTACGGATTCCAGAGCCGTTTATAAACTCCGCGGCGGCCGCCCTAGGTAAATCTTCGACCATAAAGCATTACATATTTGTTGATGATTTTTCTGGCAGTGGAAATCAGTTTAAAGACACAATAAATAGAATTCACAATATATCCGGAACCCCCATGTCATTCGCTCACTTGCTGAATGACAACAAACACTCCATATCTTACTGCCCATGCATTGCCACCAATTACTCAAAGAATGATACCATTGCGCCTGCATTTCCCTCCATTAATCTCTTTCCAGCCCACATTCTTAGCGATGCACACAATGCGACGCTGCAAACCTCTCGGATTTGGCGCGGCCTTGATGGTCCGGATGCAAATGCCGCGATTGCAAAGCTAAAAACGATCTCAATCCGCGCCGGCTATCCGCGCGAAGATTTTGGTCAAGACGACTGGCGTGGCTTTCATGGCCTAGGGCTATCAGTAGCATTCGAGCACGGAATTCCCGATGCGAGTTTGCCTTTATTCTTTTCTGAGAGAAATGGCTGGAAGCCGTTGATGAGGAGAGCGTGATGTCTCAAGAGACGACAGCGCAAAAGCTTGAGCGACTATTTGGTAGCTTTCGAGCAGAATCCCTAAGAGAGAATATTTATAGTTTGTTCGACGAGCCTGATTACTTTTATTATTTGGAGGCTCCAAAATCATGCGTATTGATGGGCGGACGCGGCTCAGGCAAAACGACAGCGCTCAAATGCATGTCGTATGAGGGGCAAGCAGCATTACGCAAGAGCGATTTCAGCAAGCCCGCATATGTCGGACTTTATACACGTATAAATACGAATACCGTGGCCTCCTTCGTTGGCCCCGAACAATCCCCCGATTCTTGGCAAAGACTATTTGGCCATTTTATAAATCTAATGCTCTGCGAGGAGGCGTTAAACTATATTGGTT
>FTCZ01001448.1_pt1 | contig 113403 bp, 118 predicted proteins | sample 1658871 | NCBI WGS metagenome assembly FTCZ01 (sample SAMEA3914864, study PRJEB12502) | metagenome | biome: forest; material: soil | place: USA | collected 2012-03-12 | depth 0.3 m | reverse complement strand
GGCATGGTCCTGGGTCGAATAGATGTTGCAGGTCGCCCAGCGCACCTTGGCGCCGAGCGCGGTCAGCGTCTCGATCAGCACGGCGGTCTGGATCGTCATGTGGAGCGAGCCGGTGATGCGCGCGCCCTTGAGCGGCTGCGACGCGCCGAATTCCTCGCGCAGCGCCATCAGGCCGGGCATTTCGGTCTCGGCGATGTTGATCTCGGCGCGGCCGAAATCGGCCAGGGAAATGTCCTTGACGACATAATCGGTCGTACGGTCGAGCACGGTGGCCACGTAAAATCTCCGCAAATCGGGGGTTGATGCGCGCGCCCTACCCGCTCGTGAGCGCGATTGCAACCGGGATATAAAGATATCTTTATATGTTCCACCGAGCACCGTGCGGAAAAAAATTTCGCCCGATGTCACATTCATCGGCGCTGTCTCGTCAGGTCTGCGCAACCCTGATGAAAGGACCGACCATGACTCCCCGCCTCAACCCCTACACCGCCGCCCCCGAGCTCGTTCAGGCGTTCTTCGCCTTTTCCACCCAGGTGATGGCGAGCGGTCTCGACAAGTCGCTGCTCCACCTCGTCGAGATCCGCTCGTCGCAGATCAACGGCTGCTCCAATTGCGTCAACATGCACACGTTCGAGGCGCGGCAGGCCGGTGAGACCGAGCAGCGTGTCCATTTGATCGCGGCATGGGAGGATGCGCCATGCTATACCGACCGCGAGCGTGCGGCGTTGGCCTGGACCGAGCATCTGACGCTGATCGCCGACAAGCGCGCGCCGCAGCACGTCTATGACGCGCTCGACGCGCAGTTCAGCAAGGAGGAGCAGGTCAAGCTCACCATGATGATCAACGTGATCAACGGCTGGAACCGGCTGGCGGTCGGCTTCCACCTCTACGACCCCAAACTCGGCTGGAAGGCATGAGCGACGCGGCGGCGAGCTTCGACGCGCTTCGGCCCAAGCTGATGCGCGTCGCCTACCGCATGCTCGGCTCGGTCGCCGATGCCGAGGACGTGGTGCAGGACGCCTGGCTGCGCTGGGCCGACACCGACCGTGAGGCGGTGCGCGTGCCCGAGGCGTTCCTGCGCCGCGTGGTGACGCGCCTGTGCCTCGACCAGCTCAAATCGGCGCGCGTGCAGCGCGAGGAATATGTCGGGCCATGGCTGCCCGAACCGGTGGTCGAGGCCGACGAGGTCGAGGACGTCACCCTGCCGCTGATGCTGGCGCTCGAACGGCTCTCACCGCTCGAGCGCGCTGCCTTCCTGCTCCACGATGTGTTCGGCGAGAGTTTCGACGATGTCGCCGAAAGCCTCGGCCGCGATGCCGCGGCGTGCCGCCAGCTCGCCAGCCGGGCGCGCGACCATGTCCGCGCCGAGAAGCCGCGCTTCCCGGTCGAGCGCGAGCATGGCCTGGAGATTGCGCAGGCATTCTTCGCCGCATCGCGCGGCGGCGAGATCGGTCATCTCGGCGCGATGCTCGCCCAGGATGTCAGCCTCTATTCGGATGGCGGCGGCAAGCGGCCCGCGGCGGCGCGTGTGATGCTCGGCCATTCCGAGGTGACCCGCACCTTCGCGGCGATCGGGCGGCTGGTGCGCGGCAATCATGGCGCGTTGATCCGCTTCGCCTGGATCAACGGCCTGCCCGGCTTCGTCACGCGCGAGCATGACGGCGTGCTGCAGACCACGGCGCTGCTGATCGACGATGGCCGGATCAAGGCGATCTACGTGATGCGCAATCCGGACAAATTGCAGCATCTGGAAGGGAAGCTGCACTAAAGGCGATCAGTCGGGTTCGCGGAGCACCGCCTCGATATTGTTGCCATCGGGATCGAGCACGAAGGCGGCATAATAGCCGGACGGGTAGCCACCGGCCCGCAGCCCGGGCGCGCCGTTGTCGCGACCGCCGGCGGCGATGGCGGCGGCGTGGAACGATTCCACCTCGGCACGGCCGATCGCACGGAACGCGATGTGCTGCCGGACACCATGCGGATGGAAGACATCGATCCAGAAGATCGGATAGTCAGCATCATAGCCGACCCCGCCGATCTGGTCGTCGCCCCCGCCGGCCAACGTGCCGTCGCGGGTGATCCGGACCAGCGGCGACAGGCCCAATGCGCCGAGCGCGGCGTCATAGAACGACGCCGAACGGGACATGTCGGCGACGCCGATACCGGTATGATCGATTCGCCAATTGTCCATCGCCTTACTCCCGATTGTGCACCAATACGCTGGCAATGCTGATCGCGTGGTGGCGAAAGCCCAGACTTTCATAGAGCGCGATCGCACCCTTGTTGGTGGCATAGGCATGGAGCCACGGTGTCTCGCCACGCGCCAGCATGCGCTCCGCGACGACCCGCATCAGCGCCCCGGCATAGCCTCGCCCACGGTGATCGGGATGCGTGCAGACGCCGCTGACTTCGCTCAGGCCGGGCATCTTCATCCGCTCCCCAGCCATTGCGACCAGCCTGTCGCCCTCCTTCAAACCGATGAAGTCGCCGAGCCGATTGGTATGCGCGACATAGGGGCCGGGCTGGGTCAGGATCGCGAGGTCGTACATCGCCGGCGCGTCCTCCTCGGCCAGATCGACGATCTCGAACCGCGGCGGTGCGGCGGGGGTGAGTTCGTCGCACGCCATCTGCACGCACTCGGCCCGGCGCAGGAAGCGCGTGCCGGGTGGCGCCGGCCAATCCTCGCGCTCGACGGTCCACAGTTCGCCCTCCTCGGGCACCAACGCCGCCAGCGCGGCGAGGCTTTCGGGCGAACGATCGGCCGCGGCGCCGAATACCCCATAGTCGCGACCCAACCGCCAGGCCCGCGCGTCGCCCTCGGCAAGCGGTGCCCAGCGAGTGGTCAGCGCGCTCCACACCGGCCTGTCGAGTTGCTCCAGCCCCATGCGCGCGTCAGGCCGTCCCGGTCTGATTGGCGAGCAGGCGCGGGTCGATCCCCGCCCGTTCGAACCCCTCGGCCCAGCGATCATCGGCTTCGGTATCGAACAGCAGACGCTCGTCGCCCGCGACGTTGAACCAGCCATGGCGCGTCATCTCGCCATCGAGCTGCCCCGCACCCCAGCCGGCATAGCCAAGCGCGACCAGCCAGCGGCTCGGCCCCTTGCCATCAGCGATCGCCTTGAGCACATCGATCGTTCCCGACAGCGCCCAGCGCCCGGCTACCTCGATCGTATCCCGTCCCGACCAGTCGATAGAATGCAGCACGAAGCCTCGCCGCGGCTCGACCGGCCCCCCGAAATGGACCGGTGCGTCGGGCGCCTCGCCGGGCTCGATATCGAACTGCTCGAGCACGTCGTGCAGGCCCAGCCCGTCGATCGTCGCGCCGATGCCGATGCCGATCGCTCCCTGATCGTCATGTCCGCACATCGCGATCACGGCATGGTCGAAGCGCGGATCGCCGATCCCGGGCATCGCCAGCAGGAATTGCCCGGTGAGAAAGGGTGCCGCCGACTCCATGATTGGCATCCTAAGCGGGTCGGACCGCTGCCGTCACGGCTTGAAATTCCTGGCAGCGATGCCAAGTGCCGGGCGCGCGGCGCGTTGATGCGCCATAGGGAGACGACACCATGACCATCGCCGTCGGCGACAAGCTGCCCTCGACCACCATCATCAAGGCGACCGAGAACGGCCCGGAAGCGGTGCCGTCCGAAGAATTCTTCGCCGGCCGCAAGGTCGCGCTGGTCGCGGTGCCGGGCGCCTTCACCCCGACCTGCTCGGCGCGCCACCTGCCCGGCTTCCTCGACAAGGCGGACGAGATCAAGGCGAAGGGCGTCGACGAGATCGCCTTCACCAGCGTCAACGACGCGTTCGTGATGGGCGCCTGGGGCAAGGCCAACGAGGCGGCCGGCAAGGTCACCATGCTGGCCGATGGCAATGCGGATTTCGCGAAGTCGGTCGGTCTCACCTTTGACGGCTCCAAATTCGGCATGGGCGAGCGCAGCCAGCGCTATTCGATGATCGTCAACGACGGCGTCGTCGAAGAGCTCAACGTCGAAGCGCCCGGCGAGTTCAAGGTGAGCTCGGCGGAGCATCTGCTCGAGCAACTCTGAGCTTTTTCATCCAATCGTCTCATGGGCGAAACAATCGGGCGCGGCCCGGGAACGGCGGTGCTATCATCGGCGTTTCCGGGCTGTAGCTTTTGGAGAATTCCCATGGCCGACGACACGACCGCCACGACCCCGAATGCCGCCGGGGAAAAGTCGACGCTCGACAATGCACTCGATACTGCCAGTGAAGCACTCGACACCGCGAAGACCAAGGCTGGCGACCTGGTCGACGAAGCGCTGGCCGAGTCGAAATCGTTCCTGTCCAAGGCGCAGGAAGCCCTGGCCCATGCCGCCGATACCGCGGTCAATGCGGTGAAGGAGCATCCGATCGCCGCAGCGGGCATTGCCGCGGCAGCAGCCGGTGCGGTGGCGGGCGCGGCCTATGGCGCTTCGAAGCTGCTCAATGGCGACGACACGGACGACGACGGCGCTACCAAGGGCTGACCCGCCTCCGCAACGACGCCGTCTTGCCAGCGTCATCCATGTGCTTTAGCCGCAGCGGATGACGCAGGCTTCAGATATCGTCGCCGAGCTCGATCGGCTCTATTCCGCCTCGGTCCAGCGCCTCCAGGACGCGCTCACCGCCTACCTCGCTTCGGGCAGGACCCCCGACCCCAAATCGCGTAGCGACGGGTCGTTCGCTTATCCCGAAATCCGCCTGATCTACCGCGGCGACAGCGACCGTCCGGCACCCTTGCGCTCGTTCGGCCGGCTGAGCGAAGCCGGCGACTACCGCATCAGCGTAACCAAGCCGCGCATCTATGCCGATTACCTGATCGAGCAGCTCAACCTGCTGATCGAGGATTATGACGTCGAGGTCTCGGCGGTTCCGGGGCGGCAGGAAATCCCCTTTCCCTACGTGCTCGACCCGAGCCATGCGCTCAACCTCGACGAGGTGTCGGCGCTCGAGCTGGCGCGCTGGTTCCCGGCAACCGAGCTCGCGCATATCGGCGACGAGATCGCCGATGGCCTGCCCACTCCCGGCGAGGCGCGACCGCTGGCGCTGTTCGACGGGCTGCGCACCGATTTCAGCCTCGCGCGCCTGCGCCACTATACCGGCACGCCGCCGGAGCACGTCCAGCGCTACGTGCTGTTCACCAATTACCATCGCTATGTCGACGAGTTCGTCCGCTGGGCGTTCGACCAGCTTGGCGAAGGCAGCCGCTTCACCGGCGTGTCGGGCGCGGGCGGCGTGCTGCTGCGTGCGGGCGATGATGTCGAGGCGGCGATGGCCGATACCAGCGCGTGGCGGCGGCACCAGATGCCGGCCTATCATCTGATGGCTGACGACCGCACCGGCATCACGCTCGTCAATATCGGCGTCGGACCGTCGAACGCGAAGACGATCTGCGACCATCTCGCGGTGCTGCGTCCCGAAGCGTGGCTGATGATCGGGCATTGCGGCGGCCTGCGCCCCAGCCAGCGTATCGGCGACTATGTCCTCGCGCACGCCTATCTGCGCGACGACCATGTCCTCGACGACGTGCTGCCGCCCGAAATCCCCGTCCCGGCGATCGCCGAGGTCCAGGTCGCGATGGCGCGCGCAGCGGAAAAGATCAGCGGCCAGTCGGGCGAGGAGCTCAAGCGCCGGCTGCGGACGGGCACGATCGTCACCACCGACGACCGCAATTGGGAGCTGCGCTACACCAAGTCGGCGTTGCGCTTCTCGCTGAGCCGCGCGGTCGGGATCGACATGGAATCGGCGACGATCGCGGCGCAGGGCTATCGCTTCCGCGTGCCGTACGGGACCTTGTTGTGCGTGTCGGACAAGCCGCTCCATGGCGAGCTCAAGCTGCCCGGCCAGGCCAACCGCTTCTACGAACGCGCGATCGCCGAGCATATGCAGATCGGCATCCAGACCTGCGAGGAGCTCCGCCAGGAAGGCGCCAAGCTGCACAGCCGCAAGCTGCGCGCGTTCAACGAGCCGCCGTTCCGCTGATGGTTAAAGGCGGGGCTATCACGGTCCTGAAACATTCTGTTATGCAGGGGCGTTAGCGACCACGAGACAACGGGGAGCATCTCATGGCCACGACGCCGAAGAAGACCATCAAGCCTGCCGCTGCGAAGAAGCCCGCTGCTGCGAAACCCAAGGCGGCCGCCAAGCCCAAGGCTGCACCGACACCGACCGCGGAGCCCGAAGTGAAGGCGGCAGCCGCTGCCAAGCCCAAGGCACCAGCCAAGGCCGCCGCCAAGCCGGCCGCGGCGAAAGCGCCTGCGGCAAAGCCTGCCGCGAAGGCCTCGGCGGCAAAACCCGCCGCGAAGGCTCCGGCCGCGAAGCCCGTGGCCAAGGCCGCTGGTGCCGCTGCGGCGACCACGCCGAAACCCGCTGCCAAGGCTGCGCCGAAACCAGCGGCCACAGCGAAGCCGAAGGCCGCCGCGAAACCGAAAGCGACGAAGCCCAAGCCCGCGGCACCCAAGCCCGCGGCACCAACTCCTGCGGCCGCCGCGCCCGCGGTGTCGCCTCCGCCATCACCGGCTGCCGCGCCTGCACCGGCCACGCCAAGCCGCGCCGCGACGATCGCCAAGCGCGGCGGCATCGTTGCCGGGATCATCGGCGCGATCGCAGGAATCTTCGCGCTGCGGAGCAGCAGCAGGAAGGGCGAGCCGAAGGACGAGGAATCCTGAGGTTCGCCCGAAGCGCCTAGCGCTTCGCTTCGAGCCGGAACGTCACGGTCATCGGAACGTCCGTCGCCACCACATTGGCGGTGGAACGTTGAAACGGGGAGAATGGCGTCTTCCCGTCTCCGGCAGCGGCGGAAAGCAAGGCTGAGCCCAAATCCGTCTTTTCGCTGATGCCGATCAGCGTGACGTTCGGCAGTCCCAACCTGGATGCATAATCGTCGACCTCGGTACGCGCCTTGGCCAGGCCATCGGCCTTGGCCGCGCGCCGCGCCGCATCGGGGTTCTGCAGCGACGTGAGCGGCTGACCGGCGGACTTGACCCCGTCGATCGCCGTGACGGCCGCTTGCGCCTGGTCGATGCTCGCCCGCGTGGTCGCGATGATGACTGCGACCGCAGTTGCCCGGCTCTTCGCGGCAACGTCCGCCTTGTCGCCCCGCATCAGCGACATCGCCGCCATGGGATCGCTCGAGAACAGGTCGACCTCCGACCCCTCCCGCAACTCGACCTGCGCGCCTGCCGCGCGCGCCTTGTCGATCACCTCCTGCTTCCGCTTAGCCAGCAGGGCCGCGGCGGCAGCCTCGCTATTGCCTGATGCGGTAACCAACGCGCTCAGCTGGAAACGATCGGCGGGTGCTTCGGCACGACCCACCGTCACGATTTCGACCGTTACCGACTGCGCTGCATCGCCGGGCGCGGCCAATGCGAGCGCGAGCCAAAGCGGAACCATCACCATCCCTGCGGCTTCCCCTTGTTCTGCTCGTCGAGCCATTTCTTGAGTGGCGCGAAATAATCGATCATCGCCTGGCCCGAAATCTCGCGGCTGCCGGTGAACGCCTGGAGCGCATCGGGCCAGGGCTTGGATTGGCCCATTTCAAGCATCTTCTGAAGATTCGCGCCTACCTGCTTGTTTCCATAGAAGGAACAACGATGGAGAGGCCCGGTCCAGCCAGCCTGCTTGCACGCGGCCTGGTAGAATTGGAACTGCAGGATCCGCGCGAGGAAATAGCGCATGTACGGCGTGTTGGCCGGGATGTGATATTTCGCCCCGGCGTCGAACCGCGTCGCGTCGCGCGCAACCGGCGGCTTGATCCCCTGATATTGCAGCCGCAGCGAATCCCAGGCCGACTGATATTGGTCGGGCTTGATCTGGCCGCTGAACACGCCCCAGCGCCATTTGTCGACCATCAGCCCGAACGGCAGGAACGCCACCTTGTCCATCGCCTGGCGCAACAGCAGGCCGGTGTCCTTGTCGGCGCTCGGCACCTTCGCCTTGTCGAGCAGGCCGATCTGGACGAGGTAGTCGGGCGTGATCGACAGCGCGATGAAGTCGCCAATCGCCTCGTGGAAGCCGTCGTTCGCGCCATTCTCGTAGAGATACGGCTGGTTCATGTAGGCGCGCTGGTAGAAATTGTGCCCGAGCTCGTGATGGATCGTCACGAAGTCGTCGGCATTGACCTTGGTGCACATCTTGATGCGCACGTCTTCCTTGTTGTCGATGTCCCAGGCCGAGGCATGGCACACGACTTCGCGATCGGCGGGCTTGGTGATCTGCGACCGTGTCCAGAACGTGTCGGGCAGCGGCGCGAAGCCCAGCGAGGTGTAGAAGCCCTCCCCGGTCTTGACCATCCTGATCGGGTCGTAGCTCTTGGCCTTGAGCAATGCCTCGGTGTCGTAACCGATATCGCCCGATCCCTTGGGCGCGACGATATCGTAGATATTGCCCCATTCCTGCGCCCACATATTGCCGAGCAGATCGGCGCGGATCGGACCGGTCCTGGCCTGGACCTGATCGCCATATTTCTCGTTGAGCTTCCAGCGGACATAGGTGTGGAGCGACTGGTAGAGCGGCTCGACCTGCTTCCACAGCTTGTCGGTCATCGCCGCGAATTCGTCGGGCTTCATGTCATAGCCCGATCGCCACATCGCGCCGACATCCTGATAGCCGAGCTCGCGCGCGCCCTGGTTCGAAATGTCGACCATCTTGGCGTAATCGCCCTTCATCGGCGCGCCGACATTGTCGTTCCAGCTGAGCCACATCTCCTTGAGCTTTTCCGGATCGCGCGTCGTGCCCATCGCGGCCTCGATGTCGGAACCGTTGATCGGCTTGCCGTCGAGCGTGCCCTTGCCCTTCCCGTAGGATGACTGCAGCCGGGTCGCGATCGTGGCCAGCTCGTCGGCGGCACCCGGGCGCGTCGGCGCGGGCAAGGTAATGCCGTTGCGGATCAGGTCGAGCTTGCGCCTGGTATCGGGCGAAAGGCCGGCGACGTTCTGATATTTGGCTGCCTCGGTCGCGAACTTGACCGCGAGCTCGGTCTGCCGGGCGCTGACCTGCGCTGCCATCGCATCGGTATCGTCGGTAATGAAGGTGGCGTTGATCCAGCCGGCCCGATTGCCCTCGATCGAGATATCGGCCAGCTCCTTCTCGGCCTTGGCGACGAACTTGTCGGCATCGGCGGCGGTGGCAGGCGCGCTGCCCGGCGCGGTCGCCAATGCGACGGCACCCGACAGGACCAGCGCGAGCGCAAGGCTCGACGCCATGGCGGAACGGATCATTATCGACTCCCTGAACTTATGCCGCGACTGTGATCCCGCGGGGCGCCTGCGGTCAAGCGGCGAGGAAGTCGGCGATCGCCTGGCCAAGCTCGGGCTTGATCACCGCACTCATGTGATTGCCGGGCACCTCGACATAGCGCGCATCGACCAGCGTATCGGCAAGCGCCGCGGCGCTGCCATTGTCGAAATCCTGTGCGCCATTGACCACCAGCGTGGGCCAGGCAAACCGCTCGATCTCCTCGCGCGGCGTGCTGACGAAGGTGTCGATGATCAGCAGCAAGGCCGCGGCATCGCCGCCGGTGGTCTTGAGGAATTGCTCGGCGAACCATTCGGGGCTGTTGCGCTCGTGCTTGCCGAGGTTCGAGAGGATGTTGCGGAAATGGCCGGCGCGGCGATCGGTCGCGGTGAGGCCTTCCAGTCCCATGCCCGAGAAGACCACCTTGCGCGGCGCCGCGCCGGTCGCGAGCATCCGGCAGGTCGTCCGCCCGCCAAGCGAATAGCCGCCGAGATCGTAATCGGTGAGGCCAAGGTGCGCGACCAGCGCATGCCCGTCTTCGGCCAGCGCATCGGGCGGATAGGCAGCGGGATCATGCGGCTTCGCGCTCGACCCATGGCCGCGCAGATCGGGCATGATCACCCGGAAGCCCCTGGCGGCGATCGCCGCGGCGTGGCCGAATTTGATCCAGTTGGTGTCGGCGTCGGAGATGAAGCCGTGGATCAGGACGACCGGCCGCCCCTCGCCCATTTCACGCCAGGCCAGCCGCTGGCCGTCGAAACTGTCGAAAAACTGCGGTTCAATCGGGGAGCTTGCCAATTGCGTTCATCCATCTGTCGACCACCGACGCGTTCTGGTCGGTCCGCTCGGCCGGAAGCGTGCTCGTGTCAAGCCAGGCTTCGTGCCAGCTTTCCTTGCCGAAATGGCTGGTCGGCCGGAACCGGTACGGGTCGTCGAAGCTGCCGACGGTGAGATCGATGTTCCTGCCGCCCTCGGCGAACTCGAAGCTCAGCGGTGTGCCGCAGACCGAACAGAAGCCGCGCAACGCGATCGGCGACGACACGTAGCGATCGGGTTCGCGCTCCCACGTCACTGCTGCTCGCGGCACGTTCTTGAACGCGGCCGCCACACCGCCGGTCGCGCGCTGGCACATCCGGCAATGGCACAGATAGGCATGGTCGCTATCGACCTCGACCGAATAGCGCACCCGGCCGCATTGGCATCCGCCGGTCATCCTGGTCATGATTGGTCTCCGTGGCGCCAGGCATCGAGATCGTCGGGCTGGGTCGGATGCGCGGGTAATGCGGGGTCGAGCACAACCCAGGGCTGCTTGCGCGAGACCCAGATATGCCCGCCGGGCGCCAGCCACGACGTGTCGTCGAGCGACCCCGCCTTGATCGTCGCGAATTCGGGCGAGGCGCTGCCTTGATGATAGACGCGGCTGCCGCAGTCGGGACAATAATGGCACCGCGTCCGCGTGCCGATATCGGTCGGCCGTTCCCAGCAATCGAGCCGCCCGGTGAAGCTGACATCGGCCAGCCGCACGGCAACCGACATGCCGAACGCACTCGCAGATTGTTTCTGGCACTCGCGGCAATGGCAGCAATAGATCGTGTCGGGCCGCGCCGCGATGACGTAACGCACTTGCCCGCACTGGCATCCTCCGGTCACGGCGTCGGCCATCGGCTCTCCTTGCAATGCTGCACCTGCGAAAAAAATTTCCGGCAGGGTCTATATTATATAAGCAAGCTTATTATATGTGAGCCTATGACCGACTCACTCGGATTCCTGATTAGCGACGTTTCGCGCCTGATGCGCCGCCGTTTCGACGAGCGGGCGCGAGCGCTGGGCGCGACGCGCGCGCAGTGGCGCACGCTCACGACGCTCAGTCGCAACGAGGGACTGAACCAGGGCGCGCTGGCCGATCTGCTCGAAGTCGAGCCGATCACCCTGTGCCGGATGATCGACCGTCTGGAGGAAGCCGGCCTGGTCGAACGCCGCCGTGATCCCCATGACCGCCGCGCCTGGCAATTGTTCCTGACCGAGAAATCGAAGCCCGTCCTCACCCAGCTGAAGGCGACCGCCGACGACATGATCGAGAACATGCTGACCGGCCTGTCCGAGCCGGTACGCGAGGCGCTCGCCGGGTCGCTCGGCCAGATGCGCGCGAACCTGCTCGCCATGCCCACTTATCGTACTCCCGAGACCGCCCATGGCTGACGCCGACCCCAAGATCCAGAACACGGCCGAAAAGGTCGCCGCCGCCAATGTCATCGAGACGGTCGAGGCCCCCGCCCCTGCGCGCAAGAAGCGCAATTGGGGCCGGTTGGCGCTGATGCTCAGCGTGCCGCTGATCCTCGCCGCGGTGGCGGGCTATTTCTACCTGACTGGCGGCCGCTACCAGACCACCGACAATGCCTATATCGCGCAGGACACGGTCTCGATCAGCCCCGACGTGTCGGGCCGCATCGTCGAAGTGCGCGTCAAGGAGAACCAGCGCGTCAAGGCGGGCGACATTCTCTTCGTGATCGACCCCGAGCCCTATCGCATCGCGCTGGAGCAGGCGAACGCGGCGATCGCCACCGCGAAGGTCAACGTGTCGACCATGGCGACCGACAATGGCAGCGCCGCCGCCGATATCGAGAGCGCCAATGCCGATATCGCGCTCGCCCAGGCGACCTGGGAGCGCCAGAATGCGCTGTGGAAGAAGGGATTCACCACCAAGGCATCGCTCGACGCCGCGCAGCATGAAGTGCTCGCCGCCAAGGCACGCCTCGCCACCGCGCGCGCGGCGGCCGAGAAGGCCAAGGTCCAGCTAGGCAGCGGAGTCGAGGGATCGGGCGTGCCCGCCGCGGTCCAGGCCGCGATGGCCGAGCGCGACAAGGCGCTGATGAACCTCAACCGCACCGTTGTGCGCGCGCCGCATGACGGCATCGTCAGCCAGACCAGCCGGCTGCAGGTCGGCAACATCACGCCGTCGGGCGTCCCTGCGCTCAGCCTGGTGGTGAGCGACACGCCCTGGGTGACCGCGAACTTCAAGGAAACCCAGCTCGCCAACATGCGCGTCGGCCAGCCGGTCGAGCTCAAGTTCGACGCTTATCCGGGCGTCAAATTGTGCGGCAAGGTCGACAGCATCGGCGCCGGCACCGGCTCGTCGGAATCGATCCTCCCGGCGCAGAATGCCAATGGCAACTGGGTCAAGGTGACGCAGCGCGTGCCGGTCAAGATCCTGATCACCTGCAAGACCGATCGCGCGCTGATCACCGGTCTGTCGACCGACGTCAGCGTCGATACCAAGCCCAATGGCTAGCAGGGCCGCCTCCCCGGCATCGGGGGCGGCGGCACCGGCCCGGCCGGTCCTGAGCAAGCCGCTGCTCGCGACGTCCAACCGTCCGCTCCTGACCATCGGGGTCATGGGCGCGATGGTGATGCAGATCCTCGACACCACGATCGCCAATGTCGCGCTGCCGCACATGACGACCGCGCTCGGCGCGACCGCCGACACGATCACCTGGGTGCTGACCAGCTACATCATCGCCACCGCGATCGCGCTGCCCGCGACCGGCTGGCTGAGCGACCGGCTGGGCAGCCGCAATCTGTTCCTGATCGCGACCGGCGGGTTCGTCATTGCCTCGATGCTGTGCGGCACCGCCGTCAGCCTGGAGGAAATGGTCGCCTTCCGCATCCTGCAGGGCGTGTGCGCGGCGTTCATCAACCCGCTGTCGCAGACCGCGATGATCGATATCAACCCGCCCGAACGCCAGGCGCAGGCGATGTCGTTATGGGGCATGGGGGTGATGGTCGGCCCGATCCTGGGGCCGGTATTGGGCGGCTACCTCACCGACAATTTCAACTGGCGCTGGGTGTTCTACGTCAATCTGCCGGTCGGCGCGCTGACCTTCGCCATCCTGTGGTTCCTGCTGCCGTCACGACCCCGCGCCGAGCGCCGCTTCGACCTGACCGGGTTCGTCTTCGTCGCGATCGCGGTGGCGAGTTTCCAGCTGATGCTCGATCGCGGGCAGGACAAGGACTGGTTCGGCAGCTGGGAAATCATCATCGAGGGGCTGATCGCCGCCGGCGCCTTGTGGATTGCGCTGGTTCATCTCGCGACGGCCGAAAAGCCGCTGTTCGACCGGCATCTGTTCCGCAACCGCAACCTCGTCACCGGCATGTTCTTCATGATCGTGATCGGGGTGTCGACCATGGCGCCGATGGCGTTGCTGCCGTCGATGCTCCAGCAATTGTTCGGCTATTCGGTGGTCCAGACCGGCATGATGATGGCGCCGCGCGGCGTCGGCGTGCTGGCCACGATGTGGGTCGCCGGACAATTGCTCGGCAAGGTCGACACGCGGCTGGTCATCGCGATCGGGCTGGTGCTGTTCGCCGGGTCGCTCAGGATGATGGCGGGCTGGTCGCTGGAGATGGATTCCTGGCCGGTGATCATCTCGGGCTTCGTCCAGGGGCTCGGCATGGGGCTGGTCTTCATGCCGCTCAACAGCCTTGCCTTCGCGACGCTCGACTCGCGCTACCGCACCGACGGGTCGAGCCTGCTCAACCTGATGCGGTCGATCGGTCAGTCGGCGGGCATCTCGATGGTCACCGTGCTCCTCGCGCGCAACATCCAGACGAGCCATGCCGACCTGGCCCAGCACGTCACCGACAAGGTCCTGCCGGGCATCAACCTGACCCAGATCTTCCAGTTCGGCATCGTCTCGGACGCGGTGTTCGGGATGATCGACGGGATGATCAACAGGCAGGCCGCAATGATCGCCTATATCGACGATTTCTACCTGATGGCGTGGATGTCGATCCTTGTCCTGCCGCTGGTGCTGCTGCTGCAGACGCCCAAGGGCAAGGTCGAGGTGATGCACTCCGAATAAAGGGTCACGCCTGCAGGGCGGCAATGAAGTCGGCGGTCGGCGCCGCCTCCGGCCAGGCCGGCACATCATCGGGCAATGTCACCCAGCCCTGCTTGTAGGCGGTGAAGATATGCGCCTTGCAGACCAGCTCTTCCGATCGGTCGAGCGTTCCGGCGCGCACCACCGCCAGGCCGGGACGCGCGGTGTTGGTGTTGTACACCCGCGCCAGGCAATCGCCGCAGAAACGCTGGGTCGATATGCGGTCCTCGGTCGTGATCTCGCGCACGACGATCGGACCGGTAACGGTGAGCGCGGCCTCGGCCACCACGGCCTGGACGCTGAACGCGCTGCCCGATGCGCGCTGGCAGATGTGGCAATGGCAGGCATAGACCGACGGCAGGACGTCCGCGGCGATTTCATAGCGGCAGGCGCCGCAGCGGCATTGTCCGGCGATTGTCATGCGCGTTTCTCCAGCCCCGCCTGCTCCATGCGCCAGAGCGCCAGGTCAATCCGGTCCTGCCCGAAAAAGGGCTCGTCGTTGAACACCAGAGTCGGCACACCCCAATGCCCGGCAGCTTCGAGTCGTTCCTGATTGGCCGCGACCTCGGCGTCGAGCGCTTCGGCATCGCGCTCGGCTTCGGCGTCAAGGTCGGCCATGTCGAGCCCTGCCAGCGTCGCCGCGCCGGCCAGGTGGTCGCCGAGATGCCAGTCGACCGCCCCTCCCCATATCAGTTGCGCGACCTGGTCGGCGTACTCGAACCCCCTGCCCCACCGTGCGGCAACCTGGCCGGTGCGGACGAGACGGCGGATATAGGGCTGCTCTGGCGCGATCGCCCGCGTGGTGATGTCCTGGACGATGGGATCGGGGCGAGGCGGACCGAACGGGATGCCGTCACGCTGCGCCACGCGCATCACGTCGCGGATCGTGTAGCGCAGCCAGTTGGGATGATTGCGCTCGAAGAAATCCGGCTGACGGATGGCGAGCGGATAGACCGGCTTGAGATCTATCGTCAGGTCGCAGTCGCGCACGATCGCGCGCCACTTGGGTAGGGCAAGATAGCTGTACGGGCTGCGGAACGAGAAATAGAGGTCGGCACGCAGGGTCATGCGACCCTGTATGCCGACTTATCCCGACCGATCCAAGCGGACGGTCAGGCCGCCTTCTTGAGGTGTCGGCGACCGAGCAGTTCGGCGATCTGCACCGCGTTGAGTGCCGCACCCTTGCGCAGATTGTCCGACACGCACCACAGGCTCAGCCCGTTGTCGACCGTGGGGTCGTCGCGCACGCGGCTGATGAAGGTCGCATATTCGCCGACGCACTCGACCGGGGTCACGTATCCGCCGTCCTCGCGCTTGTCGACGAGCATCACGCCGGGCGCCTCGCGCAGGATCTTCTGCGCGTCCTCGGCCGACAATTCGTTCTCGAACTCGATGTTGATCGCTTCCGAATGGCCGACGAACACCGGCACGCGGACGCAGGTCGCGGTGACCTTGATCTTCGGGTCGAGGATCTTCTTGGTCTCGACCACCATCTTCCACTCTTCCTTGGTCGACCCGTCCTCGAGGAACTTGTCGATGTGCGGAATGACGTTGAAGGCGATCTGCTTGGTGAATTTGTGCGGCTCGGCCTGGTCGCCGACGAAGATGTTGCGCGACTGTTCGAACAATTCGTCCATCCCCGCCTTGCCCGCGCCCGACACCGATTGATAGGTCGCGACGACGACGCGCCTGATCCTGGCGGCGTCGTGCAGCGGCTTGAGCGCCACCACCATCTGCGCGGTCGAGCAGTTAGGGTTCGCGATGATGTTCTTCTTGGTATAGCCGTTGATCGCGTCGGGGTTCACCTCGGGCACGATCAGCGGCACGTCGGGATCCATCCGGTAGAGCGACGAATTGTCGATCACCGTGCAGCCCGCCGCGGCGAATTTCGGCGCGTAGATCGCGGTCGCCTCGCTGCCGATCGCGAACAGGGCGATGTCCCAGCCCTTCGGATCGAAATGCTCGATATTCTGGACTTTCAGGGTTTTACCGGTCTCGCCGAAGTCGATAATATCGCCGGTCGAGCGCGACGACGCCACGACGGCGATCTCGTCGGCGGGAAATTCCCGCTCGGCCAGGATGTTCAACATTTCGCGTCCGACATTGCCGGTCGCGCCAGCGACGACCACTCGGTAACCCATTTCTTTGTCCCATGATTGCTCGCCCATGCAGCGGCGCTTGCTACTTAGGGCTGCACGCGCAGAATGGAAGCGCGCAATTTCTTGGGCATCCGACAAGGTCAGGTTGATGCAGAATTTCCCGATTGATGCCGTTCGCTCGCGTTTTCCCGCTTTGTCGCGCGAGGTCGACGGACATCCGGCAATCTATTTCGACGCTCCGGGGGGCACCCAGATATGCGACGCCGCGATCGGTGCGATGGTCGCGCATCTGTCCGAGGGCACGGCAAATGCCGGCGGGCCATTCGCCAGCTCGATCGAGACCGACAGCCTCTCGTCAGAAGCGCACGCGGCGATCGCCGACCTGCTTGGCGGCAAGCCCGAGGAGATTGCGTTCGGACCGAACATGACCTCACTGACCTTCGCGGTGTCGCGCGCGCTGGCGCGGGACTGGCATGAGGGCGACGAGCTGATCGTCACGCGGCTCGACCATGACGCCAATGTCGCGCCCTGGCTGCAGGCTGCCGAGGACAAGCGCATGGTCGTGCGCTGGCTCGATTTCGATCCGGCCAGCGGGCGGTGGAATCTCGATGATCTCGCTACCTTGCTGAACGCGAGGACGCGGCTCGTGGCGATGGGCGTGGCGAGCAATGCGCTCGGCACCGTCAACCCGATCGCCGAGGCGGTGAAGCTCGTCCGGGCGAAGAGCGATGCCCTGGTCTATATCGATGCCGTGCAATCGGTTCCGCACCTCGTCACCGACGTGGCGGAACTCGGCGCCGACGTCGTTGCCTGCTCACCCTACAAATTCTTCGGCCCGCACCAGGGCGTGTTGTGGATGTCGGGCCGGCTCGACGATCGCGTCCGCGCCTACAAGGTCCGTCCGGCGGGCGACGAGGGCGCGCATCGCTTCGAAACCGGCACGCCGTCGTTCGAAGGCCAGGCCGGGGTGCTGGGCACGATCGCCTATCTCGAATGGCTCGGCGCGTTGGCCGATCCCCTGGCGAACAGCCGGCGCGCGCGGCTGGTCGCGGCGATGACCGCAAGCACCACGTACGAGCGCGGCCTGGGTGAGCAATTGCTTGCCGGCTTCGCCACGATCCCCGGCCTGAGGTTATGGGGGCCGCCGACGATGGACGGCCGCGTGCCCACCTTCTCGTTCACGCTCGACGGGCATGAGGCGCACGCCGTCTCGGTGTTCCTCGCCAATCGCGGCATCTTCGCCTGGGCGGGGCATTTTTACGCGGTCGAGGCGATCGCCCGGCTCGGGCTTGCCGATACAGGCGGGCTGCTTCGCGTTGGCCTGTGCCACTATTCGACCGCTGACGAGGTCGATCGCCTGATCGCCGCGCTGCGCGAGCTGACCGCCGCGTGATCCTGTCTTTCCGCCACAACTTCCTGTTCGTCCGCGCGCGCAAGGTCGCCGGGACCAGCGTCGAGATCGCCTTGTCGACCCTGTGCGGCCCCGACGACATCACCGCGCCGATCGTGGCGGTGGATGAAAGGCTGCGGCTCGACAGCGGCGGACATTGCGCCAATTTCGGCGAGCCCCGGTTGGAGCAGGCCTGGCGCGACATGGTTCGCGCCGCCAGCCCGGAACAACTCGCCACGATGAAGCCGCCGCCGAGCCGCTACCGCCCGCACATGAGCGTCGGCGAGATCGAGGCGGCCCATGGCGCGCCGCTCGATGCGTTCCGGCTGGTCTGCGTCGAGCGCGATCCCTTCGCCAAGGTGATCTCGTTCCTCCACATGCGGCACAATTTCCCCGGCTACAAAGCTGGCGCACCCGATATGGCGACCGCGATAGGCGATCTTTCGGCCGAACTCGACGAGGCTTTTGCGCGCGATCGGCTCGGCATCCTTAAGAGCATCCATATGTATGGCGGCCGCACACCCGAGGTGATCCATTACGAGCGGCTGGAAGCCGACTTCGCCGATTTCGTCGCGACGCTGGGCGTAGCCGCGCCGCCCCTGCCCCATGCCAAGCGCGGCCCGCTGTCCAACGCCATCGATCCGGCGACCGTGTTCCGCCGCGACCAGATCGAGCAGCTCAATGCCTTTTTCGCGGCGGAGCTGGCGGCGTTCGGCTACACGCCGCGCTGAGGCATCACGTCGCAAATCAGGTGGACGCGCCGCGTCGTGCCGCGATTGGCCACGCTGTGTTCGCGGGTATTGTCGACTTCATACGCCTGACCGACGGCGAGGTGATGGTCGATCCCGTCGATCACGAACGACACCGCCTCGTTGGTGACGACCGGCACGTGACAGCGGCGCGGGTCAATGATGATCGGCTTGGTGTCGCGATGCGGCACGACCTCGGCGCCAGCGGGCAAGTCGACCAGCATCAGCCGTGTGATCCTGCCGCCGCCGAGCCGCACTACCAGTTGATCCGCGCAGGCCTTGGCCGCCGCGCGCAGCGGCTCGGGCGCATAGTCCGGTTCGAAGATCACCGGCTCGTCGAAACCCTCGACCGTGTCGCCCCACACCATCGCGATCGTCTTGGTCGCGGCGTGCCCCAGCATCCGCCGCCGCAGCGTGAACCGCTCCCACAATTCGTCGTCCGCGCCCGGCAGTACCGCGAGCAGATCGTCGACCGGGAGCGGCCCCAGCTCCGCCAGCGGCACGTCCATCTTCATGGCACGGTCTTGTTCTTCACGTTGCGATCGAAATAGTTGAGGATCGTCGTCCAGACATGGATGTCGCGCGCCGCGGCATGGGTCTTGCCGGGGTAGAACATCATCTCGAACGGCCGGTTCGCCGCCTGCATCTTCGCCGCGAATGCGGTCGAGTTCTCGAACACGACATTGTCGTCGGCCATGCCATGGATCAGCAGCAACGGATCGGCGATCCGCACCGCGTCGTCGACCGCGTCGGACGTCGCATAGGCCCTGGCGTCACGACCCTTGGGGTCGGTCCCCATGTAGCGCTCGGTATAATGCGTGTCGTACAATTCCCAGCGCGTCACCGGCGCGCCCGCGACGCCGGCGGCATAGACGCCGGGATTGGCCTCCAGCATCTTGAGCGTCATGTAGCCGCCATAGGACCAGCCGTAGATGCCGATCCGGTTGCCATCGACATAATCCTGGGTCTTGAGCCATTTCGCGCCGGCCAGCTGATCGGCAACCTCGATCCCGCCCATCGACCGGTAGATCCTGTCCTCGAACGCCTTGCCGCGATTGGGCGAGCCGCGATTGTCGAGCTGGAAGAAGATATAACCCTTGCTGACGATGTACTGCTCCAGCGCGCTTTCCCAGCCGCGCGTCACCGTCTGGCTGTGCGGGCCGCCATAATGCTGGAAAAAGACCGGGTATTTCTTGCCCGGTTCGAGCGGCGGGGTGATCATCTCATAATAGAGATCGGTACCGTCCGCCGCCTTGATCGTGCCGAAGCTGCGCTGGCGATGCTGGGCGAGATAGGGGTAATAGGGATGCCCCGGCTTGACCGCATTCTCGTTGATCCACGCAACGCGCTTGCCCGCGGTGTCGGCTAGATAGCTCTGCGCCGGCTGATTGGGATTGGAGCGTGTGACGATCAGCCGCGTCGCCGCATTGTCCATCACCGCCTTGTTGGTCCAGCCGCGCTCGGTCAGGCGGGTGATCGCGGCAGGCTTGGCGATGTCGACCGAATAGAGCTGCTGCTCGAGCACATCGTCCTTGTTCGCCATGAAATACAGGCGACCCTTGGCTTCATCGACGCCGACCAGGTCGGTGACTTGCCAATTGCCTTTGGTGATCTGCGTCCACTTGCCCTTGGCGAAATGGTAGAGGTGACCATAGCCGTCGCGCTCCGACCACCAGATCAGGCCGCCGTCCTTCATCGCGTGATAATTGTCGCTGAGGTTGACCCAGCTGTTCGGCCCCGACTTCTCGCTGAACAGGGTTTTCGCCTTGCCCGTCGCCGGGTCGATCGCGAGCATGTCGAGCTCGGTCTGTTCGCGATTCTCGCGCTGCACCAGCAACGTCCTGCCGTCGGGCGTCCAGTCGACGCGGGCCAGGTAGATGTCGGGATCATTGCCGAGATCGGCCTTGACCTGCCCGCCGGTCGCGGGATCGACCAGGTACAATTCGACCTTGACGTTGGGCGTGCCCGCTGCAGGGTAGCGCTGATCATAGACCTTGGTGCCGTTGGCGCCGATCGCCGCCCGGGTGACCACGCCAACCGGCGCCTCGTCGAAGCGCTCGACCGCGACCAATTTGTCGGTGGGCGACCACCAATAGCCGGTGTCGCGCCCGATTTCCTCCTGCGAGACGAATTCGGCCTCGCCCCAATGGACAGTGCCGCCGCCATCGTTGGTCACCGCCTTGGCCGCGCCACCGGCGAGCGGCTGGACGTAGAGATTCTGGTCGCGGACGAAGCTGACGAAACCGCCCGCCGGGCTGATTGTCGGGTTCAACTCGCCCGACGGCGTGTTGGTCAGCCGGTCGACCTTGCCGTCGAGATGCGCGAGGTAGAGGTCGCCATCGAGCGGCACCAGGATCGACTTGCCGTCGGGCGACCAGTCATAGGCGACGATGCCCTTGTCGCCGGCGATGCGCGCGCGCTCGCGCTGCATCTTCTCGGCCTCGGAAATCTCGGCGCCGGTGCCGACCTTCTTGGAATCGACCAGCATCCGCTCCTTGCCGGTCGCGGTGTCGAGCGCCCAGAGATCGAACCGGTTGCGTTCATCGGCGCGCGGCTTGAGCAACGTCAGCAATTTGCCGTCGGGCGACAGCTTCATCGCGCGCGGCTGCGGACCGGCGAGGTCGGGACTGGCGAAGATCCGCTCGAGCGTCAGCGTCTGCGGCGCGTCATCCGCGGCCATGGCGCTTCCTCCAACCACAAGCGCCGCCGCCAGCCCGAATACCCATGTCCGCATGTCCTTCGCGACTCCCCGCACCACCCGGCTGATCGCGGGCGTTTGGCGGCTTATCGCGAGCGCGGAGGGTTCCGTAAAGAGCCGTATTAGCCCGGTATATCGGACTGGATGTCGGAGCGTCCGGCCTCGACCGTGAATCGTGCCAGATCGCGCGCCGCGGACGCCGCATCGGCCGGATCGGCGATGCCGCGAAAGACGGTTTCCGCGCGGTCGCGAGTCAGGTCGATCCGCCCGTATCCGCGCACCGCATTCTCGGCGAAGGCGAACCCGGCGAGCTTAGCCGCAGGCTTCAGCAGCGCGTCGTTGTTCTGCGAGGTGATCGATCCGCCGACGAACTCGGCCGCGACCTTGCTGCCGTCGGGCAACCGGTGCTCGGCCGCGGCAAAGGCATGGATGTCGCCGCTGATGACCATTGGATTGGGCGTCCGCGCCTCCTGCCAGCGCCGCTGCACGCGGTCGCGGCAGGCGGCATACCCTTCCCAGGTATCACTCGAATGGAAGGTCGGCGGCGTGCTCGGGTCCTTCTTGTCGAGCCGGGGATAGGAGGCCATCAAGGTCTGCTGCGCGAGCAGGTTCCAGCGTGCCTTGCTCGTCCCCAGCCGGTCCATCAACCATGCCTCCTGCGCCGTGCCCAGGATCGATCGCGCCGGATCGCTGCGCTCCGCGCAATCGGGCGTGGTGTCGATCGAGCGCTTGTGGTCGCGCGCCAGTTCGGGCGGCTGGCACGAACGGCCCGACCGGTATTGGCGGTCGTCGATGATCTGGAATTGCGCGAGTCCGCCCCAGTCGAGCGTGCGGAAGAGGTGCATCGCGGATCCGACCGGCCGCGCGGCGCGCCTGAGCGGCATGAATTCGAAATAGGTCTGATAGGCAGCCGCACGCCGCTTCAGGAAAACCGCCGGATCGCCATTATCCTCATCGATCGCCCCGGCATAATTGTTCTGCACCTCGTGATCGTCCCACGTCACTGCCCATGGCGCGATCGCGTGCGCCGCCTGGAGCAACGGATCGAGCCGGTAGGTCGCATAGCGCACGCGATAACCGGCCAGATCGGTCGGCTCCGGATTCTGATGCATCCGCACGCCGCCGGGCTTCGGATTGCCCTCATAGATATAGTCGCCGAGGAACAGGATCAGGTCCGGGTCGTCGGCCACCGCGTGGCGCCAGGCGGCGTAATTGCCCGATTCGTATTTCTGGCACGATCCGTAACAGAACCGCAGGCGATCGACCGCGGCGCCCGGCGCCGGCGCGGTGCGTGTGCGTCCGACGGGACTGGCTTCGCCATTGGCGATGAAGCGATACCAATAGGGCCGTCCTGGCTGGAGGCCGGCGACCTCGACATGGACCGAATGGCCGAGCGCAGGATCGGCGATCCCCTGCCCCGACCGCACGAGCCGCCGCAATGCCGCATCGTCATAGATTTCCCAACGCACCGGCACCAGCCGGACCGGCATCCCGCCATCGCCCTGCATCGGTCGTGGCGCCAGGCGAGTCCACAACACCATGCCGTCGGGCGCGGGTTCTCCTGACGCGACGCCCAGGGTGAAGAGCTGATCCCCGCCCAGTGCCAGCGCGCGGCCAGTCAGGGAAAGCAATGCCGGCGCGCCCAGGGCACCGATCGCCAGATTGCGGCGGGAAATCAGGGTCATGACAATGCTCCTTTGCCAGCCCCCCACCACGCCGAGGTGACCGATTTAAGACAGTCCGCAAAAGCGCTTGACCTCAACCATTCTTGAGGAATTATTTCCCCGCGCACGGACCATTTCCGACCGAAAGGATCATCCATGCCCGGCGCCTTTATCGAGCACGTCAACCTCACCGTCCGCGACCCCGAACGCAGCGCGCAGCTCATGCAGGATTTGTTCGGCTGGCATATCCGCTGGCAAGGGCCGTCGCTACTCGGCGGGCGAACGATTCATGTCGGCGACGATCGTTTCTACCTCGCCTTGTACACGCGCGCCGGGGCCGAAACGCCCGACGATTCGTTCCGCAAGGGCCGTCCGCTCAATCATGTCGGGATTGTCGTCGACGATCTCGACGACGCCGAGCGCCGGGTCGCGGCGGCAGGACTAGAGCCGTTCAACCATGGCGATTACGAGCCGGGCCGGCGCTTCTATTTCTTCGATTACGACGGCACCGAGTTCGAACTGGTCAGCTACGCCTGAAGCATTCGGCAAGGTGATCGTCGACCAGCCCGCATGCCTGCATCCAGGCATAGACGATCACCGGCCCGACGAACTTGAATCCGCGTTTCTTCAGCGCCTTCGACACCTCTTCCGAGAGCGGCGTCTTGGCGGGAACATGGACGCCGTCGCCCTTGATCGGCTCACCACCGACAAAGCCCCAGCAAAAGGCCGAGAAATCCTCGCCCGCGTCGCGCATCGCGAGGTAGGCGCGGGCATTGCCGATGGTCGCCTCGATCTTCGAGCGCGAGCGGATGATCCGGGCATCGCCGAGCAGCCGCTCGACATCGGCTTCGTCGAACCGCGCGACCTTTCCGGGATCGAATCCCTGGAAGACTTCGCGGAACGCATCGCGCTTCTTGAGGATCGTCGACCAGGATAACCCGGCCTGGAAGCCGTCGAGCTGAAGCTTTTCCCACAAGGCGCGCGAATCGCGCTCGGGCACGCCCCACTCCGTGTCGTGATAGGCTTGCATTTGCGGGTCGGAACCGGCCCAGGGACAGCGATTGGTCATGGCCAGGGGATAGCGCGGCGCAAGGTGGTTGGCGAGCCTCGGTCAGACGCGTCGGATCGCACCGTCCGGCACGATGCCCTCGAACCGGTTGGTGCGATGCAGGCGATCGGCGAGGAAGTCGACGAACACCCGTACCCGCGCCGGGGTGTTGGCACCGCCGACGAACACCGCATGGATCGCCTCGACGTCGCCCGGGTTGAACTCCTCGAGCAACGGAACCAGCGCCCCTGAAGCCAGCTCCTCGACCACGCTGAACGCCCCGACCCGCGTCACGCCGACGCCCGCTGCTGCCAGCTGCCCAAGCGTCTCGCCATTGTTCGCCTCGACATTGCCCCTGACGCTCAAGGCATAATCGCGCTCGTCGCGACGAAACGGCCAGATCGGCTCTGCGCGACGGAAATTGAAGCTGAGGCAATTATGGCCGTGTAAGTCCTCGGGAACCTGCGGGGTGCCGTGACGCGCCAGATAGTCGGGAGAGGCGACGATGACGCGGCGTGTCTCGCCCAGCTTGCGCGCGGTCAACGCGCTGTCGGTCAGCGGACCGAAGCGAATTGCGACATCGGCCTGGCCACCGGCGACATCGACCAGCGCATCCGAGAGGCTCATGTCGACCAGGATATGCGGATGGAGGCGCACGAAGTCGCCGATCACCGGCACGATGCAGAGACGCCCATGCGATAGCGCCGCGCTGACCCGCAGGCGGCCGCGCGGCGCGCCCTGATCAGCGATCGCCTGTTCGGAATCGTCGAGATCGACCAGGATCCGGCGTGCCATGCCGAGATAGGCCTGTCCCTCTGCGGTCAGCGTCAGCGCGCGGGTGGTCCGCAACAACAGCCGCACGCCGAGCCGCTTTTCGATCCGGTCGACGGTTCGGCTGACCGCGGACGGCGTGAGGCCGAGCACCCGTCCCGCCGCCGAGAAACTGCCGGCGCTAGCCACGGCAACGAACACCTCGAGCGCGCGAGCACGATCGGTGGAGTCGGCCATCTTTGCGTCCAAATCAAAAATCCTTCGCTCCAGCCCGCCCTACCGCAGCTCGAGATCGCCGTCCATCTGTGCGTGTGCATCGCTACGGAGAAACAAGCCATGGAATATCGGCCATTGGGGGCATCGGGGCTCAGGGTTCCGGCGTTGAGCTTCGGTGCAGGCACGTTCGGCGGGACCGGCCCGCTGTTCAGTGCCTGGGGACAGAGCGATGCCGCCGAGGCACGCCGGCTGATCGATATCTGCATCGAGGCCGGCGTCACCCTGTTCGACACCGCCGACGTCTATTCGAACGGCGCGTCCGAGGAGATATTGGGCGACGCGATCCGCGGTCGCCGCGATGCCGTGCTGATCTCGACCAAGACCGGCCTGCCGATGGGTGACGGGCCACAGGATTGGGGTGTCGGACGATCGCGCCTGATCCGCGCGGTCGAAGACGCATTGCGCCGGCTCGGCACCGATCATATCGACCTGCTCCAGCTCCACGCGCTCGACGCCTCGACGCCGGTCGAGGAATTGCTGGCAACGCTCGATCAGCTGATCGCGGCCGGCAAGGTTCGCTATGCCGGGGTTTCCAATTATCCCGGCTGGCAATTGATGAAGGCGCTGGCCGCGGCCGATCGCCATGGCTGGCCGCGCTTCGTCGCGCACCAGGTCTATTATTCGCTGGTCGGGCGCGCCTATGAGGCCGATTTGATGCCGCTGGCGGCCGATCAGGGTATCGGCGCATTGGTCTGGAGCCCGCTCGGCTGGGGACGCCTCACCGGTCGCATCCGGCGCGGCCAGCCGATCCCCGAGGGCAGCCGGCTTCATGAAACCGCCGCTTTTGCGCCGCCGGTGGAGGACGAGTTCCTTTATGCCGTGGTCGACGCGATCGATGCCGTTGCCGAGGAGACCGGCAAGAGCGTCCCCCAGATCGCGCTCAACTGGCTACTGCAACGCCCGACCGTGTCGTCGGTCATCATTGGCGCCCGCGACGAAGCGCAGCTCCGGCACAATCTCGGCGCGATCGGCTGGTCGCTAACGCCCGAGCAGGTCGCGCGGCTCGATGCGGCGAGCGCCGTGCTGCCACCTTACCCCCATACGCCTTATCGCCAGCAGGATGGCTTCGCCCTGCTCAACCCGCCTCTGGTCTGATCGCGAGCCTGTCCATGAAACTGAACCTGCCTCTTCTCGCGCTCGCCGTCGGCGCGTTCGGCATCGGCGTGACCGAGTTCGCGCCGATGGGGTTGCTGCCGGTCATTGCCGGCGACCTCCACGTCTCCATTCCGGCCGCCGGCCTGCTGATCAGTGCCTATGCGCTCGGCGTGATGATCGGCGCGCCGCTGATGACGCTGACGACCGGACGGATCCCGCGCCGGACATTGCTGATCGGCCTGGCCGGCATCTTCACGGCGGGCAATGTGCTGGCCGCCGTTTCCGATGGCTATGGCATGTTGATGGCCGCGCGGATCATCACCTCGCTCAACCATGGCGCCTTCTTCGGGGTCGGATCGATCGTCGCCGCGAGCCTGGTGCCCGCCGACCGGCGCGCCGCGGCGGTCGCGGCAATGTTCATGGGACTGACCATCGCCAATGTCGTCGGCGTGCCTTTGGCCACCTGGGCAGGCGATCAATTGGGCTGGCGGGCGTCGTTCTGGGGCATTGCCGGGCTCGGCATCCTGACGATGACGGCATTGCGGCTGACGCTGCCCGCCATGCCCGCGCCGAGCGGCGGCAACGCGATCGCCGAATTGCGCGTGCTGAGCCGCCCGCAAGTATTGGCGGCGCTCGGACTGACGGTGGTCGGATCGAGCGCGATGTTCACCGTCTTCACCTATGTCGCGCCGATCCTGCGCAGCGAGACCCATGCCGATCTCGGTTTCGTGACGGCGATGCTGGTGACGTACGGCCTCGGCCTCACCGTCGGCAATTGGCTTGGCGGCAAGTTCGCCGATCGCTCGGTCGACCGCACCCTGATCGTGACCCTGGCCGGGCTTGCCGCCGTGCTGGTGCTGTTCGCGCTGCTGATGCCTTATTGGATGCCGACGGCGATCCTGGTCTTCCTGTGGGGCATTGCCAGCTTCGCCCTGGTGCCGCCGCTCCAGGTGCGCGTGATGAGCGCCGCCGCCGACGCGCCGAATCTCGCCTCGGCGGTCAATATCGGCGCGTTCAACCTGGGCAATGCGATCGGCGCCGCGTTGGGCGGCGGCGTGATCGCGCTCGGCCTGGGCTATCCCTGGGTCGCGCTTGCCGGTGCCGCGACGTCGTTGATCGGACTCGCCGCGATCCTTGCGTCACGGCGGGCCGGCAGCACCGCCGACCAATTGTGCGTCGGCACCGCCTGATCGAAGGCGGCGCCGAACCAGGTGTCAGGGCGTCGCGGTCGCCGCCGGTGCGGGTGCGGCCGTGGGCGCCGCGGCCGCCTTCGGCAGGTCGGCGCCGATCGACCAGGCCAGCTTGAGCGACCCATCGGACTGGCGCTTCATCCCCGCGACCCAATTACCCTTCTCGGTCGCGACCGTCTTGGTCTTGGGATCGGTGAAGCTGTAGACATAGCTCGACCGCACCACCGCCATGTCGCCCGACCGCGCGACGTCGACGTCATCGACGGCCAGGTCGAACTTGGCGGCGGGATCCTGGAATTGCTGCTTCATCGACTCGATATCCGCTGCGGGTCCGACCGCAGTGGCGAAACCGTGGAACATGCTGACATAATCGGGCGCGTCATAGCTCGCAGCCTTGACCGCGTCGTGCGCGTTATAGGCGGCCGAGATCGCGGCGATCGTTGCCTTCGCATCCTCGGTCATCTTGGTGGTGTCGGCTTTGTGCCTGCCGCCGCCCTTGTGATGGCAGCCTGCAATCGCCAGCATCGCGAGGCCAGCAATCGTCGCGCGCGCAATCGGTGATCGTGTCATTGTCCCACCCTCCCCGGAAGCAGCGAGGCTGCGCCCGGCATCGCCACGCGTCAAGATAGCCGACCCTTGTGTTGACTCTATCAACACTCACGATATGTTCGGCGCCATGGATACCAGCACCATATTGCAGCGGATCGCCGACATCCGCGCGTTCAACCGGCGCTACACCGAGGCATTCGGCTTCCTGAACGACCGCCTGGACGACAGCCGCTTTCCGTTGACCGACGCGCGCCTGCTTTACGAAATCGCGCATGGCGACGGCCTTACCGCGGCCGATATCGAGCGGCGCCTCGGCATGGACAAGGCACAGATCAGCCGGTCGCTGGGGCGGCTGGTCCGACAAGGGTTGGTCCGGCCGGCGCCCGCACCACACCATGCCAAGCACAAACTATTGCGGCTGACCGCGACGGGCGCCGAGGCATTCGCGGAGCTCGATGGCAAGACACAAGCGGCGATCGGCAACCGGCTCGCCGCGCTTGGCGGTATCGAGCAAGCACAGCTGGCCGACGGCATGGCCGCGATCACCGCGGCGCTGGCGCCTTCGGCGGCAACCCCGAGCTTCCGCGACCTTCAGGTCGGCGATATCGGCTGGATCACGCACCGCCAGGCGCGGCTCTATGCCGAGGAATATGGCTGGGACTGGACCTACGAAGCCCTGATCGCGCGGATCATGGCCGATTTCGTCGACCGGTTCGATCCGTTGCTCGATGCCGCCTGGGTTGCGGAAGTGGCTGGCCGAACCGTCGGCTCGATCTTCCTCGTCCGCGGCGATCAATCGGGCGTGGCGAAGCTGCGGCTGCTCTATGTCGAACCGGCCGCACGCGGACTCGGCATCGGGCGCCAACTGGTCGTGCGTTGCGTGGATGCAGCACGGGACAAAGGGTATCAGCGGCTCGAACTCTGGACCAACAGCGTGCTCGTCGCGGCGCGACGAATCTACGAGGCGGCGGGATTCGAGCTGGTCGAATCCACGCCGCATCGCTCGTTCGGGCACGATCTGGTCGGGCAGACCTGGGCGCTGACGCTCTGATCACGGCGCCGTCGGCCCGGCCCGCGGGTCAGAGGTTCGGAACCGGCTGGTTTTGCTGGATCGAAACGAGCATCCCGCCGCCGTCGGCATCGCCCGCGACCCGACCCCAGCCGGCCGAGGTACCCATTTCGAACGTCATCGTCTTGCCGTCGAGCTGGAACGCGACGACGAACATCGCGAAATCGTACCAGTAATTGGGCACTGGCGTGAACACCCCGTCATTGCCGATCGCGTAGGAGACGTTGTTCTCGGCGTCGATCTGCAGCTTGGGCGCATAGAGATAGACCGTCGCGGGGCCCGATCCGATCGATCCGGTCTGCTGATAATAGGTGCCCGCCCAGAGCGGCAGGTGGATCGGGGCGAACGGCGTCGTGCCCGATACCGTCGTGGTGCCGATCTTCCCTGACAGCGAGGTGACGCCACTGGCACTAGCAAAGGTGAGCGTCGCCACCGGATTACCGCCGGACGTGATTGTCAGGACCGAGTCCGCGAATGTGCAGTCGTCCATCGTGTACACCGTCGAGGTCTTGCCATCGGTCGAGATGCTGATCTGGGCGAGGTAGGCTTTCGACGTGCCGATCCCCGCGATGGAGACGGCCGAGAAACTGGTGTCGACCAGGACGAAGGCGCCTGCGGGCACATCCGCGGACGGATTCAGCGGATAAAACCCGGTATAAGGGACCATCTCCTGGGCCGGAGATTCAGTGGTCGGTGCGTCGGACATGTGGATTTCCTCTTGCTGGGACGAACACCGGAACCGTCACGGAATGACTGTCACGAAGTCGAAATATTCCGTTTGATTTCAAGGTAGTGAAAACCAGCCATGAGGAAACGCATATCGCGGTCATTACGGATGCATCACGAATTTCGCGAGGCGTCCGCCACGCCGACGCCTAGGCGGTAATCGCGACGGAATAGTCCATGTTTCGCAGGTCGGCGATCAGTCCCGGGCCAACCGGCCGCCAGTCGAGCCGCGCACGGGTCAGCGCGCTCGACGCCGGCATGTCTAGGCTGGCAAACATCGCGAACGGACCGAAATGCGCCGGCGCGTCTTCCGGGGCGATCGACACGACCGGCACCCCCAGGCCGGCACCGATGGTCTCGGCAATGTCGCGAGCGGCAATGCCTTCCTCGCCGACCGCATGCCAACGTGCGCCCGGCTGCGCCTGTTCGATCGCGAGGCGGTAGAGAGTGGCGACATCGTCGATATGGCCGGCGGCCCAGCGGTTGGCGCCGTCACCGACATAGGCAACCTTGCCCTGCGCGCGCGAAATCTCGATCATCGGGGTGATCAGCCCCTGCTTCACCGTGTCATGGACCTGCGGCAGCCGCATGACGGAAACGTTGATCCCGGCGTCCAGCAGGACGTTGCCGGTCAGTTCCGACACGATGCGGGGATTGGGATGGTCGGTGTTGAGGACGTCCTCTGTCGCGGGTTCGCCTGGCCCCGGGCTGCCGATGCCGGTGCCCGAGGTGATCAGCAGCGGGCGGTTCGATCCCTGGAGCGCCCTGCCCAACGCCTCGATCGCACGGCGGTCCTTCTCGCAATTGGCGAGGAAATTGGAGAAATCGTGATCGAACGCGCAATGGATCACCGCATCGGCTTCGGCGGCGCCGGCGGTCAGTGTTTCGGGACTTTCGAGATCGCCGCGATACGCCTCCGCCCCGGCCGCCTCGAGCTGCCGTGTCCCGGCATCCGATCGCGTCAGCCCGAGCACCCGATGCCCTGCGCCGATCAGCTCGGCAACGATCCGCAACCCGATAAAGCCGGTCGCCCCGGTCACAAACACGCGCATGTCAATCTCCGATCTTGTCCGGAGCCGGAGATGAGCGTAGATTTCATCCTGTTAAAGTAGTGACTTTATCATGGTATAATTACCAACAGGATCACCGTGCCGTTCGACTCAGCCCAGACGCTCGGCAGCTTCCTGCGCGATCGCCGCGCGCGGCTCGATCCGGCCGATTTCGGGTTCCTGCCCGGACGGCGACGGACTCCGGGGCTGCGTCGCGAGGAAGTCGCGCAGCGCGCCAATATCAGCCCGACCTGGTACACCTGGCTCGAACAGGGTCGCGGCGGCGCGCCATCGGCCGACGTGCTCGATCGGATCGCGGCGGGGCTGACGCTGACCGCGCCCGAACGCGAGCATCTGTTCATCCTGGGGCTCGGCCATCCGCCCGAGCCGCGCTATACGAGCAGCGATGGCGTGACCCCGCGGCTGCAACGCGTGCTCGACCTGCTCAACCCGGCACCGTCGATCATCAAGACCGCGACCTGGGACGTCATCGCCTGGAACCGCGCGGCGACCATCGTGCTGACCGACTATGCGGCGCTGCCCCGCGAGCAGCGTAATATCCTGCGCCTGATGTTCTCCGAAGAGCGCATCCGCGCCGCGCAGGAAGATTGGCGCAGCGTCGCGCGCGCCGTGGTCGGATCGTTCAAGGCCGACGCCGCGCGCGCCGGCGCCGGCGCGGAGATGGCGCGGCTGGTCGAGGAATTGTCGCGAACCAGCCCCGAATTCGAGGCGATGTGGCGCGACAGCGACATTCCCGGGCATGGCGACGGTACCAAGCGCATCCGCCACCCCGAGATCGGGCCGATCGATCTCGAATTCTCCGAATTCGCGGTCGATGGACGCCCCGACCTGGCGATGATCGTCTACAATCCGGCGACCGAGGATAGCGCCGAACGCATTCGCGATTTCATCGCCGCGCACGGATAGCATGAAAAAGGGCGCCGGAGACGTGCTCCGGCGCCCTTCAATCTCTCTCGAGCGACTTGGCTTAGGCCGCGTCGTTCCGCGTGTCGCGGCGCTCGGCGATACGCGCCGACTTGCCGGTACGGCCACGCAGATAATAGAGCTTCGCGCGACGCACGGCGCCCTTGCGGACCACCTCGATGCTGTCGATGTTCGGCGAATAGAGCGGGAAGACGCGCTCGACGCCCTCACCGAACGAAATCTTGCGGACAGTGAAGTTGCTGCCCATGCCCTTGTTCGAGCGCGCGATGCACACGCCCTCGTAATTCTGCACGCGGGTGCGCTCGCCTTCGACGACCTTCACGCCGACGCGGAGCGTATCGCCCGGGCGGAATTCCGGGATCTTCTTCGATTCCGCGAACTTCGCAATGTTCTCGGCCTCGATCTGCTGGATGATGTTCATCCTATTCGTCCTTCTTTCGTCGCCGCGCGCCAGAGGGAGACTGGACCCGAGCGCCCTCATGGCGCTCCCAAAGATCCGGCCTCCGTAGCCGTGTATCGGTCTCAGCCATCGACTTTCGCCAGGCCGCGATCCTCGCATGATCCCCCGATCGCAGCACTTCGGGGATCGTGCGCCCTTCCCATTCAACAGGTCGGGTATAATGCGGATATTCGAGGAGGCCGCTTTCGAAGCTTTCCTCGTCCCCGCTGGAAGGCGCGCCCATTACGCCGGGAAGCAGCCGAATGCAAGCGTCGAGAAGCACCAGCGCGCCCATTTCCCCGCCCGACAGCACATAGTCGCCGATCGACACCTGTTCGATGGCACGCGCGTCGAACAGCCGCTCGTCAAATCCCTCGAACCGCCCGCACAGGATGACGGCACCCGGGCCCGTCGCGAGCGAGCGCACGCGCGCCTGGGTGAGCGGTGCGCCACGCGGGGTCATGGCGAGGACCGGGCGGCCGTCGGACACGCTGTCGAGCGCGCTCGCCACCACGTCGGCACGCAGCACCATGCCGGCCCCGCCCCCCGCCGGCGTGTCGTCGACCGTCCGGTGCCTGTCGGTCGCGAAGTCGCGGATATTGACCGGATCGATCGTCCAGATGCCCTCGCCCAGGGCACGGCCCGCCAGCGAGGTGCCGAGCGGGCCGGGGAACATCTCCGGGTAGAGTGTCAGGACGGTCGCGGCGAAAGTCATGCGCGCCTTTCAACCGTCCGCCCGCGCTTGGCAAGAGTCAGCTGCCTCCGCAGCCGCCACACCCACCACCACCGCCGCCTCCGCCGCCGCCGCAACCACTGCCCCCGCTGCCGCCATCGCTGCTGACGGTGCGCATCGCGTGATAGTCCGACCAGGGCGAGCCCGCGAGCACGCCGGTCCCGAACAACGCCACCGCAAGGCCGGTCTCGTCGCCGGCCGGCGCTCGCCTGAGCCGCTCGCCGCGGTCGCGGGCGCTCGCCAGCACCTCCAGCCCGCCTCGCGTTCGCCGATCGACCACGAAGAAGCGGATCGTCGCCAGGAACAGGGTCAGGATCAGCAGGGCGACCAGGAAGCCGACCGGCCGATCGCGTGCTTCGCCGACCCCGACCTTGATCGCGCCGAAGACGATGAGCAGGAGATAGGGCGACACCTGCCAGAAGCGCATCTGGTTGGTCACCGCATGGTCCATCATCAGGCCGGCCGAGACCAGCTCGCGCTCAATCGTCTCGGCCTGCGGCCCGATCGACCGCGCGACGCTTTGCCACGCGGCGGGCGATCCGTTGGCAACCGCCAGGACGTTGCGCTCGGCGAACGTGTCCCCCTGCGCGCGAGGCGCCGCGGCGAATGCCTTCTTGCCGATCAGGCTGATCGCGTCACTCGCGAGCAGCCGGGAGACCACGGCATCGGCCAGGCGCGACGTGCCGCCGGCCAGAAAAGCCAGCTTTTCGGGATCGGTTATCCGCATCGTGCTGCCGTCGGGGCGCAGCCAGCGGGGGATGATGAAACCGGCGATGATCGTGCACACCAGCAATGCGCCGTATAATGTCAGGAACGGCCCGCCGGTAAGGTCGAAGGGTCCGAGAGACATTGTTCTTGCTCCTCTACCACCATTGAACATGCGCGGCCGCCAGCGCCGCCGCGGTGAGCGCGGCGGTCCACAGAACGGCCCGGGAAATGACGATGCCGTCGCGCGGATGGATGCGGCGGGCCTTGGGATCCTCGATCAGCCGGCGCTTCGCCGACGGCCACAGATCAGCGGGCGGCGGCGCGCCAAACCCCCGCTCGTAGCTGCGCAGGGTCGCGGCATATTGCTCGAAATAGCGCCGGTGCTCGGCCGCTCCGCCCGCGGTCGGGCCGTGATGAAGCGGACGCCCCAGCACATCGGGGCAGAAACGCTCCCAATAATCGCGCGTGTAGGTGAGATGCAGGTGCCAGGCCTGGTCGACCGCGTCGGACGGCGTCACCGGATGATCGGCAACCATCGCAAGGAAGCAGAAGCGCCGATATTCCTCGATCACCCGCTCCGCCTGCACCAAGCGCCAGCCATTTTCACGCGCGAGTCGCTCGGCAAAGCTCAGGTCGGCGTTATCTGGACCGATGGTGTAGCGGGAAAGCTTCTCCCACACCGGATGACCGGTCGCGGTCGGAAGCGGAAGATGCGCATCGCCCATCTGATTTTCCTACTAACATAGTAGGAATTAAATGTCCAGCGGATTCGCTGCGCCATTACCCCAACGGATCGGTGGTGAAGAACTCGTAGCTGTTGCCATCACTGTCCCAGACATAAGCGCCGCGGCCGCCATTGAGGCGATTGATCGCGCGATCCCGTGAGAACGGTCCCGATCCGTACGCCAGGCCGCCAGTCACGACGCGATCGAGGATGGCATCGAACTCCGTATCCTCGACCAGGAAAGCGAAATGGCCGAACACGAAAGGCCCCTCGTCGTAGAAGTCGAGCGTCAGGTAGTCGTTGGCCCGTACTGCGGCGAAGGGGCCCAATGCATGGGGCGGCGGGACATCGACCAGGTCCGCGAAGAAGCGCGCCGCTTGATTCCGATCGGTGCAACGGACGATCGCGTGGTTGAGTTCAAGGGGCATTTCCAAAGGGCCTTTCTGCCAGGGCATCAATGCATCAGCCGGCCGCCGGCGATGTCGAGCGTCGCGCCGGTCAGCCAGCCCGCGCTCTCGGATGCCAGGAACAATGCCGCCGCGGCGACGTCGGCCGGTGTTCCCAGCCGGCGCAGCGGACGGGCGTCGGCAATCTCCTGCCGCACGGCGGGCGGCATACGCTCGGCGGTACGATCGGTAAGCACCGCGGACGGCGATATGCAATTCACGCGCACCCCGTCGGGACCCAGATCCTGCGCGAGCTGCCGGGTGAGCAGGATGATCCCCGCCTTGGCGACGCCATAGCCGAGCGGTGCCGCGGACGGCGCCCGTCCTGCGGTCGAGGCCATCGTCACCGCCGCACCGCGACCGCCTTTCCTGAGGTCAGGCGCGAACGTCCTCAACGTCAGGAACGTCGCCGTGACGTTGTGGTCGAGGCTGGAACGCCAATCTCGTTCGGTCACCTTTTCAATCGGCGCGGGCCGGCTCGTCCCGCCGCCGGCAAAGGCGACCAGAATGTCGAGCCCGCCCTGCCGCTCGATCAAGGCGGTACGCGCGGCTTCGAGCTGATCGGCGCTGGTACAGTCGAGCTCGAGCGCGGCATGGCCAGCCGAAATGGCGGCAAGCGACGCATGGACCTGATCCAGCCGCTCCCGGTCGCGTCCGACGATCGTGACCTGGACGCCGTTCCGGGCGAACCAGCGCGCGGTCTCGGCGCCGATCCCTCCCGAGCCGCCGGTGATCAACGCGGTCTTGCCGGCGAGATCGGGAAAGAGCGGGATATCCAGCATGGTCATTGCCTCAGACATAGCGCGAGACAGCCATGCAGATGATCGTGACGACGAGCAGGCCGGCGGATGCGCGATAGCCGGTTGCCAGCCGCGGCGACGCCTCCGCCGAGCGCAGCGCCGGCCGAACCACGAAAATCTGGACCAGCAATGCCAGCAGCGCGGCCCCCGCGCCCGTCGCGAGGATTTTCTCGACGAGCTCGAAGCCGCCCTGATGGAGCAGATGCCATAGCAGCAGCCCCGACAGGACCGACACGCTCGCCGCGCCCATCTGCGGACGGAATAACGCAGAGGCCCCCTGCCCGGCGGCCCTGGCAAGAACGAAGGTGGATCCCGCCCAGAAGATCGACGACAGGACGTGGACAGCGATGGTGATAATCAGCAAGACTTGCATGGCTAAGGCTCCGGGTCGACAGGCCCAATCAAGATTCGATATACAGACTGTATAGTGATGATTCCCGGCAAACCGTCAAGGCCCTATTCGACCGAAAAGCGCGACGCTAAGGCGGCGGAGACGCGGGTGCGCCTCGTGGGAGCTGCGTTGGCGCTCCTTCGCGATACTGATGGGGAGGCCCTGTCGCTCGACGCCGTGGCAAAGGCGGCCGGCGTTACCCGGCTGACCGTCTACAACCAATTCGGCTCGCGTAACGGGCTGCTCGAGGCCGCGTTCGACGCGGTTGCCGAGCAAGGCAATCTCGCCGGGCTGGCCGAGGCGATGGCGATGCCCGATCCACGCGCTGCGCTTGCCCGCGTGGTCAGGACGTTCTGCGATTTCTGGAAATCGCATGACGGGATTGGCGGAATCTTCGCCGCGGCAGCCACCGATGCCGAGCTGGGCAAGGCGCTGGCTGCACGCAACGAGAGGCGGCGCAATTTGCTGGGAATATTGGCAGATCGCCAGGGCGTCGCCGACGACAAGGCGAAAGCCGACATCGTCGACTTGCTGTTCACGCTCACGAGCTTCGCGACCTTCGCTGCCTTGCGGCGCGAGGGCCGAGACGGCGATGCAGTATGCGCTCTGTTGCTACCGCTTTGCGACCGGGTCTTTTCGGGTGAGACTGGCCGCGGCTAGCCGATAAAGGCGGACGCGACGGTCAACGCCGCCTCATTCCATTCGGGAACCGCTTCGGGGCGCATCGGCACCATGAAGCGCTTGCCGTCCGGCCGCTCGATTTCGAGCACGTCGCCGGCGCCGAAATTCTCGACCAAGACGACCGTTCCCAGTGGCTCACCGCTATCGGCGACGGCGGGAAGGCCGATCAGGTCGGCATGATAATATTCGCCCTCCCCGAGCGGCGGCAAAGCGGCGCGGGGCACGGTGAGTTCGGTGCCGCGCAGCTTCTCGGCGGCGGTGCGATCGGGGATTTCGGCAAAGCGCGCGATCGCGCCTTGCGGGGTCATACGCAACGTCTTGAGCGTGAGCGCCCCGTCGTTGAAGGCTTTGTGCGCCTTCAAATCCTCGGCGAAGACCTTCAAACGGACGTCCCCCGTCACGCCGTGCGCGCCGATGACGACGGCGAGCGTGACGGGGGTGTCGCCACCCCGCCCATTTTTGGGTGGGGCTAAAGGCTTCATCAGCCTTCGGCCGGGGCCTGGGCGCTCTCGCCCTCGTTCGCGCCGGTGTCGCCGGCATCGGCGTCCGGGGTCGCTTCGTTGGCAGGAGCTTCCTCAGCCGCAGGCGCTTCGGCTTCGACGGGCGGGGTCGCTTCGGCAACCGCCTCGGCGACCTGCTCGGCTTCCGCGGTCGGCTCCTCGGTGGCGGCTTCGATCTCGGCGGCCAACACGGCTTCAGTTTCCTCGTTCGAGCCCTCGGCCGGAGCCTCGGCGGTCACTTCCTCGACCGGCTCGGGCGCCGGAGCGGCAGCGGCCTCGGCAGCGGCTTCCTCAGCGGCCTTCAGCTTCTCGGCACGCTCCTCGGCGCGCTCGGTGGCCTTCTCGCCAGGTTTCCCCTTGTTCGGGTTGTTCTTCGCGGCACGCTCACGCACGCCTGCGGCGTCGAGGAAGCGGGCAACGCGATCGGTCGGCTGCGCGCCGACGCTCAGCCAATGCGTCGCACGATCCTTGTCGAGCACCACGCGCTGCTCGTTATCCTTGCCGAGCAGCGGATTGTAGTTGCCGATCTTCTCGATGAACTTGCCATCGCGCGGCGAACGCGCGTCGGCGACGACGATGCGATAATACGGACGCTTCTTCGAACCGCCGCGCGAAAGACGAATGCTCAGTGCCATTTTACTTCTACTTCCTTAGTTAGATACTTGATTTAACTGAATCCCGGCCTGCGCCGGGATGACGGCGATGCCGTCATTTCTTTTTTACGTTCATGAAATTCTGGAACCCCGGCGGCAGCTTGGCGCCGGTGCCGGGCAAGCCGGGCAGCCCGCCCATCTGGTTGATCGCGCCGTCCATGTCGGGCATCGACGCCGGCCCGGCGCCGCCCATGCCGCCCCCGCCCATACCGCCTTTGCCGCCACCGCCGAGCATCGCCATCATGCCCTTGAGCCCGCCCATCTTCTTGATGCGCTTCATGGCGGTCGCCATTTCCTGGTGCATCTTGATCAGCTTGTTGACGTCCTGGACGGTCGTCCCGGAACCATTGGCGATACGAATCTTGCGCTTGGCGTTGAGCAATTCGGGCTTGGTACGTTCACGCGGCGTCATCGAGGTGATGATCGCGTCCATCCGCACCAGCACCTTGTCGCCACCGACCTGGTCGACCGCCGCCTGCGCCTTCTTCATGCCAGGGATCATGCCAGCTAGCGCGCCGACGCCGCCCATCTTCTTCATCTGCAGGAGTTGGCTGCGCAGGTCGTTCATGTCGAACTGACCCTTGGCGAGCCGCTGCGCCATGCGCTCGGCATCTTCCTGCTGGATCGTCTCGGCGGCGCGTTCGACCAGCGACACGACGTCGCCCATGCCGAGGATGCGGCCGGCGACGCGCGACGGGTGGAAGCCCTCGATCGCGTCGAGCTTTTCACCGGTGCCGGCGAACTTGATCGGCTTGCCGGTGACCGCGCGCATCGACAAAGCCGCGCCACCGCGCGCATCGCCGTCCATGCGGGTGAGGACGACGCCCGTCAGCGGCACCTGCTCGGAGAAGGAACGCGCGACGTTGACCGCGTCCTGGCCGGTCAGGCTGTCGACGACCAGCAGGATCTCGTGCGGGGTCGCGATGTCGGCGACCGCCTTCATCTCATCCATCAATTGCTGGTCGACATGGAGACGGCCGGCCGTGTCGAGCATCAGGACGTCATAGCCCTGGAGCTTGGCCGCCTGGAGCGCGCGCCGGGCGATGTCGACCGGCTGCTGGCCCGGCACGATCGGCAGAGTGGCGACCTCGGTCTGTTCGCCGAGGATCGCGAGCTGTTCCTGCGCCGCCGGGCGATTGACGTCGAGCGACGCCATCAAGACCTTCTTGCGCTCGCGTCCGCCTTGCCCTCCGCTCAGGCGCCGGGCGATCTTGGCAGTGGTGGTGGTCTTGCCCGAGCCCTGCAGGCCGACCATCATGACGACCGCGGGCGGGGTGACGTTGAGGTTGAGTTCGCTTTCGTCGGCGCCGAGCATCGCGACCAGCCCGTCATGGACGATCTTGACGACCTGCTGCCCCGGCGTGACCGAACGCAGCACCTGCTGGCCGACTGCTTCCTCGGTGATCTTGTCGACGAAGTCGCGCGCGACCGGCAGCGCCACATCGGCTTCGAGCAGGGCCACGCGAACCTCGCGCATCGCCGCGCGCACGTCCGCCTCGGTCAGCGCGCCACGGCCACGCAACCGGTCGAATACGCCGCCAAGACGATCGCTCAGGCTGTCGAACATAAACCCAAAACTCCTATCCGAACCTTCGAAACGCAAAACACGCCGGCGGACGAAACCTCGTCGGCCGGCGTCACCCAGATGGGTGCACATGCTCGCGTTCGCAAAGGGAACGGTTGGCGGGCCGATAGACGGGCATGCGAAAAAACGCAAGCCGGGCGTCCGACTTAACATCTTCTTGACCCTGCGGTGCGATCAGGATCGCCGGACCGAACCGTGGACGCACGGTTTCTGTAAGGGGATTGGGGCATGAGTGCACCGGCCGCGGCACGTCGCGACCTGTTGAGTGGGGCAATCACCGTCGCGGCGATCCTGATGTTCATCGGGACCGGCAGCCAGGTGTTGTCGATGATCGTCGACAATTGGCTCCACCAGCGCGGCGGGACCAACCAGACATTGATCATCGCCCTGCTGCTCAACGTTGCTTTGATCCTGTTCGGCTGGCGCCGCAATCGCGACCTCGCGCATGAGGTAACGGTGCGCACCGCCGCCGAGGAACGCGCCAATGTCCTCGCCTCCAAGGATCCCCTGACCGGATTCCTCAATCGCCGCAGCCTGGCTGAGGAAGGTGCGGCAATGCTGGTCCGTGCCGAGCGCCGCCACAAGGCGATGGCGCTGATGATGCTCGACCTCGACCATTTCAAGACGATCAACGACCTGCACGGCCATTCTGCCGGCGACGCCCTGCTCCGCGCCGTCGCCGACGAGATTGCCGTCGCCTTGCCCGAAAGCGCGCTGGAGGCACGATTCGGCGGTGACGAATTCGCCTGTGCGATGCTGTTCGATCCCGAAAATCCCGATAGCGTCGAACGAGTCGCCGAACGCCTGGTGTCGCGGATGAGCCAGCCTTTCCATGTCGACGGACTGCACCTCCAGATCACCTGCTCGATCGGCATCGCGCGCAGCGATCGCGACGCGGCGACGATCGACGCGCTGCTGCGATCGGCAGACATCGCGATGTACGCGGCCAAGAATGCAGGACGGAACCGTCACGCCTGGTTCGACGTGTCGATGGAGCGCGAATTGCAGTCGCGCAACGAACTCGAAAGCGCGCTGCGCACCGCCATTCCGCGCGGCGAGATCGTTCCCTATTTCGAACAGCAGATCGATCTCGTCACCGGCCGCCTGACCGGGTTCGAGATGCTCGCGCGCTGGGAGCATCCGCAGCGTGGCGTAATGATCCCGGAGCAATTCATTCCGATCGCCGAGGAAACCGGCATGATCGGCGACCTGTCGATGCACCTGATGCGCCAGGCGTTCCTTGCGGCACGCGATTGGCATCCGCAGATCAGCCTGTCGGTCAATATCTCGCCATGGCAGCTCAAGGACGCCTGGCTGGCGCAGAAGATCATCAAGCTCCTGACCGAAACCGGCTTTACGCCGAGCCGGCTCGAGATCGAGATCACCGAGAGTTCGCTGTTCGACAACCTCGCCATGGCGCAGTCGATCGTCGGCAGCCTGAAGAACCAGGGCATCAAGCTCGCGCTCGACGATTTCGGCACCGGCTATTCGAGCCTTGCACACCTCCGCGCCCTGCCGTTCGACCGGATCAAGATCGACAAGAGCTTCGTCATGTCGGTCAACCAGAACCCCGAAAGCGCGGCGATCGTCAATGCGATCACGCGGCTCGGCGAAAGCCTCAATCTGCCGATTACCGCCGAGGGGATCGAGGACAAGGCGATCGAGGAACGGTTGCGCACGCTCGGCTGCGCGCGCGGCCAAGGCTATGTCTATGGGCGCCCGATGGCAGTGGCGAATGCCCGGCAATTGCTCGCCGAGCGCCGCTTGCTGGTCGCGCCCGAACCGGTCGAAATCCGCGAAGAGGTCCTTACCAACCGGCGCCTGGCTGGCTGAGATATTCGCGCTCGATCACGGTCGAGCGCCGCCCCAAAGCGCGGTTGCGGGAGGGAAAACGACCGAACCTGTCGATGACCGCGGCATGGTCCTGCGCGAAACCGAGATTCTGCTCGTCTCCCAGCGCCGTGAAATAATCGATGCTCATCCGCTGCAGTTCGGGATCCTCGGCATGCATCAACGGCATGTAGAGAAACGCGCAGCGATCGGCCGGCAGCTTGCGGTCGAAGCCGCGGACTAGGCCGTAGAGCGTCAACTCGCGCGCCAACCCATCATGCTCGAACGCCTCGCCTTCGCCACGGAACATATTGCGCGAGAACTGGTCGACCAGGAGGATGGCGGCGAGCAGGGTCTCGGGCGTCTCGCGCCAGCCCCAGGCGGCGCTTTCGACCACCTTGAGCCTCAGCGGTCCGAACCGCTCGGCGATAGCCTCGTCGAGAGTGATCGACTTCACCCAATGCTGTTCCTCGCTGAGCTCCTCGAACCAGAAGCCAAGCACCCGCTCCGCCTCGTCGTGGACTTCCCCGCGCTTCGCTCCTAGATCACCCGCCATGTCGTCCCTTCCGCAGCCCGAGGTTATCAGCCTCGGGTGCCGCCTCAACATCGCCGAGAGCGAAACGATCCGTCGGATGCTCGATGGACGCGATGTCGTGGTGGTCAATTCTTGTGCCGTGACCAATGCCGCGGTCAAGCAGAGTCGCGCCGCGATCCGCCGCGCGCGCCGCGATCGGCCAGGTGCCATGCTCGCGGTCACCGGCTGCGCGGCACAGATCGACCCGGCCAGCTTCGCCGCGATGCCCGAAGTCGATCGCGTGATCGGCAACAGCGACAAATTGCTGCCCGAGGCCTGGGCGGCGAGCGAGGCCCTGGTTGTCCGCGACATGGCGCGCGTGACCGAAATCGCACCACACTTGGCGGTGGCCGACGATCAGGCGCGCGCCTTTGTCGAGGTTCAGAATGGCTGCGACCATCGCTGCACCTTCTGCGCGATCCCGTTCGGCCGCGGTCAGAGCCGATCGGCCCCGGCCGGCGCGGTGATCGAGGCAATCGAGCGCGTCGTCGCCTCGGGCAAGAACGAGGTCGTGCTGACGGGCGTGGACCTGACCAGCTATGGCCACGACTTGCCGGGCAGCCCGACGCTCGGCAGCCTGGTCGAACGCATCCTGACGCATGTTCCCACCCTCTCCCGCTTGCGCCTGTCGTCGATCGACGCGCCCGAGATCGACGACCGCCTGTTCGCGCTGCTGACGCAGGAGGAACGGGTGATGCCGCATCTCCATCTGTCGCTGCAGGCCGGCGACGACCTGATCCTCAAGCGGATGAAGCGCCGCCATGCCCGCGCCGATGCAGTGCGGCTGGTCGAGCGGCTCAAGGCCGCACGGCCCGACATCGCGATCGGCGCCGACCTGATCGCCGGCTTTCCCACCGAAGATGCAGCGATGGCGACGAACAGCCTGAAGCTGATCGACGATTGCGACATCGTCCACGCACATATCTTTCCCTATTCGCCGCGCGCCGGCACGCCCGCCGCACGGATGCCGCAAGTCGATCCGGAAGTCCGTCGCGAGCGGGCCGCGCGATTGCGCGAGGCGTCTGCCGCGCGAAAGGCGGCATGGCTTGGCGGCCTGACCGGTACCGTGCAGCAGGTGCTGGTGGAGGCGCCGGGCGACCGGGGGCATACTTCCAGTTTCGCCGAAGTCCGCCTTCCTTCAGCCGGCCCGGCCGACATAGGCGCGACCCGGCACGTCAAGATCACCGGCGCGACCGCCGACCATCTCACCGGAATTCCTGCATGAGCACGACACCCTCCTGGCACCAGCGCCTGCTCGGCGGCTTCAAGCGAACCTCGGACCGGCTGGTCGGCAATCTCGCCGGCCTCGGCACCGCGCGGCTCGACGACGCCACGCTCGACGAGATCGAGGAAGCGCTGATCGCCTCCGACCTCGGGCCCGCGACCGCGAAGAAGATCCGCGACCGGCTGGCCGAGGGCAGTTTCGAGCGCGGAATGGAAGAGCTCGGTATCCGCCTGGTCGTCGCCGAGGAGATCGAGAAGGTGCTGGCGACGGTCGCCCGACCGCTCGAGATCGAGGCTTTCCCGCGGCCGCAGGTGATCCTGGTGATCGGCGTCAACGGATCGGGCAAGACCACGACGATCGCCAAGCTGGCGCATTGGCTGACCGAGCAGGATTACGGCGTGATGCTGGCGGCGGGTGACACGTTCCGCGCGGCGGCGATCGGCCAGCTTGCGACCTGGGCCGAGCGCGTCGGCGTGCCGATCATCCGCGGCGCCGAAGGCGGCGACGCCGCCGGTATCGTGTTCGAAGGCGTCAAGCAGGCGACCGAAAAGGGCATCGACGCGCTGATCGTCGACACCGCCGGCCGCCTCCAGAACAAGTCCGAGCTGATGGACGAGCTGGCCAAGATCCGCCGCGTGCTCGCGCGCCTCAACCCCGCTTCCCCGCACGACGTGCTGCTCGTGCTCGACGCGACGACCGGGCAGAATGCGCTCAACCAGATCGCGGTGTTCAAGGAGATGGCCGGGGTGACCGGGTTGATCATGACCAAGCTGGACGGCACCGCGCGCGGCGGCGTGCTCGTCGCGGCGGCCGAACAATATGGCCTGCCGATCCATGCGATCGGCGTGGGTGAGACGCTGAGCGATCTCCGACCGTTCGATCCCAGGGAAGTCGCCCGGATCATCGCCGGGGTCGAGGAGCTGGTACGATGAGCGCGACCGCCAAGGGAACGCCGGGGCTGCGGCTGGCGATCGACTATGCCCCGCTGGTGATCTTCGTCGCGATCACCTTCTTCGCGCCGGATGCGCCGTTGATGAAGCTGGTCGCGGGGATGACCAACGGGCTCGACGGGATGGACCGGTTGAAGGCGATCGTCATCGCCCGCGTGCTGGTCGCGACCACGGCCTTCATGGTCGCGACGGTGATCGCGATGGTGGTGTCGCGGATCAGGCTCGGGTCGATCTCGCCGATGTTGTGGATTTCCGGTGGGCTGGTCGTGGTGTTCGGCGGGCTGACGCTGATCTTCCGCGATCCCAAGTTCATCCAGATGAAGCCGACCTTCGTCTATGCGACGTTCGCAGTGGTGCTGTTCGGCGGGCTGATCACCGGCAAGCCCTTGCTGCAGCAACTGCTCGGCCAGGCCTATGCGGGGTTGAGCGAGACCGGCTGGCGGCTGGTGACGCGCAACTGGGCATTGTTCTTCGTGGTCATGGCGATCCTCAACGAGGTCGTCTGGCGCAACACCAGCCTGCAATTCTGGGCGGGGTTCAAATTATGGGGCGCGATCCCGCTGACGATGCTGTTCGCCTTCGCCAATGTGCCGATGATGATGAAGCACGGGCTGATGAGCGAGCCCGACGAGGCGGCGATCGGGGAATTGCCGCCGGAGTGACATAAAAAACCCTCTCCTTCTAGGAGAGGGGCGAGCCGCGTGAGCGGCCAGGGGTGAGGACAGTATACCTGTCCTCACCCTACCGCGGCCTGACGGCCGCTCCCTCCCTCTCCCAACGGGAGAGGGAATCTGGTCCTAGCCGACAACCCCGTCGTAGATTCGGCCGGCCTCGGCCCAATTCACCACGTCCCACCACGCCTTGAGATACCCGCCGCGATCGTTGCGGTAGGTGAGGTAGTAAGCGTGCTCCCAGACGTCGTTGCCCAGGATCGGCGTTCCGCGATCGGCCACGACGTCCATCAGCGGATTGTCCTGGTTGGGGGTCGAGGTGATCTTGAGCTTGCCCGCATCGTCGGCGATCAGCCACGCCCAGCCCGAGCCAAACTGGCCAGCGCCCTTGGCGTTGAATTCTTCCTTGAGCTTGTCGAGCCCGCCGAACTCGGCAATCGCGTCGGCCAGCTTGCCCGACGGCTGACCGCCGTTCGGTCCCATGATCTTCCAGAAGAAATCGTGGTTCCAGAAGCCGCCGCCATTGTTGCGGACCTTGGGGGTCAGGGTCGACGCGCTGGCGAGGATGTCCTCGATCGACTTGCCTTCGAGCCCGCTCTCGCCAATCCCGGCGTTGAGATTGTCGGTATAGGCCTTGTGGTGCTTGTCGTGGTGGTACTTCATGGTCTCTTCGCTGATCGTCGGGGCCAGCGATTCATAGCCATAGGGAAGCGGCGGGAGTTCGAAAGCCATGAGGTTCCTCCGTCTTTTTGAGCGGCTCTAAAAGGGACGTCGCGATGCCGAACGCCCATGCCCGCCAAATGGGTCCGGCACGCTCGTTGCGCAAGCGATTCCATCGCTCGCAAGCGGCGTTTTATCCGGGGAGCAGGTCGTGGCGGCGCAAGGCGTGGCGCAACTGGTCGTAGCTCAACCCGAGCGCATCCGCCGTCTGGCGCTGATTGAAGCGGTTGGCGGCAAGCGCCTTGGTCAGCACCTCGCGCTCGAACCGCGCGACGCGGCTCTTGAAATCGCCGGCGTCCGACATCTCGCCGGCGGGCGGTGGCGGCGGCGCGACATAGTCCGCCATCGGGGCGGGCTGACCAGCAGCCATGCCGCCGCCACTGCCCGGGCGGTGCGGCGACTGGAATGGATCGAATTCGATATGTGCGATCGGCCCGTCCTGCTCCCAGCGATAGACCGCGCGTTCGACGACGTTGCGCAGTTCGCGGACATTGCCCGGCCAGCGATAGTCGATCAGCGCATCGGTTGCTTCGGCCGAGAAGCCGTTCCAGTCGCGCGCCATTTCGGCCGCCATGCGCCGTCCGAAATGGTCGGCCAGCACTGCGACATCGCCCGGTCGTGCGCGCAACGGCGGCAGGGTCACGACCTCGAAGCTCAATCGATCGAGAAGATCGGCGCGAAACTGGTGCTTATCGACCTTCTCGGGCAAATGCTCGTTGGTTGCGCCGACGATGCGGACATCGACCCGGATAGGATGCGACGATCCGATCCGCGTCACTTCGCCATATTCGACCGCGCGCAACAGGCGGTCCTGCGCCGCCATGCTCAGCGTCCCGAGTTCGTCGAGGAACAGGGTGCCGCCATCGGCCTCCTCGAACCGCCCTGCCCGCGCCTTGGTCGCGCCGGTGAACGCACCGGCTTCATGCCCGAACAATTCCGCCTCGATCAGCGTCTCGGGGAGCGCCGCGCAATTCATGATGATCAGCGGATGGTCCCAGCGCGGGCTGAGACGGTGGAGACGCTCGGCAACCAGTTCCTTGCCCGTCCCGCGCTCACCGATCACCAGCACTGGGCGATCGAGCGCAGCGGCGCGGCTGGCACGTTCCAGTGCGTCGAGAAAGGGTCCCGATTGCCCGATAACCTGGGTCGTCCGCTCCATGCCCTAAGACTTGGTGGAATTTCCCAATGCTTGGCAAGCAAAATCCGCCAACCACTCATCGCATTTAGTCAAAAACCCCAGATTTCTGCCGTTTTCTGAAATTGGCACGCCCCCTGCAATCATGTTGGCAACGCCGGATCGTCGGCGCGAATGAGACACTAGGGAGTAAGAACAATGCAGCCGGTTTCGAATGGTCTGGGTCGCACTTTGGTGGTGGTTGCCGCCACCTTCGTCAGCGGTTCGGCGCTGATGCTCGCGGCCGTCGGTCCGGGCCTGGCGCAGGCCAGCACCGCCGCGCCGCATCAGGTCGCCGCCGCCCAACGGGCGTGACGGCCACACCGCCGGGGCGGGTTCCCCCCTTGCTTCCCGCCCCGGCGGCCCCAACCAAATCCGAGTAAAGCGTACATCCGAGGAGTAATACCAACATGGGCATTTTTTCGCGAACCCGCGACATCATCGCCGCCAACTTCACCGACCTTTTGGACAAGGCTGAAGACCCGGCGAAGATGATCCGCATGATCATCCTGGAGATGGAAGAGACGCTGGTCGAGGTTCGCGCCTCCGCCGCGCGCACCATCGCCGACCAGAAGGAAATGCGTCGCCACGTCAGCAAGCTCAGCCAGCTCGAGGAAAGCTGGACCGAGAAGGCCGAACTGGCGCTGTCGAAGGATCGCGAGGACCTCGCCAAGGCGGCGTTGGTCGAGCGCCAGAAGGCGACCGACATGATCAACGAGCTGACCCAGCAGGTCACCGTGCTTGACGAGGCGCTCAAGGGCTCCGAGGAAGACATCGCCAAGCTTCAGAAGAAGCTGAGCGAGGCGCGCAATCGCCAGAGCTCGATCGCCACCCGGCTCGAGAGTGCGAACAACAAGTTCAAGGTCCGCGAAATCTATTCGGCCGGCCGCACGCAGGACGCCTTCTCGCGCTTCGACGTGCTGGAACGCCGGGTCGACATGGCCGAAGGTCGCGCCGAGGCGCTGAACCTGGGTGCGCAGCCCAAGACGCTCGAAGAGGAAATCGCCGAGCTGAAGGCATCCGAGAAGGTCGACGCCGAGCTCGAAGCGCTCAAAGCGCGCCTGGCGAAGAAATAAGAGAGGGCTGAACCATGGAAGAAGTCCTGGTCCCGATCATGGTCGTGGGGATGCTCTTCATCGGGCTCCCGTGGATCATCCTGCACTACCTCACCAAGTGGAAGCAGGCGCCCAAGATCACCAACGAGGATGAGAAGCTGCTGGATGAGCTCTATTCGCTCGCCCGCCGCCTCGAGGACCGCGTTTCGACGGTCGAGCGCATCGTCGCTGCCGACCATCCCGACTGGAAGGTGAGCATGCCGCTCGCCGAGCCGGCCGACCCAATCGCTTCACGGAGCAACTGACATGTCCGCCAGCCGTACCAAATTCTACCTCGACAAGCAGAACAAGAAGTTCCTGGGTGTGTGTGCGGGTATTGCCGACTATTCCGGCTTCGACGTGACCATCGTCCGTGTCGGTACCGTCATCCTCGCACTGATGACCTCGGGTTGGGTGATCCCCGCCTACTTCATCACTGCCTGGCTCGCCCCCAGCAAGCCGTTCGGCCTGTACGACGACGCCGAGGACGCCAAGTTCTGGCAGGGCGTGCGCACCAACCCGAGCCGCTCGACCGCCGAGGTCCGCTCGAAGTTCCGCGATCTCGATCGCCGGCTCGCCGATATCGAGACGCTCTACACCAGCCGCAACACGCGCCTGGCCGACGAAATCGACGCTCTGCGCTGAGCAGAGCTGACAGGGGATAGGGAAAATGCAGGACGGTATGATCTTCGTCACGCTCCTGGTCGGCATCTCGACCGGCGGCTGGCTGATCAACAACTGGATCCGCGCCAAGCATGGCTACGCGCTGGAGAATGAATGGAAGGGGCAGACGCCCAAGAGCAATCCCGACGACCAGCGCAAGATCGAGCTGCTGAGCAGCGAGAACGAGCGCCAGGCGGGACAGATCACCCGGCTCGAAGAGCGGCTCGCGGTCCTCGAACGGATCGCCACCGATCCCGCCGAGCGCGTCGCCCGCGAAATCGACGGTCTGCGCTGACGCGCGGCAATCCAATCTGGGAGTTTGGAAATGCACATCGACGGTCAATTGTTTGTGCTGGCGATCATCGGAATGGGCATCGCCGGCGGCATCATCAAGATGTCGATCAGGGCCAAGCACGGTTACCCGCTCGACGATCGCCGCAGCGACCGCCGCAGCCGGATGGCCCGCCGCTACGGCCTGGTCGATCCGGCGGAAGGCGATATCGACGCCCAGCGCAAGATCGAATTGTTGTCGAGCGAGAATGGCAAGCTGGTCGATCAGATCGGTCGCCTCGAGGAGCGCCTGCGCGTGCTCGAACGGATCGCCACCGATCCAGCCGAGCGCGTCAGCCGCGAAATCGAAGAACTCCGCGATCGCGGCTGAGATAAAGGATTGGAATGATGACTGAATTCTTCGCCGCCAACGGGTTCACCATCTTCATGATCGTGCTGGTCGTGGTTGGCATCCCCGCCGGCCTCGGGATCGCGAGTGAGATGCTCAAGACCTGGACCGCGCACCGCGAGAAGATGGCCGAGGCGCTCAACGCCCAGGCCGCCGAGAAAGCCGCTCAATACGCTGCGCACACCGAACGCCTCGAGCAACGGATGCGCGTCATGGAGCGGATCGTCACCGACCGTGGCCTCGACGTCGCGGACGAGATCGAAAAGCTGCGCGACGTCCCGTCGCAGCCGCTGAACTGAGGGAAGGACTGCACATGACACTCAGCCCCATCCTCATTCCCCTGTTCGGGATCGTGTGCGGCATGATCGCGATCGTCGGGGGTGTGTTCATCAAGCCCTGGCTGAAGCTCAAGGAGCGCCAGCTCGAGCTCGAGGCGGACAAGGTCGCCGAAAAGGCCGCCCAATATGCCGCCCAGACCGAACGGCTCGAACAGCGTGTCCGCGTGCTCGAGCGCATCGTCACCGACCGCGGCATCGCGGTTGCCGACGAGATCGAGAAGCTGCGCGACGACGAGCCGGCACCGCTCAACTGAGCAACGCCGGCCACGTATCGCGTAACGAGGGAAGACGAGCATGAACCCGTTCGAAATGGTGTTGGGAATCGTCGTGATCGTGACGATCGGCAGCGTGCTCAAGGCGCGCTGGGGAATCGGCGAGGACAAGCACGGCAACAACGTCAACCTGCGCGACCCGGAGTTGGGCGAGGAAAACCGCCAGCTCCGCCAAGAGATTACGAGCCTGAAGGACCGCATCGCCGTCCTCGAGCGCGTGATCACCGACAACAACAGCAGCAGTGCCAATCTCGATCGCGAGATCGAGGCCCTGCGCAACCGCGACCGCTGAAGGTCGCACGATGACGATGGAGACTTGGATCATGTCCAATCCCGATTTGTACCTGACCATGGCCGCCGCCGGCCTCGCTGGCCTCGGCATGATCTGCATGGCAACGCTCGCCGGATGGCGCGGCTGGCTGTCGCTCAAGGAGCGTGAGCTCACCGCCTATACCGCCAGCCACGGTGACCACGACGCCCCGGTGCTGCCCAATGCCAGCGCGCGGATCGAGATCGCCGATCTCAAGGAGCGGATCCGCAAGCTCGAGGCGATTGCCTCGGGGGTGGATCTCTGACGGCCCGCCCGGCCGTCCCGGGTTTGCCTCAGCGCCCATGGCCGACGGAGGCCGCGCCCAAACGGCGAGGGTCGTGGACGCTGAAACAAGCCCGGGACGGCAGCGGTTGGATCGCTGGCGAACCGCGCTATAGCGCGGACCATGCCGAGCCTTTCCGACCTGCAGGACGAATATGAATTCCTTGACGCCGACGATCGCTATCGTCTGCTGATCGACCTCGGGCGTGCGCTTGAGGACATGCCAGGCGCGCTCAAGACCGATGCGACGCTGGTGCGCGGATGCTCGGCCGCAGTGTGGGTCTATCCGACGGTGCGCGACGACGGGTCGCTGCACTTCCTCGCGGACAGCAATGCGGCGATCACCAAGGGCATCATCGCCCTGGTGCTGCTGACGGTGCAGGATCGCCAGCCGGGAGAGATACTCGCCACCGATATCGACGCCGCATTGGCGCCGTTCGACCTCAGGAACCAGCTCAGTTCCAACCGGACGCAGGGCATTCCCAACATGATCGCGCTGATCCGCGAAACCGCCGCCCGATACGCGACGGCCTAGCCGGGCTGGCGGGCATCTCGCTGCGTCGTCGCGTATCGGACTGCGCGTTAACGCCAGGAACAGTTCCGTTGCTCTAAACCCGGTGCTCCGGTTTCAGGAGACTCAGGTTGAAGCTCGTTCCCCTTCATTCGCGCGGCGGTGACTACATGGTTGCGCTCGCCAATATCGCGTATCTGCGCAACGACGAGAACGGCCAGACCAAGATCGGCATGGTCGGCGGCGACTCGCTGCTGGTCGTCGGCAGCATGCAGGAAATCGCCGCGAAGATCGCGGAGCAGGAAGACTGAACGCCGCGATCAGCGCCAGTCGAACGTCAGCGGCGCCTCGCGAAACGCGAACCGGTCAAGGTGGCGCGCGACCGCGCCCTTGAGCGCATCGAGCTGTCCGTCGAGGCTGGCGTCGATCCGCACCTCGAGCGCACCGTTGCCAACATCAAACGTGACCAGGGCATCGCCCGGCCAGTCGGCGCCGCGCGCGTCCTTCGGGAAAACCACAGTGCCGTGGTCGGCTGTGAACTCAACCGTCAGGTTGTGCTGCCAATGCTTGCACAATTGCTGGAGATATTTGCTCGCCTGGGTGGTCGGCACGCTGGCGGTCGCGGTTACGGTCATGGGGAGCTTTCGATAAGGGACCGGCGGCCGGGTCGATGCCCAGCCGCCGGCGCAGGATCTGGAGACGGGTGACCCCGCTCACAAGAGTTACAGCCGCTCGATCTTTTGCGCGGCTTCGTCGATAAGCGCGACGATCTGGTGGAGCGTAGCCTCGTCCACCTCACCGGTATTGAGCCGGTCGACCAGCACCTCGCGCAGATTGCCCATCGCGCGACGAATCGAGCGCGCGTCGGTCTTCGAACGCTCCTCGCCCAGCGCCGCCAGCTTTGCGATCAGCGCCTCGACGGCCTCGGCATTCGCCTCGAGTTCGGCCTTGCCGGCATCGGTGACCTGGAACGCTTTCTTGGCGCCCTCGCTCGCCGCGGCCTCGATCAGACCCATGTCGTCGAGCATCGTCAGCGTCGGATAGACCACGCCCGGGCTCGGAGCATAGGCACCGCCGGTCAGGCTCTCGATCTCGCGGATCAGGTCATAGCCATGGCGCGGTTCGTCGGCGATCAGCTTGAGCAGGACGAGACGCAGCTCGCCACCGTCGAACATCCGGCGCGAACGGCCGCCTTCGCGACCTTCACGCCCGCCAAAGCCGCGGCCGTGCCAACCGTGACGCCCGCCCCAATGGCCGCGCATGGCATGCTTGCCGGGGTGGCAGCCATGGCCGCCGCGTTCGTAGAAAAACATCATTCCTTGATTCCTTGAGTGATTCATGATGCGGCGAAGATATATCTTAAATCGGAAGCTTCAAGATATATCTTCAAAATAATTTCGTTCCTCACTCCCTACGTCACCCCGGATTTAATCCGGGGTCCCGCTCACTCGCGCTCCGGGCCAATCGAGATGCAGCGGGACCCCGGGGTCAAGCCCGGGGTGACGCAGGGAGTGAGGCGCTGGGAATCCGTCGCCCAAATCCCTATGTTCCCGTTATGGCCGACCTCTTCGCTGGCTTCGAACCCGAAGCCGCTTCCGACACCCTCCCCGGCGAAAACGCCCCGCTCGCCGACCGGCTTCGGCCGCGGCGGCTCGAGGAGGTCGTCGGCCAGGAGCACCTGACTGGTCCCGACGGTGCGATCGGACGGATGGTCGCGGCGGGACGGCTGTCGTCGATGATCCTGTGGGGACCTCCCGGCACCGGCAAGACGACGATCGCCAGATTGCTCGCCGATGCGGTGGGATTGCGCTTCGTCGCGATCAGCGCGGTGTTCTCGGGCGTCGCCGACCTCAAGAAGGCGTTCGCCGAGGCGCGCGAGCATGCCCGGATCGGCAAGCGTACCTTGTTGTTCGTGGACGAGATCCATCGCTTCAACCGCGCACAACAGGACGGTTTCCTGCCCTATGTCGAGGACGGCACCGTTACCCTGGTCGGCGCCACCACCGAGAATCCGTCGTTCGAGCTCAACGCCGCGGTGCTGAGCCGCGCGCAGGTGCTCATCCTCCACCGGCTCGATGCCGAGGCGCTCGGCAAATTACTCGACCGCGCCGACGAGATGATGGAACGCCCCCTCCCCCTCACCCCCGACGCGCGCGCGGCGATGATCGCGAGTGCCGACGGTGATGGCCGATTCCTGCTCAACCAGGCCGAGACGCTGTTCTCGGTCGACCTGCCCGAACCGCTCGACCCCGCCGGGCTCGGCCAGTTCCTGCAGCGTCGCGTCGCGGTCTACGACAAGGACCGCGAGGGGCATTACAACCTCATCTCGGCACTCCACAAAGCCGTGCGCGGCAGCGATCCCCAGGCGTCGCTTTACTATCTCGCGCGGATGCTGACCGCAGGCGAGGAACCGCTCTATCTGTTGCGCCGGCTGGTGCGCATGGCAGTCGAGGATATCGGGCTTGCCGATCCCAATGCACTGGTCCAGTGCATCGCGGCCAAGGACACCTATGATTTCCTTGGCTCTCCTGAAGGCGAACTGGCGCTGGTGCAGGCGTGCCTCTACCTCGCGACCGCGCCCAAATCGAATGCCTCGTACAAGGCAATGGGCGCCGCCTGGCGGTCGGCGAAGGAAACCGGGTCGCTGATGCCGCCGCAGAACATCCTCAACGCGCCGACCAGGCTGATGAAGGATATCGGCTACGGCAAGGGCTATGCCTATGACCACGATACCGCGGAGGGTTTTTCCGGGTCGAATTACTGGCCCGACGAGATGCAGCCGCAAACCTTCTACGAGCCGACCGATCGCGGGTTCGAGAAGCGTATCCAGGAACGGCTCGACTATTGGGACAGCCTGAGGAAGCGCCAGGATGGCTGACACGCTCGACAATTGGGATCAGGTCGTCGCGTTCGCGCTGTCGCTGCCCGACACCTATATGGAAAGCTTCTACGGCGCGCCGGCGCCCAAGGTGAACAAGAAGGCGTTCGTCTCGCCGGGGCGCGAGCCCGACAGTTTTCACGTGCCGAGCCCGCATCACGAGAAGGAATTGCTGCTCGAAACCGATCCCGACACTTTCTGGCAGACCGCTCACTACGAAGGCTGGCCGGGGCTGCTGGTGCGTTACGGCTCGGCCGATTCTGATCGCGTGCGGACGGTGATCATGCGCGCCTGGTGGGACAAGGCGTCGAAGGCGCAGCGGACGGCCTTTGGCGAGCGCCCCTGACCATTTCCGTCATTTCGCCGCGATCGACTGGTCGGGCGCGGTGGGGCCCGTCCAGCGCGGAATCGCGGTGGCGATCTGCGGATTGGGAAACAGCGCGCCCGAGCTGATCGTCCGGCCCGATGGATGGTCTCGCGTGGCGGTGCTCAACTGGCTGCGCGATGGAATGCCCGCGGACACGCTCGTCGGGCTCGACCTCGGCCTGTCGCTGCCGTTCGTCGACCGCGGCATGTTCTTCCCCGACTGGGACGAGAGCCCGCCTGATGCGCGGACGTTGTGGGCGCTGGTCGACCGGATCAGTGCCGATGATCCGCATCTGTCGGCGTCGACCTTTGTCGATCACCCGCAAGCCTCGCGTCATTTCCGCCGGCATGGCGGGCGCGAGGGCGATCAGTTCGGCGGCGGTCGCGGCCGGCTGCGCGTCAGCGAGGTCGGGCAGCGCGAACAGGGTCTCAACCCCTATAGCAACCTCAACCTTGTCGGCGCAGCGCAGGTCGGGAAATCGAGCCTGACCGGCATGCGCGTCGCGCACCGGCTGGCCGGCGCGATCCCGATCTGGCCGTTCGACCCGGCGCCCGCGAGCGGATCGCTGATCGTCGAGATATATACGAGCCTGGCCGCGATCGCCGCCGGGCGCGCGAAGGGGCGGACGAAGATGGTATCGATCGAAGCGCTCAATGCCGCGCTGGAAGCGCTCGGCAGCGCGCCCGTCGCCGGAAGCGGTGCGATCGATGACCACAGCGCCGACGCGCTGCTGACCGCAGCGTGGCTCCGCACGGTCGTGCGTCGCCCTGAAATATGGGCGCCCGCCCGCCTGACGCCGAAAATCGCGCGCACGGAGGGCTGGACCTTCGGCATCACCTGACGCATTGGGGCCGTCCAACAGGTCGGCCGGATTAGCTCAGCTGGTAGAGCAGCGGTTTTGTAAACCGAAGGTCGCGGGTTCGAGCCCTGCATCCGGCACCACCCAAGCTCGCCACGACGATCGGCGCTCAGACCTTCAGCGTCGCCGAATGCGCGCGATCGAAGATCCGTACATCGTCGCGAAACGCCTCTATCCTTTCATCGACCTGGATTCCTCCGGGCACCACCTTTGCCGAGAAGGTGCAATGCAGCCGGCAATTCCAGTCGCCGCGCTGGTATCGGCTGATCCGTTCGCCGCTCCACGACGCCGTCTCCGGCTTGCCGCGAGTGATCGCCGCCACCGTATTCGGCCCAAATCCCGACAAGGTCGTACCATTGGCGCATTTTCTCGGCTTGTCGGGCCAGATCCCGGTCACCGTGACCATCCCGTCCTTGGCCTTTGTCCGAACCACGACATCGCCAGGATCAGGGGCGACCGGCATTGTCTTGATCGACATGACCGCTTCGATCGCCGGCGCCGAGCGCACCGGCAGCGACAACCGGCAGGCGTCGGCATGGAGAGTGAGCGTCGGCCCTTCCGGTGAAGGCCACACGAGTGGCCACAGACTTTCGGATATTGCGATCCGCAATCGCTCGCCCGGATGCAGTTGCTGCGCGACGAAACCGAGATCGACATCGACATCCACTGCTTTTCCGGGGACGAGCGGCTTGCGCAACGCGAAGCCGTCATGATGCTGAAGGTTGAGCAGCCCGTAGCCAAGCCGCCACGAACTGCCGTCGGGCAGGACCTTGCAAAGCCGCACGGCGACCTGCGCGGCGGGCTTGTCCGCCGACACCCTCAGCCGGAGAGCCGGCGTACCGAGCAGGTCGAGCGGGGCGTCGAGCGGCGGGGAATCGAACACGATCGACAAATCATCATCGGTACGCTGGTCGCCCGGCAATTCCTGCTCGCCGAACGGCACCCATTCCGGCGTGGCCAGCCCGACGACATTGTAGGACCGATGCTTGCGCGGCGCGGCACGGCCGGCGGTGCGCGACAGGCCGGCATCGGTCAGATAATAGCTGCGCATCCGGACGTTCGGTGACGGCCAGATTTTCTCTGCCGTCCAGTTCCCGGGCGTCGCGCCGGCCTGTGCGGGCACCGCGTCGGGACGGTAGTAGCGCAGCATCGGCTCGGTCATGATCCCGGTCGCCTCGCCGCGCAGCCAGTGCGACCACCAGCGGATTTCCTCAAAGGCCCAGTCGAGCGCCGATCCGCCACCGCCAATCCAGGGATAGGTATGTCCCCATGGCCCGACCAGACCCTTGCGCGGACACGACAGGCGCTCGAGCAATCGCGGGATCGAATGGACATAGGCGTCGATCCAGCCGCTGGCGACATAGGTCGGGACCTTGATCGCGGCATAATCGAACGTCAGCGAGCCGTGGCGCCAATAGGCATCCTCGTCGCGATGCTCGGTCCAGCGCGCGATGATTGGCGGCGAGGCTTCGAGCCGCTCCTTCCACATCGTCTCCCACCCGGCACCGGCGACATCGGGATCGGGCGGCCCCGCCATCACCGCCTTGAAATTCACGCCCCATTTGAAATTGGTGAGGCCCAGGCAGCCGCCGATATAATGGGCATCGTCGGTATAGCGCCGGTCCGAACAGGCGAGCGGCATGATCGCCTTCAGCGCCGGCGGATTGCGCATCGCGGTCATCAGGGTCGAGAAACCGCCCCAGGAAATGCCGCGCATCCCGACCTTGCCGTTGCTCCATGGCTGGCGCGCCAGCCAGGCGATGATCTCGATCGCGTCGTCCTGCTCCTGGGCGAGATATTCGTCGCGCAGCAGCCCCTCGGAATCGCCCGACCCGCGAATGTCGATCCGGACGAAGGCGATGCCGTGGCTCGCCAGCACGTCGCCCCAATAATCGTCGGCAGCGCCATAGGCGTCGCGGGTGCGGTAGGGGATATATTCGAGCACGACAGGCGCCGGCCGGCGCGCGGCGTCGGCAGGCAGCCAGAGTCGGCCGCAAAGCTTCACCCCGTCGGCCATCGCAATGCGCACGATGTCGACGCGCTCCACCTTGCCTTTCTCCGGCATCGTCCAGGGCGCTTGCGCCGCCGCGCGCGCCGGCAGGGCCATTCCCGCGGCGGCGATGGCCAAAATGTCGCGGCGCGTCGTCGTCATCCCGGCCCTCCCCCAAAATCTCTCGAATTGTGCCGTCAATGGCGTCGAAATCAAATGACCTTTTAGGCATTGCCGCAGCCAAAATGGCATATCCGCCAGCCAGCGCTTGAGCCGGAGGCGCGGAGACGGCAACCATCACGCAATGGTTGATTCCAATCCGCTGGCAGAGGCGAAGCGCCTGCTGGGTCGCGACAATGAAGGAGCGCTGGCGGCGGCGCGGACCGCGCACGCTTCCCAGCCGACGCCCGAGGCAACCCTGTTGCTCGCCACTGCCCTGCGCAGGACCGGCGATCCCGCGCGGGCAGCCGCATTGCTCGAGCCGCTGGCAACCGTGGTGCCGCATGCCTGGGGCGTGCAGTACGAACTCGGACTCGCTCGTGCGGCGGCCGGGGACGAGGCGGGTGGCGTGGCCGCTATCGAGCGCGCCGTGGCGCTCAACCCGAAAGCGTCGGGCCCGCGCCTCGCGGTGCGTGATCTTCGCATGGTCGGCGGCAGCGCGGCCGACGAGATGGCCGAACTGGAGGATCCTGCGCTGCAGGACGCGGTCCTGGCGTTGCTCGACGGCGAGCAGGGAGCTCGCGAGGCGCTGCTGCGGGGGTTCGGACTCGACCCCGACGACGCCGCTACAGCCTGCTTGATCGCCGAACTGGGAATCCGCTTCGGCCGCGCCCCGGCAGTCGTTCCCTTGCTGCGACGGACATTGGCGATGGCGCCGGGCTATCGCCCTGCCCGCTTCCGGCTGGCCGAGGCGCTGCATCGTGCCGAACATGATGACGAAGCACTGGCGACCCTCCGGCCGCTCGGCGAAACCCATCCCTCCATGATCGTCCGGTCGTTGCGCGGCGCGATCCTGATGCGGCTTGGGGATGAGGAAGGCGCGCTGCCCGATCTCAGCGCGGCTGCAGCGGCCCGGCCAGGTCTCGCCGGCCCCCGGCTGATCCTCGGACACGCACTGCGCGTGCTCGGCAAGCGCGACGAGGCGATCGCCGCTTATCGCAACGCCCTGGCTGTGGAACCCGATCTGGGCGAAGCGTGGTGGAGCATCGCCGACCTCAAGACCGCGACATTCGATTCCGGCGATCGTTCGGCGATGGTCGGCATCGTCGCGAATGACGCGCTGCCCGCCTTGTCGCGATCTCAGGCCGGGTTCGCGCTTGGCCGGGCGCTGGAAGATGACGGCGACTACGCCGCAGCATTCGAGCGCTATGCCGTGGCCAACGCGCTCCGCAGGTCGATCGAACCTTATGACTCGCTCGCTCATGCGGCATTCGTCAGGAGCATGATCGAGACGACTAGCGAAACTTTCTTCGCGGCACGCGGGGAGGCCGGCAATCCCGATTCCAGCCCTATCTTCGTTGTCGGCATGCCACGTTCAGGCTCCACGCTGGTCGAGCAAATCCTTGCATCGCACAGCGCTGTCGAAGGGCTGTCCGAATTGCCCGAGATCACGAGGCTGGCACGCACAATCAGCGCCTATCCCGCCGGCCTCGCCAGCCTGTCATTCGAAATGCTCAAGGATCTCGGCGCCCAATATCTCGACCAGACACGCGCGCGTCGGCGGAATGCGGCAACCCATGCCGTCGACAAGTTTCCCGGCAACGCTTTTCATGCGGCGCTGATCCACCTGATCCTGCCCAATGCCCGCATTATCGACGTACGCCGCGATCCGCGCGACTGTTGCGTGTCATTGTTCTCGCAGAGCTTCGCGGCCGGCCAGGCCTATAGTTACGACCTCCGCGATCTCGGCCATCACTACGCCAGGTACGACGCGCTGATGCACCATCTGGACCAGGTGCTTCCCGGGCGAATCCTCAGGGTCGATTACGAATCGCTGGTCGACGATCTCGAAGGCGAAACGCGTCGCTTGCTCAACCATTGCGGCCTCGATTTCGAGCCGGCCACCCTACGCTTCTTTGAACGCCGGGGCGCGGTACGCACCGCCAGTTCGGAACAGGTCCGCCAGCCGATCTATCGCGGGTCGATCGGCCGCTGGCGGCGGTTCGAACCGTGGCTGCAACCGTTGCGCGAAGGGCTCGCAACCGCGCAATTGTGATGGGTTCGTTGCGGACGGATTACAATATTGGATGACTTCATGCGAATTAAGTGTTTCGCGCGTGGGGAGATTCGGGGGAGCCTCTGTCAGGCAAGGATCGAACCGACGGCCGGAGCAAATACCGGCCGCGAATAAAGCCGACGACAATCCATCAGGGAGAAGGGGGTGGGACGATGAATTCAACCGAGGCCGCGAGGAAGTCGCGCCGGGCGCGTAATGTCGCGCTGCTGCTGTCGGGTGCGGCATTGGCCATGATCGTGCCGGCCACGGCGCAGGCACAATCGACCGACTCCACTACCGACAAGGACCAGAACGCCCCGACGCCGGCGCCGACATCTACGGTCGACGACATCGTCATCACCGCCAACCGTTCGGGTGCCGAATCGCTGCAGAAGGTGCCGATGGCGGTCGCCGTCGTGAACATCGATCAGATCACCAAAAGCGGCCAGGGCAACCTTGTCGATATCGCCAAGTTCACGCCGTCGCTGTCGATCACCGAAGGCGCGCCGGGCTATCAGAAGTTCAACATGCGCGGCCTGTCGACCGGCGGCTATGCCTCGTCGGATACGTCGGACCGCTCGCTCGTGGCGGTCTATCTCGACGACACGCCGATCTCGGTCCAGGGCCAGACCCCCGATCTCAAGGTCTACGACCTCGAGCGCGTCGAGGTGCTGCGCGGCCCGCAAGGCACGCTCTACGGCGCCGGATCGATGGCCGGGACCGTCCGCTTCGTCACCGCCAAGCCCAACATGACCTCGACCTTCGGCAATGCCGAGATCGGCGCCATGACCACCGAAGGCGGCGAGATGAGCTATAATGGCCGGTTCATGGTCAATCTGCCCGTCGTGTCCGGCCAACTGGCGGTCCGCGCTAATTTCTACGCCGCGCGCGACGGCGGCTGGATCGACAATATCGGCCGGCACAACGTCAAGGATGCCAACCGCAACGACACCTATCAGGGCCGCGTCGCGCTGCGCTGGACGCCTGATCCCAAGTTCACGCTCGACGCCAGCATGACCTATGAACGCAGCCGCGCTTATGGCCTCAACATCGCGTTCAGCGGCTTCGACAAGAAGACCATCCTGACCAACGGGCCGGAGGGTACCGATGATCGGTTCCGGCTCTACACGCTGGGGGCGGACTATGACGCCGGTTTCGCGCATTTCATCGTAACGGGCGCCTATACCGATCGCGCGATCGGCTTCGATGCCAGCGTCGAGCCGCAGATCGCCTATTTCTTCGTCGACTATGGCACCGGCCTGCCGGTCAGCAACACGACCTATCCGCTGTTCACCGCGCCTTCGAGCTACAGCAAGGACATCGCGCTCAAGCTGCCGGCCGAACTCTACCAGATCGACCAGAAGCTCAAGGACACCATGCTGGAGGCGCGCCTCGTCTCCAAGCCCGGCGGCCCGGTGAGCTGGACGATCGGCGCTTTCTACGAAAAGCAGAAGCGTCACCTGCGCCAGGATATTCCGACGCCAGGGTTCGACAAGCTATCCTACATGAACTGCTTCTTCGGGCCGACCTGCGGCGGCGCGCCGTTCAATACGCCCAACGGCCTCTATAATTCGCAGACGGTCGACGCGGCATTCCAGCCCGACGACATTTTCTCCGGCTTGCAGGACGTCGATGAGCGCCAGATCGCGCTCTATGCCGACGGCACCTGGCACGTGACCAAGAAGCTCTCGCTGACCGCGGGCATCCGTTATTTCGACTTCAAGGAAACCTATTACCTGTTCGAAAGCGGCGTGTACGGCGTCGTCGATCACAAGGCGCTGACGACCAATGCCCGCCTGACGTCGACCGGCGTCAATCCGCGCGGCAACATCTCGTACCAGGTCAATGACAATGTCATGATCTATGGCGAGGTCGCCAAGGGCTTCCGCTATGGTGGCGGCAACCAGCCGGTGCCGCTCGGCACGACCGGCATTGCCGGCCAGTGCACGCAGAACCTTGCCGGTTATGGCTACACCCAGGCACCGCTGACCTTCGGTCCGGACAAATTGTGGAACTACACGATCGGCGGCAAGTCGAAGCTCGCCGGCGGCAAGGTGACCTTCAACGCCAGCGCTTATTATATCGACTGGAGCGATGTGCAGACCCGCTTGCGGCTCAACTGCTCGTATTTCTTCACCGACAATAAGGGCAAGATCACCAGCAAGGGCCTCGAGCTCGAAACGACGATCAAGGCGTCACCCGAGCTGAGCTTCCAGCTCAGCGGATCGTACAACGATTCCAAAGCGAAGGGGGACATTCCGACGGTCGGCGCCTTCGATGGCGATCGCACGCCCTATTTCCCGCAATGGACCGCCAGCGCGCAGATGTTCTACGACCACAAACTGGGCGACGGCGACCTGCACGTCCAGGCCGGCTATCAGTTCCAGTCGTCGCAGAACACGACGTTCAACAACTTCACGACCACGCTCCAGAACGGCAAGCTGGTCGCGACCGGCCCGAGCCAGACCTTCGCGGTGATCCCCGAGACGCACAATGTCAGCGCCTCGCTCACCTACGATATCGGCAAGTTCGAGCTGGGCCTCTACGGCAACAATCTGGCCAATGGCGTAGGGATAACCAATATCGGGCGCGCAACCTATTATGCGCTGTATCAGCCCGGCAGCCGAAACACCGTCGCCCGTCCGCGCACGATCGGCGTCCGGGCCAAGATGAAGTTCTGATCGGCGATGCCGGCCGGGTGCCACCCGGCCGGCACGTCACTTGCGCATGACACGCGCGCGCCATACGGCGCGCTGCTTGGCGACGAGCCGGAGCAGATTTCCTTCCACCAACGCCATGTCGATCACGTGAAATCCCCAATCGGGAAAGGCCGCGTCACCGACCCAGTCGGTACCGACAACGGTATCGGCGATCCCGCCCTCGCGGCCGGGCGCGATCTTGATCGCGAGATAGTTGAATGGCCCCGACCTCACGCAGTTGCCGCTGAGCAGCCCGGGCATCTGAACAAAGCGCGTCACGACCGGCCAGCCTGTCTTGGGCTTGGCGTAGAGCGCATAGCCACCTTTCCACCACGGAAACCCGAGGATCGGATCGAGTGGTGCCGCACCGCCGTCGAGCTTCGCCGGATTGGTGCAGCCCGCCTCCATCCCGGGTTCCTCTGAACGGCCGAACAGCGCTTTCTCCACCAACGGCTTGTCCGCGCGATAGCTGGCCCAGGTCACGACGCAGCCGGTCTGCCCGCCCCCGCGGCACAGCGGCACCGACTTGAAGCTGCCGCCCACGTCCTTGCCGGTTGGGACAAGCACCGCAGTGCCCGGCAGGATGGCCGACAGCATCCGGCGCTGGATCGGCTTGCCGTCGATCTCCTCCGCGACCAGGCGCTTGAGCATCGCCGACCCTTGGCTGTGCCCGACCAGCACGAACGGCCGGCCGCCATTGTCGCGCTCCAGGTAGTTGCGCCACGCCGCCACGACGTCGCCATAAGCGAGATCGAAATCGCCCGCGCGCTTCTGCGTGCCGGCCACCAGCACTTTGCGCAGCGCGGTCAGCGTGACCTGGCGATAGATCGGCGCAAAGGTCCGGCAGACGCTGCGGAACGGCGCGAACTGCGCCGTGGTCAGCCCGTTCTCACCCAGGCCCGGAACCAGGTCGCTATTGTCGCCCGGATCGAGCGAGGCGGTCGGGTAAATGTAGAAACAGTCGACATCGACCGGTCGTGCGCGTGGCGCCGATACCGCTCGCATCTTCCCATTGGCATCGACCCGCGTCATCGACAGATCGCCCGCGCAGACATCCCTGCGGCCCGGACGGCAAAGCCAGTTCGCATCGCGGTCATAATCCACCGTATTCGTGCTCGCGGCGGCCGCGAGCATCATTGTCAGGATGCTCATCGCCCTAGTCCCTGAAAACTACGGTGCGCGGACCGTTCATCAGCACACGCCCGGCGAGGTGCAGTCCAACCGCCCGCGACAGGACGCGGCGTTCGATATCGCGGCCCTTGCGGATCAGATCCTCGGGGGTGTCGGCATGGCTGATCCGCTCGACATCCTGTTCGATGATCGGACCTTCATCGAGGTCGGCGGTAACGTAATGCGCGGTCGCGCCGATCACCTTCACGCCGCGCGCATGCGCCTGGTGATAGGGCTTGGCGCCCTTGAAACCGGGCAGGAAGGAATGGTGGATGTTGATGCAACGGCCCGACAAAGCTGCAGCGAGGTCGTCCGACAGGATCTGCATGTAACGCGCAAGCACGACGAGGTCGGCCCTGCTTTCCTCCACGATCGCGAGCAGACGCTTTTCCTGTTCAGGCTTCGTCGCGGCGGTCACGGGGACGTGATGGAACGGAATCGCCCCGAAATCGGGATTGCCGATCGCTTCCAGTGAATGGTTCGAGACGACGCCCGCGATTTCCATGTCGAGCTCGCCCGTGCGCTGGCGATAGAGCAGGTCGACGAGGCAATGGTCGAACTTCGAGACCAGGATCAGCACTCGCTGCCGCGTACCGCAGGGGCGGAGCGATAGGTCCATTGCATAATCGTGCTGCAGCCGGTCAAACCCCGCTTCCAGGTCCGGTGCGCGCGCATCGTCGGCGAGCACGAACACCGTGCGCAGGAAAAAGCGATCGGTCTCGGGATCATTATACTGGCTCGATTCCTGGATGTTGCCGCCGCACGCGAAGATGTGCGCCGACACGGCGGCAACGACGCCGGGTCGATCGGGGCAGGACAGGATCAGGCTGTAATGCGGCATGGCTTAGCTCGCCCGCGCTGCGGCGACCGACTTGGCGATGCTCGCCTCGCGCACGCGCACATCGTCGGCGGCATAGGTACGGACGCTGGTCAGATAGTGATAGCCTGCCCAGAAGCCGGTCAGCGACAGGGCCAGCAGCGAATAGCGCAATGATTCCGTGTTGTTGCCCAGCGGCCCGGTCAGCATGTCGCTCATCCAGCCGACCACGGTCGGCGCGACGATCAGATTGGCGACATTGGCGGTGAGCAGGCTGATCGCCATCCCCTGCGCGCGCATCGTCGGCGGCAGGAAGTTGAGCAGCAGCGCCATGGTCGGGCCGACATAGAGATACACCGCCGGGATCACGATCCACAGCATCGCCGTCGCGACTGCCTCCGAATGGGTGTAATAGATCATGAACGACGGGATGGTCGACACGATCACGATCGCGCCGAGGAAACGCGCGATCCGTTTCGCGTCCTGCATCTGCGGCATCGCCAGGATCGCGCCGGTCGCGATCGTCGCAGCGGTGCCCGCCCAGAAATAGATGGTGCCGAGCTTCGCACCGGCCTCGGCGGTCGAGAGATGATAGGCCCGCTCGAAATAGGTCTGGGTCCAGAACAACAGCCCCCAGCCCCACAGGCAGATCACCGTGCCCGCGGCGTTGATGTGCCAGGCCGAACGCTGCGACCACAAGAAGCGGCAGGTCTCGACGAAGGTTGCCGGCGGCGCGCTGTCCTCGGTCACCATTTCGAAGCGGCCGCGTATCGGTTCGCGGACGGTGAGCATGATGATGAAACCGAACACCACGCCCGGCACGCCGAGCGCGATGAACGCCGCGCGCCAGCTGTTGAAATGGTCGACGATCGCTCCCGCGACGCTCGACCCCAACCATGCGCCGAGCGGGAGACCAAGGGCGTAGAGGGTAAGTGCATAGGCACGCCGCCCGCGCGGGAAATTGTCGGCGATGATCGAGGTCGATGGCGGCGTCCCGCCCGCCTCGCCGACGCCGACGCCGATCCGCGCGAGCAGGAACTGCCACCAATTGTGCGTCAGGCCGAGCAATGCCGTCATTGCCGACCACAGGATCATCGCGATCGCGACGATGTTGCGCCGGTTCGAGCGATCGGCAATGCGCGCGATCGGCAGGCCGACGGTGATATAGAACAGAGCGAGCGACACGCCGGTCAGCCAGCCGACCCCGGCATCGCTCAACCCGAATTCGATGCGGATCGGCTCGAGCACGGTCGAGACGACATAGCGGTCGGCAATGTTCACCGCATAGACCAACGCCAGGATGAGCACGACATACCATCGTGCTTTCGACAGGATCGGTGTTGGCGTCGTCATGTTCATCCCCCCTTGGTGGCCCTTTGCCAGAGCTCGTCGAGCGTTCCCGCATAGCTTGCAGCGAAATAGACCTCGCAGGCCCGGTCGCCGGTGACAAGCACGCGCACCGGTACATGATGGATCACGGTGCCGACCGCCTCGTCTTCGCGCAGCATTTCGGTGTCGAGGAAGCCGCTGACCGACAACAGGTCGCGCCAGGCGGGGCCGGTGATGGTCGCGCAGACCAGCCCGCCGCCGATCGCTGCGGCGGCACCGCGACCGGCAATGGCATCCCTGATCGCGTCCGGATCGACGCTGTCGAACAACCACCAGCGGCGCGGCTCGACCTGGATCGCGCGGCCGGGAAGGAGAGGGAGATCGCCGTCCCATGTATCGACCGCGACCACTTCGCGCGCAGGTGCCAGGCGAAAGGATGCGTCAATCACGGTACCGCGCTCCATCGGGATCGTGGAACACCGGCGCCGTGACCGTCACACGGACATGCTTCCCGCGGGTCGGCGATGTCGCGAGCAGTCTGTCGCCTTCGCGCGCCATGCCCCCCGCCAGCAGCGCCAGCGCGCAGCCGCCGGTCTCGAACAGCCGTGGTCCTGCGGAGGTAACATGTCCTTCGACCGGCGCGCCGTGGTCGGTGACCAGCATCGCTCCTTCGGGAATCTGGTCGGCCGAAACGAGCCCGACCAGCCGCCGCCGATCGCTTGCGGCCAGCGCTGGTCGCTGCAGCGCCTGCGCCCCGACATAACCGCCCGCCCTGCGCAACACCCGCTCGAAACCGAGATCGTAAGGTGTGGTGCGGCCATCGGCCTCGGCGCCGATCACGACATGGCCTTTCTCGATCCTGAGGAATTCGAGCGCTTCGAGGCCATAAGGAAAGCCGCCGGCGGCACGCACTCGTTGCTCCAGCTCGAGCCATATCGGTGCGGCGTCGTGCCCCGCGACATAGACTTCGAACGCGCGCTCGCCGCTATAGCTGGCCGCCAGCACCAGCACCGGCACGCCGCCGATCGTCGCCTGGGTCAGGCCCATATGCGCGGGCGGTTCGATCCCGGCCGCGTCGGCCAGGATCGCCGCCGCATGCGGACCGGCAAGTGCGATCCCGGCAAAATGCTCCTGTTGCGCGACCACCGAGACGCGCAGGTTGTGCGCCAGCACGCGCTGGACATAGCTGAGGTGCGCTTCCATCCGGTCGGCGCCACCCGTCGAACTGGTCAGCAGATACTCGGTTTCATCCAGCCGCCAGACGGTACCGTCGTCCATTACCATGCCGTCTTCGCGCAGCATGAAGGTGTAGCGCCCCCGCCCCACCGCCAGCTTGGCGATGCCGGTCGCGCAGACCATTTCAAGGAACCGCGCGGCATCGGGGCCTTGCACCGCGAACTTGGCCAGGGTCGAGACGTCGGTGAGGCCCGCGGTGGTCCGTACGGCACGGGCTTCGCGCATCGCTGCATCGTGCAGCATCTCGCGCCCAACCGGGTAGGCGCGGGGTCGATGCCACAATCCAAGCGGCTGCCACAATGGCCGCTGCGCCTCGTGCACGTCGTGAAGCACGATCCGGCGTCGCGGTGCGGCATGGCCGCCGCCATCCGCTCCGGCCATCGCGCCCAGGGTCAGCGGCGTATAGGGCGGCCGGAACGTTGTCAGCCCCGCTTGCGGGATCGTCGTTCCGCCGCTGGCTGCCAGCCGGGCGAGCGCCGCCATGTTGCTCGTCTTGCCCTGGTCGGTCGCCATGCCGAGCGTGGTGTAGCGCTTGAGATGCTCGACCGAGCGATAGCCTTCGGCCCAGGCGAGATCGATATCGCTCGCCGTGACGTCGTTCTGGAAATCGATGAAGCTGTGCTTGGGATGGGGCAGATCGGCGGGTGTCGGCGAAACGCCCTCGACCTCGCCCGCGGCACCGCCCACGGTCTCGATCCAATGGGGGCCATCACCCGGTACGAACGCCTGGATGTCCTCGCGCCAATCGAGCTTGCCGCCGACCTGGCTGTGCAGATGGACGACCGGGGTGAAGCCGCCCGACATCGCGACCAGATCGGCGCTGAGCCGCCGCTCCATGCCGCCGATCCTCGCCGACACCGCGCGCACACCGCGCCGTCCGCCTCGTACTGCAAGTAGAACGGCGTCGGCGAATACCGGGTGATCGCTTGCCGGAACGGTCGCGCGGCTGTCGAGGATCGCAACGACCTCGCCCCCTGCCTCGCGGATCGCGTCGGCGGTGCGATAGGCATCGTCATTGTTGGTCGCGATGACCACGCGCTGCCCGGGCAGGACGGCATGGCGGCGGATATAGGTCCTGACTGCGCCCGCCAGCATCACACCGGGACGATCGTTTCCGGCGAACGTCAGCGGACGCTCGATCGCTCCCGTCGCGAGGATGATGCGCTTCGCCCGGACGTGCCACAGGCGCTGCAGCGGCTCACCGGTTGCAGGCACTTCCCCAGCTTCCGCAATCCGCTCGACGAGCGTCACGAAGCCATGATCCCAATTGCCCGACGCGGTCGTGCGCAGCATCACCCGCACGCCGCGCAGATCGGTATCGGCCTGCCGGCCGTCGCCCAAGGCGCTGCCCCCGAGCGCATTGTCCTGCTCGACCAGCAGCACGCGACTGCTATCGCGCGCCGCTTCTGTCGCCGCTGCGATCCCGGCAGGCCCACCGCCGACCACGAGCACATCGCAGAAAGCCGCGCGATGCTCGAACCGATCGGGATCGGGCAGCGACGGAGGCTCGCCGAGCCCCGCGGCCCGGCGAATGAACCGCTCATAGAACATCCAGCGCGAGGGCGGGCCGAAGAAGGTCTTGTAATAGAAGCCCGCGGGCAGGAACCGCGACAACAACCCGTTCACCGCACCCAGGTCGACCGTCAGCGATGGCCAGGCATTCTGGCTCCGTGCGATCAGGCCGTCATAGACCAGCACTTGCGTCGCGCGCGCATTGGGCTCGCGCCGCGCGCCCTCGCCAACGGTGACCAGCGCGCAAGGGTCTTCCGCACCCACCGCCATGATCCCGCGCGGACGGTGGTATTTGAAGCTCCGCACCACCAGCGTCACGCCGTTCGCCAGCAAGGCCGCCGCCAGGGTATCGCCCGGCCGCGCGGTCATCGCCCGGCCGTCAAAGGTGAAATGCAGGCTGTCAGCCGCGGTGCCGCCGATGCGCCGTGATCGGCTCACTCGGGCTCGTCCGCACCATAGGGATCGACCGCGGCGATCGCATGCGTCCGCCGGTGCCGACGCAGCACGACCCATTGCCGGCAGCCATAGGAATGCCGCCACAATTCGCGATCCTCGTCGCGCGGATTGGCGCGCGCGAACAACCGGGCCAGCGCTTCCTCGACCGGCATCTCGATCGACACGATCGAATCGAGCGTGCGCTCGTAGACGAACTCGGCCTGCGCGCGTTCGCCGCAATAGGGACAATCGATCAGCATCATCAGCGCAATTGCGGCATGAAGCCGACCCCCGCTTCGTCGATCGTCGCGCCGGCCGCGAAGCGATCGAAGGCAAAGGGCGCTGCGAGCGGGTGGCTTTCCCCGGTTGCGAGCAGGTGCGCGTAGCACCAGCCCGATCCCGGGGTCGCCTTGAACCCGCCGTAACACCAGCCGCCATTGAGATAGAGGCCATCGACCGGCAGCGCGGAAATGATCGGTGACCCGTCGAAACTCATGTCGGTCGTGCCCGACCAGCAGCGCACCATGCGCAGGCGCGACAAGGCTGGGATCAGGGCGATCGCTTCCGCCGCGGCTTTTTCCAGCCGGATCGGCAATCCGCGTTGCGCGTAGCTCGGGAACTGGTCGGGATCGCCGCCCAGCACGATCCCGCCCTTGTCCGACTGGCTGATGTAGCAATGCAGCGATTGCGACATCACGACCGTGTCGATCATCGGCTTGACCGGCTCGGTGACGAACGCCTGCAGCGTCTGCGCCTCGATCGGCAGCTTGAGCCCGGCCATGGCCGCAACCGGCCCGCTATTGCCCGCAACGCAGATGCCGATGCGATCGGCACCGATCGCTCCACGGGTCGTCTGCACGCCGGTTACGCGACCGCCGGCCATGTCCAGGCCGGTGACTTCGCAATTCTGGATGATGTCGACGCCCAGGGCATCGGCGGCACGAGCATAACCCCAGGCGACCGCGTCATGTCGGGCCGTGCCCCCGCGTTTCTGGATCAGCCCGCCATGGATGGGAAAACGGGCATCGGGTGACATATCGAGCAGCGGGACCAGCCGCCGTACCTGGTCGCGCGTCATCAGTTCGGCGTCGATTCCCGAGCGGCGCAAGGCATCGCCGCGCTGCGCAAGCTGGGTCATGTCGCTGTCCGAATGGCCCAGGAACAGCGCGCCGCGCGGCGAAAACATCACATTGTAGTTGAGCTCGTCGCTCATCCCCTCCCACAATTTGAGCGCGAACTCGAACAGATCGTGGAGTGGCTTCTGGCGATAGTTGGAGCGGACGATCGTGGTGTTGCGACCGGTATTGCCGCCGCCGATCCAGCCCTTTTCGAGCACCGCGATCGAACGGACGCCATGATGTTTGGCGAGATAGTAAGCCGTCGCCAGACCGTGCCCGCCGCCGCCGATGATGACGATGTCATAGTGATTGGCCGGTTCGGAATCGCGCCACGCGCGCTCCCATCCGCGCTGGCCGTTGAGCCCCGCTCGCAGCAACGCCATCGCCGAATAGCGCTTCATGCAGCCCATCCACGCTGTTCGCGCCAGTCCGGTTCGAGCCCGGCGAACCGCGCGACGCCAAGCTTGGCGATGTCGGCGAACGAACAGGCACCATCGATCACGAGGTCGCGGATGGCGTGACCGCTTGCCGGCGAGAGGCCGAAGCCGACCCCCGACATGGTCGCGACGGTAACGTTACCCGGGCTGGCCGGACGATCGATGATCGGGCGCCCGTCCGGTGTATTCTCGATCACGCCCGCCCAGGAGCGGATGACGTTGACCTTGGCGGCCTTGGGGAACATCTCCGCCACGCGTCGCGCCAGGTTGCGTACCAGGGGTGAGGTCGGGCGGCCCGGCGGCCCCTCGGGCGTAGTGGCGATCCATTCGTGGGGCCCGCCACCGAACGCCAGATTGCCGCGCAGGGTCTGGCGCCCGTACAACCCGTTGCCGTCGACCCCGCCAATCGCCATCAGCGGCGCCGGCTCGGTGACGATCATTTCCGCGCGCGCCGCTGCGAGCGGGAAATGCACGCCGATCGGTGCGACCAGGGCCTCGGTTTGCGGCCCTGCTGCGACGACCAGGGCATCGCAGGCGATCCGCCCGCGCGGCGTGATCACCGCGCTCGCCCGGCCGCCTGTCGTTTCGATCCTGAGTGCCGGGCAGTGCTGGATCACGCGGCCGCCGAGATCCTGCAGCGCCCAGGCATAGGCCTGGACCGTGCGTTGCGGATTGGCGTGGCCACCGAAGCGCAGATGGATACCGCCAAGGCAGGTCTCGTCGGTCAGCGGCACCATGTCCTGCGCCTGCTTCGCGTCGAGATCGTCGACCCGATAGCCCATTGCGGTGCACATCCGGCCGACCGCACGATAATGGTCGAGCAACGCAGGATCGCGCTGGATGATGATCCGCTCGCGGCGATATTCGGTCGGATAGCCGAGCAACTCGTCCATTTGCGGCCAGAGGCGCTGCTCCTCGGCGAACAGCGGGCTCTGATAATGCGACGCCCCGCCGCCATTGCGGCCCGATGCCTCCCAGCCGACAATCCCCTTGTCGAGCACGACGACGTCGTGCCCGGATCGCGCCAGCCACCACGCCGCGCTCAGCCCGGTTACGCCCGCGCCGATCACCACGACCGACGCACCACCCGGCAGGCTCGCCTCAGACATGCATGTTTCCGGACAAGCCCGAGACATGATCGGCTTCGTCGGGCGTGCCGATCACCGCATAGGGCGTCCATTGCGTCGGGATGCCGAACCACACGTCCCAGCCCGCTGCCATGTCGGCGCGCTCTTCCCCATCGGCAAGCACGTCGAGCGGCACCGGGCGGACCGGCGCGCGGAAACTTGCGACCGGTACCTGGTCGAGCGGGATGCCGTCGACATGCGCGAGGATGCAGCGCACCTGCTCGCGGCAGCGGCGCCCCTGGCATTGCCCCATGCCGGCGCGGGTCAGGCGCTTGATCTGGTCGGGATGCGATGGTCCGTCTGCGGCAAGCGTGGCCAGTGAGCGCGCCAGCATGCGCTCCGGCCGGTCGAGATAGCGTGGCGGTTGGACGCCGATCAGGTCGGCGCGGGTCACGTCCTCGCATTGGCAGACGATCGTGCCATCCGGAGCGTGACCGGCGAGCGCCTCGGCCCAGGCCATCAATCGCGCGGATGTTGGGGGCCGTGCATCGGCACAATCGCCGATCAAGGTGATCGAGCCGCCAGGCCCGATATCGGCGGCCGACAGCAATTCGGTCGCGGGCTGGACACCGATCGCGAGAACGATCGTGTCGCAGGCTATCTCGCCGCCATCGCTCAGCGCCACATGCTCCACGCCATCGGCACCACCGGCCGCCTTGGCAATCGCGGTATTGGTGAAAACCGGAATGCCGACCGTCTCGACCCGGTCCCTCAATTCCCCCGGCCCTTGCGCCCCATTGGCGATCTCGATGATCCCGGCAACCTCGATGCCATGCTCGGCCGCGAGCAGCGCCGTTTCGAGCCCGAGCCGGTCCGATCCGACGATAAGAACGCGCCGACCTGCAAACGCATCGTAGCGCGTGACGAGTGCCGCAAACCCCTGCGTGCCCATCACGCCGGGCTGGTTCCAGCCGTCGAAGCCCAGGACGACGTCGCGTGCGCCGGTCGCCAGCACCAGACGACCGAATCCGACCATCTGCGCGCGATCGGCATCGGCGATCCCCAGCACCGGCTCGGGCAAGGCACGCATCGCCGGGCCGTTGACATAGAGCCCCCAGGCGACCGTCCCGAGCCGCACATCGACCCCGGCTTCGAACGCTTCCTCGAGCCGGGGATTGGCCGCAAACAACTGCTCGACCATCCGGCCCTGCTGCTGCACCGCCGATGTCGCGCGACCGCCGAAGAACAGCGGGACGTCGGTGCCGATCAACACGCCCGGTACCGGATTCTCGTCGACCAGCAGCACCCGCTCGCCGGCCCTGACAGCGTCGATCGCCGCTGCCGTTCCGGCGCTACCCGCGCCGACCACCACCACATCGAACCGTTCGTCCGGCGCGTGGATCTTACCGTCGATCGCGTGCACATCGATCGCCATCAGACTGCATCCAGCGCCTGGACGAGATCCGCGATCAGATCTTCCCGATGCTCGATCCCGACCGACAGCCTGAGCGTCGCATCGGTGATCCCGCCTGCCGCACGTTCGGCGGCCGAAATCGCGTAATGCGTGGTCGTCGCGGGATGCGTGATCAGCGTTTCCGACCCGCCCAGGCTCACCGCGAACCGCAACAATTCGAGCCGGTCGAGAAAGCGGAATGCCTCTGCCTCGCCGCCGACCAGATCGAACGAGAAGGTCGACCCCGCTGCCTTGCATTGCCGGTCATAGACCGCACGCTCGGGCGTTCCTTCAACGAGGAAGCCGAGGAACGTAACGCTCGCCACCTTGGGATGATCGCGCAGGAAACTCGCCACCGCGTGCGCATTGTCCATCGCCCGCTCGACCCGAAGATGGACCGTCTCCATCGAGCGCAGCATCAACCAGCAGGTATAGGGATCGAGATGGCTGCCGAGCGTGGTGCGCAGCAACCGCAGCGGTCGGATCAGCGCCCCGCTTCCCGACACGCCGCCAGCCAGCAGGTCGGAATGCCCGCCGCAATATTTGGTCAGGCTGGTCATGCAGAGATCGGCGCCGAGCTCGATCGGGCGTTGCATCAACGGACCGAGCAAAGTGTTGTCGACGACCACCAGCGGCCGCGTGCCGGTTCGCGCGCCGACCGCATCGGCCAGTTCCACCACCATCGCGATATCGACGATCGCCGCGGTCGGGTTGGCAGGGCTCTCGACCACCATCAGCTTGAGCATCCCCTGCCCCGACGCCGCCGCGATAGCCGCCTCGACATTGGCGCGGTCGCAACCATCAGTGAATTCGGTGTGACTCACGCCGAGCGCCGGCATCAGCTGCGAATAGAGCCCGTTCGTCCCGCCATAGATCGGCCGGCTGAACACCATGGCGTCGCCCGGCCGGAGATGCGCCAGCGCGATCGCGCTGTGCGTCGCCATGCCGCTGTTGAACACCGCCGCCGCTTCTGCCCCGTCGAGCGCCGCCAGCCGCCGTTCGACCATGTCAAGATTGGGGTGGCCGAGCCGCGAATAGATGTGCGCATTGCTGCCGACTTCAGGCCCGGTGCCGTCGAAATAGGCTTCGTGGATATCACGCGCCTGCCGTGCCGAGGCATAGGCGAAGGTCGAGGTCATGTAGATCGGCGGCTTGGCGGCCTTGGCACCGTCGGCGGGATCGTAGCCGGCGCGGACCGCCAGCGTCTCGGGATGCCAGCGCCGGGCGCCGTCGTCCTTCACGCTGCCGCCCGTTCGATGAAGTCGGCCGCCTTGGCGCAATACCAATCGACAAAGCGCAGCGTCAGCGATTCCGCGGTCGGACTATACGGTCCGGGCCGGTAGCCGGGAGAGTTCACGCCGACCTGGTTGTTCTCGGCGAACTCCTTGTCCTGCATGTTGGTCTGGGTCCACAAATGGGTCAGCGTGTCGACGTCGTAATCGACCCCTTCGACCGCATCCTCGTGAACCAGCCAGGTCGACACGACATGCGTCTCCGCCGGTCCCACCGGCATCGCATTGAACGCGAACGTATAGTCGCTGGTCGAATGGCAGAAATTGTTCGGCTCGATCGCCCAGCGCAGCGAACCGGTATCGCCATCGCCCAGCTCGCACATCAATTTGGCGACCGCGAAATCGCCGCTGGTGGTCATCGCCTTGGTGCCGGGGTTGAGCCCGAAGCGTACCGCCTGCCACCAATCCTGGCCGACGGGGCCGCTGGGCAGGCCGAGCGCGGCCATGCGATCGGTGAACGCGCGCGCCTCCGAACCGTCGAGATCGAAATATTCCTCGGCGGAAACCGGAAAGGTCAAGGCGAGTTCGGGATGGCCGGTCGCGCAATGATAGCATTCGCGCCCGTTCTCCATGACGAGCTTCCAATTGGCATATTCGACGAGTACCGATTTGTGCGCGACCTTGGCGCGATCGAAATTGTGCGGTGCGAGCAGCGGCGCGAGGTCGCGGCGCAGCACCGAGAAATCAGGCGGCGTCTCGGCCAGGCAGATGAAGATCACGCCCGCCAAGGTCTCGAGGTGCAGCGTTGCAAGCGCATACTCGCCCTTGACGAAATCGTCGGGCATCCGCCCCGCCGCGAGCAGCCGGCCGTCGAGCCCATAAGTCCAGCGGTGATAGGGGCAGGTCAGTCGCGGCGCGTTGCCCGATCCCGGCTTGCACAGGATCGATCCACGATGGCGGCAGCTGTTGTGGAAGGCGCGCAATTCACCGTCGCGGCTGCGCACCACCAATACCGGCCAGCGGCCGACCATGATCGAAAGATAATCGCCAGGTTTGCGTACTTCCGCCTCGAACCCAGCGAGCAGCCACGAGCGGCCGAACACGGCATGCATGTCGAAATCGAACGCGGCCGGATCGTTGTACAAGCCGGGCGGCAGCGAATGACCCGCGGGCCGCGCGCCAAGCAACGCCGATATTCCGTTCAGGTCCAACACGATCTCCAGATCCCCCCGCGATGCAGGCGGTGTGACATGGAGCGGCGCACCCCGAAAAATCGCATTTGCGCATGGCGCTATGTAAAAATCTCGACGGCGGGGGCGTGAAGGCGGCGAACGGTTGCGCGACGAGAAAAAAGCAGGTTGGTATCCGAAAAAAGCATCAGGGACGGAGGGACGAGATCGCACGGACACAGATCAACCGGCGCTGGCTGTCGCTCAACGCGTTGCGCGCGTTCGACGCGGTGGCGCAACGGCTGAGCTTCACCGCCGGCGCGCAAGCGCTGAACGTGTCGCAAAGCGCAGTCAGCCGGCACATCATCGTGCTCGAAGGGCTGATCGGCCAGAAGCTGTTCGACCGCGCCGGACAGAAGCTGACGCTCACGCCGGCGGGCGCGGCGTTGCTGCCCGAAGTGCGGCGTTCGTTCGACCGGCTCGAGCAGACGCTCAACGCGATCAGCATCAATCCCCAAGGCGGACGCCCGATCCGCGTCCACATACCGCCCTCGCTGTTGCAACAGGTGGTGATGCCGATGATCCGCACTTTCCACGCGGAGAATCCCGATATCCGGATCGACATATCGAGCACGCCCGTCACCGGCCTGCCGAGCACCGAGACCGACATGGCGATCGTGTTCGACCGGCCCAATGTCGACGATCGCGTGACCGACCTGCTGTGGATGGTCCGTGTCGCGCCGGTCTGCTCGCCCGACGTGGCGCGGCGCCATGCCGGCAAATCGCTCGAGCAATTCCTCGCGGCCACCGACCTGCTCCACTCGACCATCATCGGCGAGCCGCGCGGTTTCCTGTGGGGCGCCTATGCGCGGCAGGCGCGGATCGAGCTCAATGCCGATCGCGGGCTTGCCTTCGACACGCTGTCGCTCGCGGTCAATTACGCGATTCACGCCGATGGCGTCGCACTTGCCGATGTCGAGATGTTCGCGCCGGAAATCGCCGCCGGCAAGCTGGTCGTCCCGTTCGACACCGCGATGGACGACGGCTTCGGCTATTATCTCAAGCTCCGCCCGGAGGACCTGTCGGACCCGGACATCTCAGCCTTCCGCAGCTGGCTGATCGCACAGTTCGTCGAGCGGCAGAACCTGGCGGCGGCATGATGTAAACTTGTCCGGGCATGCCGAAATTCTGTTCGAATCCGGCCCGTCCGCGACTATCGTGCCAGGCATGAATCTCCCCATCACGCACCAGATCGATACCGACCCCGCCACCATTGCCATTCTCGAGGCGATCGAAACACGGCTGCGCTGGCTCGCGGTCTGGACGATCCACAACGCGAACCATTTGCGCGACAGTCGCGACGGGCTGAAGGTCGGCGGGCACCAGGCGAGCTGCGCGTCGATCACCACGATCATGACCGCGCTTTATTTTGGCGCGCTCGGCCCCAACGACAAAGTCGCGGTCAAGCCGCATGCCGGCCCGGTGCTGCACGCCATCCATTACCTGCTCGGCCAGCAATCGCTCGACGCGTTGCAACGCTTCCGTGGCCTGGGCGGTGCGCAAAGCTATCCGAGCCGGACCAAGGACGCGATCCCGGTCGATTTCTCGACGGGTTCGGTCGGGCTCGGCGTGGCGATCACCGCCTTCGCCAGCCTGGTGCAGGATTACCTGGTCGCGCATGGCCAGCTCGCCGATGCCGATACCGGCCGGATGATCGCCTTGATGGGCGATGCCGAGCTCGACGAGGGCAATATCTACGAATGCCTGATCGAGGCGTACAAGCACGACATCCGCAATTGCTGGTGGATCGTCGACTATAATCGCCAGAGCCTCGACGCGACGACCGCCGACCGCATGTTCCGTCGCTTCGACGATATTTTCGAGACGTGCGGTTGGCGGGTGATCACCCTGAAGCACGGCAAGCGCCAGCGCGCGGTGTTCGCGCAGCCCGGCGGCGGTGCGATCGCCGACTGGATCGATGCCTGTCCGAATGCTGATTTCGCGGCGCTGACCTACCAGGGCGGTGCGGCCTGGCGCGCGCGGCTCAATACGGACCTGGCGAAGGACAAGGCCGCCCTGAAGCTGATCGCTAGCTTCGACGACGACGCGCTGGCCGCGTTGATGACCAACCTCGGCGGGCATTGCATCGAGACACTGCTCGACGCTTTCGCCCGCGCGCAGGATGACGTCCCGACCCTGTTCATCGCCTATACGGTCAAGGGCTACGGCCTGCCCTTTGCCGGCCACAAGGACAACCACGCCGGGCTGATGAACCCCGGCCAGGTCGAACAGCTACGCGTCAGCCTGGGTGTTGCGCCGGGCGAGGAATGGGCGCCTTTCGCCGGACTGGGCGACAACCTCGCCGCCGAAACGCGCGATTTCGTGATGCGCAGCACGCTGGCAACGCCACACCCGTCCGGTCTCGCTGCGGCAGTGCCGGTTCCGGCCATCTTGCCCGTTCCGGAGGGCGACGAGATCTCCACACAGGCCGCCTTCGGGCGAGTTCTGCTCGACCTCGCCAAGAGCCCCGATGCCGGTGCCCGCGCGCTTGCCGACCGCATCGTCACCACGTCGCCCGACGTCACTGTCTCGACCAATCTCGGCGCGTTCGTGAACCAGCGCGGGTTGTTCCGGCGGCAGGAACTGACCGACGTGTTCGCCGCCGCGCGTATTCCGAGCGCGCAGAAATGGGGAGGGCATGGCGCCGGCCAGCATATCGAACTGGGCATTGCCGAGAACAATCTGTTCCTGATGCTCGCCGCGCTCGGGCTGTCGGCGCCGCTGTTCGGCACGCGGCTGATGCCGGTCGGGACGGTCTATGATCCGTTCATCGCGCGCGGGCTCGATGCGCTCAATTACGGCTGCTATCAGGACGCGCGTTTCCTGCTGGTGGCGACGCCATCGGGACTGACCCTCGGGCCCGAAGGCGGCGCGCACCAGTCGATCAACTCGCCGCTGATCGGGATGGGTCAGCCCGGCCTGACCTATTTCGAGCCGGCCTTTGCCGACGAGCTCGCGCTGATCATGCGCTGGGCGTTCGAGCATCTGCAGGCGGCCGATGGGGGATCGGTCTATTTGCGCCTGTCGACGCGAGCGATTCCACAGATTGTCCGGACCGGCGACGGCTGGCAGGACGACGCGCTCAAGGGTGGCTACTGGCTCATCCAGCCGGCCGGCGCGCGCGACGCTGCGATCGCGTTCACCGGCGCGATCACGCCCGAGGTGCTGGCGGCCCATGCCGAACTCGCCGACGACCTGCCCGGGCTCGGCCTGCTGATGGTCACCTCGCCGGACCTGCTCCATCGCGGCTGGTCGGCGCGGCACGCCAATCGCTGGACCGGCGGCGAGCGGACCCCTGCGCATGTCGAGACGCTGCTCCGCGAACTGGCCGCAGACGCGGGGCTGGTAACCGTGGTCGACGGCTCGCCCGCCACATTGTCCTGGCTGGGCGGCGTGCGCGGCATGCGGATAAGTCCGCTCGGCACCGACCGCTTTGGCCAGACCGGCGACCTGCCCGATCTGTACAGCCGTTATCGTCTCGATGCGGAGGCGATCATTGACGCCGTCGCCGAGCTGGTGCTGCGCTAGACCTTTAGTCGTCCTCGCTGCCCCAATAGTCGAACGCGATCTGCTGCTGCTCGCGCACCAGCTTCGTGGCCTGCGGTCCCGTCCATGGCCCGTCATAGCCGAGCACGAATGCGCGTGCGCCGCCCCACCAGCCCTGACCAGGCAAGCCGTCCGATTCGCGCACGACCAGAACCGCCAGCTCCGGCTCCCCCGCGGCGATCGCAGCTTCGTCGATCACGTCGAGCGTCTTACACACTGCGCGCATCTTGGGCCGCGTGAAGCGATGGCCGAGCAGGCCAAGCAATTCGGAATAGCTGAGCGCGCGTCCTTCGCGCGCGGCCTCGATCAGCAGCGCACGGACGCGCGGCACATCGGCGATCGCACCGGCGGCGGACGAGTCGGTCATTGCGTCAGCGGGATGACATTGCGGCCCGGTCTGCGCTAGTGAAACCGCACCGGTCCAGGGGCGTTTCCGCAATCTCGATGATCAAGGTCGCCAGCTACAATATCCGCAAGGGAATCGGCACCGACCGCATCCGCAGCCCCGAGCGGATCATGACCGTGCTCCACGAGATCGATGCCGACGTCATCGCGCTACAGGAAGCCGATCGCCGCTTTGGCCGCCGCGCCGCGATCCTGAGCCATGATCACCTGACCGATCACGGCGTGTGGAAAGCGTTGCCGTTCGGCGACCGGCCGCTATCGAGCGGGTGGCATGGCAATGTCCTGCTGGTGAAGAACCACGTCCAGGTGATCGACTGCGAGCCGATCCACCTCCCCACGCTCGAGCCGCGCGGCGCGGTGATGGCAGATCTCGATATCGGCGGGACGGCATTGCGCGTGGTGGGCATGCACCTCGATCTGTCAGGGCTGATGCGCCGCCGCCAAGCGGAGGCGATCCTGGCGCATCTCGATGCCAGCACGCACGCCATGCCGACGGTGATGATGGGCGACCTCAACGAATGGACCCGCGCCTCGGGCTGCCTCAAGGACTTTGGCGAGCGGTTCAATTTCGCCGCGACGGGCCCCAGCTTCCACGCGCGGCGGCCGGTCGGGCGGCTCGACCGCATCATGGCCTCGTCCGACCTCAGGATCGCCGATTGCGGTGTGCATGTCAGCCACGCCTCGCGCTGGGCGTCGGATCATCTCCCGATCTGGGCAAGGGTACAGCCGGCATGACGCGCGAGAAGGAAATCCGCATGGCATTGGTCTGCTATGGCGGGATCAGCCTGGCGGTCTACATGCACGGCATCACCAAGGAGATCTGGCGGCTGGCACGCGCATCGCGCGCCTATCACGCCGGCGAGACTCCGCATGTGCGGTCGACCGAGCATATCTATTGCGAATTGCTCCACGAGCTCGAAAGCGATGCCGGCATGCGGCTGCGCGTGCTGCCCGACATCATTGCCGGCGCCAGCGCGGGCGGGATCAACGGCGTGTTCCTGGCGCAGGCAGTCGCTACCGGACAGAGCCTCGACCCGCTGACCACGATGTGGCTGGAAGTCGCCGATGTCGAGGCGTTGCTCGATCCCAAACAGGCGCCGTCGAACCGCTTCGTGAAGGCCTGGGCATTGCCCATCGCGTGGATGGCGCAGAAGCGCGGCGCGGCACGGCTCGACGAGCTTGTCGAGGCCGGAGCGCGCGCCGAGGTCGAGCGCAAATTGTCGCATTTCGTCCGCTCGCGCTGGTTCGAGCCGCCGTTCGGCGGCGCCTTGTTCACCGGACTGATGCTCGACGCGCTCCAGGCCATGGAAGAAACCGGCGGCGACGGGCGGCTGCTTCCTGCGGGTCAGCCGCTCGACCTGTTCGTCACGGTCACCGATTTCGGCGGGCATCCCGAGCGGCTCCAGCTCAACTCGCCGGCCGAGGTGCTGGAGACCGAGCATCGCCTCGTCATCCCGTTCACCGATCACGGCGCGGGCAAGTTCGCCGACCATGCCGAGCTCGCTTTCGCCGCGCGCGCGACATCGAGCTTTCCGGGTGCCTATCCGCCCTTCACCGTCGCCGAGATCGACGGCGTACTGGCCGAGCGCCAGGCGAGCTGGCCCGGACGCGAAGCGTTCCTCGAGCGCGCGCTGCCCCGGCAATATGCGGTCAACGCGATCGACAAGGCCGTGCTGATCGACGGATCGGTGCTGGTCAACGCGCCCTTCCGCCCCGCGATCGACGCCTTGCGCGAGCGCCCGGCCCGGCGCGAGATCGACCGGCGCTTCATCTATATCGACCCCTCACCCGGGCACGGTTTCCATTTCGGCACGACCAATGCGGCGGCGCCGGGCTTCTTCCAGACGATCATCGGCGCGATTTCCGAAATTCCCCGTCAGCAACCGATCCGTGACAATCTCGAGGAGATCGAGGCGCGCAGCCAGCGGATCGAAAATATGCGTGCGATCACGCGCGAAATCCGGCCCGAGGTTGAAGCGCAGATCGAGAGCCTGTTCGACTATACCCTGTTCCTCGATTCACCGACCGCGACCCGGCTCAAATCATGGCGTGCCAAGGCGCAGAATGCGGCGGCCTCCAAGGCAGGGTTCGCTTATGCCGCCTATGGCCACCTCAAGGTATCGGGCGTGGTCGACCTGATCAGCAACCTGCTCCTTGCGGTCGGGGGCGAGCCGGGCGGCGACCGGCTCGCCCGCATCCGCCAGGCGGTCGAGGATGCGGTGCGGGCACAGGATGGCGGATTGACCTTTGCGGGCAAGGCGAGCGAGGCGGCGATCCTGTTCCTGCGTTCGTTCGACCTCGGCTTCCGGATTCGCCGGCTGCGGCTGGTCGCGCGGCGCCTGGCCGAGCTGGAGGACGAATTGTCCGAAACGCAGCTCGGCGCGGCACGCGACGCAATCTACGACGCGCTGGCGGCCTATCTCGAGGCCAAGCGCACCGATACGCATGCGCATCTGCGCCGCGATGTCCGGGCGTTGCGCAGCGACGCCGCGCCGCTGCTGGAAAAGCTCGCCGCCTCGCTCGACCTGAAGAAGCTCGACGACGATACCGATGCGCGGCTGGCCGAGGCATTTGCCGGGATGGCGAAGGACGTGAAACGGCCGCTGCTGCTCACCTATCTCGGCTTTCCCTTCTTCGATGTCGCCACCCTGCCCTTGCTCCAGGGCGAAGGGCTCGACGAATTCGACCCGATCAAGGTCGACCGCATCGCGCCCGAGGATGCCACCTCGATCCGCACCGGCGGTGCCGAGGCGACGCTCAAGGGCATCCAGTTCAACAGCTTCGGCGCATTCTTCAGCCGTGCCTATCGCGAGAACGACTATCTGTGGGGCCGCCTGCATGGCGCCGAGCGGATGATCGACATCATCGTCTCGGCGCTACCACCGCGCGCACGGCTCAAGCCAGGGCGGATCGCCGCGATCAAGCGCAAGGCGTTCCTGACGATTCTCGACGAAGAGGAAGCGCGGCTGACCGCGGTGCCGGGCATGATCGACGCGTTGAGGAAGGAAGTGGGCTAGTTCATCGCCTCGGCGAAGGCCGGGACCGCTGCGCCTTGTGATACGGCCCGAAATCCCGGCCTCCGCCGGGATGACGGTGTGGGGCAAGGTCTTTCCGAAACTCTGGCCAAATCCAGCCTGCCCCGCTAGCGTCCACGGCCATGCAGTTCCTCAAGATACTCTTCTGGTGCCTGATCACCTTCATCGTGGCGATCTTCACCTATGGAAACTGGATCTGGGTATCGATCAAATTGTGGGGCGGCCTCATCGCCGAGGTAAACCTGCCCTTCCTGCTGCTGTTGATGTTCCTGCTCGGGGTGATCCCGACCTGGCTCTACTACCGCACGATGCGCTGGCGGCTGTCGCAGCGGCTGGCGACGGCCGAGCGCGTGATCGCCGACCTTAGGCCGGTGGTGCCGATGGGGGTCGAGCCTGCGCCGGCGAGCCCGTCACCGCCTTCCCCGCCACCGCCTGCGCCCCGGAAGCCCAGCCAGCCGCCGCTGGAGCTGGAGCCGTGACCAGCAAGATTTACGTCGCGCTCGACACGCCCGACATCGAAAAGGCGAAGAGCATCGCCACGCGCGTTCGCCACCATGTCGGCGGGATCAAGCTGGGCCTCGAATTCTTCATGGCCAATGGCCGTCACGGCGTGATGGAAATGCACGAACTGGGGCTGCCGATCTTCCTCGACCTCAAGCTTCACGACATTCCCAACACTGTCGGCAAGGCGATCCAGTCGCTGCGCGGCCTCGAACCCGCGGTGCTCACCGTTCATGGCGCGGGCGGGCGGTCGATGCTGGAAGACGCCAAGGCCGCCGCGCCGATCGATACCAAGGTGGTCGCGGTGACGATGCTGACAAGCCTCGACGAGAACGACCTGCGCGCGACCGGCGTGACCGGATCGTCGCATGACCAGGTGCTGCGCCTGACCGACCTGGCGATGGAAGCAGGGCTCGACGGCATCGTCTGCTCGGGAGAGGAAGTCCGCGCCGCGCACAAATTGTGGCCCAAGGGGTTCTTCGTCGTCCCGGGCGTGCGCCCGGCCAATGGCGCGATCGGCGACCAGAAGCGCATCGTCACGCCGCGCGCGGCGGTGGATGCGGGTGCGTCGATCCTGGTGGTGGGCCGGCCAATCACGGCAGCGGAAGACCCGGACCTTGCTGCGCGCGAAATCGGCGCCACACTTTAGAACATGGCTGAATTCTCGACGCGCGAGGCCGTCACGGATGACCTCGCCACGCTCCAGCCGCTCGTCCAGCGCGCCTATCGCGGCGATGCCGCGCGCGCCGGGTGGACGCACGAAGCCGATTTGCTCGACGGCGAGCGGATCGGCGTGATGGAACTCGCCGCGATGATCGCCGATCCCGCCGAGCGATTGCTGGTCGGGTTCGATGGCGAGCGGATGATCGGGTGCGTCCGGGTCGCGAACAGCGGCGGCGGGCTTGCCTATCTCGGGCTGCTTTGCGTCGATCCGCTGTTGCAGGCGGGCGGCTATGGCAAGCAGCTGATCGCCGCGGCCGAGGCGACCGCCCACGCCGCGTTCGACGCTGATCGCATCGAGATGACGGTGATAGACCGCCGCAGCGAGCTGATCGCTTTCTATCTGCGCCGCGGCTACGCGCCGGTCGGTACGCGCGATTTCCCGGTCGTCGTCGATCCGCCGCTTCACATGGTAGTGCTGGAAAAGCCGCTCGGCTGAGGCCAGGCTGGCGCTGCCTCCATAGCCGCGTTCAGTCCCTGTTCGCGCAAAATCCCGCCAAACGCGCGCTGCTCGCGGATCGTCCGCAACCACGCCGTGCGCACTCCCGATGCCTCCAGCGCGGCGACGATCCTCGGTCGCTGCAGCAGGCGGAAAGTCGCGACATAGTGGAGAAATTCCAGGTCGATCTTCTCGGGGCAGCCCTCGCTCATGTCGGGGCGGACGCGGCCGCGCAGCTGCCACCAGCGCTTGACGACCCGCCACAGGCAGATGCGCGTCGGCAGGTCGAGAAAAATCGCGAGATCGGCGCGCGCCAGCCGCTCGGTCAGCGACGCGCCATATTGCCCATCGATGATCCAGTCGGGCCGCGCCGCGAGCTCGGCCAGGCGCGCCTGCCACGCCGCGCGCTCGGGCTCGACCCAGCCGGACAGCCAATATTCCTTGTCGAGGTGGATCACCGGCAGGCCGGTGACCTCGCCCAGCATCAGCGACAGCGTCGACTTGCCCGCGCCCGAGCTGCCGATGATCGCGATCCGGCGGATTGGTCGTTCGTGCATGGTCATCCGCCCCCGGACGCGTCTATAGCGCCGCGATGTCCCGCGTCACTGCCAAGATTTGCGGCCTTTCGACGTCCGAAACGCTCGACGCCGCAATCACCGGCGGCGCGAGCCATGTCGGGTTGATGTTCTTTGCCCCCTCTCCACGCAACCTGTCGTTCGACCTGGCGACGGGACTGGCGGCGCGCGTGCCCGATCATGTCGAGCGCGTAGGCGTGTTCGTCGATCCCGACGATGCGCTGCTCGACGCGGCGATCAATGCCGGCAAGCTCGGCGCGGTGCAGCTCCACCATACCGCACCCGACCGCGCCGCCATCATCCGATCGCGGATTCCCGTCTGGATAGCGATCGCGGTCAAGACGCGCGCCGACCTCGACAGTGCCTTCAACTATCGGGACGCAGCCGATAAAATCCTGTTCGACGCCAAGACGCCCGATGGCGCCTCGCGGCCCGGGGGGATGGGCGTAAGGTTCGACTGGAGCCTGCTCGACGGGTTTCAGCATCCCCTGCCCTGGGCGCTATCGGGCGGGCTGACCCCCGGCAACGTGGTCGAAGCTGCGCGGCGCACCGGTGCCACGCTGGTCGACGCATCGTCGGGGCTCGAGACGGCCCCCGGCGTCAAGGATGTGGACAAGATCGCCGCGTTCCTTAAAGCGGTCGCGCAATGCTGAAGCCGACCTTCCCTGCCCTGCGCATCCCGCAACGATGGCGCTGATCGCTCCTCGCGATCTGCCCCTCATGTTGTGACAAGGATTTAACGGTGATGTCGGACCCTGATCATTTGGCCAATTCGTTCCGCAACCTGCCCGACGAGCGCGGGCATTTCGGCCAGTTCGGCGGGCGCTATGTCGCCGAAACGCTGATGCCGCTGATCCTCGACCTCGAGCGCGAATATCGCGCGGCCAAGGTCGATCCGGCATTCGCCCAGGAATTCGACGACCTGCTCGAACATTATGTCGGCCGGCCCAGCCCGCTCTATTTCGCCGAGCGGCTGACCGCGTCGGTCCGCGCCGGGTCCGAGCCCGGCAAGGGCGCGCAGATCTGGTTCAAGCGCGACGAACTCAACCATACCGGCGCGCACAAGATCAACAATTGCATCGGCCAGATCCTGCTCGCTCGCCGCATGGGCAAGACGCGGATCATCGCCGAGACCGGCGCCGGCCAGCATGGCGTCGCCACTGCCACCGTCTGCGCCCGCTTCGGCCTGCCCTGCGTCATCTATATGGGCGCCAAGGACGTCGAGCGACAGCAGCCCAACGTCTTCCGCATGAAATTGCTCGGCGCCGAAGTGGTGCCGGTGACCAGCGGCGCCAACACGCTGAAGGATGCGATGAACGAGGCGCTGCGCGACTGGGTCGCGAACGTCCACGACACGTTCTACATCATCGGCACAGCCGCCGGCCCGCATCCCTACCCTGAGCTGGTCCGCGATTTCCAGTCGGTGATCGGCACCGAGGCGCGCGCGCAGATGCTCAGCCGGATCGATCGCTTGCCCGATTTGCTGGTCGCGGCAATCGGCGGCGGATCGAACGCGATCGGGCTGTTCCATCCATTCCTCGACGACCCGCAAGTCAAAATGCTCGGCGTCGAGGCAGCGGGCGAAGGACTCGACCGCAAGCACGCTGCCAGCCTAGCAGGCGGGTTCCCCGGCATCCTCCACGGCAACAAGACCTATCTTCTGCAGGACGAGGACGGCCAGATTGCCGAGGCGCATTCGATTTCGGCAGGACTCGATTATCCGGGAATCGGCCCCGAACATGCCTGGCTCAAGGAGATCGGACGGGTCGAGTATACCGCGGCGACCGACGAGGAAGCGCTCGACGCCTTCCAGCTGCTGTGTCGGACCGAGGGTATCATCCCCGCGCTCGAACCCTCGCACGCAATCGCAGCCGTCGTGCGCAGGGCCCGGGAAATGGACGAGAACCAGATCATCCTCGCGAACCTGTGCGGCCGCGGCGACAAGGACATCTTCACCGTCGCCGACGCGTTGGGGGTGCGGATATGATCTTTCACTGGCGCCAGGCGATTACCAGTGCGCTGGTTGGCGGCGCGGCTGCCGGCGTCGCCAGCTTGTTTCTACACGGCACGATGACCAGCGAACGATTGGCGTTCGTGGTGGTGATCGCGCTTGCCGTCGGCGCGTCGCGCCTGATCGAGTTGCGCCAACGATGACCGGGCTGAGCTCCATGAACGACATGATGAACATCGTCATCATCTTGTTCTACGTCGGCATCGTGGCGGTACCCATCGTGATGGGCGTCTTCACCGGCATCACCGATCACCAAGCGCAACCGCCGGCGTCCTTTGCCGAGATATTGAGAGGCAACGTCAAGTCCGCGTCGGTGATGCTGGTCGTCTATGCGCTGCAGAATTGGCTCCGGGTCGGGTTCGCTTTCGACAAATGGCGCTGGGACTTACTGGTCTTCATCATCTGGCTGCTGCTGCTGGCGCTTCTCGTGGAGTGGCTGCTGCTACGCTACCGCAACAGGCGGTCGGGGACATGAGCGAGCCGAGCCTCATGGACGATCTGCGCGATCTGCGCGCGAACTGGCACGATCCGGCCTATCGGCGTGGTTTCTTCGTCGGCTTCATTCCCGCGTTCATCAGGAGTTTCCTGATCTACGGGATCGTAGGCCTGGTGGTTGGTTACAGTTTGTCGAGAATGTTCGGATGACCCGTCTCTCCCAAGCCTTCGCCAAGGGTCACCCCGCCCTCGTCGCCTTCGTGACCGCGGGCGATCCCGGCCGCTTCGCGACCGGGCCGATCCTCGACGCGCTGGTCGCGGGCGGTGCCGACGTGATCGAGCTCGGCATGCCGTTCACCGATCCGATGGCCGATGGCCCGGCAATCCAGGCAGCGAACCTGCGCAGCCTTGCCGCGGGGACGACCACCGCAGACATCCTCGCGATCGCGATGGCGTTCCGGCAGCGCCACCCGACGGTCCCGCTCGTGCTGATGGGCTATGCCAATCCGATGACGCGGCGCGGTGCCGACTGGTTCGCCGAGCGCTGCAAGGAAGCCGGCGTCGACGGCGTGATCTGCGTCGACATCCCGCCCGAAGAGGATGACGCACTCGGCCCGGCGTTGCGCGGCAACGATGTCGACCTGATCCGGTTGGCGACGCCGACCACCGATGCCGATCGCCTGCCGGCCGTGCTCGAAGGCGCGAGCGGTTTCCTCTATTACGTCTCGGTCGCCGGAATCACCGGCAAGCAGCAGGCTGCACAGGCTTCGATCGAGGACGCCGTGGCGCGGTTGAAGGCAGCGACGAAGCTGCCCGTCGCGGTCGGATTCGGCGTTCGTACGCCGGACCAGGCCGCCGCGATCGCCCGCGTCGCCGATGGTGTGGTGGTCGGCTCGGCGATCGTCGAATTGATCGGCGAACATGGCGTGGATGCGCCCGAGCCGGTCCGCGCCTATATAGAAAGTCTCGCGAGCGCGATCCGCGCCGCCAGGAAGGAACCCGTATGAGCTGGCTGACCAACGTCCGCAACGCGCTCTCCTACGTCATCCCGAAGAAGGAGAGCCCCGACAATCTCTGGCACAAATGCAAGGGATGCGGGCAGATGGTGTTCGCCAAGGAGCTGGCGGACAATCTCTATGTCTGCCCCAATTGCGCGCATCACGAACGGATTGGCCCCGACGAGCGGTTCAGGCAGATTTTCGACGCCGGGTCCTATAGCGAATTGCCGGCGCCCAAGGTGACCGAGGATCCGCTGCGCTTCCGCGACCAGAAGAAATATACCGACCGCATCAAGGCAGCGCGCACCGCAACCGGTGAGAGCGACGCGCTGATCAACGCGACCGGCACGATCGAGGGCCGCAAGGCAGTGGTCGGCGTGCAGGACTTCGCCTTCATGGGCGGATCAATGGGACTCGCCGTGGGTGAGGCCTTTGTCCGCGGAGTCGAAGCGGCGATCAGGGAAGGTGCTCCCTATATCATCTTCACCGCGGCAGGCGGCGCCCGCATGCAGGAAGGCATCCTGTCGCTGATGCAGATGCCGCGCGCGACCGTCGCGATCCACATGCTCCACGATGCCGGCCTGCCGTACATCGTCGTGCTGACCGATCCGACCACCGGCGGCGTCACTGCGAGCTATGCGATGCTTGGCGATGTGCAGATTTCCGAGCCCGGCGCGCTGATCGGGTTTGCCGGCCAGCGCGTGATCGAACAGACGATCCGCGAAAAACTGCCCGAGGGATTCCAGCGCGCCGAATATCTGCTCGATCACGGCATGCTCGACATGGTCACGCCGCGCGCCGAGCTGCGCCCGACCCTGGCACGGCTTATCGACTATCTCGGCGGCCAGCGGAAAGCTGCTTAACCTTCGTCGCGGATAAAATGACGGAAGATCATACCAGCGGGTTCATTCATGCCTGATCACGCCGTCTCCACCGACCCGGCCGTCCAGCGCCAGCTCGACCGGCTCTGGGCGCTGTCGCCCGGTGCCGACATCCTCGGGCTCGAACGGATCACTGCCCTGCTCGACCGGGTCGGCAATCCGCACGAGCATCTGCCGCCCGTCCTCCATGTCGCCGGCACCAACGGCAAGGGATCGACCTGCGCCTTCCTGCGCGCGGCGATCGAGGCGGCCAGCTATACCACGCACGTCTATTCGAGCCCGCATCTGGTGCGTTTCAACGAGCGCATCCGGCTCGCCGGGCGGCTGATCGAGGATGCCGAACTGGCACCCTTGCTCGAGGAAGTGCTCGACGCCGGCGGCGATATCGGCGCAAGCTTCTTCGAAGTGACTACTGCGGCCGCGTTCCTCGCTTTCTCGCGTACGCCGGCCGATGCCTGCATCCTCGAGGTCGGGCTGGGCGGGCGGCTCGACGCCACCAATGTCGTCGCGCATCCGATCGTCACCGGGATCGCGCAGCTCGGGATCGATCACGAGCGGTTCCTCGGTGACACAGCCGAGGACATCGCCGCGGAAAAGGCCGGGATCGCCAAGCCGCAAGTGCCGCTCATTACGATGCGCTATTCGCCGTCCGTCGAGGCGCGAGTGATGCAGGTCGCACGGACCGCGGGCGCTCCGGTGTCACCCGAGGGCGGCCATTGGTTCTGGTCGGCCGATGGCGGGCACCTCAGCTATCGCGATGCCGCAGGCAAGGTTCAGACCCCGGTCCCACGCCTCGCCGGTCCGCACCAGCCGGGCAACCTCGCCTTGGCAATCGCGATGCTGCGCCACCAGAGCGCGCTGACCATCCCGCCCGAGGCGCTTGTCGCGGCCGCCGAGCATGCCACCTGGCCGGCCCGGATGCAGCTTTTGGAAGATGGCCCGCTGACCCGGCTTCTTCCCGAAGGGAGCGAAATATGGCTGGACGGCGGGCATAATGCCGCCGCCGGTGCCAGCGTCGCGGCGGCGTTGCGCGATGTGCTCGATCGGCGCGGCGGACAGGCAGAGTTTGTCGTCGGCATGCTCTCGAACAAGGATCCTGCCGGCTTGCTGAGCCCGTTCACCGGGCTTGGCGCGGGTTTCCACGCGGTGCCGGTTACCGGCCACGAGCATCATGGCGCTGAGGTGCTCGGCACGATCGCGCGCGAGATCGGCATGGAGCCCACCTCGGCCTCATCGGTCACGGCGGCGCTGCAGGACATCGCCGATCGCGCCGATGGCCCAGTCACGGTGATGATCCTCGGCTCGCTCTATCTCGCGGGCGAGGTGCTCGCGGCAAACGGCGAACCACCAGCCTGATCCATTATTGCGATTGACTATCAATAGCGACTTCACGACTATGCGGCTCCAACCACGGAGTCGCGTCATGGCCCCCTCGCCTGTTTCCCCCTCGCTGGTCGCAGAAGCCCTGCCCCACCCGCTTCCCGAGACCAATGCCGACCGGCTGCTGCTGATCGCGATCCGGCGGATGGGCGCGCACGGGCTTCACGACGCCGTGGCAGCGAACACGTTCCTCAGCGCGTTCGGCAACGGGTTCCAGCGGCCGCTGGTGCTGGCGCGCGCGTTCATGGCCGAGCTCGCCGCGACGTCGACCACGACCATCCCGATCGCGCCGTGCTGCTGCGGGCGAATGACCTGGGCCGAGGCGACGATCCTGAGCGCGATCGGCCAGGCCGAACGCCGGCCCGAAGTCGCGCGATTGTTGCTCGCCGACCTGATGGCACAGCGCCGCGCCGATGCCATTGCCGCCAGTGCGGCGGCGCTGTCGGCGGCATTTGCCGACGCGGGGTTGCCCCTCGGCAGCTAGCCCGCCGCGCGCAATTCCTTGAGCTTGTCCATCGCCCAGCGATACATGTCGGCATCGGCCTGCCGCTGCAGCCGGTCGAGCCGCTTCATCCGGTCCTCGACTTCCTCGAGCACGCCCAAGGCCTCGCGCTTGCGCCCCATGTCGAGGAGCAAAGCGGCGTAGCGGCAACGCGCTTCCTCGCCGGGTACACGCGTGACGATGTCCTTGTAGATCGCCAGTGCGGCATCCTTGTCGCCGAGATGCTCGGCAATCCGTGCGCGCAGCAAATCGAGCCGGTCGCGCTCGCTCTGCCCCAAAGGACGCTCGATATCCTTGATGACGTCCTGCGCCGCATCGACCTGCCCATCCTCGAACAGCACGCCTGCCAGCTTGGTACGCGTGCGGTCGTCGGGAAGCGCCTGCGTCGCAATCGCTTCACGATAGAGCGGGATTGCCTCGTGCGGGCGATGGATGGTGGTCAGTGCATCGGCGAGCCGGATGCGATTGGCCACCGTATCGGCGAGCGCCAGCGCATCGCGCGCCTGGCGCACCTCGCGCTCCGGGTCGATCGCCTTGGCGGCCTGCGCGCGCATCGTGCGGACGTGGCGATTGCCCTGCATGCCGGGCAGCACCTCGACGATGAAATAGGCGATGCAGCCGACCATCGGCACGACGATCAGCGGCCAGATCCAGAAGGTATTGCGGCCGTTGCGCACGCAATGGACCACGCACGCAATCTGGCAGATCACCGTGCCGCTCGCGAGGATCAGGAAAAGCATCAGGCCGCCTCGCCGGTATTCCCGGCTTCTACCACGGCTGGCTGGACGCGCGAGGCGCGCCACCATTCGAGCAGGACGAACAGGATCGCGAGCAGTCCGACTGCCGCGACATAGCGAAACACCGTGGCGTAACCGAGCGAGTCGATCATCTCGCCCGCCATGCCGCGCCCCAGCGACCCGATCAGGAAGGTCAGCGACGACAACACAGCATATTGGACCGCCGCGAACTTCTTGCTGACGACGCTCGACAGGTAAGCGACGAACGCTGCGAGCGCGAGGCCGGTCGAGATATTCTCATAGCAGATCGTCAGCAGTAGCCGCGCCATGCGCAGGTCGCCGCCGAACGTCATGACCAACCAATCGATCCGGAACAGGTGCAGGACGGGATCGATATGCGGTGATCCGTCGGCGAGGTCTGCATACACGAAATTCCCGAAGATCGGCAGGATCGCTCCGATCAGCACGGTCGGGAAACGCCCGATTCGGGTGAACAGATAGCCGCCCAGACTGACGCCGATGATCGACATGATGATGCCGAAAATCTTCGACGCGAACGCCACCTCCTCCTTCGAATAATGCATGTAATCGAGATAGAAGGGGTAGGCGAACGACGCCCAGACATTGTAGCAGAGCGCATAGGTCAGGATCATCCCGATCACGACCAGCACGCCCCAGCCCAATCGCGCGACGAGGTCGGCGAGCGGCGCGATCAACGCGCCGTATAGATGGTTCGCCGCGGTCCTGACCGGCGAAATGGTCGTGTCGGCGCGCTCCTGCACGTTGCGGCCGTTCGCCTTCAGCCAGTTGAGCAGCGCCGCCACGCCGAGCGGCACGAGCACCGTCGCGATGACGATCGCCGGACCATAATATTTGAGGAACTCGGCAGCCGAAGGCGGCCTTGCGCCCGGCGCGATCGGGGCGAGCATCGAGATCATGAAGCTGACCAGCGAGCCGATCGCCCAGACCCACGCCACGCCGACCACCAGCAAGGCAAGCGCGCGTGTCCGCGGCTTGATCTCGCCGGGCTCGGCCAATGCCTGGACCGCCTCGCTCGGCACGCGCTTCGTGTCGGGCGCGGCGAGCGCGATCAACAGCAGGACGCCCATGATCGCCGCCATCACCAGATAGACAGTCGGCCACGACAGGCTTGCAGCCATCACCAGAGCGACCGCACCGCCGACGATCGCGGCGACGCGATAGCCGAGCTGGTTGACCGCGGAGAGCAATTCGACCGGCGCTTCCTCATCGGCGACATCGATCCGCCAGCCATCGATCGCGACGTCCTGCGTCGCCGAGCCGACCGAGCCGAGGAAAGCGAACAGGGCAAAGGTGCCGATATGCTGCACGGGATCGGTGACGACGAGCCCGACCAACGCCACGATCATCAACGCCTGGCACAACACGATCCAGCTCTTGCGTCGCCCGAGGCCGCCGAGCACCGGCAGGTTGAAGCGGTCGACCAGCGGCGACCACAGGAATTTGAAGGCGTAGGTCAGGCCGATCCACGACAGCACGCCGATCGTCGCCATCTTGATCCCGACCTCGCCCAGCCAAGCGGTCAGCGTGCCGATCAACAGCGCGTTGGGCAGCCCCGAGGAAAAGCCGAAGGCGAGCATCGACGCCGACTTGCGCGTCCTGAGCGCAGCAACGAACAGCCGCCACCCTTTCGGACGTGTCACCGCTGCACCACTCATTCAGGCTTGCTCCCCATCTCGTTAGAGCAGACACTAACCGCAAAATTGGGGAGAGGAAGCCCATGAACGTGGCGGCACGGATCGCCCCGACGGAGGGGCAGCTCGCGCTGGCGAGGAAGCTGGCCGAAGGCGGCGAGCGGCGGGCAGCGGGTATCACCTATGTCGATGCCGCGACCTATACCGACCCGGCGCGGTTCGAGGCGGAGCAGGCGCGGATTTTCCGCACGCGTCCATTGGTGATCGCGCCCTCCGCCTTGCTGCCCGAGCCCGGCATGGCGATCCCGCACGACGGCTATGGCAAGCCCCTGCTGATCACGCGCGACCGCGAGGGGCAGGCGCACGTCTTCCTCAATGTCTGCCGCCACCGCGGCACGCGGCTGGTCGAGGGCCAGGACATGGTCTGCGCCTCGCGGCTGGTCTGCCCGTATCACGCCTGGACCTACGGGCTCGATGGCAAGCTGCTGGCGCTGCCACGCACCGACGCCTTTCCCGATCTCGACAAGGCCGAGTTTGCGCTCCGTCGCTTGCCGACGCTGGAGGCCGGCGGGCTGATCTGGTTCGCGTTCGACGAAAAGGCGGATTTCGCCGAGCCCGCAACGCTCGGCCATGATTTCGACGCGTTCGATCTTTCCGGACAGCATTTGTTTCGTCGCCGCACGCATGACGTCGCGGCGAACTGGAAGCTGATCATGGACGCGTTCCTGGAAAGCTATCACGTCCAGCGGCTCCACGCGGCTACGATCGGGCCGTTCTTCAAGGACGGGGTCGCGTCGGGCGATCTGATCGGCTCGCACCAGCGCTCGGCGGTGGGCCGCGACGTCGCGGCGGTCGAATGCGCGGCGGAAGACTGGCCGACGTTGCGGCGCGCGATCACCTATACCTACCAGATGTTCCCCGCGACGATCCTGATCGTCAGCCCCGACTACATGAACCTTATGACCCTGATGCCGCGCGGCGTCGACCGCGTGCTGGTCGAGGATTTCATGCTGATCCCCGAGCCGCCGGTAACCGACAAGGCGCTGGCGCATTGGGAGAAGAGCTGGAATCTGCTCGACGGCGGCGTGTTCGGTTCAGAGGATTTCCGGGCCGCCGCGCTTGGGCAGGAAGGGCTGATGTCGGGCGCGATCGAGCGGTTGACGCTGGGCGGGCTCGAAGGCGGGATCAAGGTGTTCCACGATGCGGTGAAGCGGGCGCTGAACTGACTTCTCCTCCCCTCCCTTCCAGGGAGGGGGATGAGCGTCAGCTCTTCAACAGCAGCACTGTCGTCGTGATCACCAGCCGGGTCTGCTCGATCTCGTCGACCTTGATCGTATCGAGCCCCATTTCCTTCGCTGGATAGTCATTCCCGCCCGGATAGATCGCGTCACCGACGAACAGCACCTCGCCCGCGCTCACGCCCGCCTCGGGCAGCAATTTCTCCAGACCGTATTTCTTGTCGACGCCCTTGCGCGTGATGTCGATCGAGGTCGATCCGCCGATATTGATCGACAGGTCGGGCAGCGCCTTGCGCAGCCGTTTCTGCAGTGCCTCGCGCTTGGCGCGGTCGGCATCCCAGGCATTCTTGGCGACGAGCGGCGCATCCTGGCCAAGGCCCGAAAAGGTGATCTGGCTACCGCGATCCTCGATCCGGTCGCCCCAGGTCTCGCCCTGGTCGAATCCCTCTGCCTTCACCGCATCGTCGAGCGCGGCGTCGATCGCCTGGCGCTCCTCCGCGCTGAACAACTCGGCATAGACCGGCTTCCACTCGCCAACCCAGCGATAAAGCTTGGTCCCCGTGGTCGGTTGAATGAACAGATTGGCGAGGTTGGCGCGCTCGGGCAGTCGTGAGACCACCTGCTTTTCGAATTGCGGCCAGTCGCCGCCCGAGATGATGTCGACCATCGCCACGTCGAGCAGATCGGCGAGCCGCTCCGCCATGTCCTCATCGAGCGGCTGCTTGCTGAGCGCGAGCGTGCCGTCGAGATCGAAGGCCACGAGCTTCTTCATCCCCTGAGCCGCGGCATCACGAAGGTGTCGATCGCATGCGCCACGCCATCCTCCTGGTTGCTCGACGAGACGAAATCGGCCTCGGCCTTCACCGCGTCCGGCGCCTGACCCATCGCCACCGACAGGCCGGCGCGGCGGAACATCGGCACGTCATTGTCCATGTCACCGAACACCGCGACCTCGGACAGGTCGATGCCGAGCAATCGCGCCAGTGCCGCCAGCCCGTCGCCCTTGTTCGCCTGCGGCGCGGTGATGTCGAGATAATAGGTCTGGCTCTGCCCGATCGTCGCGCGCGTCCCGAACACTGCCTGCCCGCGCTCGGCGAGCCCTCGGAGCAGGTCGCGATCGTCGGACACGAACACGATCTTGTCGGCGCGACCGTAGAGATCCGCAAAGTCATCACGGAGATGCTCGTGCTGGTTCGAGGCGATACGCTCGTGCTCGACATGCACGCCATCATGGCTCGATGCGTACCAGACATTGTCGGCGAACACCCAGCGATCGACCGCCATCCCCTCGGCGAGCGCGAACATGCCCGCGGCAACTGCCGGATCGACCCGGTTCTCTTCGATCACCGATCCATCCGGGCGGAACAATATGCCGCCGTTGAACGCCGCGACCGGCAGTTCCACCTCAAGCGGTGCGAGCAACGGCATGATCCCCGACACCGGGCGCGCGCTGATCAGCGTGAACGGCACGTCTGCCGCACGCAGTCGATGCACCGCCGAGATCACTTGCGGGCTGAGCGACTTGTCCTTGCGAACCAGCGTACCGTCGACGTCGGAGACGACGAGGCGGATCGTCACTGCGGCATCTCCACATGCCCGCCAAAGCCGAAGCGCATCGCCGACAGCAACTTGTCGCCATAAGTGTGTTCAACGCGGCTGCGATAGCGCGCGAACAGGGCCGCGGTCAGCACGTGCGCAGGCACGGCCTCCTCCATCGCCGCCTCGACGGTCCAATGCCCCTCACCCGAATCCGCCACGCGGCCGGAGAATTGGTCGAGCGCCATATCCTTGGCCAAGGCCTGCGCGCAAAGGTCGAGCAGCCAGGACGAGATCACCGAGCCGCGCCGCCATACTTCGGCAATGTCGGTCAGATTGAGGTCGTAGCGCTCATCCTCGGGGAGCTTGTCCGACTTCTTCGACGAGAGGATGTCGAAACCCTCTGCATAGGCCTGCATCAGGCCATATTCGATGCCGTTATGGACCATCTTGACGAAATGGCCCGATCCCGCCGGTCCGGCATGGATATAGCCTTTCTCGGCACGCGGATCCTCGCCTTCCTGCGCCATGCGGTTGGGCGTGCGCGGGATGGTGCCGACGCCCGGGGCCAGCGTGTCGAAGATCGGGTCGAGATGCTTCATCGCATCGTCCTCGCCGCCGATCATCATGCAATAGCCGCGTTCGAGCCCCCAGACGCCGCCCGACGTCCCGACATCGATATATTTCAGGCCCTTTTCGGCGAGCGCCTTGGCGCGTCGGATGTCGTCCTTGTAAAAGGTGTTGCCGCCATCGATGATGATGTCGCCGGGCGCGCAGAGGCCGGCGAGCGTCGCGATGGTATTCTCGGTCGGATCGCCCGCCGGGAGCATTACCCAGATCGCACGCGGCGTCTCCAGCGCGGCGACGAGGTCCTCGAGCGAGCCGACGCCCTTGGCGCCGTCCTCGACGATTTCCTTCACTGCTTCGGGCGCGCGGTCATAGACCACCGTCTCGTGATTGCCGCGCATCAGCCGTCGCGCGATATTGCCGCCCATCCGGCCGAGGCCGATGATTCCGATCTTCATGTGAGTCTCCCGAAGCGCTGAGCCATTCCTGCGTCTCCCCGGCTTGTTGCCGGGGCCGACGGGATCAGGTCGCCTCGGCGGGATGCTTGGCGGCGATCGAGCCGAGCAGGTCGTCGAACGCCTTGGAGAAGGACAGGACGCCTTCCTCGACCAGGGTTTCGGTCACGCCAGCGAGATCGAGGCCAAGCCGTTCGGTATCTGCGAGCACCTTTTCGGCGCCCGCGACATCCTGCGTCAGCGTCTCGGCTACCGTCCCGTGATCGCGGAACGCATCGAGCGTCTTGGGCGGCACGGTGTTGACGGTGTCGCGACCGATCAGCGCGTCGAGATAGAGCACGTCCGAATAAGCCGGGTTCTTGGTCCCGGTCGACGCCCAGAGCAGCCGCTGCGGCATCGCACCCTTTGCCGCCAGTTTCTGCCAGCGATCCGATGCGATGAAATCCTGGTACCAGGCATAGGCCGCCTTGGCGTTGGCGATCGCGACCTTGCCCTTCAGGCCCTTGGCCTCGTCACCGCCAGTGCCCGCGTCGATCGCATCGTCGATCTTGGTGTCGATGCGGCTGACGAAGAAGCTCGCGACCGAGGCGATGCGGTCGATCGGCTCGCCGCGCGCAACCCGCGCTTCCAAACCCTCGACGAACGCCATGGCAACCGCCTTGTACGCCTCGATCGAGAACAGCAGGGTCACATTGATATTGACCCCCTTGTCGATCGCCGCGGCGATCGCGGGGACACCGGCCTGGGTACCGGGGATCTTGATCATCACATTGGGGCGATCGATCGCCTGCCACAGCCGCAGCGCCTCGGCCGCGGTCTCGTCGGTGTCATTGGCGAGATAAGGCGACACTTCCATCGAGACATAGCCGTCCCGGGCGTTCAGCCGGTCATAGACCGGGCGCAGCGTGTCGGCGGCATCCTGGATGTCCTGGATCGCGAGATGCTCGTAGCGCGCCATCGTCGAGGCGCCGGGATTGGCCTTGTCGAACGCCGCGAGCTCGGAATCATAGGCATCACCATGGCCCATCGCTTTCTCGAAGATCGACGGGTTGGAGGTGACGCCGCTGACGCCATCTTCTTCGACCAGTTTCTTCAGCCCGCCCTCGGCCAGCAATTTGCGGTCGATGAAGTCGAGCCAGATCGCCTGACCGAGCTTTTCCAGATCGTTGATCCGTCCCATCACTTGCTCTCCAGCATGGATTTTGCGGTCGCCACGACATTGGCGACGGTATAGCCGAACTTGTCCTGCAATCCGGCCAGCGGGGCAGAGGCACCGAAGGTCGACATCGTGATCGTCCGGCCCTTTGCCCCGACATAGCGGTCCCAACCCATCTCCCCGGCCATCTCGACCGCGAGCCGCGCAGTGACGCCCGGCGGGAGCACGCTTTCGCGATACGCCGCATCCTGCTTCTCGAAGCGGAACCAGCTCGGCATCGACACTACGCGCACCGCAACGCCGTCAGCCTTGAGCTGCTCATACGCCTTGACCACGAGGCCCACTTCCGAGCCGCTGGCGATGAGGATGAGCTGCGGATCGGGGCTGTCGGCAAGGACATAGGCACCCTTCGCGACACCCGCCGCGCCGGCATAGATCGAGCGGTCTAGCGTCGGCAGTGCCTGGCGCGACAGGACCAGAGCGGTCGGATGCCCGCCATCGGTCATCAGCGCGCGCCATGCCTCGGCAACCTCATTGGCATCGCCCGGGCGGATCGTGTCGATCCCCGGGGTGGCACGGAGTATGGCGAGTTGTTCGATCGGCTGGTGGGTCGGACCGTCCTCACCGACGCCGATCGAATCATGGGTGAACACCCACACCGCGCCCAGCTCCATCAACGACGACAGCCGAACCGGCGGCCGCATGTAATCGAGGAACACGAAGAAGGTGGAGCCATAGGCGCGCAGGTGCGACAGCGTCATGCCGTTGACCACCGCGCCCATGCCATGCTCGCGCACGCCGAAATGGAAATTGGTGCCGCCGTAATTGTCGGGCTCGAACGACGGTGCGCCCTTGATGTCGGTCTTGGTCGACGGTGCGAGATCGGCCGAACCACCGAGCAGCCACGGCACCTTCTTGACGATCGCATTGAGCACCTTGCCGCCCGAATCGCGCGTCGCGAGGCCCTTTTCGTCCGCATCGAAGGTCGGGATGTCGGCGTCCCAGCCCTCAGGCAATTGGTTGACGAGAAGCAGGTCGAGCTCCTTGCCGAGATCGGGATATGCGCTCTTGTAGCCAGCGAACGTCGCTTCCCATTGCTCGCGCAACGGCCGACCGCGATCGGCGATGCTCGAATTGAAATGCTCGGCGACTCCATCGGGCACGTAGAAGAACTTGTCGGCCGGCCAGCCATAGGCTTCCTTGGTCAGCCTGACATTCTCTTCGCCCAAAGCCTCGCCATGCGCCTTCTCGGTCCCGGCGCGCGGCGAGCCCCAGCCGATCACCGAGTGGACGATGATGAAGGTCGGCCGGTCATCGGTCTTGCGGAACGCGGCGAGGGCCTGCGCCATTGCCTCGCAATCATTGGCGTCGTTCACATGGATGACGTTCCAGCCATAGGCCTCGAAACGCTTGCCGACATCCTCGTCGAAGGCGAGCGCGGTGTCGCCCTCGATCGAGATGTGGTTGCTGTCGTAGATCCAGCAGAGGTTGGAGAGCTTGAGGTGCCCGGCGATCGACGCCGCCTCCGCCGAAACGCCCTCCATCATGTCGCCATCGCCGCACAACGCATAGACGTCGTGATCGAACAGGGTGAAGCCGTCGCGATTGTAGCGCGCGGCCAGCCAGCGCTCGGCGATCGCCATGCCAACCGAATTGCCGCAACCCTGCCCCAGCGGGCCGGTCGTGGTCTCGACCCCGGTGGTGTGACGGAATTCGGGATGGCCAGGCGTCTTCGAGCCGAGCTGGCGGAAATTCTCCAGATCCTCGAGACTGAGCGCCGGATGCCCGGTCTTCTTGCCCGTCCGGTCGATCTCTTCGATCCCGGCGAGGTGGATCAGCGAGTAGAGCAGCATCGAGGCGTGCCCGACCGACAGCACGAAGCGGTCGCGATTGGGCCAGTCGGGCTTCGACGGATCGTAGCGCAGATATTGCGACCAGAGCGTATAGCCGACCGGTGCCAGCGCCATCGGCGTGCCGGGATGTCCCGAATTCGCCTTCTGCACCGCGTCCATCGACAAGGTGCGGATCGTGTCGATGGTGAGGCGCTCGATCGAGCCGTCTTCCTTCAACTGATCCACGTCGGCGGTCTGGGTATCGGACATGTCTGGTTCTGGCTCCCGGCTCGCGTGGTCGAACGCGCAACCTTCGCGACGGTTGCGCCTGTCCGCTGCCCTATATGGGGTGCCTCGCGCGCTTGCCACCCCGTCAGGAGGTATGGCGTTCCATTTTCGTAACGACGCCCTGATCGGCGATGTAAGCGGCATCGACTTCGTGCAGGAACAGGCCATGCCCCATCACCCCGGGGATCGCCTGGAGCCGCACTGCCAGCGCGTCGGGATCGGCGATCCGGCTGAAATGGCAATCGAGGATGATATTGCCCTGGTCGCTGCGCCACGGCCCGTCGGTGTCCATCCGCACCATCGGCTCGGCGCCCAGCGCCGCGAGCCGTCCGGCGACGAAACTCCGCGCGAAGGGCAGCACCTCGACCGGCAACGGCACACCCTCCCCCAGCCGCTCGACGCGTTTCGAGCCGTCGGCGATCACCACCATCCGGTCCGATGCCTCGGCGACGATCTTCTCACGCAGCAGCGCTCCGCCGCCGCCCTTGATGACGCGGAAATCGGGATCGATCTCGTCGGCGCCGTCGATCGTCAGGTCGAGCCGCGACGCCAGGGCAAAGCGGCCGATCGGGATTCCCTCGTCTCTCGCCGCCTGTTCGGTCGCAATCGAGGTGGCGAAGAATATCGCGCGCCTGAGGTCGGGCAGCCGGTCGGCGATCGCGCGAATCGCGAAGGCGACGGTCGATCCCGTCCCGATCCCGACAAGCATGCCGTCCTCGATCTCGGTGACCGCGGCGGCGGCGGCGGCCCGTTTGTCGGCGTCGTTCATGGCTCCGGTCTAGCCCAAACGCACCGCCTTGTCTGCGATACAATGTTACATTAGGCTCGCGAGTCGCAGGAGGGAGGCGGATATGGGGTGGCGTCGGCATATCCTGGGGCTGGCATTGTGCCTGACCGCGGCAGCGGCGGTCGCGCAGGACAGCGACCAACCTTCTTCCCCCGGCAATCCCTCGCTCACCGCCCTCGCCAATGGCGTGCGCGACGAGGCGCATGTCCGCGACATCGCGATCCGGCGGCTCGACATCGCGGTCGACGTGCGTGGCGCGGTGACCGAGACGACCGTCACCACCGCTTTCTCGTCCAGGGCCAAGGAGCAGCTGCAGGGTGAATTCCGGCTACAGCTTCCCGTCGATGCGGTGATCACCGGCTATGCGCTCGACGTGAACGGCAAGATGATCGACGGCGTCCTGGTCGATCGCGCCAAGGCGCAGGCAGTCTATGCCGAGCGCGTCAGGACCAGGGTCGATCCCGGGCTGGGCGAAGTATCGAACGACAATGTCTTCTCGACCAAGATTTTCCCCATCACACCGCAGAACGGCCGCACGATCCGGGTGAAGTTCGTCAGCGCCGCCGCACGCGATGGCACGATCCGCCTGCCGCTCGTCGCCGACGCACCTGCCGAAGGCTGGTCGATCGCAGTCCACGCCAGCGGCAGCGCGGCACCCGAGGTCATCCTGCCCGGTGGCAAGGCGAGTTTCACCCCGGTCGCCGATGGCTTCACCGCCACCAGCGGCGGCAAGGGAGCGCTCGACGGCAGCCTGACGATCCGCACCGTCATGCCCGACTTGCTGATCAGCCGTCATCGTAACGGCGAGCGCTATCTGCAGATGGGCGGCGCGCTGACCGCCTCGACCGCGTCCGAACCCGAGCATCTGCGGATTTATTGGGATCGCTCACGCTCGCGGCTCGACGATCGGCTCGATGCCGAGCTCGCGCTGGTCCGCGACTATGTCGACAGCACCAAGCCGAGCGTGATCGAGTTGGTCGCGTTCAACAGCAGCGGCGCGCAGCGCACGACCGTCGCCGATGGCGCGGCGGCCGCATCATGGCTCAAGCAGCTGACCTATCGCGGCGCTACCAGCTTCGCGTCGCTGGCCGATGAAGCGCCGACCAACCGCTGCCTGCTCTTTTCCGACGGCCGCGTCACGATCGACCGCGACGCCCGGTTCAATCCGGTCTGCCGTATCGATACGGTGACCTCGGCGACGGGCGCCGACCGCGCCTGGCTCGGCCATGTCGCCACCGAACATGGCGGGCGTGGGCTGTTCCTGGGCACCAATCGCGGCAAGATCCTCGCCGACCTGCGCGCCGCCGGCAGCGGCGTGACGGGAGTCGAGGGCAAGGACGGGCCGCTTCCATTCATCCCGATCGACGCGCCCGCCGGCCAGTGGCGCGTGCTGGCGCTCGCCCCGACATCGGGCGACGTCACGATCCGCTTCGCGGATGGCGGTTTCCTGGTCAGCAATGTGAAGGGCAATGAAGCGGCGTTCGACGGCGAGGCAGCTTTGGTGGCGCGCGACCGGCTGGCCTTGCTCGGCGCCACGCAGCAGCGCGCCGATTTCGTCGCCTTGAGCCGCCGCTACGGGATCGCCAGTCCGTCGCTGTCGTTCGTCGTGCTCGAAACCCCTCAGGACTACGTCACTGCCGACGTCGCCCCGCCGGCAAGCTATCCGGCGGAAGATCGCACGCAATATGCCGACCTCAAGCGCGATGCCGACACGCAGAAGGACAAGGACCGGCAGGAGCGGCTGACCAAGGTGGTCGCCGCCTGGGCCGACGAGATCAAATGGTGGGAGACCACGTTCGATCCCAGGGCACAGTCCGGACGCGGCAAATCCGGCGGCAATGGCAGCGCACCACCGCCGCCGCCACCACCTCCGGCGCCGGTAATGGCGCCTCCGCCGCCGCCCAGTGTTCCGCCCCCCGCCGAACCAGCATCGCCGGACGATAGCGCCGATAGCGCGATCGTCGTGACGGCGCAGCGGCGCAGCGCGCAGTTCCAGAATTCGCCGGTCGCGGTCACCACGATCACCAGCGACAGCCTCGAGAAGAAAGGCAGCGGCAAGCCCGATGTCGGCGCGATCGCGATCGATGCCTGGCAGCCCGATCGCCCCTATCTCAAAGCCTATGACGCCGCGCCTGCGCGGTTCGATGCGATTTTCGCGAAGGAGGAGGCAAAGAGCGGCAAGCTCCCGGCTTTCTACCTCGACACCGCCGAATGGCTGCGCAAGCACGGCCGCACCGACGACGCGATCGAGGTGGTGCTCGCCGCGCTCGAATTGCCGACCGCGAACGAAGTGACCCTGGGCTTCGTCGCCGACCGGCTCGAACGTTACGGCGCGATCGATCGCGCGATCGAGTTACGCGAGCGCCATGCCGCGCTCGACCCCGACCGGCCGCAGCCCAAGCGTTTCCTCGCACTTGCGCTGGCACATCGCGCGGCGCTGCGTCCGGCAACCGCGCGCGCCGACCTCGAGCGCGCTATCGCCCTGCTTCGCGACGTCGCGATCACTCCCTTTGCCAGCGATTGGGACGGAATCGAGCTGGTCTCGCTGGTCGAAGCCAATGCGCTGATTCCCAAATTGCGCGCGCTGGGTGGCGAGCCCGATATCGACGAAAGGCTGGTCAAGTTGCTCGACACCGATCTGCGCGTGGTGATCGACTGGACGACCGACGATACCGATCTCGATCTGTGGGTCGACGAGCCCAATGGCGAACGGTCGATCTACAGCAACCGGCTGACCGCGATCGGCGGGCAATTGTCGAACGACATGACGCAAGGCTACGGCCCCGAGCAATATCTGCTTCGCCGTGCACCGGACGGCAGTTTCACGGTGCAGGCCAATGTCTATGCATCGGACCGGCTCGACCCCAATGGCGCGTCGGTGCTGACCGCGCACCTGTTCCGCAATTACGGGCGACCCAACCAGACCGAGCAAGTCGTCGATGTCGAGCTGATTCGCGGCCCCAAGGGCGGTGGTAATTCCGAACCACGGATGATCGGCCGCATCCTGGTCGGCCGGAAACAATAGAAAAGCGTCAGGCAGGACCGGCCGCCAGCGCAATACCCAGGTCGCCGCCGGCATCGGCCAACCGGTCGGCCGCTTCTTCAGGGCTGACGCCATGCGCGATCAGCACGGCCTGGCGAAGGTCGTTATTGGCCTGCTCCAACGCCTCGGCGGCGCGTACTTCGTCGGTATCGGCGAGCGTCGCGACCATGCGCCGGGCGCGCTGGCGGAGCTTCTCGTTCGAGATGCGCATATTCACCATCAGCCCGCGATGGACGAGCCCGCTGCGCAGCATGATCGCTGTCGACAGCATGTTGAGTGCGGCTTTCTGCGCGGTGCCCGCATTCATCCGCGTCGACCCGGCGACGATCTCCGATCCGGTGTCCGCGGCGATCGCGAATTCCGCGCCCAACAGCAGCGGCGTCCCCGGATTGTTGGCGATGGCGATGGTCAGCGCTCCTGCCTCGCGTGCGGCCGCGAGCGCGGCAACGGCATAGGGTGTCCGGCCGCTCGCGGCGACGACAATCATCACGTCATTGGTACCGACATCGGCGGCCAGCACCTCGGTGCGCGCCATGTCAACACGATCTTCGGCACCCTCGACACTGCGAGTCATCGCCGCCGTGCCGCCGGCGAGCAGGAAGACCAGTCGATCAGCCGGCCAGTTATAGGTCGGGCCAAGTTCGACCCCGTCCTGCACCGCGAGCCGTCCCGAAGTCCCGGCACCGACATAGACCAGCCGCCCGTCCAACCGTAGCCGAGCTGCCGCGGCCTCGGCAGCCGCCGCAATCGTCGCGGTCTGGGTCTTCAGGCTGGCCAGCGCGGCGAGTTGGCCATCGAGCATGGCCTCGACCGCGGCAACGGTCGGCCAGCGCTCGATATCGACGAAACGGGGATCGACGGTCTCGGTAGGCATGGGGAACATCGTACCGGGATGAGGACCATGCGGGAAGCGGTCGCGCCCACAACATCTCGTTTCTCTTCGTCGCCCCGGCTCGAGGTCGGGTGCCTCTCGGTAAAAAATCGGGGCTCGACACCGCCGCGCCCTTCCGCGATGCCTTGCATATGGCCGCCAATCCCGCACTGCCGATCGATGGCTGAGCTGTTCCTCGGCGTCGACGCCGGCGGCAGCCATTGCCGCGCACGAGTGATCGATTCGCACGGCCAGGTGCTGGGCAGCGCCGAAGGCGGTCCGGCGAACACCAATATGGGGCTCGGGCCGCTCTACGAGCGACTGCTTGAGGTGACCGCGGAAGCGCTGCGCGTTGCCGATATCCCCGAAGCGCGCTGGCACGAGGTCGCGGCCGGCATGGGCATTGCCGGCATCCGGCGCCCGGGCATGCCCGCCGCGCTCGCCAGGCTCGATTTCCCGTTCGCCAGCGTGGCGTTCGACAGCGACGCGGCGATCGCCAATCTCGGCGCGCATGCCGGGGCGGATGGCGCGATCCTGGTGATCGGCACCGGTTCGATCGGCTTCGGCCAGGTCGATGGGCGTCGCTTCACCGTCGGCGGCTATGGTTTTCCGATCTCCGACGAGGGCAGCGGCGCCGCCCTGGGCCTCAGCGCAGTGCGCCATGCCTTGCGGTCGCTCGATGGCAGGACACGGCGCACCCCGCTGTCGCGCGAGATCACCGGGCGGTTCAAGCATGACACGATCCGCGTCATCGCCTGGATGGATCGGGCAGTGCCCGCCGACTATGCGAGCTTCGCGCCGTTGGTGATGGGCTATGCCGAAGCCGGCGACGAGATCGCGCTGTCGATCGTCGAGGACGCGGTGCTGCATGTCGAACGCTTCATCGCGACGATCCTGGCGCATGGCGCACCACGGCTGGCATTGGTCGGTGGGCTGGCACTGCGCCTGCGACCGTGGCTGCGCGTACGGACAGCCGAGAAATTGAGCGAGCCGTTGGGCGACCCGACATCGGGCGCACTCCTGCTGGCACAAGGCGTCAGGGCGGCATGAGGGCGCCGCGCCTGTTGCTGCTGGCGACGGCAATCCTGCTGTCATGCCCGCAACCCGGCCCCGCTGCGACGCCCCCGACATCGCTGACCGTCGCGACGCGCGCACAGAACCAGAGGTTCGCCGGCGCCTTTGCCGAGGTCGATAACTGGGTCGCGAAGAAGGCTTTTCCCGGCGCTGTGCTCGCGGTCGGGCAACATGGCAAGCTGCTCGCGCTCAAGGCATTCGGGCGGATCGATTCGTCCGCCGGGGCGCCGCCGATGCCGGTCGACGCCATGTTCGACCTCGCCTCGCTGACCAAAGTTGTCGGGACCACTGCTGCTGCGGCGATCCTCTACGATCGCGGGCGGCTCGACCTCGAGGCCCCGGTGGTCCGCTATCTGCCCGAATTCGGCGGCACGCCGGGGCATGACCAGATCACGATCCGCCAATTGCTGACGCATACGTCGGGACTCGAATTTTCGGGATTGCTGTGGAAACAGGCGAGCGACCGGCAAGGCATATTGCGACAGATCTACGCGATGCCCGTGTCGCACCCACCGGGCAGCTTCTACCGCTATCAGGACTTCAACATGATCCTGATGGGGGAGATCGTGCAGCGCCTTTCGGGGCTGCCCCTCGATCGCTTCCTGCAGCGGGAAGTGTTCGGCCCGCTCGGCATGAAGGACACCAGGTTCCGGCCACCCAAAAGCCTGCTCGCGCGCATCGCACCGACCGAGCAGGACGACGTGTTTCGCCACGCGCTCGTGCGCGGCGTCGTGCATGACGAGAATGCCTATGTGATGGGCGGCGTGGCGGGACATGCCGGCTTGTTTTCGACCGCGCACGATCTCGCCACGCTGGCGCAATTGTGGCTCGATGGCGGCAGCTATCGCGGCAAGCGGCTGTTCGGCGCTGATACCGCCAAGGTGTTCGGGACGAAGCAGAATATGCCGCCGGGCAGCACGCGCGCGCTCGGCTGGGATATGCCTTCTCCCAGCGGTTTTGCCGGGCCGCTCGCCTCGCCCACTGCCCTGATCCACACCGGCTTCACGGGAACGTCGATCTATATCGATCGCGATCGCGATGCCTTCGTGATCCTGCTGACCAACCGGGTGAACCCGACGCGCGACAACATGCTGATCGCGCAGGCGCGCCCGGCGATCCACAGCGCGGTGCTGGCGGCGCTCGACAGGCGGTGATGCGGCTCCTCCTCCTGCTTGTTGCGCTGGTCGCGGCGACGCCCGCTACGGCGCGCGTGCGAACCGGGATCGACGTGCTCGAGGACCAGAAGTTCGCCCCGTTGCGCGAGATGGCCGCGCGGCATGGCGGGCGATTGCGCGTGGCGATACTCGCCAATCCGGTCAGCATCGACGGCCGGGGCCGCCGGACGATCGATGTCCTGCGCCAGGACGCACAGGCTGCCGTCCCAAGGCTGACCATCGTGAAATTGTTCAGCGGCGAACACGGTATCAATGCCGCGACCGACGACACCAATATCGACGACGGGACCGATGCCGCCAGCGGATTGCCGATCGTCAACCTGTACGGGCGGACCGACGCCGATCGCCGCCCCAATGCGCAGCAGCTGGCGGGCGTGGATGTGGTGGTCATCGACCTTCAGGATGCCGGCGTGCGCTACTGGACGTTCCAGACGCTGACCAAATATTTCCTGCAGGCAGCGGCTGCATCCGGCGTCGAACTGGTCGTGCTGGACCGGCCCAACCCGATCAATGGCGTCGCGGTGCAAGGCCCGGTGTCCACGGGGTCGGAAGACTATACCAATCCCTTCGCCGAACCGATGCGCCCCGGCATGACGCTGGGTGAGCTGGCGGGCATGTTCAACGGCGAAGGCCGGATCGGCGCGCGGTTGACCGTGATTCGGATGACCGGCTGGAAGCGCGGCGACTGGTATGACGATACCGGACTGCTGTGGATCAACCCCTCCCCCAATTTGCGCAGCGTGACCCAGGCGACCGCTTATGCCGGCACCGCCCTGCTCGAAGGAACCAACGTCAACATCAAGGGGCCCGGCGACGCACCCTTCCTGCGGTTCGGCGCACCGTGGATCAACGGGGTGGAGCTCGCCGCCTATCTCAACGCGCGCGCGATCCAGGGAGCCAGCTTCCTGCCCGTCGCCTACGTACCGGCAAACGACCGGCTCTACCCCTATGCCGGCCAGCGCGTGCAAGGTGTCGAGGTAATCATCCGCGATCGCGACCGGCTCGACGCGCCCGCGCTCGGGGTGGAGGTGGTTGCCGCTCTTTGGAAGCTCTACGGCGCGCGGTTCGAGATCGACCGGGTCGACCGGCTGCTGCGCAACCGCCCGGTGCTCGACCAGGTCAAGGCCGGTGTCGACCCGCGCCGGATCGTGGCGGGCTGGCAGGCCGGCCTCGCGCAATTCAGGGCCAGGCGCGCCCGCTATCTGTTGTACCGGCCATGACCGCGAGTTTCGCCGCCTTCGACTGGATCGTCATCCTCCTTTACCTCGCGCTGCTGGTGATCGGCGGCTGGGCATTCACGCCGCGCCATACCGAAACCGCGCGCGACTATTTCCTTGCGGGCGGCACGGTGCCGGCCTGGCTGGCGGCGATATCGGTCCTGTCGGCGACGCAATCGGCCGCGACATTCCTGGGCGGGCCCGATTTCGGCTATAAGGGCGACTTCACTTACCTCGGCACCAATCTGGGCGGGCTGCTCGGCGCGATCTTCGTCGCGCATGTGCTGATCCCGCGCTTCTACGCCGCGCGCGTGACGACCGTGTACGAGTTGCTGACCCAAAGGTTCGGGGCGCGTGCGACACGCTGGGCCGGCGCGATGTTCCTGCTGGGCCGGGTCCTGGCCGGCGGCGCGCGGCTCTACCTCGCGGCGATCGCCATCGCGATGGTGATGACCTCGACGGTGAGCGCCCAAGGCATATTGATCGCCGCGACGGTTCTCGTCGCGGCGAGCTTCCTGTTCACCTTCGTCGGCGGATTGCGGTCGGTGCTGTGGATCGACCTCGTCCAGTTCGTCGTCTTCCTCGCGTCGGCGATCGCGGTCCTGGTGTTCCTGCGGCTGTCGATCCCGGCGAGCAATGCCGACATCCTCCAGGGCCTCGCGCAGGCGCCAGGCGGCATCGACAAGCTCCGTTTGTTCGATCTCTCCACCGATCCGTCCAAGCCCTTTTCACTGCTGGCGATCGTCACCGGGATCGCGCTCCTCTATATCGCCTCGTCGGGGCTCGACCAGGATACCACGCAGCGCCTGCTCGCGTGCCGCGATGCGAAGACGGGCGCGCGCAGTCTCTACATGTCGGTGGTCGCGACGGTGCCGGTCGTCGCCATCTTCATCGCCATCGGGCTGCTGCTCCACGTCTATTACGATCGCCCCGAATTGATGGGCGGCACGACCGCGGCCGCAGCACAGGCGTTCGACGGCGAGAAGATCAGCATCTTCATGCATTATATCCTGACCCAGTTACCACCGGGCCTGCGCGGGCTGGTGACGGCAGGGATCATGGCGGCGGCCGTGGCGACAACCAATTCGGCACTCAACGCGATGTCGTCGGTACTCGTCCAGGATTTCTACCGCCCATGGCATGAGCGGCACGGCACCGCCCCCGCCGAGGAGCATCACTACGTCCAGGCAGGCCGCGCCGGCATGGGGATCATCGGCGTCCTGATGCTGATCGTCGCCGTCCTGTCCTTCTACTGGCAGCATTATGCCAGGCTCGGGCTGCTCGAATTCGCGCTCCAGGTGATGGTGTTCGCTTATGCCGGACTGCTCGGCGTCTATTTCGCCGCGGTGCTGACTCCGCGAGGAACGGCCAATTCGGTGATCGCTTCGCTGATTGCCGGCTTTGTCACGGTATCCCTGCTGCAACCGGCGATCGCCACCGCGATCGGCCTGCCCGAGGCGCTCAGGCACCTCGCCTTCCCGTTCCAGCTCTGCATCGGGACCGCGATGGCTTTCCTGGTCGCGATCGCGCCCCGTGGACGATCCGCCATCATGGCGAGCCGCTGAGGGCGGACCGGCGCCACCCAAAATGGCGTTTTGCGCGCGGTTCCTGTAAACAGCACCATGACCGAGATCATCCTGCCCCCCAAGGAGCAGTATCTGCGCGAGGACGTGGTGCGCGGCGGGATGGACCTGTTGTTCTTCGCCAACACGCGTCATTTGCGCAGTGCTGACGAGAAGCTGGCATCGCTCGGCCTCGGCCGCGCGCATCATCGTGTGCTCTATTTCGTTGCCCGCAAGCCCGATCTGAGCGTCGGCGAACTCTTGGCCATCCTGGCGGTGACCAAGCAATCGCTGGCGCGTGTCAGCCGAGAAATGATCACCAACGGGCTGATCGAGCTTCGCATCGGTGAGCGTGATCGCCGCCAGCGCCTGTTACGGCTCACCGCCAGCGGTGCCGCCCTCGAACGCGAATTGTTCGCTCAGCTCCACGACAATGTCGGCCGGGCCTATCGGGCTTCGGGCGCCGACGCGGTCGCGGGCTTCTGGACCGTCGTCCAGCATCTGATCGGTGACGAAGGGTGCGCCCAGTTCCGGTTCGTACACCAGGGCGATCCGCTCCCCTGATCCGGGAACCGGTTTGCCGCCTGCCGCGCGGGGTTAGCCGCGCGGCAGGCCGGCCGATCAGAAGTTGAAGCGCAGACCTGCATTCAGCGTGAAGCTGCGGAGCCGCGAGTCGTCGTCGATATTGCCGACCACAAAGGCCGAGACGCGGCTGCCATGCGCATTGACGAGCAGGCCCGCCGAGTAGCGCATCGCGTCCTTCCAGGTCGACGTCTGCAGGTTGAAGGTGGTGACCGGCGTCCCGAACGCGAAGCTCGAGCTCGCACCGCGCGACCAATTCTCCAGCCGTGCCGCGCTGATGAACGGCTCGACCGTCGAGTTGCTGCCGATATTGCCACGCCACGACAGGCGGAGACCGGCCTGGCCGATCTTGGTCGTGTCGTCATTCGGCGTCCACACGCTGAACGCATCGATCGTCAGCGGATCCATGCTGGTATCCGCATAGCTGAACGAAGCGAACGGCGTTGCGGCAAAGCCGGAGCTGGTGCCGATCCGATACGATGCGCGGATCGATCCGGCGGTGGCGTCACCATCCATCTTCTGGGTGCCCATCGTGCCGAACAGCGACGGCATCGCGAGCCGGTAATGGCGCCATTCCTTGCGGATATTGCCTTCCAGTTCGAACCCGCCATTGCCGACGACCAGGTATCCGCCGACGAACGGCGTCTCGACCTTGATCAGCTCGCCGCCGCCGACCGGGGCACGGCCGCTATACCAGCCGCCCATCACCCCGACATTGACGTTCCAGCCCCCACCGATCCCGGTGAACGCCAGGTCGCCGCCGATCTGCGCGGCATAATGGTCGGTACGCAACCGGCTGGTCGCGGTGTAGGCGACCCCGCCGCCGCTCAGCGACGAGTTGATGATCTGCTTGGTATGGCCGCCGCCAACGCGCATCCACAGGCTGAAGCGGGCGCCCTTGGCGTCGGTGCGGTTGGTGACGAACGGGCTGATCGGGTCGTCGAGCAGACCGGAAGCCGATTCGGCCATATAGGTCAGATCGCCCATCACCGCGGCCTGCGGGTTGACCGTCTGGATCAGGCCCCATTGCGTGTTGGTGCCCGGCTTCTGCCCGAAGCTGTCGAGGATGAACCCGGTGGTCGGGAACACGGTGTTCGAGGTGAAGGCGCTCGCCGCGCCGCCGCCATTGGCCACCACCACCGGCAGGAAGCCGCCCGGCACGAAGCTGCGCGCACCGACCAGGTTCATCGTGACGTTGGTGTTGCCCGTCGCGGTTCCGACGATGTTGAGCCGGTCCGCCGCCGCCGGCGACGTGCTGTAGTCGGCGAAGAACTGGCCGCCACCGCTGTAATTGCCGCCGACCGTGACGACGTTGGTGGTCAGGTTGTTCTGCGCATTGATGATCCCGGTATTGCTCATCGCGCCGACCGTGGTGAAGGTCCCCGCCCCGGCGAAATTGACCCGGCCCGAATTGGTCGTGTTGCCGAGGATGCCGAGCGTGGCGCCCGCGGCGAGATTGACCGTGCCGGTATTGAGCAGATTGCCGGCGAAGCTCGACGCGCCCTTCAGGTTCGCGACGCCGCCGCCCGCATTGGTCCATTGCGAGGTGGCGACGGTTGATCCCATCACGTTGACCGCGCCGTTCAGGGTGCCGTTGTTGAACAGGGCGAACGGCGTGTTGTTGACGCTGGCGACGACGGCGTTGGTGCCACCGGTGATGGTCCCGCTATTGTTGATCGACCCCGTGCCGGTGCCCGTCGCGACGATCTGCACCCCGGTGATGTTACCGGTGATGAGACCCGCATTGGCAACCGAGATTGCGCCGTTGACGGTGTTCAGGTCCATGCCGATGTCGGGATCGACCTTGCCCGTCGCGGTGACGGTGACGTTGATGTTGCCGTTGGTCGAGCTCGCCCGGACGCCGGCATTGCCCGCGCCGCTTGCGCGCACTTCGCCGGCGATGACGATCGTCGTCGTGCCGGTCGATGTGCCGCTATTGGTACGGATGCCGAAGCCGTTGGTTGCGTTGATCAGCGATCCTGCCGCCTGGTTGACGGTGATCGTGCCGGCGCCCGCACCCTGGAGCAGCGAATAGACCGCAGTGCCGTTGGAGGTCGCCACCCCGGCGTTGATGTTGGTCACCGCGCTGCCGCTGCCGATGACATTGTTCAACACGCCCAGGCTGACCGCGTTGACATTGGCGTTGGTGGTGATCGTCGACAGGCCGTTGGTCACCTGGGTCTGGATGCCGATCCCGGTGCTGGTGACCGTGCCGCCAGTGGTGACGACGACATTGTGCGTGCCGCCGGCAACGCCGCGAATGCCTTCGCCGCCATTGCTGGTGACCGTGCCGGTCGGCTTGATCGTGACGTCGCCGTTCGAGCTGAAGCCGATGATGCCGAACCCGGTGGAACCGAGGACCGCCCCGGTGCCGGAGATCGTGATGTTGCCCGAATTCGAGCTCGCATCGATGCCGCTGACCCCGCCCGTCACCGACCCGGTCGCCAGGATGTCGATCGCGCCGGTATTGGTGATGGCGGTGATGCCGTTGCCGTTGGTGCCCTTGATCGATCCGGCGCTGCCGCCGTTGATCAGGATGCCGCCGGTATTGGCCGTGGCGTTGACGCCGTCGGCACTGCCGGTGACGCTGCCGTTCACCGAGATGGTGGCGAGCCCGTTCGACAGCCCGCTATTGGTCAGGATGCCGTTGCCGCCCGTCGCGGTGACGGTCTTGCCCGCCGCGACGCTCACCCCGACGGTGCCGGCATTGGCCGCCGCATCGACGTTGCGCGCGACGATCGCATTGCCCGCGGTGGAATTGACGTCGCCGCCGACCGTGACTCCGACATTGCCGGTGCCAAGCGTCTGCGCGAAGATGCCCGAGGTGCCGGTGACGGTGCCGTTGGTCGCTACGGTCACATTACCGGCGCCGCCGGCCAGCGCCTGCTGCGCAATGATGGCGGTGTTGCCGGTCGAGGTGACCGCACCCGCCGTGACGCTGACGGTACCGCCGGTCGTCAGCGCATAGATGCCGTTGCCGGTGGTGACGTTGACCGGACCGACCGTCTTGACCGTGGTGTTGCCGGTGCCGAAATTCTCGGCGTCGATGCCGAACCGGGCGGTGATCCCGGCATTGGCGGTAATGTCGATATTGCCGGTTGCCGCGCCCGGGAAGATCGCCCCGACGATGCCGGCATTGCCCGCCTGGACAAGGCCGTTGGTGACGATCGTCAGATTGCCGGCAGTGGACACGCTTTCCACGTCGACGCCGTTCTTCCCGACGGCCAGCGCCGTCACCGCGCCGGTGGTGACATCGTTGTTGCCGCCCGCCGCCGTGTCGCGGACGATGATGCCGTTGCCGCTCGTCGAGCCGCTGGCGCCCGAAATGTTGACCAGCAGATTGCCCGAGCCATTATTGAGGATGTTTGCGCCATCGCCGGTGCCGCCGAAGAAGCCGCCGGTGCCGGTGACCGAGATGTTGCCCGCGCCGCCGGTCCCGCCGATCAGCGTCAGGCCGTTGGTCGCGCCGGTCACCGCATTGGCGACGCTGACGCTGACGGCGTCGTTGCCGACCGCGCGGATGCCCTCGTTGATCGTGCCGGTCACGGTGCCGTTGGCGGTGACGCCGACCGTGCCCGTGCCCAGGTTGGTCGCCTCGATGCCGGTCGTGCCCGAGACGTTGCCGCCGGTGACGTCGATATTGCCCGCGCCCGCAGCATTGCTCTGACGCGCGATGATCGCGCTGTTGCCGGTCGAGGTGACGTCGCCCGCATCGACCGTGACGTCGCCGCCATTGGTCGAGGCGAAGATGCCG